>CDZQ01036032.1_pt1 | contig 109558 bp, 107 predicted proteins | sample 554831 | NCBI WGS metagenome assembly CDZQ01 (sample SAMEA3182112, study PRJEB8094) | gut metagenome | biome: human; feature: gut; material: Stool; isolation source: human stools | place: Canada | collected 2013-05-06 | reverse complement strand
GGTACAACTCGTCCTGGAGGGCGAGGTTTCTTGAATACCGGAAAGAAGGGGATGGCTGGAGCCATCCCCTTCTCTTATGCGACAAAACGCACCGGCGCCGGACAATGATGTCCGGCGATGACCGACAAAACAGCCCGTCTATTTCACGACAGAACAGGCCGTCTGCGACAGTTCAAGGCCATAAGTATCACAAAATGTCACCGGGTTATTATTACAATAAATATACCAATTTTCTCCATTTCTTATAATATCTTCGTTTACAAATCTCCCAATTTCCGGGTCATAATATCTGGCCCTGAGGTAGTAATTTTGAGTTTCCCTGTCCAGATATTCTCCGCAATAGCCAAAACCGCTCTTTACGATGCTGGAGTCCCTCACGCCAAATGCGTCATACCACTCCTGGCCGCTAAATATGTACTCAAATTCGCTTGGGTCGGGTTTCCGCTGTACCGCCCCCTGATCCTCCCCTTCCAGTGCAGAATTAGCGGTAGAATTGATCGCCCGGTGTGACGTCGTGACTACATTTCCGTGCGCATCATGAAAATAATATACCTCATCAAATTCATAACCAGTTAATTTTGCGATCAAATCCAGGCCATAGAAATACCGGGTATTTCCCTCCAGTACAAGCTCCCCGCCGCTCCACACATAAGAGACTGATCCCTTCCCGGTACGCAGTCCGTCGGGACCATAGGTGTAGCTGGTGCTCGCCCCGTTCACAGTAGCGGAGGTCTGCCGGTTAAAGCCATCGTACCCGTAGACGATGCTGTTTGTCCCCTGACGCTCTGTGAGCGTATTGCCGTTGTTATCATAGGTATATGCAGTCGTCTTCGTACTCCCGCCCGTACTGTCCGTCATGCTCAGAAGTCGGTTGCACGCGTCATAGGTATAGCTTACGCTCCCAGTCCCCGTAGTAAGAGACGTGCGGTTGCCGCGCCGGTCGTATCCATACGCCTTTGAATACACCGTGCTGCTCCCCCGGGTTCTCGTCTCTTCGCTCAGGCGGCCCATCCCGTCATAAGTATACTGGATCGTATTCCCGCTGGACGACAGCGACGACTGATTTCCATCCAGCAGATAGGTATAATCGTACGTATACCCACCCGCTATGGTGGTATTTGTGACTAGATTTGCGTTATTATAGCTATACGTTTGATATCCTTCATCCGGAATAATATCGGGATAACATACGCTGGTACAATTTCCATTCGCATCATAGCTGTACGTCGCCGACACAGAAGTGGCTGCCGTCCCTGTCGACGTCTTTCCAGTCATGGACAGCAGCTGGCCCAGCGCGTTGTATTCGTATGTCGCGTAATACTTGCTCGTTCCATTTTGCTTGATCGAAACGCCGGTGCACAGGTCCTGATAGTTGTATGTATACGTTTTGACCGTCGTCCCCGCCGTCTCCTGGATCATCCGGCCGCCTGAGTCGTATTTATATTGAATCGTCTGGCTCCCGCTGCTGGTGCTCGCCAACTGGCCCGTCTTGGAGAATGTATTTGTCAGCGTGCCCAGCGTCTGACCGCCGGACGTCTTCACTGTGATCCCCGTCGTATTCCCGCGCTCGTCATACGTATAGCTTGTGATGTTGCCGTTGCGGTCCGTCCGGCTCCGCAGCCGGCCGTTCTGATCGTAGCTTGACGTCTCCAGGCGATTCAGGGGATCCGTCATGGAGATCAGGTTGCCATACCCGTCATACGTATACTTCGTCACGCTGACCGGGCTCCCGCTTACTTGATCCAGGCCGCTGACCGTCAGGGGTGCGCTCTGTCCGGTATACACCCGCGCCAAATTCCCCGCCGCGTCGTAATAGTACTGCGTATACACCGATGTGGACCCGCTGGGATGTCCCGTCACACGCACCAGATTCCCGCTGGAATCATATGCGTACTCCGTCGTCGACCAGCTCACCGACGCGTTCAGCTCTGCCGCGCCGTTCGACACCGCCCGCGTTGTGATATTCCCGCCTGCGTCATAGGTATACCGGGTGGAGGCATAGAGGGTCGTCCCGTCTATTACGGTGAACGGCGTTTTCTCCTCCAAAAGCCGCCCCAGCACGTCATAGCTGTACTGCGTCCTGCTGTTCTTCGGGTCCGTGCCGGAGCTCTGCCGCCCCAGCCAGTCATATTGATAGGCATATACCTTCCCGCCCGCATTTGTCACCGATGTTGGCTGGCCCGCATAATTATAGGCCGCCTGCTCCACCACTACGCCGCTGCTCCCCGTCGTAATATCCCGCTTCGTCTGAATGCGATTCCCCAGGTAATCATACAGGTATGTTTCCAGCGTTTCCGTGCTTCCGATGTACCTTCCCCGCTTGACTGTGTTGCCCATATTGTCGGTGTAGAACGTGTTTGTCATCGCCGGCGCAGACGAATCGCCCACTATCCTTTGCTCCGTCTTGCCCGCGCCGTCGGTATACGTGTAGCTCTCCTCGTAGGTTGCGGCTCCGCTTGCGTTCACCTTCCGGAGGGTTATAACACGGTCCAGCGTATCATAACGATATTTGGTGTGTGCGGAAGGGCCATATGTGCTGTATATGATCTCACTGATGGGGCGGTTGGACGAGTCATATTCCAGCTTTTTCAGCGCACGGTTCCCTGTCTCGTCATATACCTCTATCAGGTTCCCTGCTTTGTCGTATCGATACCGGAACGCCGTCCCCGCACGGTTCGTATAGGTAACTGTATTGGGCGTATCTGTACTGGTATGGGTATGAACGCTGTAATCATAGCTTTCCGTCGACCCGTTCGGGTAGGTGACGCAGGTGATCCGACCAAGCGGATCATAGTCGATCTCTATGCTGCTCCCTTTACCATTTTTAACCAGTGTAAGCCGTCCCCGCCCGTCATACTGGAACGCCTCTGCAATCGTGCCGGCAGCGTAGCCAGGAGATCCCGCAGCCGTACCGCCTGTCACAGTTTTTACACCGGTGACCTTATGTTCCGTCAGATTCGCCGCGTTTCCATAGGCGTACAGATGATCCACATACCGCGTCGCGTCGATGTAGGTCCGCACGCGGCTCACTCGTCCATCCGTACCATAGGTATACCCCGTCTTTGACACCACCGTGCCGTTGGAGTTTACTTCGCTGGAGGCAATGTTTTTTCCATCTGACGTAAGGGTATTTGTCTCTACGATCGTGGTCGAGCTGTTTTGCTGATATGTTTTCGTCAACGGTATGCTATAGGATGCATTATACGTGTAGGTTGTTGTTTGACCGTTCGGATATTTTTCTGTCAGTACATTGCCCTTATCATCATATGTGAAGTTATATTCCCTCAGCATATAAGACGTTGAACCACGTGTGTAGATCCGGTCGGACAGCTGGGTTGGCAAATTATCGTCATTATAGGTATATGCTGTCGTTTGCACCAGCAACGCCACGTCTGTCGGGAGGTCTGTATCTGTATTTACATCTTCAAACTGCGTATCCTGGTACGCTTTTCGTTCGTAATTTGTTTGAAGATGGTCCTTATCAAACGTATATGTTTCACAATTCTTCTTCCAAATACAAATCAGTTCATCGGGCGACGGATGGCGGTACATATTTGTGTAGACTACAGTTTGATACGTATAATTGGTGGTATACGGCGTTTCTATATTGCTGTAGTCGCCGTATTCGTACTGCTTAAAATTCCGCCTGACAGCAGTCTCATCGGCCTCTTCCCAGCCTTCATAGTAACTGGAAATTGCGCGTGTTTCGACATAACCAGCTATGCCGATTCTGGCATTTTTGGTTTCCGACGTAAAACTTTTTCTGCATCCGTTGGGGGTAATCTATATAGCTGATGCTCGCCTTTTTCCCTATTCCGTCATTGGTTGCACTCTGATCAATGAAACAGTTGTAATCGTAAGAGCCGATCCCACTGCTATAATACGTGTATTGTCCAAGCTCATCCTGTACGCCGACAAGATATCTGCCAGAGGAGATCTCGTAGCTGTAATAGTTGCGCACTATGTCCCCGTTTAGGCTCAGCGTCCAGCGCTTGTTGTATCTATGTTTCGTATCCTTAATTCCATCTACATAGCTTACAGACGCCACATTCTCCTCTTTAACTATAACAATATTCCCAAGCGTATCCGTAATCTTGATTTGCGATACAGCACTTTTACTTGCCGCGTTTTTATAAGTATACTCCAAGGTAATTGCATTCCCAAAACGGTCCACGATTGCGATGTTGCGTCCTTGGGCGTCAAAATATTCTACTGTTCCGTCCTTGTAAAACAGGGTGTATACTGCGCCGGAATACCCGTTGCTCTTTTTCTCAAGGCGAATATCTTTCAGGGTATAATTTTCAAAGTCTACTGTCGTCCCAACAACCGATTCTATATTGTGACGGGTTCCATCCCGCATGATGAGTCTTTGCTTTTGCTCCTCATACCCAGCGCTGTAGGTTTCAATGGTTGAAAAGCCGAGTCTCCATCCGTGCCCCATGCCAAATTCATTGATCAGATAATTATAGGTAAGTCCATAGTTAAAAAATGCAGCGCTAAAGGCAGGTTCAACCGGCCTGATCTCCGGTTCAATTACAATTATACAGCTGTCACCATAACGATCTCTTGCTGCGGCAACCCATGTTTCCTCGCTGTCCAACTGCATTTTATATGCGGCGGCAAGCTCGTAATCACACGCTATGAAACCTCTCTCACTGAGCACTAGGGAATTCAGACTCGAATCCGTAAATGTATATCGTGTTATATCAGATATTTCGGAATATATTGCTTCCTCATCCGCTCCATAATTCTCCCATAAATAACACCGGTAGCCCACTTCCACCGCAGTGCTGGTGCTGTCTGTATCGAATTCGCCCATAGGAAGATACGCCCATGCGCTGTCGGGGTCAAATATTCTGTTGATTTCCAGGCTCAAGCCGTTTTTCCCGGGAATTATCAAATCATTTTCTGAATATTTGAAGGAGCCTGTGTTAAGATTGATCGACACCTCGCCAATTGAGTCATAGCTAAACGGTTCGTCCAATATTTCTTCCGGCGTGTACCCTCCCCCTGCGTCCTGCACAGCGTTGGCAGGCAGTACTTTTTGTTCGTTCGTACTTCTGTAAAAATTGTTGCGCGCCTGTATATATGCGGTTCTCAACGATTCGACACTTTCGGTAGAACCCTCCAAAAATGTATCCAGCGTGATATAGGGGACCCCCATCAGCGCCGCAAGCGCTTTCCGGTCTTCTTCCTGACCGTCTTCAACAAATACTTCCTCTGTCTGTTCGCGATCCTCCACGATCTCAGTTTGCTTGTCACTAATAAGCTGCTGTATTGGCTTGTTCAAAATACCGCTCGATATATATGCCGCGAAAGCCTGGCTATTGGTATACCCACCGAATATTAGGTCTAGAATGTCGGATTTTTCCTCTGGCTTCAGGCTGTAATATTTTTGCGCAGTTAAGAACCCCTTTAATGACTTCTGGAGCGCTCCGAGATCTCCATGATAAAAAATGGCGCTGTCGATTTCTTCATATGTGTATCCAAATCCATCCTGGATCATCTGAATCTCTGGACGAATCTCATATATCTGCATGATTTCTGCCTGAAGCTCATACACAGGGTCAAGCTCTAGCGTGTTCGCTTCTGCATATGTGATCTGGCCAAAAAGACTTTTTACTTCGCCTGGCGTCAAACCGGTATTCTGCTCCAGATGGACAGACGCCGTTCGGCCTTTGTCGTCCAGAGAAATATCTGTACAGGCCAACAGCTCCTCAATATCCCTGTCTGCGGGAGCATCGATTCCAGTGTGAAAATAATCGGCGTTTGTTTCTGCATACGGTTCAATGAATACATCGTCTTGCAAAACTTCAGAATTGGAATAAGAGGGAACAACCGCCTCCACCTACGGAAGCAACATGGATATTATGAGTGTACAGGATATTACGGTCTTGAACATTCTTTTTCTTGACATATTATCCTCTCCTTATCTTTTCTTGTACGCATACTAATTCCAACGCTGTGTTAAGGCTTTCTGAGGTCGGCATACATTGAGGAGATGCACTCTATGACACATCCATTATACCGCTGTTTTTTTGTTTATATCAACAATATTTTCCGGATTTCATTCGTATAATTTGTCATATATACACTTCAACTTTGCAAAAAGCCGTGTGCAGATTAATCTGCACACGGCCTGTTTGTAGGAATAAACTTGGGGTCCAACGCATCCCGCAGGCCGTCCCCCACCAGTTGAAGGCAGATAACGGACAAGACGATGAACAGCCCCGGTGGGAGCCATACCCAGGGTCTTCCGGTGAGGACCGCCAGGTTGGATGCGTGCTGCATCAGATTTCCCCAACTGGCCTGGGGGGGCCGGATACCCACGCCCAAAAAGCTCAGGCTGGACTCGGAGAGGATCGCCCTCCCCACCCGCTGGGCCAGGGCCGCCCAGACCGGGGCCACCGCATTGGGCAGCACGTTCCGGAACATGATAGTACGGCTCCTGGCCCCCAGTGCCTGTACCGCGATGATATACTCCTTTTCCCGGATCGCCAGCGCGTTCCCATACACCAGCCGGGCGATGGAAGTCCATCCCAAAAGTCCAATGACCAGAATGATATTGCACACGGACGGCCCTACGAGCGTCACTAGGCACAGGATCAGTACAATACTGGGAAAGGATTGGAACACATCTGCGCAGCGCATGATCCAGAACTCGCATTTCCCTCTGCAATAGCCCGCCAAGAGCCCCAAAGGCACCCCCACCGCCATACTGATAGCTGCGGCGGAGAAGCCCACCAGCAGGGAAATGCGCCCGCCGCAAAGAAGCCTTGCGAAGACATCACGCCCCACGTCGTCGGTCCCCAGCCAATGTTCCGCGGAAGGGGGCGCCCAGAAACCGGCGGCGCGGTCCGTCAAGTTGGGCTCCAGGCCCAACAGGGGCGGCAGTAAAAGAACGCACAGGACCTCCGCTCCCAAAATGCACAGCGCTGCAACGGAGCGCCGGTCCCGGCACAGGCGCCCCAGCGCGCGTTTAAATTCCCTCATAGCGCACCCTCGGGTCTACCATACCATATACCAAATCCAGCAACAGATTGGTACACAGCACCGCCAGCGCAATGACCACGGTGACGCCCATGATCACATTATAGTCCCGACCGCTGATGGCGGAGAACATCAGACTTCCCATTCCGGGCCAGCCGAAGACCCGCTCCACTACCACGGAACCTCCAATGATGTGGGGGATATGGGTGAGAACGGTGGTGAGGACGGGAATGAGCGCCGTTCGAAATCCGTGGCGGAGCACCACCGCCGCTTCCTTCAGCCCCTTAGCCCTGGCGGTGGTAACATAATCCTCTCCCAGGACCTCCAGGCAGGCGCTGCGGGTCTGTTTCAGGATGCCTCCCACATTGCTCAGCCCGACAACGCCCGCCGGCAACAGCAGGTGCCGCAGCAAATCCGTAAGTGGGCCGGAGGAGCCGGAGGCGTACATACCGGAGGCCGGCAGCCATCTGAGCTTTACAGCAAAGAGGTAGATCGACACCAGTGCCAGGAAAAAGCCCGGGACGGCGGACCCTGCCACGGTGAAGAGATTGGAAAGGCGGTCCCAATGGGAACGCGGCTTCCAGGCCGACAGAATCCCCAACGGAATGGCCACCGCCACCGCCACCGCCACTCCGGTCCCTGTGAGAAGCAGTGATGGCCCAATGCGCTGCCCGATCAGGTGGGATACACTCTGCCCCAGATGGTAGGACTCTCCCAAATCCCCGCGGAAAAGCCCCGCCAGCCACAGTACATAACGGGCCAGCAGGGGCTTGTCCAGTCCAAGGGCGGCTTCCAGCGCGGCCTGTTCCTCTGCACTGGAAGCCCCCTCCCCCATCAGGTCGGTGACCGAGCCTGGGGCCAGATTCATAAAGAAAAAAACAACAAGGGTAATACCAAAAAAGACGGGGACCGCGGTGATCAGCCGTCTGCGGATATAGTGCGCCATTCTGCTTCCTCCTGCACTTCCGGCCCCGCGCGGGGCACAGGCGGCCCCATAACAGGGGCCGCCCTACAGAGGTTATTTTTTATTCTTGTTTTTCCCACTCCCAGACATTCTCGTTGGAGAAGCTGGAGGAGGCGTAATCAATGCCGGACACCGTGGGCGACTGGGCATGAAGCGCTGTGCCGAACCACAGAGGTACAAAGGGCCGCTCTTGGGCCAGATAGTCCTCCAGAGCCTGCACCAGATCCTGCTTGGCATCCGGATCGGTCTCCATTTGAATGCGTTGGATATAGACGCCGTACTCAGACAGGTCGGACACATGAAAGATATTATTGTTTTCCGTCAGGCGGGTCCCCACAAACCACAGAGGGAGCGGGCCGGGCGTATGGCTTGCGATCCCCATGTCGTAGGTGCCGTCCGACATGCCGGCGAACATGGTGGCCGAATCCACCGTCTCAATGGAAATCGAAATCCCGGCATCGGCCAGATTCTGCTGCATCAGGGCGGCCAATCCGGCCCGGTTGGAGGTACAGGCCAGACGGTAGGTCCTCCCGTCATAGCCCGCCTCTTCCAGCAGCGCTTTGGCCGTCTCCACATCCCGACCGGCGGCGCTTCCTTCTCCCGCGTAGGGGCTGGTGGGCGGGATGCTGGAGTCCGTCACAGTACCCAGTCCGTTTGTGGAGTGCTGACACAACAGTTCCTTATCCAGCGCCAGCTCAACCGCACGGCGGATGCGGGCATCCGGAAGCGACGCCCCGTTGAGCATCAGCTCAAAAAAGGTGTTGGGTACCGTGCCGCGGAGTACGGTCAGCCCATTCTGCTCCGCCACCTGGGCGTCGTCTGCGGAGACGCTGCCGCCGAAAGCGTAGTAGTCCAAGTCTCCGGAAATCAGCGCCGTGAGAAGATTGGATTTATCCATCACGGTGATGACCAGGCGGTCAAACCCCGGCGTACCCAACGGATACTCCTTGTTTGCCTCCAGGATGAGCTGGCTGCCCGCCAGCTCAGAGACAAATTTACAGGGCCCGGAGCCCACCGGAGCCTTCCACAGGTCCAGGTCCATGAGGTCGGCGGAGACGCCCCCCTCCAGGAGGTGGGTAGGCAAAACATAAAACTCCCGGTTTTTATCCAGCAAAAAGTCCTCCGGAGATGTGGGATTCTTGAAGGTGAGCTTCAGCGTATACGCATCCACAGCCTCCGCCGCCACAGAATGTTCCGAAAGCGCATAGCCGTTCTCGTCTGTGCCGGCAAGGACGGAAAAGTTATCCCGCCCCAGCATGGGACAATCCGGATCGGTCATCAGGCGGAAGGTCTCCACCCAGTTTTGCGCCGTCACAGGGGTCCCGTCATGGAAGGAAAACCGCTCATCCAGCGCGAACTCTATCCCGTATCCGTCGTCCACACTCTTCCAGCTCCTGGCTGCACGCGGGGACAGCGTGCCGTCGGCATGGACATAGGCCAGACGGTCATAGATCTTATCATAAATGATTCTGGCATAGTTGCTCCCCGACACACTGTTATAGGGCATCAGGGCATCCCAGGCGTTTGAGATCCCGTAGCGCACCACCACAGGATCGGCCGTGACCGTCCCAGTATCCTGCGGCGCCCCGTCGCTCCCGGCGGCACATCCCGCCAACAGCAGGGTAAAGGCCGCCGCCCATACAACAAACCGCTTTCTCATTCCACCGTCACCGACTTTGCTAGATTTCTGGGCTTATCGATATCACAGCCGCGCATCAGCGCCACATAGTAGGCAAAAAGCTGCATGGGCAGCACGTCCAGTGACGGGAGCAGCATAGGATGGGTGTCCGGCACCAAGATAGCGTGATCCACCGTCTTTTTCATCGCCTCTGCCCTGGACTCCACTGTAAGGCCCAGCACATCCGCCCCCCGGGATTTTACCTCCACCACATTGCTCATGAGTTTGTCAAAAAGCTGGGTACAACTGGCCAGAGCCACCACCAGCGTCCCCTGCTCAATAAGGGAGATGGTGCCGTGCTTCAGCTCGCCGGCCGCATAGGCCTCGGAGTGAATATAGGAGATCTCTTTGAGCTTCAAAGAGCCCTCCAGGCCGATGGCATAGTCGATGTTCCTGCCGATAAAGAAAATGGATTCGTGGTTAAAATAGATGGAGGCATAGTACTGGATGGCCTCCCGGTTTTCCAGGATGTGCTCCATCTTGGTGGGAATAGTCAGGAGTTCGGATACGATATGATCGTATATCTCCCCGCTGATGGTACCCAGCAACTCGGCAAAGCGGAGTGCAATCAGATAGATGACCGCCAACTGGGTGGAGTATGCCTTTGTGGTAGCTACGGCGATCTCCGGCCCCGCCCAGGTATAGAGCACATCGTCGGACTCGCGGGCAATGGAAGAACCGACCACGTTGACGATGGAAAGTATCCGGGCGCCCAGACGTTTGGCCTCCCGGAGCGCGGCCAGCGTATCGATGGTCTCACCGGACTGACTGATGACAATGCAGAGCGTCTTCTCCGTCACCAACGGATCACAGTAGCGGAACTCGGAGGCCAAGCTCACCTCCACCGGTTTGCGGAGCAGCTTTTCCAGGATATACTTGGCCACCATGCCGACATGATAGGAGGACCCGCAGGCGATAATGTAGATCTTATCCGTCTCCCTCAGATAGTCTCCGTCCAGGTTCAGGTCGTCCAGCACCACTCTGCCGTCCTGGATGCGCGGAAATACCGTATCTCGAAAGGCCTTTGGCTGCTCCATAATCTCCTTTGCCATGAAGTGCTCGTATCCGCCCTTTTCCGCGGCGGACACCTCCCAGTCCACATGGTATTTCTCTTTTTCCACTGGCTGAAGATAAGGGTGGTTAAAAACCCGGATACCGTCTCTGGTGAGAACGGCGATCTCGCCGTCCTCCAGATAGCACACCTCCCGGGTATACTTGATGACAGCGGTCACATCGGAGGCCAAAAAGTTGAACCCCTCGCCGTACCCTAGGATCAGCGGACTGTCCTTTCGGGCGGCGATCAGTTGATCCGGGCAGTCGGCGCAGATGATCCCCAGCGCATAAGCCCCCTCAATCCGGTGGAGGACCTTTGTGGCCGCCTCCATGATGTTCCCACGGTAATAGTACTCCAGGAGCTGGGCCACTACCTCGGTATCGGTCTGGGAGACGAAGCCCACGCCTTTCGACTCCAGGAATTCCTTAATCTGTACATAGTTTTCAATGATGCCGTTGTGGACCACGGCGATGCGTCCTGAAGCACTGACCTGGGGATGGGAATTTACGTCTGAGGGCTCCCCGTGGGTAGCCCAGCGGGTATGTCCCAGCCCCACGGTCCCATGGATGTTCTTACCGCCCTCCACCAAGTCCGCCAGTACCCGGAGACGCCCCTTTGCCTTTACCACGCGGAGGCCGTCATCCTGTGAATAGACTGCCAGTCCCGCGGAATCATACCCCCGGTACTCCAACCGCTCCAGGCCGTCAAGCAGGATCGGCGCCGCCTCTTCCGCGCCGATATATCCGACAATACCACACATAGCTTTATTCCCTCCGTTTTTCAGAGTCAACGGGTGATGTTGTGAACTGATGTATTATATCATTCCAGAACGGCCCCCACAACAAAAAATTTGAGAGGGGCGGCCTCAAACCAAGCCGCCCTCTCCCACGCATATACCGGCGTTCTTCACATCTGGCCGCTCAGGGCCTGGTCGAAATGCTCGTTGATCTGCTGAGTAAACGCCTGCGCCGCGTTATACCCCATTTTTTTGTGGCGGTTGTTCATCGCCGCCACCTCCACGATAATCGCCAGATTTCTTCCCGGCTTAACAGGCACCGTAAGGGCAGGCACCTTTACATCCAGGATCACCGTATAGAGCTCCTCCAGACCAAGGCGGTCATACATCGTGTTGTCGTTCCACTGCTCCAGATTGACCACCAGATCGATATCCTGGTCCTCACGCACGGCAGACATACCGAAGAGCTGCTGCACATCCACAACGCCGATGCCTCGCAGCTCGATGTAATGGCGAATCAGTTCAGGCGCCGAGCCCACCAGCCGCTTGACGCCCACCCGCTTGATCTCCACCGCATCGTCCGCCACCAAGCGGTGGCCGCGCTTTACCAGCTCGATTGCCGTCTCGCTTTTCCCCACGCCCGATTCGCCCAGCAGTAGGACTCCCTCGCCGTAGACCTCCACCAGCACACCGTGGCGTGTGATGCGCGGAGCCAGGTAGTTGCGCAGCGCCGCGATCAGCGCGCCCATAAAGGCCGTGGTCGTCTCCTGCGTGCGGAGAATAGTACGGTTATACTTCTCAGCCATCTCCATGCACTCCGGAAAAGGCTCCATCCCGCGGGTGATGACCAGAGCGGGGATGTCATGGGCCAGGAGTTCGTCAAAGCTCTTGAGGCGCTCTTCCGGAGAGAGCTGGGCCAGATAAGTACTCTCCACTCTGCCCAAAAGCTGCATCCGTTTGGCGTCGAAGTAGTCAAAAAAACCCACCAATTGAAGGCCCGGCCTGTTCACGTCCTCCCGCTGGATCAGGACCTCCCGGTATCCCTCTGCACCCCGCAGCACATCCAGCTCAAAGTCCTCAATCAGTTTTCCCAGTTTGACGGAATAGTGGCTGTCCACATCCATCACCCCTCACACATTCAATGTCACGCTTAAGTATAACCGAATCTCCCAGATTTCGCAACTTCAATTCAAGCCATCCTATAAAAATAGAAAAAGAATGAAAATACTACTTGCATTTTTTCGCTCAATCTGGTATTATATCATTCGATGCTTTGTGATAAGCTGATACTTTGACCAGCGAGGAGGTTGAAGGAAATATGGCCAAATGCGAGTTTTGCGACAAGGGTGTTGTATTCGGCATTCAGGTGTCCCACTCCCACCGTCGTTCCAACCGTCCCTGGAAGCCCAATGTGAAGCGCGTCAAGGCGATCGTCAACGGCACGCCCAAGCACGTGTACGTTTGCACCCGCTGCCTCCGTTCGGGTAAGGTCACCCGCGCTGTGTGAGTGATACTTGAAAAACTCCGCACCAGTTGGTGCGGAGTTTTTTTATGTCTGCCGGGAAGTAGCTTTAATTGTTAGTAAAGGAGCAGGACATCTTCACGGGGCACGCCCAACTCCTGCGGGAGTCCCTTTTTCCCATCCCAGCCGGGCCGGCTCCACCAGAGCTCCCCTTCCGTTTCCGCCTGACCCTCATACCGAAAACACATTTGCGTCTCAAACGGCAGCTCCATATGTCCGGTAAAGCTCACCGGGAAGCGATTCTCCGGGCATGTGTGGGAAAAAGCGCCGGCCCGCACCCCGACGGCCCGCACCCCCTCTTTCACCGGTCGCGCTGTGGCCAGGCGGATCCCCCACCCTGGGATTTCCACTTCATAGGCCCCCACCCTTCGGGCGGCCGAGGATATGTTCCGGCATCCGGTCAGGCGGGCTGCCGGGACGCTCCCCGGGTCCAGAAAAAGCAGCTCGGTTTCCCGGACGCCCAGGATGCGCCCCCCATCCACCACCGCCGCTTTTTCACATATATGATAGGCCTCATCCTGGTTGTGCGTCACCAGCAGAATATCTCCATCAAAGGCGTCCAGCAGTTTCTTCATCTGGATTTGCAGTTGATCCCGCAGATGTTCATCCAGGGCGGAGAAGGGCTCGTCCAGCATCAGAAGCTCCGGCCTGCTCACCAGTATGCGGGCCAGCGCCGTCCGCTGCTGCTGCCCACCCGAGAGCTGGTCAGGCCGCTGCTCCTCGAGCCCTTGCAGGTGCAACAACTCCACCACCCGGCGGAACTCCGCCGCGCGGCGGGCACGATCCCGCTCCCAGCGTATTCCGCACAGAATATTTTGCCGCACAGTCATATTGGGGAAGAGCGCATAGTTTTGAAAGAGATATCCGACCCGTCGTTTCTGCGGCGGCAGGTTGATCCGCCGCTCTGAGTCGAAAAGCGTAACGCCGTTGAGCAGGATCTTTCCCCGGTCCGGCCGCTCGATCCCCGCGATACATTTCAGGGTAAGGCTCTTCCCGCTTCCGGAGGCGCCAAGCAGTCCCAGTGTTCCGCCGTCAGCGCGGAAGGCGGCATCCAGGGAAAAGCGCCCCAGTTGCTTGTGAATGTCCACCGTAAGGCTCATGGCGCCGTCCCCCTTCTGTTTCTCCGCTCCAGCAGATTGACCGCGAGCAACACAACCGCGCTGATAGTCAGATTCACCATCACCCATCGAAAAGCGCCGCTCTCGTCATTGGTGCGCCAGAGCTGATAGACCGTGGTGGATATGGTGGCCGTCTTTCCGGGCGTATAGCCGACGAGCATGCTCGTCGCTCCATACTCTCCCAGCGCTCTCGCGAAGGCCAGCACAGCCCCCGCCAGGATGCCCTGACGGCACACCGGCATGCGGATGCGCCAAAAAATATAGGAATTGCTGAGCCCCAGGGTCTTCCCCGCGTAAGCCAGCGTCTCGTCGAAGCTCTCAAAGGCGCCCCGGGCGGTGCGGTACATGAGAGGAAACGCCACCACCGCAGCGGCCAGCACGCCGCCGTACCAGGTCATGACAAACTTGAAGCCGAATTGCGCCAGAAAAATCCCGAGGGGCCGTCGGTTTCCAAAGAGCAGCAACAGAAAGTAGCCGCACACCGTCGGCGGCAGTACCAGCGGCAGGGTGAGGACTACGTCCAGCAGCCCTTTCAGCGCCCGGGGAAGCCGGGCCACGTAATAGGCTGCGGCGATCCCCGCAAAAAAGACGATCACGCTGCTGATGGCCGCAATGCGCAGCGAGTTCCAAAGGGGATACCAGTCCATGCTGTCAGGGGGCCGAGAAGCCCACGCTCTCAAAGACCGCCATGGCCTCACTTCCCGTCAGATAGTCCAGGAATGCCTGGGCTGCCTCGGCATGGGCGCTGCCTTTGAGAACGGCCGCCGGATAAATGACCTGTCCGCACATCTCCGCCGTGGCCCAATCCACTACGGTGAGTCCGGCGCTGAAGGCGTCTGTACAATAGACCACACCGCAGTCCACGCTCTGCTCAGAGACCTGTGTGGTGACCTCTTTCACATTGGTGCCGTAGCTGAGAACGCCGGAGGGGGCCAGTGCGTCCTCGTCCAGACCGTAGTAGCGCAGGATCTTTTGGGTGTACTGGCCCACAGGCACATCGCTGTTCCCCATCGCCATCAGGATCGATCCGTCGGAGAGCCCGGCGGCCATATCGTCAAAGCTCTGAATATCCTTGGGATTCCCATCAGGGACCACCAGGACTACGCGGTTCTCCAGCAGATCCACACGGCTGTCCGTGTCCACAAAGTCCAGCCCCTCGGTGTTCACCTCGGGGGAGGACGCGATATCCATCTGATCCATCTGTTTCTGACCCGCTGAGATGAAGAGATCACAGTCCGCCCCTTCCTGTATCTGTGTCTTCAGAGTGCCGGATGAGTCAAAGTTGAAGGTCAGGGTCACATTGGGGGCTGCCTCTGCATAGAGCTCTGCAATCTCCTGGAGCGTCTCCGTCATGGAGGCTGCGGCATACACAATGAGTTCGATAGAGGCGTCTGAGGGGTCCGCCGGCGCAGGCGTATCCGCCTGGGACCCGGAGGTGCCTCCGCAGGCGGCAAGGGATAGGGTCAGCATCAGCGCCAGGGCAAGGGAGCACAGCTTTTTCATGAGTAACGCCTCTTTTCTCTTGATTTCATGGATCACGCGCCTGCTGCGCGTCGGTCGATCTGGTTCAGACCTCCGACCGGTTCACGCCACAGTCCCCGGCCTCTCCCCGGAGTACCTCCAGACCATGGGGCAGCACCTCCAGAAAACAGTCCAGGCTCTCTTCCACGGCCTTGACGCTCCCCGGCAGATTGACGATCAGCGTCCCGCCCCGCAGTACAGACACGCCGCGGGACAGCATAGCCCTGGGCGTAATGGAAAGGGAGTGGGCGCGGATGGCCTCTGCTATGCCGGGCGCCTGCCGCTCGGCCACAGCCAGGGTGGCCTCCGGCGTCACATCCCGGGGGCTGAAGCCCGTTCCGCCGGTGGTGAGGATGAGGTACGGCTGCCGCTGATCGCAGAGCCGGATGAGCTGACTTCGCAGCGGTTCCAACCCATCCGGGAGAAGTAGCCGCTCGACGATCTCATAGCCGGATGCCTCCAGGCGGGCGGCTATAGCCGGGCCGGAGCGATCCTCCCGTCTCCCCGCCGCTCCCTGGTCCGAAAGGGTGATCACCGCCGCCCGATAGGGCCGGCCGCCGACGCGCGGCTCCACCGTCAGCACATCTCCCTCTGCGAGGTCGCCGCCTTCCACCACGCGGGCAAATACCCCTTCCCTGGGCATGATGCACGCCCCCATCCGCTGGTAAACGGCGCAGTGGCTGTGGCATTCCTTTCCAATCTGTGTGAGCTCCAGCAGAACCTGGCCGCAGCGCAGCCGAGTTCCCACCGGAAGGGCCCGCAGATCCACCCCTTCCACCACTAAGTTCTCGCCAAAGGCGCCGTATTCCACTCCGGCCCCCCGCTCGTTAAACGCCTTGATTTTCTCCGCGCTCAGCAGACTGACCTGCCGGTGCCAGTCTCCGCCGTGGGCGTCGCCCACAAGCCCCCACTCCGGGGTGAACCGGCCGGAACCAACGCGTCTTTTCTCCGTGCCCCTGGCGGGGCTGGAGCAGACCGCAAGAATCCTTCCCATCCGTCATCCTCCAATTTCATGCATACCCCGTGCCTCAGTCACGGCGCCAGCCCTGCCGAAGCCGTGGGAAACCGGCTTTTGCAGGATACAGCAGGCCATCGCTTCCCGGAGCGCCCGGTCCGTCCCGCCGTTGCGCAGCAAGGTCCGGAGATCCGTCCCGCCGCCGTAGCAGAGGCAGGGCTTGAGTTCCCCCGTGCTGGTGAGCCTCACTCGATTGCAGCTGCTGCAAAAGGCCCGGCTCACCGCGCTGATCAGCCCCACCCGCGCCCGGAGGCCGGTGCTGCCGTAATACCGGGCGGGGCCGTTCCCTCTACGCTCCCCCGTGGGCTCCAAGTCAGACCAGCGCGTCCGCAGACGCTCCAGCGCCTCAGAGGCGGGGAGACCTTCCCGGCCCTTCCCCGCGCCAATCGGCATGAGCTCAATAAAGCGAATATCGGCAGGTATCGTATCCGCCGCCGCCGTCAATTCCACAATTCCCTCTACCGTTTCCGGAAGCAGGACCGCATTGAGCTTTGTATGGATCCCTATCGCGGCGGAGGCCTCCGCCGCGCGCCATACCAGGGCGGCGGTGCCGGGTGGCGCACCGGTGAGACTGCTGTAAAGGCCGTCGTCCAGCGTATCCAGGCTTACATTGATCCCGTCCACCCCCGCCGTCCTGAGCGCCTCCATATGGTCAGACAACAGGATTCCGTTGGTCGTCAGCGTGACCTGCTCCACGCCCCGCAGTTTTTTGAGTTCGGACAAAAAGTCCACACAGTCCCGGCGGACCAGCGGCTCGCCTCCGGTCACCTTGAACGCATGGATACCCAGCCCCACGGCCAGGCTGCACAGGCGCAAAAGCTCCTCATACCGCAGCACCTCGGTATGCTCCACACTGGGGACTCCGCTGGGCATGCAATACCGGCACCGCAGGTTGCAGCGGTCCGTAACAGAGACCCGAAGGTAATCGATCTCCCTCCCCAGCCGATCCCTCATGGCGCGCTGCTGAAGAGAAAGCGCCCGCTCTTGCCGCCCTCCTTCTCCACAAGATGGATGTCCCCCAGTACCATGCGCTTATCAATAGCCTTACACATATCGTAGATGGTGAGCAGGGCCACCGTTACCCCGGTCAGCGCCTCCATCTCCACCCCCGTCTTTCCGTCGCACTGTACGGTACAGACCGCCTCGATCTCGCTGCTTTCCGGGTGGAGGAAAAATTTCAGGCCGCTTGCAGTCAGTCCCAGGCCGTGGCACAGCGGGATGAGTCTGGAGGTCTCCTTCGTGGCCATGATGCCGGCCACCTGCGCCACCCCCAGCACATCTCCCTTGCGGGCCGTCTTGTCCCGCACCGCGGCGAAAGCCTCCTCGTTCATGCGGATGGATCCGGCGGCCACAGCCCGGCGATGGGTGGCCGCTTTCTCCGTCACATCCACCATCACGGCGTTCCCGTCGGCGTCAATATGGGAAAAACACATGGGTCTATCCCCCTTTTCCAAAGCCGCAGTTGGGGAAATGGCACACAGGACAGTCCAGGCACAGTCCCCCCTGCCCCAGCCCGGCCAACCAGTCTGCCGTGATCGGCACATCCGCCAGAAGCCGGGGCAGCGCCAGATCGAAGATGGTGCGCTTGGCGTACATCACACAGCCGGGCAGGCCGCAGATGGGCCGGCCGTCCCCCGTGTAAGCCACCAGAAACATGGCGCCCGGCAGTACGGGAGCGCCGTAAGAGATCACGTCCGCCCCGGTGTTCCTGATGGCCAGTGGGGTGTGGTCGTCCGGGTCCACGCTCATACCGCCGGTACACAGCACCAGCTCCGCCCCCCGGTCCAGCATGTCGGTGATAGCGGCGGTGATGGCGGCGGGGTCGTCGTCCAACACCGTATGGAACGCCATTTCGCACCCATACTCCCCCAGCTTTTCCAGTATCACGCCGGTAAAGGTATCCCGGATACGCCCGTGGAACACCTCGCTCCCCGTGACGACGAGCCCATACCGCTTGGGACGCATGGGCAGCAGCTTCAAAAGCGGCTCCGTTCCCACCACCGCCTTGGCCCGCTCCATCCTTTCCCGCGCGATGACCAGCGGGATCACACGGGTGCCGCAGAGCTTATCTCCCGTTTTGACGGGGAAACCCGCAAAACGGGTAGCGATCATCATATCCCCCAGTGCATTTACCGCCCGCAGACGCTCGGTGTCCACCAGAAACAGGCCGTCACAGCCGGCGGTGAGTTCAATCTTTCCCTCCTTGGGGGCGGAGGCCTTCATATTCGGTCCCTGGCAGAGCCCCCGCAGGATCTCCGCCGCCTCGTCCTCATGGAGAATCGTCTCATCGTTTTCCCATATGTACAGATGCTCTTTGCCCACACTGAGGAGGATGGGGATATCCTCCTCAGTGACGATATGCCCTTTGCGGAAAACAGGCCCTTTCGAAATGTCCCGGATGATCTGTGTAATGTCGTGGCACAGGACCTGCCCCACGGCCTCCTCGGTTCTGACCAGTTTCATCTCATGTTCTCCCCCTCTTCTCTCTTCCATACCCGGCCTTTCCTCTCGGCCCTGAGCTGTACAAGCTGGGCGGCCACGCTCAAGGCGATCTCCGCCGGCGTCTCGCCACCCAGCGGGAGGCCAACAGGCGTTACGATACGGGAGAGCGCCCGGTCTGAGAATCCCGCCTCTCTCAGCCTTTCAAAAACAAATTCCTTTTTCTTGCGGCTGCCCATGACTCCGATATAGCCAACGGGGGTGGTAAGCAGTTGTTTCTGCACCTCCAGGTCAAAGAGGTGGCCTCGGGTCATCACAACGGCATAATCCCCCGAACCTGGGGCAACCGCATCAAGAATATGTCCGAAATCAGCACAGAGGACCCCCTTCGCACCCGGAAAATCTGCAGGTACCGCAAATTCCGCCCGGTCATCCAACACCATAAAGCAAAAATCCAGGCGAGCCAAGAGCGGGGCCAGCTCACGGGCCACGTGGCCGCCGCCGAACAGATATACCGCGCCGGACCTTATCAGGCGCTGCGCAAACCATGGTTTCCCTTCCGCCTCAAACAGAACCTCGTCTGCCGCCTGCTGCCTCAAGGCCGAAAACCGTATCTCCGCCGCCTCTTTCTCCAGAAAAGAGAGGTCTCCCGCCTCTGCCGTGGACAGCCGGGAGACCAGCCAGCCGTCTCCACCGGCCCGGAGGCATCTCAGTGCGGCGTCCGTCGCTGCCAGCGGTCCCGCAGCACCGCCTGGGAGATACTGCACCGCCAGCGTCACGTCTCCGCCGCAGACCATTCCAATGCGCTCCAGCCCCTCCGCCCGTAGGCAGAACTCCCGCAAAGCCGACGTCCCCGAGCGCAGCGTCTCCATCGCCAGAAGCTCCGCCTCGTGCTCCACCAGCCCGCCGCCCACTGTTCCCCAGAGACGCCCCGAGCGCCCGACCAGCATTCGCGCGCCGGCGTCCCGGGGCGCGGAGCCAGAGCGCGCCACCACCGTGGCCAAGGCCACCCCATCTCCATCGGCAAGCAGGCCCCGAAGCGCCTCCAAAAACTTTTCCATTCGGTCTCCCTTCCCCGTTGGCTCTGCACTCAGTCGGCTTCCCCCTGAAAATATTTTATGTTTCCATTATATTTGTTTGACTTTGGAAAGTCAATATGTTATTCTCAAATGAGAATAACGATTGCGTGAGGAGGTCTGGAACATGCGCCTCTGCGAGGCACTTGGTCTCCCTGAAAGCGGTGTTCTTTCCCTGGTGGGCGGCGGCGGAAAGAGCTCACTTCTCCTCCGCCTGACAAAGGAGTGGTCGGTGGACCGGCGGGTCGTGGCCGTCACCACCACTCACATCACTCGCGCGCAGGGTGAGGCTCTTGGATTGCTCCTGCTGGGAGGATCGCCCGACGCCCTGCACGCCGCTCTGCGGGAGCACAGCGCAGTCTGCGCCGCCTTATCTGCGGAGGGCGACAAGCTCTCTCCTCCCCCGCCCGCCCTGCTGCGCGCCGCGCCCACTTTAGCGGATTGGGTCCTGGCGGAGGCCGACGGCGCCCACGGATTCCCCGTCAAGGCGCCCGCCTGTCACGAGCCGGTCCTGCTGCCGGGCGGATATGTTGTCGGCGTGGCCGGGCTCTCCGCCCTGGGCCGCCCCTTGTCAGAGGTGTGCCACAGGCCGTCGCTTGCCGCGGCACTCCTTGGCGTCCCCCCGGGTGCGGCGCTGACGCCATCGCTGCTGGCTGGATTGCTCACCTCTGAACACGGACAACGCAAGGGAGTAGAGGACCCCGCCCGCTTTCGGGTTCTACTCAACCAGGCCGACATGGTCCCCCGCCATCTGGCGTGCGCCGCGGCGGCTGAAATCGAACGTCTCCTCCCCGGTTGCCGGGTCGTCATTGCCTCACTCCGGGAAGAGGACTGCATCAAAGAGGTGTTTGACGGATGCTCGTAGTCATCAAAGGGGCGGGAGATCTGGCGACAGGCATCGCCTGCCGTCTGTTTCGCTGCGGCTTTGCCCTTGTTATGACGGAAACAGCACGGCCCACTACCGTGCGGTGCACGGTAGCCTTTTCACAGGCGGTTTACCGGGGAAGCGCTCAGGTGGAGGACATCCCGGCCCGCCTGGCCGCCGCTCCTGAGGAGGCGCTGGCCCTCACAGGGCGCGGATTCGTCGCCGTGCTGGTCGATCCCAGCGGGACCAGCGTGGAGGCCCTCCGTCCGGATGTAGTGGTCGACGCCGTCCTGGCAAAGCGAAACCTAGGCACGCATCTCACCGACGCCTCCTGTGTGGTGGGCGTCGGGCCGGGCTTTCTCCCAGGACGCGACTGTCATGCCGCCGTGGAGACCCAGCGCGGGCACGATCTGGGCCGCGTCCTCTGGGACCGAGCGCCGGCCTCCAACACGGGCGTTCCCGGTGAAATCGGCGGCTATACCGTGGAGCGCCTCCTGCGAGCCCCGGCAGACGGCGTATTTCTGCCCGCCGCGCGGATCGGCGACCTGGTGGAGGCCGGGCAGCCGGTTGGATACGTGGACGGAACTCCTATGCGCGCCCAGATCTCCGGTGTCCTGCGGGGACTTCTGCCCGATGGCACTCCCGTCCACACCGGAATGAAGGCGGGCGATATCGATCCGCGCTGCCGCCGGGAACACTGTTTTTCCGTCTCAGACAAGGCAAGAGCAGTGGGAGGCGGCGTACTGGAGGCCATTTTGACGCAATATCATCGAAAGGAGGGCGGCACTTATGTCCGCTGATATCAAACTGACCCGTCTGGCCGAGTGCGCCGGCTGCGGCGCCAAGGTCGGCGCAGGAGTATTGGCGCAACTGCTGGACGGGCTCCCCACCCGTACCGACGAGCGTCTTCTGGTGGGCTACGACACCAGTGACGACGCCTCGGTCTACCGCCTGTCCGACCAGCTCGCCCTTGTTCAGACCGTGGATTTCTTTCCGCCGATCGTGGATGATCCGTTCCGCTTCGGACAGATCGCCGCCGCCAATGCCTTCAGCGATGTCTATGCCATGGGAGGCGAACCCAAACTGGCGCTCAATCTGCTCTGTGTCTCCCCTGAGATGGATGATGAGGCGGTGCGTGCGGTGCTGCGCGGGGGATATGACAAGGCCTATGAGGCCGGTGCCATCATCACCGGCGGTCACACCATTCGGGATCTGGAGCCCAAATACGGCCTCGCGGTCTCCGGTTTTGTCCACCCCGACCACATTTTGCGCAATGACCGGGCGAAAGTGGGAGACGTTCTGATTTTGACCAAACCTCTGGGCATCGGCGTTACCACCACCGCCGCTAAGGCCGGCTTTGCGGAGCCGTCCCTTCTGCGCCTTGCAGAGGAACAAATGGCCATGCTCAATCGGACCGCCCGCGACATCCTGACGGATTTCCCAGTGGAGAGCTGTACCGATGTGACCGGCTTCGGCCTGTTGGGGCACACACTGGAGATGGCGAAAGGAGGCGGCGTTACCGCTGTTTTGGACAGCAGGCGCATCCCTCTGCTTCCCGGCGTTTTGGAGCTGGCCGTCATGGGGTTCCTTCCCGAGGGTATGTACCGCAACCGCCGTTTTGCAGAGCCTTATACCCGCGCGGACGACGGTATCTCCCGCGCCCTTTTGGATCTGCTGTACGACCCACAGACCTCGGGTGGCCTCCTGATATCCGTCCCTGAGAAGAGCGCCCCTCCACTCCTGCGCGCCCTTCGGGATCATCTGCCCTGCGCCGAGGAGATCGGTCATGTCGAGCCCAAGCAGGGCGACACCTTCCTGTGGGTGCGGTAACATGGAGGCGTGCTACTACCTTCTGACCTTCGATCGCTCTCAAAGCGCGCTCTCCGCCGAGCGCGTCCTGCGCCCTCGGGTCCCCGTCCAGGTGATGCCAACGCTCCGCCAGCTCTCGGTGAGCTGCGGTATCTCCCTGCGGGTGGAGCGGGAACACTACCCCGCGCTGGCAACTGCCCTGAGGGATGCCCTTTTGTCCCCGGAAGAGTATCGGCTTTACTATGTGGATCACACGCAAATCAAAGAGATGAAAGAAGGCTGACCAAATGACACTGGAAATCGACGCGCTGGGCAAAGCCTGCCCTATGCCTGTAGTCTTGACCAAACAAGCGTTGGATCAAGGCGCACGGGATATCACGGTCCTGGTCGACAACGACATTGCAGTCCAAAATTTGACCCGTCTGGCGGAAAGCCAGGGGATGACGGTCCGATCCATTGCGGAAAGCGGCCGCTTTTCCGTCCGGATCTCAGGAGAGGGCGTAGCGCCTTCTCCCGCAGCAGCGGTCAAATGTTCCATCGGACCCGGCGCGCCCACCTTTTTCATCAGCCGTAACTTTATTGGTGACGGTAGCCCAGAGTTGGGCCGGAACCTGATGAAAATGTTTCTCTATACGTTGGCCGAGGGCAGCATACCGCCCCGCGCGCTTATTTTTATGAATGGAGGCGTACAGCTCCCCGCCGGCGAAGACGAACAGATCGTCGCACATCTGAAGGCCCTGGAATCCAAAGGCTGCACAATTCTGGTGTGCGGGACCTGCCTCAACTTTTTTGGCTTGGCGGAGCACTTGAAGGTGGGCGTGATCAGCAATATGTACGACATCGTCGAGCAGATGCAGCACACTGAAAATGTCATCACCGTCTGAAGCGGCTGACTTCCCTGCATGGACCGTTCCTGGCAATTCTTAATACAATATATCTGATATAAGGCCGCCCTATTAAAGGGCGGCCTTGTGATCTATCTACATGAAAAAGGGTGCCGCCCCCGGTATTTGCGTACCGAGGACGGCGGAAAGGAGCAGAAAAGCTTGGGGCTATCTGCTCTTTTATTTTACCAAAAGATAGGAGGAAATGCAAGGGGAAGAGGGAAAAAGACTGTTTCCTCCCAGGCACAGTTACGCTGCCATGCTCTCTGCATGCGGAACAAGAGGGTCAACGCCCTCGAGGTAAAATCAAAACCCAAGGCCATATAGGCTAATTTTTTACGACATTTGATAGTCATAAGCAGCAGTTTTTCAGTAGTTGACAGCGACACACAAAAAACATAAGAAAACCCTTGCAATCACTAGTTTTTCTAGCAACTGCAAGGGTTTTCTTTTTGGCGGAGAAGGAGGGATTTGAACCCTCGCTCCGGTTTCCCGGACTACTCCCTTAGCAGGGGAGCCCCTTCGGCCAACTTGGGTACTTCTCCATGCCGACGGCAGTATGTGTGATTCATTTGAATAAAATTGGCGGAGAGAGTGGGATTCGAACCCACGGCTCTTGCGAGTCACCGGTTTTCAAGACCGGCTCCTTAAACCACTCGGACATCTCTCCACAAGCCGAGCGCCACCAAGCACACCAAACGCGAGTGTTATCTTACCATATCAGATGCGCTATGTCAACAGTTTTCAGGAAAAAACCGGGACCTCGCGGCCCCGGTCCCTTTCCTGTCACCCGAAAAATGCGTGCGCGCCAATTGTGGTCACGTAGGGCCGGTTCCGCTGTGCCCAACTGTTGGGCGATATACTGGGATTTACAAAATACAGGCTGTTTCCTCCCACTCTGACCCCTTCCAGGATCAGCTTGGCCGCGATCACGCTCTCAGCGTTGGGCTCACGGTAAATCGCACCATTCTGCACCGGCGTGAACTGGTTGGGTGCGCAGACGACCTCGTAAATCGTATTGGGAAAACGTGGGCTGTCTACACGGTTCATGATGACCGTGCCTACAGCCAGCTTTCCATCCAAAGACTGATTCCCACTCTCAGCGTTGATGATATGGGACAGCCAGTAGAGGGAATCGCTGTCGTAGTAACTCTCACCTGAGACGATGGCGCCGCTGCCGCTGTAGATCTCCACCTCTCCGGTTTCAGCGTTCCAGCCCACCCATGCGCCCATGGCCTGGGCAATGGTCCGCACCGGGACCAGAACACGGCCATTCATCGCAATCACACCGTTGAGGACATACAGATACCGGCCATTGGCTTCGACGTATTGATCCCCCACTCGGACACGGATCGTCAGGCCTTCGGCGCTGACCACCGCGTATTCCCCTTCCCACGTAATGACGGCATCCGGCCGCAGAGCCAGAACCGCGTTCATCAGGGATACATAGGTGATATTGTTATATACCGTAAGACCAGGATCCTCATAGGCTATGCCATCCACAAGAAAATATGGGGCAACTTCTTCCTCCGCCTGGATTCCCTCCGCCGCCAGAGCAAAGCTTCCCACCGGGAGTACGATAGCCAGGCAAAGCATGAGACATAAAAAACGCTTCTGCATGTCGCGTGCTTCCTCCTTACTGTTTCGTTGTAGTTTCTTGTTGCTATTGTAGCTTGTTATTTACTTTTTGTAACCAGATTGTAACCCATTTCCGAATAAATTGCAAGCCCAATTTTTTCTTTTATTTTGTCAAATACCCTGTATCCATTGCAGCACAATGTGTCTATCCTTCAAGCTTCCTTGCCCTCGCTTGCAAATTCAGAGATGATTTGTGGCGATTTTGCAAGAATCCCACTCATCCGCGGGGCCCGGATTCCCGGCCCGAATCCGTGTTCCCTGCCGGGCCAAACCGCCTCTCTGCCCCGCGAATAATCCGAAGCAGTCCGTGGGTGTGTCGTGAGAGCATCACCAGGGTCAGCACCGCAGCAATCCCTCCGGCTTCGGCCCCCAGAAAAGAACCTGCAAATAGCAAAAACGTGCCTGGGATCACCACAGCGCCCAAGGGCAGATATCCTGTGATCCATACCACGGCGAGCCCCGCCAAACAGCTTACGGCTCCCCACATGGGTGCGCCTAAAATCAGACATGTGCAGGTCACAGCCACCCCTTTCCCGCCCCGGAATCGGTTCCAAAACGGAAAATTATGTCCAAGTACAGCTCCCAATCCGGCCCAAAACACCCCCAATTGTCCCAGCTCCCGACACAGGAGCGCCCGACATAGCAGACATGCAAACGCGGTCTTGCCCACATCGCCCGCCAATACCGCTACGCCGCATCGCAGACCGAGGTGCTCGGTGATGTTGGCCATGCCCGGGTTTCCCGAGCCGACGTCCTGCGCCCGTTTTCCCGTTTCCTTCCTAGCTACCAGCTCTGCAGTCAGGAAACAGCCGCAGAAATACCCTGCCAATAAGCAGAACGCTCGTTCCATTGGCCTCCTCCTCCAGGCAAAAGATGGTTTTTTCGCCCTTAGCGTATTCTTTTTCCGCACTTTTATACGGGGACTGTCCGGACACATTCCCACGAGGAGCAGGGCTCCACTCGTGGACAACACTTCCGGCTTTGATGCCTTGCCCCTGCTATTTCCCGCAAAAAAGTCGAAGCAAGCGATATGACGCTTGCTTCGACCTGTCCTAAGCTCTGTTTTTCTACATATTAAATACGTTAAATACGGACTAAAAAGACCGGCAGGAACGCGCCAACTTCTCCAAGAAGTGTCTCCAACCTCATCTCGTTGCAAATCGGTTCATAAAGAAGTCGGTAAAAGCGGCCAGTTCTTCATCCTGTGACACATAAACATACAGCTTTTCATCTTCCAACCAATCATAGGCATTGATGCCGATATAGCTTTTTTTATCTGGGTAAATGATAAAGGCATCGGTGGGGTACTTGTTCCGGTAGGCTTTAAAGATTGCAGAACGACGGTAGTAGGTCGGGGCTCCACAGGCGGAAAGATCGGGGACGGTGGGAACGACTGTGATCGTCTGACCAACCTCGTTCCAGCCGACAATCAAATTCCCAATTTTCGTTTTGCTTCCATGAACAAATCCGTAATTGAAACGGCTCACATCCTCTGTATATCCAAAAATCAGCCTGTAATCGTCTCCCCCTTCTACGACTTGGTTAAATAATACACGCATTTTCTCCGCGTTGGCGTCGCTCTTTTCCCTATCGATTTCGGGTCCCTTAAACAATTTGTTGAAAAATCCCATTATTTTTCCCTCCTAAATTTTGTTATTTTATGACCTGATTTTGCCTAGGTGTAAAAATAAATATAAATTTTTAATTTGTCTTTATTTGATTCAAAAGAAATCCGTCTGAATACAACGCCGGAACATCAGATTCAGACGGATCTCCTAATTTCCATTATTGGGGTTGCGGATTCTGCTCTTTTAAGAGCTCCAGTGCGTCCACGATTGCATTGATATAGAGAGTATGCAAAAACACAGATAAAAAAGTTGACTTCTGATGAAATACAAAAATATATGTCAGAGCGATAACTCCCAGTTTGTTGATTTGATTAGCCCCGCTCCGGCAGGGCTTTTGCGTCCCCTTCGGCAATGAAAAAAGATATGTTTTAAGGCTTTTTGACCGATGGTGTGTAATTCAAGGCCACCGCCGAGGCCCACGGCCCCCACATTGAGAAGCACGACAAATATCACAACATCGACAGCCGCCATCCAGTGGAAGGCACGACAAAGGGCGGGAGCAAAAAATCCAAGAACCGCAGTATCAAGCATGTATGCCCCTGTTGCGGCACCATCATCCGGGCGACGCGTGAGGTCAATGTGATCTGCAGGGATTGCGGAGAGCCTTTCAAGCGGGCAGAAAATAAAGAAGGAGGCAAGCCCGCTGGCGAGCTGCATCGCCAAGCTCCCTGAAAATAGAAAAAGCCTGGAAAGCCCACAATATTAGGCTTTCCGGGCATAGATACAAAAACAGCCCTCCAAAAAGGAGGGCTGTTTTTGTATTAAAGGTTTGTCCCTTAATATGGCGGAGAGAGAGGGATTCGAACCCTCGAGACGCTATTAACGCCTACACGATTTCCAATCGTGCGCCTTCGACCAGCTCAGCCATCTCTCCATAGTGCTGGACAACGTTGATTATTATAAGCGTTCTTTCTGCTTTCGTCAAGAGCTATTTTAAAAAACCTGTGAAAAATTTGCCGCCGTTGCAAAGTGCCTTTAACTATGCTATAACTGTAAGAAACATCGAGGTGCGATATCTGTTTTTACTAAGGAGTGTTCAGCATGAATCTCACACGTACACAGGCATTGGATCTGCTCAAGCAGTACAACAAGGACCCTTTCCACATCCGCCACGCTCTTACCGTGGAGGCCGTGATGGGATGGTTTGCCCGAGAGCTGGGCTATGGCGATGAAGCGGACTTCTGGTCCGCCGCCGGACTGCTCCACGATCTGGATTTTGAGATGTGGCCGGACGAGCACTGCATCAAATCTCAGGAGCTGATGCGTCAGGCCGGTTTGGACGAGGCACTGATCCACGCCACCGCCAGTCACGGCTGGGGGCTGGCCTGCGATGTCAAGCCGGAGCACGAGATGGAGAAGGTCCTTTTTGCTTGTGACGAGCTCACGGGGCTCATCGGCGCCGCTGCCCTCATGCGTCCATCCAAGAGCTGTACCGACATGGAACTCAAATCTCTGAAAAAGAAATTCAAGGACAAAAAGTTTGCGGCTGGCTGTTCCCGCGAGGTAATTGCCCAGGGCGCGGACCTGTTGGGCTGGGAGCTGGACAAGCTGCTTGATGTGACGCTTCAGGCTATGCAGGACACTGAGGCCGCTGTGCAGGCTCAGTTGACCTGATATCGTTTCCTCTCAAAGCGGGTATACTATTGACGATTCATTATTATTTTAAAGGAGCTACTATGGAAAACAAAAAGCAGCGAGGGCCTAAAAGCAAGCTCGGCGCCGTCCTTCAGAGCCTGCTGATCACTGCCGTGGTTGGTTTCATCTACTTTTATGTCTCCCTCCCCGCGCTCAACCTCCAGGACAGCAATTTCTACGTGTTTGTTTTTGTGCTCTGTCTGGTCTTTGTGATCTCAGCGCTCTTCACCACCGGCTTTCACATGGACCCGGGCGGTGGACTCAAAGAATACTTCCGCTTCATCAAGTCCCAGTGTCTGCCGGTGGGTATTCTCATGGCCGCTCTCATCCTAGTCGGCGTGGTAGGCAGTGTGATTTCCATGCCGCTGTTTCGCGCCAGCGCTTATCGGCAGCTTCTCCAGGTGGAAGAGGGCGATTTTTCAACAGATGTAAAGGAAATTTCCTTTAATGAAATTCCTCTGCTGGACGAGGACTCCGCCCGATATCTGAGCACCACACAGATGGGTACCATTCCCGACATGGCCAGCCAGTTTGAGGTGGCCTACGACTCCACCCAGATCAACTATCAGGGTAGTCCCGTCCGTGTGGCCCCCTTGGAATACGCCGATCTTATTCGGTGGTTCACCAACCGCTCCAACGGTCTGCCCGCTTACATTGTGGTGGATATGGTCTCCCAGGAGGTCAAGGTGGTTCGCCTTCCCGATGGCCAGGGAATCAAATACTCCCCTTCCGAGCCTTTGAATCGCAACGTGATGCGCCATCTGCGCTTTCAGTATCCCACCTTTCTTTTCGCCACCCCCTCTTTTGAGATTGACGAGTCCGGCAATCCCTGGTGGGTCTGTCCCCGTGTGGTCAAGACCATCGGTCTTTTTGGGGGCACGGATATCCGGGGAGCGGTGCTCATGGACGCTGTTACCGGCGAATGCTCCTACCATGAAGAGGTCCCGCAGTGGGTGGACAGAGTTTACCTCGCCTCTCTCATCATGGAGCAGTACGACTATTACGGCACGCTGGTCCACGGGTTCATCAACTCCGTGTTCGGCCAGCGGGACGTGAAGATCACGACCGAGGGCTATAACTATATTGCGCTCAACGACGACGTATATATGTACACCGGCGTCACCTCCGCTACCAGCGATCAGTCGAATCTGGGCTTTCTCCTGTGCAACCAGCGCACCAAAGAGACCAAATTCTACACCATTCCCGGTGCCACCGAGCAATCTGCCCGGGCTTCCGCCGAGGGGATGGTCCAGGATCAGGGCTACCGTTCCACCTTCCCGCTTCTGCTCAATATTTCCGACCAGCCCACCTACTTCATCGCCCTGAAGGACGACCGGCAGTTGGTAAAAAAATATGCCATGGTCAATGTGGGGCAATTCAATCTGGTGGGCATCGGCGACACTGTGGCGGCCTGCGAGCAGGATTATCTGCGCCTGCTGGGGGAAAAGGGCATTGCCGCTCCGGAAGAACGGATCGAGACCCAGGTCTCGGGTACGGTAGCGGAGATCCGATCCGCCGTGCTGGACGGTACCACCTATTACTTCATCCGCCTGGAGGGCGAGGAGGTGTTCTATTCTCTGTCCGCCGTGCAGAATCCGGTGGCTATTCTTCTCAACGCCGGGGACCTCGTCACGATCGACCACGCCCCTCAGGCCGAGGGGGAGTCCTCCTCCATCCTGGACGGCTACACACTCACTGTGGAGGGGAAAGCCGCCCCGGAGTCCATCGTGGCCCCGGAGCCCTCCTCTGTTCCGGAGGCGGGTTCCGGGACGGAGGACTGGACTGAGGTGCCTATTCTCTCTTAGCGTTTCTCTTTTGCCAAGCAAACACGCCCAGGACCACCATTCCGGCGGTCTTGGGCGTTTCTTTTCCCTTCGGATGGCACGCCGCCGCGTATCTCTTTCAGATGCACCCGCAATACCCATGCTATCTTCCGGAAACGCTTCTCTGGCCTTTTCGGGCCTTTTTCTGCCGCAGCGACCACTGAAAAATCATCCGCAGGGCCTCCGGCGACAGGAGCAGCAGCGCGGCCAGATTGGGCAGAGCCATCATACCGTTGCAGATGTCCGCCACCTGCCACACGCGTCCCACGTCTCCCACGCTGCCCGCCACGACAAAGAGAAGAAATACCATTCGATAGCACCCAACCCACCGGTCGCTGCCTGTAAGATATGCAAGACCCCTCTCCCCATAGTAGCTCCAGCCTAGGAGTGAGGAAAAGGCAAACATCAGAAGGCACACCGCCACAAAGGGGCCGCCCCAGGCCCCCATGACAGTGGAAAATGCCGCGGCGGAGAGCGCAGATCCCAGCATGGAGCTGTCCACGCCTCCACTTTGAATGGCCAGAAGCGCCTCTGTCTCATCATAGACGCCCGAAGTCAGAATGACCAGCGCCGTTACCGTACAGACCACCAGCGTCGCTACAAAGACCTCAAACGCACCCCACATCCCCTCTTCCGCCGGCTCTTCCACATCTGCCGCGGCATGGGCCATAGCGGAGGAGCCCAGGCCCGCCTCATTGGTGAACACTCCCCTGGCCACACCGAAGCGCATGGCGGAGGCCATGGAATAGCCCAACGTGCCCCCCAGCGCAGCTTTGGGCGCAAAGGCGCTCGCCACAATTCGGGAAAGGGCGGCCGGAACGGCCGTAGCGTGGACCCACAGCACAGCGGCCCCGCCCGCCAGGAACAGAACCGCCATGGCGGGCACCAGCTTTTCGCTGACTCTTCCAATGCGGCCGATCCCGCCCAGGATCACCAGCCCCGTAAGCAGGGCGGTGACCGCACCCACGGCCAGCCGGTCCCAGCCGAACGCCGCCTCTAGGGCGGTGGCAATGGAATTTGCCTGCACCATATCTCCCCCGCCGATGGAGGCGCAGACACAGAAGAGAGAGAAGGCCAGCGCCAGGCCCCGAAGTCCCAGGCCCTTTTCCATATAATCCATGGGGCCGCCCTCCCAGCCCCCGTTTTTCCCACGGTGGCGGTAGCGGACGGCCAACGTCTTTTCCGCACACCCGGTCATCATCCCCAGGAATGCCGAAATCCACATCCAGAAGACGGCCCCCGGTCCCCCGTAAAAAATCGCGGTGGCCACACCTGCGATGCTGCCCGTACCAATGGTGGAGGCAAGCGCCGTAGACAGGGCCTGAAATTGGGTGATCCCTTCCGCCTCCCCCCCTCGCTTCGAGTGCAGAAGAGACCCTACCGTAGCGCTCATCCAGAGCCGAAACTCAAAAAGCTGGAAGAATCCGCTGCGTATGGAGTAATAGAGCCCCAACAGCAAGAAGGCACCCAAAAGCCATGGATTCCAGATCCAATCACCCAGGCGCTCCAAAAAAGACATGTCCGCATACCCCCTCGTACAAGGGGTATGCGGACCGTCCCCAAAAGATGCGCTTGATCCCTCCGCCGTGCTACAGGCTCCAGTCGATCTCTTCCCCGCCTCTTTCCCGCAGGAAGGCATTGACACGGCTGAATGGCCGGCTGCCGAAGAATCCTCTGCCCGCAGACAGCGGGCTTGGATGTGCGCTGACGAACACGCCTTCCCCCGAGCGCGGAATCCCCGCTCCCACAGCGGTGTTTTGAGCATGGCCGCCCCACAGGAGATAGGCCACCGGCTGCGGAAGCGCCCGGGTAAGCCGGAGGGCCTGCGCGGTAAACCGCTCCCAGCCCCAGTGGCCGTGGCTACCCGCAGCCCCCTCATACACGGTGAGCGTCGTGTTGAGCAGCAGCACACCCCGATCTGCCCATACAGACAGATCTCCGGCTCCATGAGAAGGCGTTATCCCTACATCCTCTCTCAGTTCCTTCAGGATGTTCTGTAAAGAGCGCGGGAGCGGACGAATTCCCTCCCGCGCGGAAAAGGCCAGTCCATCGGCGTGTGCCTTCGTAGGATAGGGGTCCTGGCCGAGGATGACCGCCCGAACCCGCTCTGGCGGTGTACGGGAAAACGCACGGAAGAGCGCCTCCCTGGGCGGAAATACCCTGGGATCCCCACGGGAATAGGCCGTATCAACCCGTTCGGCCAGCCGGAGGAAATACTCCTTTTTATACTCCTCCTGCAACAGCGGTCCCCACTTGCCCAGCCCTTCCAGCTCCATGCCCGCGCCCCCTCCCGCGTCAGATCAGGCTCATCTGACATCCACCCACAGAATAAACCTCACGCCCGTATGAAAAGAAAGACGTCTGCCCGAAGCAGACGTCTTTCTTTTTGGAGGCGCCACCCAGACTCGAACTGGGGGTAAAGGTTTTGCAGACCTCTGCCTTACCACTTGGCTATGGCGCCATATGGATAGCAGGAGCAAAACGCTCCTGCTATCATTTGCTGGAGCAGGTGACGAGGCTCGAACTCGCTACCTCCACCTTGGCAAGGTGGCGCTCTACCAGATGAGCTACACCTGCAAATCACAGTCTATCTTATGCATGTGATCTGCCATTGATACTGCAAAAGAGGGAAAGTTCCCCCGGAGGATACACGGCGTATCCTCCGGAGAAGCCTTGGTGCCTCCGGCCGGAATCGAACCAGCGACACGGGGATTTTCAGTCCCCTGCTCTACCAACTGAGCTACAGAGGCAAATGGCGACGCGGAAGGGACTTGAACCCTCGACCTCCGGCGTGACAGGCCGGCGTTCTAACCAACTGAACTACCACGCCATTTGACACTTTGGGCTTATCAACCCATGGTGGGAACAACAGGGCTCGAACCTGTGACATCATGCTTGTAAGGCATGCGCTCTCCCAGCTGAGCTATGCTCCCCTGTTGGCCATTCTTTTCAGACGGCGAAAGTTATTATACTAAACCAGCCTCAATCTGTCAACACTAATTTGACCATTTTTTGAGATTTTTTTCTCATGCCGCGGAAAAGGTCCTTCCGCGGCATGAGAGCTTTCTGCTACGCCTTGGTCGCCTCCTGCAAGATTGTCTTCAACTCCTCTTTTGAGAAGTGATAAACCACGTCGCAGAACTGGCAGGTGAGGTCCGTCTCCCCCTGCTCTTCGATCATATGCTCCAATTCGTTTCTGCCCAAACTGATCAGGGCCCTGGACACCCGCTCCCGGCTGCAATAGCACCGGTAGGACACCGGCACTCGCTCCAGCAGCTCCGCTCCCATCCCCTCCAGCAGCTGCTCCAGAAGGGTCTGCGCGTCGGCGCCGCGGTTGAGTACATCTGTCACCGGTCCCAGCCTGCCTACAGCACCCTCCAGCCGGCCCGCCACAGCGTCGTCGGCACCGGGCAGGAGCTGCACGATATAACCACCGGCGCAGAGGACGGATTGATCAGTATTGACCAGGACGCCCAGACCACAGGCGGTGGGGATCTGCTCACTGACCGCAAAATAAGACGTGAGATCCTCCGCGATCTCCCCACTTACCAGCTCCACGCTGCCCACATAGGGTTCTTTGAGCCCAATGTCCTTGATGACCGTGAGATACCCGTCTGTTCCCACGGCAGAGCCCACATCAAGCTTCGCAGGCGCCTTCCGGGGCAGATCCACCTGCCCGTTCTGGAGGTAGCCCCTGGCATTCCCATGGCTGTCCGCCACAGCCGTAATACTGCCCAGGGGGCCTCCGCCCTGAATGCGCAGGGTGACTGAGCCGTCCTCCGTCTTCAGATCCGAGCCCATCATGGCGCATCCCATCAAGGTGCGTCCCAAGGCGGCGGTCGCCACAGGCAACGTCTTGTGGATCTGCCGTGCCCGCTCTGCCATATCTTTTCCGGTTATGGCCACGGCCCTCACCGTACCATCGGCTGCAATCATGCGTACGATCTCATCCATGGATCTCTATCATTTCCTTTCGCGCTGCAAAAAATATACGCTGCTCATCCTCGCCGGGCGGGCGTAACTTCAGTTCGCCGTACTGCCGCACCTTGGAAAATCCCGCTCCATAGAGGTAGCCTTCCAGCTCCTCCAGCTCATAAGCCCGTTCTTCATGGACCTCCTCCTCCCGGCGCCAGAGGCCGCCTTCCTCCCGGAAGAAGAGGTCCATTCCGTAGGTGCAGATCTTTCTCCGTTCAGACCAGTCCGCCCGCCAGACACAGTAAGTGTCCTCTGTCTCGTCAAGAAATATGCCCCCGTCTAGTCCCCGCAGCTTCCCCGGCGCGTTTATGTCGAAGAGGAACAGTCCGCCCGGCATCAGAAAAAGATGCACCCGATCAAACGCCCGGCGCAGATCGGCCGGGCGGGTTACATAGTTGACGCTGTCCAGACAGCAGATACAGGCGTCGATGGTGCCGTACAGATCCAACTCCTGCATGGGCTGCTGGAGAAAGATCGGGGCTTCTCCCCTTACCTGTCGGCCCTTTTCCGCAGCCACGGCCAGCATATCCTGAGATTGATCCACGCCGATCATCTCGTAACCCCGTTCCGCCAGCAGACATGTCATCTCCCCTGTCCCACAGGCCAAATCCAGCACGGTATGAATGGGAATGGGGCATTTCTGGAATTGCTTTTCGATATAATCCGCCCACCGACGATGGTCCACGTCAGCGGTAAGGGCATCGTACCGGGCCGCCAGGGCCTCATAGCTGCTCATTCGTCCTCCTGTTCATACCTCTTCCGGATCTCCTTGGCGCGGGGCAGTACATTCTTGTAGCCGTCCGCGCCGTAGTTCAGCGAGCGGTTGACTCGGCTGATGGTGGCGCTGCTGGCCCCGGTGCGTTCCAGAATATCATTGTAGATCATCCCATCGCTGAGGAGGAGCGCCACCTCAAACCGCTGCTCCATGGCCCTCAGCTCCGCCACCGTGCAGAGATCTTCAAAAAATTTCTTGCACTCGTCCAGATCCTTTAGGGTCAGGATGCTCTCGTAAAGCAGGTCGCCATGCTCCTTATCGGCTTTTTTCGTCATAATTGGGAAGACACCTCTTTCATTATCCTTGGCATCGAGCCGCTTCTATTTTACCACTGTGAAGTATGAAAGTAAAGGATGATTTCCAGATTTTCACCACTTTCTACGCGCAACATAGGATAGAAACGAGGTGGTTAAGTTATGTGGAAATCACAGCATTGGACGCAGACGTTGGAGCATGAGGGGGAGCCGGTGCTCTCCCTCTCCCAAGCTCTGCCCCTTCCGGTTGAGGAAAGGCGTCCAGACCGCCGGATGGAACAGTATTACCGGCATCTGGGAGAGCTCTGGAAAAACCGCTGGGCCGCCGTCCTCTACCCCCGTGCCTGTGCCGCCCTCCAGGAGGCCAGAGCCGGCTCCCGTCCCTTCCTGCCCTGGGAGGCGGAGCTGGTCTATCATGTCACCTTGGAGTGTGACGGCCTCTCCAGCCTCTATGTAGATGTGACCGAGCGTCAAAACGGTACCCGCCCTCTCACAGTCCGCACCGCAGAGACGTGGGAACTTCGATCAGGCACGCCCAAGACCCTCTCCGAATTTTTCCCGCCCCGTCTGTTTTGGAAAAAACCGATCATCGAAGCGCTGCAACGTCAGGCTCTGGACCGCCTCCAAGGGGGAGAGTCCCTTCTTTTTGAGGATGTAGAGACCAGAGTGGCCTCTTATTTTTCTGCAAAGCGGTTTTACCTTACAGAAGAAGGCTTATCCCTCTTCTACCCCATGTGGTCCCTGGGTTCCCCCGCAGAGGGTATCCCCGTCTTTCTCCTGCCGCTCCCCACTTCCCTACAAAAACTTTCCCCAGAAAAATCCTGAAAAATACTTTAATTGGCTAATTCTTTCTTGCATCCCGGTCCACATTAGTATATAATACCTCAGTTCCCAGAATGAAAAAACACAGGAGGAATCATTATGGTCAGAGCAATCGTCGGAGCCAACTGGGGCGACGAGGGCAAGGGCAAGATCACCGATATGTTCGCGGAGGAATCCGACGTTGTCGTACGGTTCCAGGGCGGTGCCAATGCCGGCCATACCATCATCTGTGACTATGGGAAGTTCGCCCTGCACCAACTTCCGTCGGGTGTGTTTTATCCCCACATCACCAATATCATCGGAAATGGCGTTGCACTGGATGTGCCGAAATTTTTAGAAGAGTTGGAACACCTGGAGGCGGGAGGCGTCCCCGCCCCCCACATCATCATCTCCGAACGGACCCAGGTGCTGATGCCTTACCATGTGCTCCAGGATCAATATGAAGAGGAGCGGCTGGGCGGTCATGCGTTCGGTTCCACCAAGTCCGGAATCGCCCCCTTCTACTCCGACAAATATGCCAAATATGGCATCCAAGTCTGCGAGCTCTTTGATGAAAAGAGGCTGATGGAGCGTCTGGAGCAGGTCTGCCAAATCAAGAACGTGCTCTTTGAACATCTCTACCATAAGCCGCTTTTGGACCCCAAAGCGCTCTTCCAGCAGCTTATGGGTTATCGTGAGCAGATCGCCCCTTATGTCGGCAATGCCCTGACCTTTGTGAAGGGAGCCCTTGCGGATGGGAAAAAGGTCCTGCTGGAAGCGCAGTTGGGCGCCATGAAGGACCCGGACTTCGGCATCTATCCGTTCACCACCTCCTCCCATACGCTGGCCGCCTTTGGCTGTATGGGCGTAGGCGTCGCGCCCAGCGACATCCAGACTATCACGGCCGTTACCAAAGCCTATTCCAGCGCTGTAGGCGCGGGCGCCTTCGTGTCCGAGCTTTTCGGGGACGAGGGCGATGAGCTGCGCCGTCGGGGCGGAGACGCGGGTGAATACGGTGCCACCACCGGGCGTCCCCGGCGGGTGGGCTGGTTCGATACCGTGGCCACCCGTTACGGCTGCATGGTACAGGGGGCCACCGAAGTTGCCCTCACTGCGGTGGATGTGCTGGGCTATCTGGATGAAATCAAGGTCTGCATCGGCTATGAGATCGACGGTAAGGTCACTCGTGATTTTCCCGTTACCCGCCTGCTGGAACAGGCAAAGCCGGTCTATACCACGCTGCCCGGCTGGAAGTGCGACATTCGCGGCGAAATCGACTACGCCAAATTGCCCCAGGCGGCCAAAAACTATGTGGACTTTCTTGAGGGGGAGATCGGCGTTCCCATCACACTCGTCTCCACCGGTCCCAAGCGTCACGAAATTGCCCGTCGCTGATTAAAATCTCTTTCTTTTGAAACGTGCAGAGGTTTTTCTCTGCACGTTTTTCTATTCCGCCCGCAAGCATCCCCTCTCGCCGCTCCGTTTTGTCTGCAATTCCCTGTTAACATTGGTACTACCATTTTAAAATTTAATTTTTTGTCACTTTTTCGTCAAAAAAGTTCTGTTTTTTATATGTTTAAAATGACGGTTTATTGTTCCGCAAACCAGAACATAAGTCTTTCATCTTTCCTTCCATTTCCTGAAAAAAACCTTGTATCCATTGCACTGCAATCTATTTTCCGTTTCATCCTCGTGTCTTCCTCCCCTCAGTTGACAAACTATATTTTTCGTATATAATGTAGTCCGTAATTGTGAACAAATTGTGTTGGGATTCGTTCACAATCAGTTTTGTAAGGAGGGAAAAACGCATGTTCAAAAAGTTTACCAATGGCTGCGTACGCGTAGTCAACCGATGGCTGCCGGATCCGTTCCTGTTCGCCATCATCCTGACCATCGTGGTGTTTATCGGCGCCATGATCGGTACGCAGCAGACTCCTATGGCTCTTGTCGATGCCTGGGGTAACGACAAGGGCTTCTGGGGGCTGCTGTCCTTCTCCATGCAGATGGCCCTGGTTCTGGTCCTCGGCTCTGCCATGGCGTCCGCCAAGGTCTGTAAAAGAGTCCTAGGCGCCATTGCCTCTCTGGCCAAGGATAAAAAGAGCGCCATCCTCATCACCACCTTCGTGTCCACCGTCTGCTGCTGGCTCAACTGGGGCTTCGGCCTCATCGCCGGCGCTCTGCTTGCCAAAGAGATCGCCCGTCGGGTCCGTGACGTGGACTATCCGCTGCTCATCGCCTCCGCCTATTCCGGCTTTGTGATCTGGCACGCCGGCCTTTCCGGTTCCATTCCTCTGCAGCTCTCCAGCACCACCGAGATTCTGGGGGTGGCCTATCAGGCTCCCACCACGGCTACCATCCTTCATCCTATGAACCTCATCATGTGCCTTGTCATTCTGGTGCTGATGCCTTTTGTCAACTATGCCATGCATCCTGATGCCGCACACACCATCGTCGTGGACCCCGCCCTCCTCGTGGACGAGGAAGAGAAATCGTATGTCGTTGACACCCCTGCTGCAAAAATCGAGCACAACAAGATCCTGTGGATCATCACGCTGGTGCTCGGTTTTGCCTACATCGTCTATTACTTTGTAAATAATGGCTTCAACCTGGGGCTCAATATCGTCAACATGATTTTCATGTTCTTGGGCATCCTGCTCCACGGCGACCTGCGGAAATATGTAGACGCCATTGGAGAGGCCGCCTCCGGCGCCGCCGGTATCCTGCTCCAGTTCCCCTTCTATGCCGGCATCATGGGCCTGATGGTGGCCGCCAACAGCGACGGCGTTTCTTTGGCCTCCATCATTGCCAACTTCTTCACCAACATCTCCAATAACGTCACCTTCCCCATGCTCACCTTCCTGTCCGCCGGCATCGTAAACTTCTTTGTCCCCTCCGGCGGCGGCCAGTGGGCTGTGCAGGCTCCCATCGTGATGCCCGCTGCCACCGAAATGGGCATCGATTATGGCCGTGCCGCCATGGCCATTGCCTGGGGCGATCAGTGGACCAATATGATCCAGCCCTTCTGGGCCCTGCCTGCCCTGGGGATCGCCGGGCTGTCCGCCCGCAACGTAATGGGCTACCTTGTCATCGTTCTTCTCTTTACCGGCGTGGTTGCCTGCCTGGGCTTTCTGGGCTGGGCGATGTTCTTCTAATTCGACGATCCGGCCCGAAAGGAGCCCGCACGATGGATCTCGTGCGGGCTCCTCCTTTTTATCTCCGCGCCGCACACCACTTTCCACAGCGCACACGGCGCACCAATCCGCCTCTAAGACATAGAATGGGATGGAAGCCCCAGGCAGAGGGAACAGCCTCTCTGCCTTCCCCATCCTGACACTATTCTTAGGAGGTATTGCAATGCCTGAAAAGGTCGTGCCCGGTCCCGTACAGGATGCCGCCTGTATCCGGGAGGCCGTGTGCATACACACGAAAAAGATTTATGATAGCTGCCGCGATAAGGACTGTATCGAAGATCTTCGCTTCTACCCCACGCAGAGCTCTCAATGCGCCATTGACCGCGCCATCAGCATCAAGGCCGGAACCGCGGAGCTGTTGTACGTGTACATCGATGTGGAGCCAGTCGGCTTTAACCGCGGCTTCTATACTGTAGACGTCCGCTATTTCTACCGCGTAACCGCGGATGCCTTTGTGGGCGCCGCCCGTCCTGTGGAGATCTGCGGCCTTGCCGTTTTTGACAAGCGCGTCATTCTCTTCGGCAGCGAGGGTAACGCCAAGATTTTCAGCTCTGAAACCGCCTTTGAGGCGCTGGACGAGCAGAACATCCGCAAGAGCAACCTGCCTACCGCTGTTGTGGAGGCCGTAGATCCCATCGTGCTCAATATGAAGCTGGTGGACGTCTGCGAGTGCCGTCCCTGTGACTGCGAGCTCACCGAGATCCCGCCCTGCATCTGCGCCTGCTTCGGCAGCGACCTGTGCTTCGGCGGCGAGGGCAAGCGGGTCTATGTCACCCTGGGTCAGTTCTCCATCATTCGCCTGGAGCGCGAGACTCAGCTTCTGATGCCGGTGTATGATTACTGCATGCCCGACAAGGAGTGCGCCTGCGGCGGTGGCGAGGATGACCCCTGTGAGATTTTCCGCCACGTCAAATTCCCCGTGGATGAGTTCTTCCCCCCCAATACCATCGCCTGCGGAGACGCTTTCCGCGACGTGCAGTCCGGCTGCTGCAAATAATCCCGCTCCTATTCTCCACATGCAAAAAGGAGGAGACGCCCGAAAGGCGTCTCCTCCTTTTCATGAAAAAGCGGATTTTAGATGACGTTCAGGTTCACATTGGACCACTCGGTGGTCTCCAGCTTGGTGAAGTCGTTGTCCACCACCAGGGTGCCATCCAGCACTTCCTGATACAGGGCCTCGTACTCCTCCACGGGGTAATTCTCCAAGCTCCAGGTGTCGGTGGGAAGACCAACGGAGTTCTCATTGACGCCCAGAGAGGTCGCCACGCCGCCGATCTCGGAGAAGGTGCCGTCATAGACCTTGGCCACGGCCCATTCGACAGCGTCGGAAAGGCCCTTCATGGCGGAGGTGATGACAGTGTCGGACTGGCTGGACTGATCTACGTCCACGCCGACCACAAACCCGTCGTTGGCGGAAGCAGCAGCGGCGATGGACTGGAACATAGAGCCGCCGCAGGCAAAGATGACCTCGGTGCCGCTCTCATACCAGCCATTGGCCATGGTCTGCAGCTCGGGAGAGGCGCTGAAGCTGGAGCCGTACTCCCAAGAGTAGTTCATATCCACGGTAACGCCCATATCTGCCGCAGCGGCGTTGGCGCCCTGGACAAAGCCATAGCCGTAACGGCAGCAGGCATCGTTGGTGCCGCCGCCACCGCCGGAGAAGCCCAGCTTGGTGAAGCCGTCCTTCACAACGGCATAGCCGGCGAAGTAGCCGCACTGCTCTTCCTTAAAGGCCACAGCCGCCACATTGGTCAGGGTATTGCCGGCCTCATCGGAGAGGGGATAACCGTCGATAAAGACAAAGGGGGTGTCGGGGAACTCGGCAGCGGCCTTCTTCAGGGCGTTCTCCTGCATAAAGCCGGCGGCCACAACCACCTTGGCACCGGCGTCAACGGCGGCCTTCATGGCGTCGTAACGGTCGTCGTCGGTGGCCTCGTTGCCGTTGGCGGGCTGATAATACTTGTAGCTCAGTCCATTGGCGGCGGCGTACAGCTTCACGCCGTCAAAAGTGCCCTGGTTGAAGGATTTGTCCTTGAGCTGGCCCACATCGGTGATAAAAGCAACCTCATAAGTACCGTCGGCAGAGGTCATGCTGTCCTCGATCTCGTCCGGATTGGTGACTGCCTCAGGGGCGGTGGTATCGGCGGGGGCGGAGGTGTCGGCGGGAGCGCTGGTGTCTGCAGGGGCGGGCGTGGGAGTGCTGGCGCTATTGCCGCCGCAGGCCGCCAGCGAGAAGACCATTGCACCAGCCAGAACAAGAGCGGAGAGTTTCTTAAAATTCTTCAAACTGATCTACCTTCCTTTCAAAATCAATGCCCGGTACGGTACAGACGTTACGATAAGGTCCATTCCTCCGAGCACGGGCTTATTATAACGCACATTTTACCAAAGCGCAACTGCAATTTCGCCATTATCAAAAAAAGTTTACAGAATTGTTTCAAAAGTATTAACCGCATTAAGGGACCGGCTCCGGTTTCTCCTGAACCGCAGCCGGTCCTGTCATTCAATATCCTTCTCCTTGCTGTCCCTTCACCAGCTTGACGATCCGGGACGTTCCCAGACGGTCCGCGCCCAGCGCCAGAAAGTCCTCCGCGTCCTGAAGAGTGGAGATACCGCCTGCCGCCTTGATCTTCACACCAGATCCGATGTGCCTGGCGAAGAGGGCCACATCCTCCCGGGTGGCCCCGCCGGTGGAAAAGCCCGTAGAGGTCTTGATATATTCCGCGCCCGAGGCGGTGACGATCTCGCACATCTTGATCTTCTCCTCCTCCGTGAGCAGGCACGCCTCCACGATGACCTTTAATATCCTTCCCTGACAGGATGCCTTGACGGCTTTGATCTCTGTGAGCAGGTCCTCCCAGCGCCGGTCCTTCACCCAGCCGATATTGATGACCATATCGATCTCGTCGGCCCCGTTGCGGATGGCGTCCTCCGTCTCAAATACCTTGACGGCAGTGGTGGAATAGCCATTGGGGAACCCGATGACCGTGCAGATCTTCAGCGCGTTGCCCACGTGCTCCGCCGCCCGGCGCACATAGGAGGCGGGGATGCAGACCGAGGCGCAGCGGTATTTGAGGCCGTCGTCGCAGACCTCCCTGATCTGTTCCCAGGTGGACTCCTGCTTGAGCAGGGTATGGTCGCAGTGGGCTAGGATTTTCTCGGTATCCATGGTGATACTTCCTTTCCGAATCGGTTTCCGCCCTTACGGGCGACGCTCTGCCCTATTTCCGCTCCCGCAGATCGGACCGCCCCACGAGGTAGTCCAGGGGAACGTCAAAAAAGTCAGCAATAATAATTAGCCTTTTAAATGTTGGATATCCTTCCCCGTACTCGTAAAGCTGATATGCACGCAGGGTCAACCCAACTATTTTCGCCAGTTCCTCCTGCGTGAGCTTTTTTCTTCTCTTAGCTCCTTTAATCTGTCTGGAAAAGACATTTTATGCACGCTCCTCTTGACATGCAGAATTTATTCATTTCTAATTACATAGAAATTCTACATATGAGGTGAAGTCATGGACAAGCTTCTGCAAAGCCTGCTGCGGGAGTGGGATTATCTGCTCCAGCTTCAGGATGAGACGCTGAAGGCGCTGCCGGAATATCCCCTGGTCTACTCGGAATACACACGTTTGGCCGACGAGCTGGAGCAGCAGTTGGGCGAGGCGGGAAACAAGGCGCTTTACCGGCGCTATGAGGGCGCACATTCCGCTTACCTCGCGCTGTGCGAGCGCGCCTCCCTGCTCTGCGGCTGCTGCTCACACTGTTATGAGCGTATAAGAGCGGCTCCCCAGGCCGATTTTCTCCGCATGCTCCAGACAGCTCTCCCACTCGGCTTCTGGTGTGGTGTTGATGAAATGGTCGTGGTGGTCTACGAACCCCTCCTCATGCATCCGGTCGTCCAGCAGACTGCCGGGCATGACGGGAAGCTTGAGGCAGGCGTCGGCACAGGCCTGGTCCAGCGCCACCGGGTCGAAAGAGGCAAACATGCCCACATCGGGCAGGATGGGCGTATCGTTTCCGTCGTGGCAGTCGCAGTATGGGGAGATATCGATGACCAGACTGATGTGGAACTGCGGCCGGTCCTGCACCACAGCCTTGGCGTACTCCGCCATTTTACGGTTGAGCTCGGCATTGGCCGCGTCGTCGGGGGTGCGGATGGCGTCAAAATTACACGCGCCGATGCAGCGCCCGCAGCCTACGCATTTCTCCTGGTCGATGCCGGCCTTACCGTCCTCGCCGTAGGAAATGGCGTCCTGACCGCACTCCCTGGAACATCTCCGGCAGCCCACGCAGCGGCTCTGACGCACCAGGGGTTTGCCCGCGTTGTGCTGCTCCATCTTGCCTCTCCGGCTTCCGCAGCCCATGCCGATATTTTTGATGGCCCCGCCGAACCCTGTGGCCTCATGGCCCTTGAAATGGGTCAGGCTGATAAACACATCCGCGTCCATAATGGCCCGCCCGATCTTGGCGGTCTGGATATACTCCGCCCCCTCCACAGGGACCTCCACATCGTCGGTGCCCCGCAAGCCGTCGCCAATGATGACATGACAGCCGGTGGAAAAGGGTGAAAAACCGTTTTCATAAGCGGCCTCCATGTGCTCCAGGGCGTTTTTCCTGCGCCCGGGATACAGGGTGTTGCAGTCGGTGAGGAACGGCACCCCGCCCAGAGACTTCACCACGTCGGCCACCACCTTGGCATAGTTGGGCCTGAGATAGGTGAGATTGCCCGGCTCGCCGAAGTGGAGCTTGATGGCCACCAGCTTCTTTTCCATGTCGATGTCCCCGATGCCCGCTCTGCGGATCAGTTTTTCCAGCTTGCGCAGCAGATTGGTGCCCACCGGGGCCCTGAGATCAGAGAAATATACCTTCGATTGTTCCAATGTTGTGTCCCTCGTTTCTTTTCGTCTCTCAGACGGCGAAATAGGCCGCCTTTCCGCCCTGGAGCTCCTTGCGTATGCGTCCCTGCACCATCAGGTGATCCAGATGGGACATACACTCCCCCACTGCGAACCACTTCTGCGCCACCGGGAAGGTGTCCCAGGAGCTGGCACGGATCTTCCATGTCATTTTTCCCGCCAGGAAATAGGCCGGCTGGCCCGGGTGGTTCTTTACCGCGGAAAAGGCCTCCTCCAGGCGGCGCTTATGGTGCTCGAGGAGTTGGTCGATCCGCAGGTGCATATCTCCGCCCCGGCGATGACCGGGCAGGGCCAATTTCACGTCATATGCCCTGATCTTCTCCAGGCTCCTGAGATAGGACCCAAGGGCGTCCGGCATCCGTGGCCAGGCGGTAATATTGGGCGTGATATCAAAAAGCACGTGGTCTCCCAGGAACATGCAGCCCTCCCGTTCCATCCAGAAGCACATCTGGCCCGGGGTGTGCCCGGGCATCAGCAGGCACTGCAACCGGTAGTCCCCGGCCTCCAGCACATCGCCGTCCTCCAGGCTGGAATAATGTCCCCCGGTGGGTGGAGCCATGGAGCGGGCGGGATTCTTGTCCCTGATCTGCATCATCATGGAGATGGGAAATCCCTCCTCCCGGAACCGGTTGTCCGCCTCTTCCCAGTACTTCTGGCGCTCCGCCATGTTGTCCAGCGTGAGACGGTCCACCGAGCTGACAAAGATCGTTCCCGTCTCCCCCGCCGCCTCCGGAGCCAGTCCCGCGTGGTCCGAATGCAGGTGTGTCAGCAGCACGTCCACATCTCCACGGCGCAGCCCCAGCTCTCTCAGCCCCGCGAAGAGGGCCTCCCGGCAGGCCGGCTGGCGGAACCCCGTGTCGATGAGCAGATTACGGTCCTTCCCCCGAATCAGATAGGCGTTGAGCTCCTTGAGCGGATTTCCCGGCAGGGGAACGGGAATCCGATGGATATTTTGCATGATTTCCTCCGGCATGAGGCACCTCCCAATTAAAGTGTTCTATTTTTAGATATGTATAAACATACCACATCCTTCTCCAAAAGGAAAGGGTGGAATTGCCCGAAAAGCTCCCCTCGCCGCGATAAAAGGTGGCCCGCCGCAGTATGCGGCGGGCCACCCGTATGGATAATGCTGCAGATCAATAATTCTCAGCCTTGATCTCAAAATAGGCGCGGGGATGACCGCAGACGGGGCAGACCTCAGGGGCCTCTACGCCGTACTCCAGGTGTCCGCAGTTGCGGCAGTACCACACCTTGACCTCAGCTCTCTTGAACACCTCGCTGTTGGAGAGGTTCTCGGCCAGCTTCACATAGCGGTCCTCATGGCTCTTCTCGATCTTGGCCACAGCGGCAAACGCATCGGCCAGAGCGTGGAAACCTTCCTCACGGGCGGTCTCGGACATCTCCTTGTACATCTCGGTCCACTCTTCATGCTCACCCTCGGCGGCGGCCAGCAGGTTCTCAGCCGTGGTGGCGATGCCGCCCAGAGCCTTGAACCAGAGCTTGGCGTGCTCCTTCTCATTGCCGGCGGTCTCCTCAAAAATGGCTGCGATCTGCTCGTAGCCCTCCTTGCGGGCTACGCTGGCAAAATAAGTATATTTGTTGCGGGCCTGGGACTCCCCGGCGAACGCTTTCCACAGATTGGCCTCCGTCTTGCTGCCTTTCAGTTCCATATGATATAAATCTCCCTTCATCAAAATATCTATTTTTTATGTACCGGTTCGGCGCACCGCGCCGCAGGACGCCTTATTCCTCGCCCTTCCAGAAGCCGTGGAGATTGCAGTACTCGTAAGCGGTCACAGGCTCGCTGCTTCCCACCTTCAGGACAGGCTCGTCACCGGGCTTGGGCAACTGGAAGGTCACCTTATTGCCGCTGACAGCCGCAATGATCTGGATATAGTGCTCAGGGAGCATGGGGTGAATGGTGGAACCCACCTGCACGGTCACATGCGCGCCGTCACGGGTGATCTGGGGAACATGTTTCTCCACAGCGCCGTCGGTGACGTTGGCCTTCAGCTCCTGCATGGGCTCGCCGCAACAGACCAGAGGCACACCCTTATCCACCAGCTTGAACGCGATATTGCCGCAGTGCGCACAACGATAAAGTTTCAGTTCCATGGCAACATAACCTCCTAAAAAAATTTTTGTGTTTTAACACAATCTAATTTTACCATATTCTGTATTGGAAATCAATGCTTTTCGACACAATGGGCACAGATTCCGGAAAAAAACACCTCATGGCGCTCTACCTCATGCCCGCTGCACCTGGCCGCCTCCTCGTCCAACCCATGGTCGTACTCCAAGCCCTCCAGGTCGTATACGCCTCCGCATTTGCGGCAGCGGAAATGTGGATGGGGCTCCTTAACAGCGTCATATCGCTCCACCGGAAAGGGCATCCGCACAATGATTCCTTCCTCTGAGAGCAGGTTCAGGTTTCGGTAGACCGTACCTAAGCTCAAATTGGGGTTTTCCGGCTTGAGCCAGCTATAGATCATCTCCGCAGTGGGATGCTGATTCGTATGCAACAGGCACTGATAAATCAGTTCTCTCTGTCGAGAATATCGTTTGCCGCTCATGCTCATCTCCTCTTCTCAATAATCAGTAATTGTTCCTTTTACTGCACTGATTATAACAGTAATTATTCTCGATTGCAAGCCTTTTTTCAAATCTTTTAAAAAATTTTTCCGGGCGTAAGGACACGGCGGACGCACATAATAAGACACGGATGGAATCCTATTTTTTGTATGATGCAGGAGGCAATGATATGAAGCGCAATCAAATCGCTCTGGTCTGTGGTCTGGCCCTGATCGGTGCGCTGGCCGGATGCAGCAAAAATGAGACGCCCAAAGTGACTCCCACGCCCACTACGGCCCCCACCGCCACCGTAGCCCCGGAACCCACCCACGCGCCGACCACGGAACCGGTGAATCCCACCGATACCGTAGCCCCCACCGACCATTACGACGCCAATGCCGACGGGCAGGTGAACGGCGGAACCACCAATCCTGAGACCGGCGTGGGCGATGCAGCCCGGAATGCCGTGGATCAGGCGGGCAATGTGGTCGGCGGCGCGGTACGGGGCACCGGCCGCGTCATCGAGCGCGTGGGCGAGGATATCGCCGACGCCGGCAGACGATAACGCAGTCTTACAGGACGTCTTTCGATTTCTGAAATGAATTTGTCAGGAATCTGACTGCTCCGCTTAAAAACACCTCCTTTCTGTTGGATTATGATAGTTCCAACAGTTAGGAGGCGTTTTTTATGTCAAAATGCAGGCTGGCCGTTCTCTTTGGCGGCTGCTCCCCGGAGTATCGCGTGTCCCTCCAATCGGCCCATGGGGTGCTCACACACCTGGACCCGCAGAAATATGAGCCCGTCCCCCTTGGCATCACCCGGGATGGGCGCTGGTTTCTCTACACCGGCCCCTATGATGCGCTGCCGGACGACACCTGGCACCTGGGCCCCTGCTGTGTCCCCGCCGTCCTCTCACCGGACCGGGAGCTCCATGGGCTGCTGCTTCTGAACGCCGCAGGGCCCTCCACGCTGCGGCTGGATGCCGCGCTTCCCGTCCTTCACGGCCGCAACGGCGAGGACGGTACCGTGCAGGGCCTGCTGGAACTGGCCGGTATCCCGGTGGCAGGCTGCGGCGTACTCTCCTCCGCTCTATGCATGGACAAGGAGCTCGCCCATCAGGTGGCGCGTGCCTCGGGTGTGGAGGTCCCCCGCTCTGTGGTTTTCCGTGCAGGGGAGGACTTTGTCCTACTGCGCCAGAGGACCGCCGCGCTTTCCTGGCCCCTTTTTGTAAAGCCCGCCCGGGCTGGCTCCTCCTTCGGCGTAACCCGTGTTACCGCCCAATCCGAACTTTTCGCCGCCGTTTCATCCGCGCTGGAGCGAGACGACAAAGTGGTCGTTGAGGAGGAAGTCTCAGGATTTGAAGTCGGCTGTGCCGTATTGGGGGACCGGGACCTCACGCTGGGCCGCCCCGATGAGATCGAACTCCAGAAAGGCTTTTTCACCTACGATGAGAAATACCATCTCATCACCGCCAGAATCCACACGCCTGCCAGAATCTCTCCGAGTCAGGAACAGGCCGTGCAGGCGCTCTCGTCCAAACTCTACCGCGCGCTTGACTGCCGCGGCATGGCACGGGTGGATCTCTTCCTTACGCCCGACGGACGATTGATTTTCAATGAGATCAACACCATCCCCGGCTTTACGGCGCACAGCCGCTATCCCGCCATGATGGCTGCGGCAGGGCTCTCCTTCTCCCAGGTGCTGGACCGGCTCATCGAAACGGCGGTGGGCACATGAGCGGTTTTCTCATACTGGTCAACCGGGAGCATCCCCTGTCTGCTCCTCCGCCCGCTTCGGCCCTGGTCCCTGCTCTTCCGGACCGGCCGGACGTGCTTCTCCTTCGCCCTGCGGCCGACGCACTTCGCCGCCTGCTCCAGGCGCTGGACGCCGGGACCCGCATTGTCCCGGTAAGCGGGTGGCGCTCCCGTGCCGAACAGGAATCTCTCTGGGCATCGTCTCTCCGGGAAAACGGCCCGGCTTTTACCCAGACCTATGTGGCCCGCCCGGGGTGCAGTGAACACGAGACTGGACTCGCCATTGATCTGGGCGAAAATGCCCTGAGCTGGATTTTATTCGCCCCTCCTTCCCCGATACCGGCATATGCGGAACGTTTCGGGCCCGGGCGGCGGAGTTTGGCTTTATTCTCCGCTATCCCAAGGGCAAGGAGGCCGTCACTGGAATTGGTTGGGAGCCCTGGCACTTTCGGTATGTGGGCATCCCTTTTGCCCGCGAGATTGCAGACCGCGGCCTCACGCTGGAGGAGTATCTGCTATGAGCCGCTCTCCCCGCTCCGGGGGTCTGGACTGGTTTCGCCTGCCTGCCGCGCTGCTGGTCGTAGCCAACCACACCTCTCCGCTTCTCGCCTTTTCCCCCGAGGCCGATCATGTGCTGACCCAGATCCCGGCACGGGTGGCCGTCCCCTTTTTCCTGTCCGTTTCGGGGTATTTTCTGTTGCCGAAGGCGGAGCGGGAGGGCCGGCGCGCCGTGTGCCCCTTCCTCCGCCGGACGCTGCTTCTCTATCTGTGCGCCACACTTTTCTATCTGCCTCTCCAGCTCTATAAGGGACATCGTCCCGGCCTCCTTGGCGCGCTGCGCGGTTTCGCCCGCCTGACCGGCCTGACCACTCTGCTGATGGACAACGATTTTCTTCACTTTCTCGCCGTAGTCTGCCTCTCTCTGGCCGCCGGAGCACTGTTCTGCCGATTCCTGCGGCCGCGGCCATCCCCTGCTCCCGCCCGCTGCTGGGCCGAGATCGACCTCTCCGCCCTTCGGCATAACTTGGGGGCGCTCCGGGCTCGAATCCCGCCGGAGTGTGCCCTGATGGCCGTGGTCAAGGCGGATGGCTACGGCCATGGCGCCGTCCAAATTGCCCGTTTCTGTGCCGGGGAGGGTGTGGGCGCCTTCGCAGTGGCCACCGTAAATGAGGGGGCTACCCTGCGGCGTGCCGGGATCAAAGGTGATATTCTGGTGCTGGGGCGGACTTTTCCTCCGGAATTCTCCGAAGCGCACCGCCGAAACCTCATCCTTACCGTTGCAGATCCCGTCCACGCCGAAGAGCTTGCCGCCTTTGGAAAATCCCTCCGGCTCCATGTGGCTGTGGATACCGGAATGCATCGTCTGGGATTTCCCTCTTCGGAGGTTGACGCAGTGGCTGCGGTATACCGGGCTCCCCGCCTGCGGGCAGAAGGTCTTTTCACCCACCTTTGTGCCGCGGACAGCGACACACCCTCCGACCGCGCATTTACTCACAGTCAGATCGACGCCTTTTTCGCGCTTGCAGCGAATCTGAAGGCCCGCGGGATCGATCCCGGCGTGCTCCATATCCAGGCCAGCGCCGGCATCTACTCTTGTCCGGCTCTCCCCTGTTCCCTTGTCCGCCCCGGACTGGCACTTTACGGGGTGGGCAGCTCCGGACTTCGTCCCGGACTCACACTGAAATGCAGGGTCGCGGCGATCCATGTCCTGGCCCCGGGCGATACGGCGGGCTATGGCCGGACCTTTACAGCCAGCCGCCCCACCCGTCTGGCCGTGCTCTCCATTGGCTATGCCGACGGCTTTCCCCGCGCATTGGGCGGACGGGGCCACGCGCTGATCGCCGGAAAAAGCGCGCCTATCGTGGGACGTGTCTGCATGGACCAGACTCTGTGTGATGTTACCGCTATCCCCGCCGCAGTGCCTAGATGTGAAGCCGTCCTCATCGGCTCCGGTCTGGACGCCGCAGCCGTGGCCGGCGCTGCGGAGACCATCCCCAATGAGCTTCTCTCACGGCTGGGCGTCAGGGTCCAGCGGGTCCATCGCATGCCCTCATAAAAACAACCCTGTTTTCTTCCCTGCCGGACGATACAGCCCTGCTGCCTAAGCGGGATTTTCGGGAAAGCATCACATGCGGATGGAACTTGCTCCGGCAGCTCCATCCGCATGTTTTTTGATCCATTACTCCCTGATCCGGGTCCGAAGGCCATATTCGCAAGGGGCGCTTCTATTGTCGGACCATGTTTACAAGCTCTAAAAACAGATCCTGACTGGGCAGCCACTTTTTCTCTCTCTCCGGAAATGTTCTGTCAAAGCGGGCCGCCGCCTCTGGATCGGTCCGGAATGCCTCCGATTCTAAAAAGCGGCCTTCCACCTTCTCCAATGCGCCCGGGCGCAGTTCCCGCCCTTGCAGGGCCGCCGCCCATTGCCCCTCTCCGTTTCGTATTCCAAACTGTTCACCGGGCAGAAAACCCAACCGACGATAATAAGAGGGGTCCCCATAGAGGAAAATGGAGCCAAAACCCATCTCGCTCGCCAGCGTGGTCACGCGCTCCACCAAGATGCGCCCCACACCGTACTGCTGATATTCCGGCAGCACACCCAGCGGCCCGAGGCACAGCATCTCCCATGCCGTTTCGCGTGCACTCACAATACGGGCATGGGTACACATGACGTTTCCCACCAGGCGCCCCTCCGCTTCGGCCACCAGGTCCAGCTCCGGAACAAAGTCCCGGTGTTTCCGCAAAATATGGGCCAGATAGTGCTCCTCACAGCCCGGCACATAAACATTCCAAAAAGCCTCCCGTAGCAGACACTCTACCGTTCGAGTGTCCTCCGGCCCCTCTTTCCTCAGTTTAACATCCAAGGCCATACCCTTCTCAGGAAAATACAGGGCCCTCCGGATGTGGAAAGCCCTGTATCGACTGCTATTTCGTCTCTTCGTCCTCCACCGGCTCCCACGGCTCATCAGAGGGCCCTTCCCGGTGGTCCGGGAGGGCGGCATTGATGCCGAAGGCAATTGCCACCCCAACCACGGTCTCGATGATGCGGGCCGCCGCATAATAATACCGTTCCACCCCTGTCATCCCGTTGACCAGAATCACGCAGGGTACGATACAAGCCATGGCACAGGCGGCCGGCCGCTTGAGTAGCAGGCATAGCCAGACGCCTGCCACACAGACCACGCCGAGCATCAGCGCCTTGACCAGCGGATAACGCACCGGTTCTCCCAGCGCCAGCACCAGGACCCCAAGCGTGCCGCCCACAGCTACGCCGATAAAGCGAGAAATGCCCTGCTGCATCGTCTGCCCCAGTGAACTCTGCATACACACCACACAGGCAATGCAGGCATACAGTGGGCCCATCTGCCCCCATACTCCTCCCAGCTCTTCCCGGTACAAAAGACCGAACGGCACGAAGACCAGATAAGAAATCATGACCGACACCGCTGTTTTAACGGTGCGCATACCCACTTTAGGGATAAGAATGCTCATTTTTTCTTAGAACGGCAGATTCAGCCCGCCGGTGAGCTGTCCCATGGAGGCGGCCGCATCAGAGGCCGCCGTCCGCATGGCCTCGTTGACCGCAGCTACAATGAGATCCTGCAACATCTCCACATCCTCGGGGTCCACAGCCTCGGGATCGATAGCAAGGCTCTTGAGCTCATGTTTACCCGACACTGTGGCCGAGACCACGCCTCCGCCCGCCTGCGCGGTGTACTCCTTGTTCTCCAACTCCTCCTGCATCTTCTGCATATCCTGCTGCATCTTCTGGGCCTGCTTAATCATATTCATATTAAAACCGCCGCCCATGCCGCCTATACCGCGGCTGTTGAATCCCTTTGCCATAACCCGCTCACTCCTTGATGGTAATATTGTCGAACCGCCGCCCGAAGGCCAGCAAATCATCCAGCTTATCATGCCCGACCGCCGACTCCGGACGACCTACTTTTACAGACACACGTACCTCACGCCCCAGTCTGCCCTGTGCAAGAGTTCCCACCGCCTCCAGCACAGTGGGACGGCTCACCACACCCTTTACCAACTCGTCGTCCGCCCAAAGAGTGAGCACCCCATCTGCATATTCCCCCCGCACCATCGAGGGATTCCCAAGAAAAGACCATGCGTTGCGGCTCACTTTATTCTTAAGTCCGGCCGCCAGCGCAGGCCAGATATCTCCATCCGGAGCAGGCGGTACGGACGGCACCGTGTCGGCCGTAGGTTTCGGATCGGACGCGGCGGCCATCGGCTCCACACGCGGTATGCCAGCTGCTTCCCACGGCAGCAGATCCTTCTGGGAGCGGTCATCATCGACAAGCGTTTCTCCTTGCATATAGCTTTGCGATATGGAAATTCCCGCTTTCTCCCCCGAAATTATCTGACAAGCGTTTTCACTTTTCTCTTTTAGAAGTGGGACGCCACTGGACAATTGTGCTTCCACACGGTCCAACCGCGCGACCAGCCCGCCTGCGCTGTCATCCAGCCGCTCGTCACACAGGCGGATCAGACACAGTTCTGCATCCGTCCGCCGGTTGCTGCTGCGCGGCAGCTCTGCCAGAGCGGCTTGCAGAACAGTGAGCATCCACACGAGCCGGGGTGCCGTGAACTTCTCTGAGAGTCCCCGCATCGTGGTCTCATCGAACCCGCCGTTCAGAAGCGTGCCGCCGGACCTGGGCGCTGTCTTTCGGATCAGCAGGTCTCTTGTCAGCGAAGCCAGCTCCCCCAGGATCGCAGAAATATCCTTGCCGCCTCCGTAGAGCCGTGCGATGTCCTCCAGCGCCCCTCCGGCATCCCGGTCCGCCACGCGGCCCATCAGGCGGGCGGTCTCCAGATTTCCGGCAAGCCCCAGCGCATCCAGTACCTGCTGCTCTCCGATGGGCCCCGCCGGCCCGGCACACTGGTCCAGCAGGGAGAGCGCGTCCCTCAGGCCGCCGTCCGCCAGTCTGGACAGCAGCGCCGCCCCCTCGGAGGTGAGCGCAATTCCCTCACGTTCCGCCACATATAAGAGGCGCTGGGCTATATCGCCCGGCAAGATTCGCTGAAAAGAGAACTGCTGGCATCTTGATTTGATGGTCGCCGGCACCTTATGGAGCTCTGTGGTGGCCAGAATAAACATCAAATGCGCAGGGGGCTCCTCCAATATCTTCAGCAGCGCATTGAAGGCAGCGGTCGAAAGCATGTGCACCTCGTCTACGATGTACACCCGCTTGCGCACTGCCGCCGGGGTATATACCGCTTCATCCCGCAGGGCGCGTACCTGGTCCACTCCGTTGTTGGAAGCTGCATCCAGCTCCAGCACGTCCAGAATGGAGCCGTTTTCAATGCCGCGGCAGGAATTGCATGCATTACAGGGATTCCCGTCCACCGGATGCTCACAATTGACGGCTCGGGCCAAGATCTTGGCGCATGTCGTTTTGCCCGTCCCCCGCGTTCCGGTAAAGAGGTAAGCATGAGAAAGCCGGCCCGTCGCCACCTGCCGCTTGAGTGTATCGGTGATATGGGTCTGGCCTACCACATCATCAAATGTGCGGGGCCGCCATTTTCGATAGAGCGCCTGGTACAATCCAATCACCTCAAATGAAAAAAGAGGGGCGCGGCGTACCGTACCCCTTCCCTTTTATTCCGGCGCAAAACAAGGCCGCACACCGGCCTTTGAACACTGCGCTATGTCCGTGACCCTGGCAGCCAACTCAAGAACGGCAGCCCCGCGGCACACGGGAGGTTCCGCTTAATGCTGCTCGGTTCCCCGCCTGACATGGTTCACGGGTTCCCGTTGCGCGGGACCGATCTATCATCGCCACTTACCGGGGGCAGACGACACAGCGCAGCTCCGGGGGCCGGGATTCATCCCTGCTGTAGCGGGTTGCAGGTACAGGGCACCGCTATCTCCCCAACTAGTGCGGCCTTATTTCGCACCGGACCGGATAAGGGTCCAGCAAAACCGGTATAGGATATTGTACTACACTCCTTTCAATTTATCAATCCCGGATTTTATTTTTGCGAAAAAAAGGTCTTTACAAAATCGCGGAGTATGCTATAATAAGTAAGCATTCGGCTCCGATCGGGTGTGTCATATAGGATTATAATTTCGATATGGGCCTGTAGCGCAGTTGGGAGCGCGTTCGGTTCGCATCCGAGAGGTCGAGGGTTCGAATCCCTTCAGGTCCACCAAAAAGGAAGGCATCTGCAACAGCAGATGCCTTCCTTTTTGGGTCCCACTTCCGTTGGACATCCCACTCTCTGGTATTAAAAATACGTGGACCAAAGTGAATTCGCTCTGCGTAATTCCCTCTCCGCTCGAATTCACGGCGCAAAGACACCGTCTGCTCTGAGGGACGCTGGGCAAACAAAAGGTCTTTTTGCTCCATTTGTGCGATTTTTGCAGGCTTGACTGAGAGGTGCCGGAATCCACCCGTGTCTTTTTCATGGATCCGAGTACTCATATCGCCTGCTTCAGCGCTTCTTCATTCGCTCAAGCAGGCACGCCTCCACCCTGTCCCCGTATTTGAGCCCCACCAGAAACAGGATCGCCCCGGCAATGCCTATCAACACCATGCCCCACAGAGGAATGGATATCACCGATCCCCCAACACCACAGGCCACCAGAAGTCCCCAGGGACGAAATAAAACCACAATCATTGCAAAGCGTGTGCGCTTGATGTCAGTGAGTCCAGCTAGGATACAAATGATATCATCCGGGAAGAAAGGAAACAAAAACACCAGACATAAAAAAACGTCCCTTTTCCTTTTCATAAGGCCCAAATAACGCTCCGACACCTTTTCGCTCACAAATCGCTCCACAAATTTTTGTCCCAGAGTCCTTGCCAAACAAAATACAACGAGCGACCCCAGGGCCACAGCCGCCCAAGTGAGCAAAAAAGCCGGCCACATGCCAAATAGCAGCGCTCCTGCCGCCGCTGTAATGTTGCTGGGGATCGGCGCTAAAATGACGGAGGCCAGTTGTACGGAAAAGAAAACCGCCTGTGAATAAGGAGAAAACTCTTCTATATATGCCCGGATTCCTTCCAGAGAGGTCGCCGCAGCAAAAAAGCCGGTCTGCCACAGGAAGAGTAAGCCGCCCCCCAGCAGTAATACTGTAAGCGCAAGCGTAATATTCCACCTATGCTTTTTCATATGTACCGAGCTCCTCTTATCTGTCTTTCCTTCTTAGGTTATCACAGGTTTCTTTGCAGCACTATAGGAATTCCTTAAAAATTTATGAAAAAAAGCAGCGGGCGACCTCACGGCCCATCCGCTGCTTTCCGTGCCTTGCGACACGCAGGCTGTTATCTATCTATCATGAGCCCGGTAACAAAAAAGCCACACCTAACGGTGTGGTTGCTTCCTTGTCCGGCCAATCATCGATCGCTGACGGTCTGTTCTCCGCTGTCACCGAAAATCAAATCATCGACGTCCAGAGCCTGCACTCGAATGTTCTGCAACATCATGCTTCACAACACCTCCTTTTTTATTGTAGCTTCATTATAACAGCTCTTTCTTCTAAAATCAAGAGAGCATATGTATATAATATACAAATTATCTGTATCTAAATTGTAAACTATGCCGATTCACTTTAAATAATTTGAAAAATCCATCTTGCAATCCCCTTCCAAGTGTGCTATACTAAGCAAGCTGATTCAAAGTGCAGGTGTAGTTCAATGGCAGAACGTCAGCTTCCCAAGCTGAACACGAGGGTTCGATTCCCTTCACCTGCTCCACGTCGGAGCAAAGTCCGCTTTGCTCCGACGTTTTTTGTCTATGGCAAAAACGTCATCCGCCCGCTCCCTTGCTCCTCCGTTTCAAACCGAACCCGCTGTTGCTGGGCTTCGGTTTGGGGCCGCCGCTTCGCGGCGGTTTTACCTTTTTACGCGGAAATATCGCTTTTAACCGTCCCCTCCATTTTGCGATCTTGAAATATTATATCCGGCAGATATCAAAGTCAATCACCCTTCGCGATTAGAACTGGACTGTAAGCCTATACACACTTTTTCGGTGTGCATAGGCTTATTTTTTGTTCCGATACCCGGAAAGCAGGATAAGAAAGGAATTATAGATCAGCGGCAGCAACTTTTTTACGTCGGTCCTGTCTTTTGTAAGCACCAATATTGACGATATTTCGTGCTAATGATACTTTATGCGCAGTCGCAAAATTCCAAGCGGATTTTGCCGTTGCATTCCTTGTATTTACTGCAATGCTCGCTCTGTGGTGCTATCTTGGATTTGCGCTGGCAAATTACCCGTGTGTTAAGGAAAAAATTGCACGTTATCAGCACATCCTTGTTCCATTCCTTCTGATGGCTCTGGGGGGCTGGTATTCTCGCAAAAAATCATATATAGTACATCAGGAAGAGGCCGCCAGAAATTTTCTGGACGCCTGCGCTTCCCTGTTTTAAAAAATAGGCCGTGAATACCCCGCGGCCAGCAAATTTTTTCTTGACAGGCGGCAGGATCAGTTGTATGATGATTGCAAATTTAATAAGCTAAACCGATGATGTGAAGATAACGTCTGTTGTGCCCTTACAGAGAGTCCGGGCGGCTGAGAGCCGGATAGAACGCAGGCAGGCAAATGGATCACGGAGGGCGCGAGGAACAGCCGAAGGGCTCAGTATTTCGCGATGTGTGGGCATACATCAGTTGCCGGGGATATGTTGGTATCCCGCAAAGCGCACGGCGTACAGCCGTGAATCAAGGTGGCACCGCGAGTGTGATAACGCTCGTCCTTGACAGTTTTATGTCAGGGACGGGCGTTTTGTTTTTCAACCGTCCCGATGAAGGAGGTCAGGCATCATGTATTACCCAACCTTGGAGGAAGCCAGACAGATTGCCGGGACGGGGGATTTTCGAAGCATTCCCATTACCCGGGAAATTCTCTCCGACTTTACCACCCCTATTCAGGCCATGCGGATCCTGCGTACCGAGAGCAGCCACTGCTTTTTGCTGGAATCCGCGGCGGACAGCGCGCAGTGGGGCCGATATACCTTTCTGGGCTTTGACCCCACGCTGGAGGTCACCTGTGCCGACGGAATTCTTCGGCTGAAGCGGAGGACACAAACTGCAGAGGCCCCCGCTTCACACCCGGGCGGCACGCTGCGCAGGCTTTTGGCGGAACATAAAAGTCCCAGACTCCCGGGGCTGCCCCCGTTCACCGGCGGACTGGTGGGGTATTTCTCCTATGATTACATCAAATACGCCGAGCCCTCCCTGCATTTGAACGCCGAGGATCAAGAGGGCTTTCACGACATGGATCTGATGCTCTTTGAAAAAATCATCGCCTTCGATAACTTCCGGCAAAAGCTGGTGCTGATCGTCAATGCGGATGTCGGAGACCTGGATCGCTCCTACCCCGCCGCCTGTGCGGAACTGGACCGCATCGACGCCCTGCTTCACAGCGGCAATCTCCTCCCCAGCCGCCCCGCCCATCTGACCACCCCTTTGCGTCCCCTATTCGACCAGGCATCCTACTGCGCAATGGTGGAACGGGTCAAACAGTACATCCGTGAGGGAGATATCTTCCAGGTCGTGCTCTCCAACCGCCTAGAGGCCGGTTTTGAAGGGTCCCTTCTGGATACCTACCGTATCCTACGCACGGAAAATCCCTCTCCCTACATGTTTTACTTTACAAGCGATGACATCGAGCTGGCCGGTGCCTCTCCAGAAACCCTGGTAAAGCTGGAGAACGGCATCCTCCATACCTTTCCGCTGGCCGGCACCCGCCCCCGGGGCAGGACTGCCGAAGAGGACCTTGCTCTGGAGACGGAGCTGCTTGCCGATGAGAAGGAGCTGGCGGAGCACAACATGCTGGTGGATCTGGGCAGAAACGACATTGGCAGGATTAGCCGATTCGGCACCGTGGAAGTGGAGCGATACCTGTCTGTCGAGCGTTTTTCTCATGTGATGCACATCGGCTCCACCGTTCGGGGGGTGCTTCGCGAGGATAGAGACGCGGTGGACGCAGTGGACGCCATTCTGCCCGCCGGGACGCTCTCCGGCGCGCCCAAGCTGCGGGCCTGTGAGATCATCAATGAGCTGGAGAACAACAAGCGGGGCGTCTATGGAGGCGCCATCGGCTATCTTGACTTCACCGGCAATATGGATACCTGTATCGCCATCCGCCTGGCCTTCCAAAAAAACGGGAAAGTGTTTATCCGGTCCGGTGCGGGTATTGTGGCAGATTCCGTTCCGGAGAAGGAGTACTTGGAATGTATCAATAAAGCCAAGGCTGTGGTAAAGGCGCTGGAGCTGGCGCAGAAGGAGGCCGACCTATGATTTTGCTGGTCGATAACTATGACAGCTTTTCCTACAATCTCTATCAGCTCGTCGGCAGCCTCAACCCCGACATTTGGGTGGTGCGCAACGATGAGTTGAGTGTGGAAGAGATCCGCCGCTTGTCCCCCAGCCATTTGATCCTCTCCCCCGGCCCCGGTCGGCCGGCGGAGGCCGGCGTCTGCGAGGCGGCTGTGCGGGAGTTGGCGGGCAGCATCCCCCTTCTCGGCGTCTGTCTGGGGCATCAGGCCATCTGCGAGGCTTTCGGCGGTGCAGTGTCCTACGCCGGGCATCTCATGCATGGAAAGCAGTCCCAGTTGACCCTGTCCACGGACTGTCCTCTTTTCCGCGGTCTCCCCGCAGTCATTCCAGCAGCCCGATATCATTCTCTCTCCGCCGTGGAGGAGCGTCTGCCTGACTGTCTGCGTGTCACGGCCCGTTCGGAGGACCAGGAGATCATGGCGGTCCAGCACAGAGTTTATCCCATTTATGGCCTGCAATTTCACCCTGAATCGATCCTGACGCCCCAGGGCGCTGTCATTTTAAAAAATTTTTTGGAGGGATAGCACCATGATCAGAGAAGCCATTATACAGCTTGCCGCCAGGCAGGACCTTTCCTATGATACCGCCGCCGCCGTCATGGATGAGATCATGAGCGGCCAGGCCAGCCAGATCCAGATGGCCTCCTTTCTGACCGCTCTGGCCATCAAGGGAGAGACCATCGACGAGATCACTGCCTGTGCCGCCGGGATGCGGGCCCACTGTGTGCGTCTACTCCACGACGTGGACGCGCTCGAGATCGTGGGGACCGGAGGTGATGGGGCCAATTCGTTCAACATCTCTACCACCTCTGCTTTCGTTATCGCCGCCGGAGGCGTGCCGGTGGCCAAGCACGGAAATCGCGCCGCTTCTTCCAAATGCGGTGCCGCCGATGTGCTGGAGTCCCTTGGCGTTGACATCACACTGGCGCCGGAGCACAGCGCCCGGCTCCTGGCCGAACAGAACTTCTGTTTCCTGTTCGCACAGAACTACCATATCTCCATGAAGTATGTGGCCCCAGTACGCAAAGAGCTGGGCATCCGTACGGTATTCAATATTCTGGGCCCCCTGTCCAACCCGGCCGGCGCCAACCGGGAACTGATGGGCGTATATGACGAGGCCCTTGTGGAGCCACTGGCCCAGGTCATGAGTAAGCTCGGGGTTACCCGCGGTATGGTCGTGTACGGTCAGGATAAGCTGGACGAGATCTCCATGAGCGCGACCACCTCCGTGTGCGAGATCAAAGACGGTTGGTTCCAGTCCTATGAGCTGAGCCCCGAGCAGTTCGGCTATGCCCGGTGCGGAAAGGATGCGCTGACCGGCGGATCACCGGCAGAAAACGCTGCCATCACCCGCTCCATTTTGGATGGCACCGACCGTGGTGCCAAGCGCCAGGCTGTGTGCCTCAACGCAGGCGCTGCCCTGTACATTGGCGGCAAGGCGGACACCGTGACGGAGGGGGTAAAACTGGCGGAGACCCTCATCGACTCCGGCGCAGCCAAGTTGAAGCTGGAAGAGATCATCCGCCTGACCCGGGGGTGACAGGATGTCCGAGACGATTTTAGAGACCATTGCCGCCCATACCAGACGCCGGGTGGCGGCGGAGCAGGCGGAGCTGCCTCTTGCCGCGCTTGCACATATGTGTGAGTTGAGAGGCCCCGCCCAGGGACACAGATTTCTGGAGGCCCTGCGAAAGCCAGCTATGAGCTTTATCTGCGAGGTCAAAAAAGCCTCCCCCTCCAAGGGAGTCATTGACCCGGATTTTCCCTATCTGGAGATTGCCCGGGACTACGAAAAGGCCGGCGCCGACTGCATCTCCTGCCTGACAGAACCCAGATGGTTTCTGGGCTCGGATCAGATCTTCCAGGAGATCCGGTGTTCCGTCTCCCTTCCCATGCTCCGCAAGGACTTTACTATAGAGGAATATCAGCTCTATCAGGCCAAAGCGATAGGGGCGGACGGGGTGCTGCTGATCTGCGCGCTGCTGGATACCCGCACCATCGCCCGATACCTGGAGCGATGCGGAATGCTGGGGCTTACCGCTCTGGTGGAAGCCCACAACGCGGAGGAGGTTGGCTCCGCCGTTTCCGCCGGAGCCGAGATCATCGGCGTCAACAATCGCAATTTGAAGGACTTTACCGTGGACTTCGCCAATGCCGCCCGTCTGCGGGATCTGATCCCGGCGGAGGTCGTCTACGTAGCCGAAAGCGGCGTCACCAGCCCGGAGGACGTCGCCTCACTGCGGGCCATTGGCGCCGACGCAGTTCTGATTGGCGAGGCGCTGATGCGTTCTCCGGACAAAGAATCCATGCTTGCGGCCATGAAGGAGGCGGCGAAATGACAAAAATCAAAATCTGCGGCCTATACCGCCCCTGCGACATCCAATTCGTCAATGATGCGCGTCCGGACTGGTGCGGTTTTATCATCGGCTTTCCCAAAAGCCATCGAAATATGTCGCCCCATGAGGTCCGGTCCCTGCGGGCATGCCTCGCGCCGGGGATCATTCCGGTTGGAGTCTTCGTGGACCAGCCTGTGGAGCAGGTGTGCGCCCTATTGAACGACGGAACGATCTCCATTGCCCAGCTTCATGGGCACGAAGACGCCGCTTACATCGCCGCCCTGCGGGCCAGTTCTCCCGGCCACGCGGTCTGGAAAGCCTTCAAAATACGTTCCCTGGATGATTTGGACGCCGCCAATGCCTCTTCTGCGGATCTGGTGCTGTTGGACAACGGCTATGGCACCGGCAGGACCTTCGACTGGTCGCTGGCCGGCGGGGTAAATCGCCCCTTTCTGCTGGCGGGTGGCCTGGCACCGGACAATATCCCGGAGGCCGTCGCCGCCCTTCACCCTTACGGGGTGGATATCTCCAGCGGCGTGGAGATCGGTGGCCAGAAGGACCGGGGCAAGATACTGGCGGCGGTCAGCGCCGCAAGGAGGAACGAAACATGATGTCAAAAGGACGCTTCGGCATCCACGGCGGGCAGTATCTGCCCGAAACGCTGATGAATGCCGTCATTGAGCTGGAGGAGGCCTACCGTCGCTACAGGGAGGACCCGGACTTTAACCGGGACCTCTCCGAACTGTTCTGCGAATACGCCGGGCGGCCCTCCCGTCTGTACTTTGCCAAACGCATGACGGCGGACCTGGGGGGCGCCAAAATCTATCTCAAGCGCGAGGACCTGAACCACACCGGAGCCCACAAGATCAACAATGTGCTGGGACAGGCGCTTCTGGCCCAGAGAATGGGGAAGGCCCGGCTGATCGCCGAGACGGGCGCGGGGCAACACGGTGTGGCCACCGCCACCGCCGCCGCGCTTCTGGGGATGGAATGTGTGGTATTTATGGGTGAGGAGGACACAAAACGCCAGGCGCTCAATGTCTATAAGATGCGACTGTTGGGCGCAGAGGTGGTCCCTGTCTCCACCGGAACCGCCACCCTGAAGGATGCGGTCTCCGAGGCCATGCGGGAGTGGACCGGACGCATCAGCGATACCCACTACTGCCTGGGCTCCGTGATGGGGCCCCACCCCTTCCCCACCATAGTGCGTGATTTTCAGTCTGTCATCTCCAGGGAAATCAAGCAGCAGCTTCTGGAAAAGGAGGGGAAGCTCCCCGATGCCGTCATCGCCTGTGTGGGCGGAGGTTCCAACGCCATCGGGGCCTTCTACCACTTCATCGGCGACGCCTCGGTCCGGCTCATTGGCTGCGAGGCCGCCGGGCGGGGCGTGGATACGCCGGATACCGCCGCCACCATCGCCACGGGGCGGCTGGGCATCTTCCACGGTATGAAATCCTACTTCTGCCAGGATGCCTATGGACAGATCGCACCGGTCTACTCTATCTCCGCTGGCCTGGATTATCCCGGCGTCGGGCCGGAGCACGCCTGGCTCCACGACACCGGCCGTGCGGAATACGTGCCCATCACCGATAACGAGGCCGTGGATGCTTTTGAATACCTCTCACGCCTGGAGGGCATCATACCCGCCATTGAGTCCGCCCATGCGGTGGCCTATGCCAGGAAGCTGGCTCCTTCTATGGGCAGAGATCAAATCATCGTCATCAATATTTCCGGACGCGGAGACAAGGACTGCGCGTCCATCGCCCGGTACAGAGGGGAGGAGATTTCCGAATGAGCAAAATCAAGGCTGCCTTTGCAGACGGAAAGGCATTTATCCCCTTCCTCACCTGCGGCGACCCAGACCTAGAGACCACGGAAGCCCTGGTGCGCGTCATGGCAGAAGCGGGCGCCGACCTCATCGAACTCGGTATTCCCTTCTCCGACCCTACTGCAGAGGGGCCGGTCATCCAGCAGGCCAATATCCGGGCGCTCTCCGGCGGCGTTACAACCGACAAAATATTGGAAATGGCCCGGAAGCTGCGAAGCGAGATCTCCGTCCCGCTGGTCTTCATGACCTACGCCAACGTCGTCTTTTCCTACGGGACAGAACGGTTCCTCTCCGCGGCAGCCCAGGCAGGTATTGCCGGCCTGATCCTGCCGGATGTTCCCTTTGAAGAGAAGGATGAGTTTGGCCCTGCCTGCCGCAGGCACGGTCTGGAACTCATTTCCCTCATCGCCCCAACCTCGGAGGGACGTGTCGCCGAGATCGCCAAAGCGGCGGAGGGCTTCGTATACTGCGTGTCCTCCCTGGGTGTGACCGGGGTGCGCAGCCAGATCACCACGGATATCGGCGCCATGGTACGCCTGGTAAAAGCGTCCAACCCAGACATTCCATGCGCTGTGGGCTTTGGTATTTCCACTCCGGAGCAGGCACAAAAAATGGCCTTGCTCTCCGATGGAGCCATTGTCGGCAGCGCCATTGTCAAACTGGTGGCACAGTATGGCCGTGCGGCTGTCCCCTATATCCGGGAATATACTTCTGCAATGAAGGCCGCTGTCACATCGTCCCTCTGAGCGGGCGACAGTATTGGAGCCCGAATCGGTGAATTTGCAGGGTCCACCGTCTCCAACTCCGGATCCGCAGCTCCCCAACAGTATGTCCAGATTGATCGGAGGAATGGGCTATGAAAGATCCAGGCATTCCCCGAACGCCCGGCGGACTTGGCCGAGCGGCGTTCCCCATCAAGGCCAAGGGGGTAAGAATCAAGCACGGGCCCCGGATGAATTATCCGGGGCCCGTGCTCTGCGGTTATTTGGAGAGATAGACCGCCTTGATACCCTTATAGGTCATATAGCAGTCCAGCTTGGACACGGTCTCAAAGGGGGCGTGCATGGACAGCACCGGTACGCCGGCATCCAGGGTGTCAATGTCCCGATTGGCCATATAACAGGCCACCGTACCGCCGCCGCCGGCATCCACCTTGCCCAGCTCGGCCATCTGCCAGATCACACCGGCATCATCCATGATCCGCCGGACCATGGCCACCACTTCGGCGGAGGCGTCAGAAGAGCCGGATTTGCCCCTGGCCCCGGTATATTTGCAAAAACCGATGCCGTAATTGATCCGGGCGCTGTTGCGCTTCTCATAGACCTCCGGGAAGTTGGGGTCATAGGCTGCGGTCACGTCGGTAGAGAGGCAGAAGGACTTCTCATAACAGGCTTTCAGGGACACCTTTTGCGCGTCGCACAGGTCGGACATAAAGGTGTCAAAGGCCGCAGACTGCATCCCCGTGACGCCCTCTGATCCGATCTCTTCCTTGTCTGCCAGCATGCATACGGCGGTCCTGGCCGGCGTCTCCTCCAGATCCAGCAGCGCAGCCAGAGCGGCATAGGCGCACACCCGGTCATCATGGCCATAAGCGCCGATGAGAGAGCGGTCAAAGCCGATGTCCGAGGCGTGGAAGGCGGGCACGACGGACAGCTCGGCGGAAATGAAGTCCTCTTCCACAATGCCGTATTTCTGATTAAGGATGTCCATGATCGCCAACTTTACCCGCTGATCTCCCTCGTCATCCTGGAAGGGGCGGCTACCCACCAGAATGTTCAGATTCTCGCCGGGAATGGCCTCACCCAAGGGTTTCTTGCTCTGCTCCGCGCCCAGGTGGGGCAGCAGATCGTCAATGGTAAAGAGCGGGTCCCCGGCGGCGGAGCCGATGGCCACCTTAACGACGGAACCGTCTTTGAGGGCCACAACGCCGTGGAGCTCCAGAGGTATGGTGACCCACTGGTACTTGCGGATGCCTCCATAGTAATGCGTCTTGAGGAAGGCCAACTCCGCATCCTCATAGAGGGGGCTGGGCTTCAGGTCCAACCGGGGAGAGTCGATGTGGGCAGCGCCGATCTTGGCGCCCTGGTCCAGAGGCTGGCTGCCCACCACAGCCAGCATAACGGCCTTGCCCCGGTTGGAGCGGTAGACCTTGTCTCCAGGTCTGAGCTCCATGCCGCGGACCAGAGGCTTGAATCCCCGGGCCTCGGCCAGGGAAATGGCGGTATCCACCGCCTCCCGCTCCGTCATGCTGCTGTCCAGGAACTTCTTGTAGTCCTCTGAATAGGCCCTCATGGCGGACTCGTCGGCCGGGCTCAGGCAGTCATAGCCATTCTTCTGTTGATAGAGGAGCGCCTCACGGCGCTTCTCTCCCGTAGTCTTCTGCTTTTCTTCCATGGGATTCCCTCCTATTTTGCATTCAATAAACCGGCAAAAAGGGCGCGGGCACGTAGCCTGAAGGTCTCTGGCGTGTCGCCCTCGTCATTTTCCAGGATATAGTCGCAGTGAGAGCGAAAAAAATCCTCCCCCTTCTGCGCGCTTACCCGTTTGCGGGCATAGTCCTCCGGGATGCCCTCCCGGTCCATGATGCGCCGGACCCGCAGCTCCGCCGGTGCCAGCACCCCTACTACCGCGTCGCACCGCTGGCCCAAGCCGCTCTCAATGAGCGCGATGGCGTCAATGGCGGCGGCGGGCAGCCCGCTGGCCTCCGCCTCGCGGAGCTGGCGGTCGATCTCTGCGCCCACAAAGCGGTGGGTGATCGTGTTGAGATCCGCAAGCGCCTCCGGATCGTTGAAGACCAGATTTCCAAGCCTCTTACGGTCTATTGTGCCCCCTTCGCCGCAAATATGCTCGCCAAAGCGCGCGGTCAGCGCCTCCCGCAGGGAGATGCTGTTTGCCAGAAGCCCATGGTAGACCGCATCTGCATCCACAATATGGGCTCCCAAGTCGGTGAGCGCATACAGCGCGGTGGTCTTTCCCGCCCCCGTAGGGCCGGTGATGCCGATGGTTTTCACCGTCGCTCCTCCTTTGCTGCGGGATTCCCTTTTATCATAACACTACTGCATCGTCCGCGTCTACGGCGGATCCGGCAATTCTTTGTCTTTTGCACCCTCGCTATCTCCCCATTTCGTCCACATTGATAATATGGAACCCCGCCGCCTTACTCAGGCGGTTTGCCACCGCCAGGCCGATACCGGCATCATCAGGGCACTGGGCCCAAATGGCGCTCACATCGGTATCATCGAAGGCGCGGAGGGCATCAAAAACATGGCGCGCTTGGGCCGCCTTGTCTCTGGCGGGCCCCAGCCGCTCCACCACATGGTCGGGATACTGCCCGGCAAACTCGTCGAAGCAGACCACACCGTCCCCCTCTTCCAGATGGGTCCGGATATAATCCGCCCCCCGCGCCGGATCTCCTCTGACCACGGTCACCGGGGCCTTGGGGGCGTAATGCCGATACTTCATACCCGGGGCCCGGGGGTGCTCTCCCTCCCCCATCAGGCGGCGTACCGCCTGGTCCACCGCTACTTCGCCCAAGGTCTCCCGGAGATCCTCCAATGTCACCCCGCCGGGGCGCAGAAGGCGCGGGGGCATCACAGTGAGATCGATAATGGTGGACTCCACCCCCACAGTGCAGGGGCCGCCGTCCACAATGCCGTCTATCTTCCCATCCATATCCTCCAGCATGTGCTGAGCGGTGGTAGGGCTGGGCCGCCCGGAGGTATTCCCGGACGGGGCCGCTACCGGCAGATCCGCCGCAGTGAGAATGGCTCTGCATACCGGATGGGCCGGACAGCGCATCCCCACCGTGTCCAAGCCCGCAGTCACCACATCGGGCACCATGTCTCCGCGCTCCAGAATCATAGTGAGCGGCCCGGGCCAGAAGCGGTCTGCGAGGGCATAGGCCGCATCCGGGATATTCCGGCAGTACCGCTCCAGCCACGCAGACGAAGGTATATGGAGAATGAGAGGGTTGTCCTGGGGCCGGCCCTTGGCCGCGAAAATATTCGCCACTGCCTCTGGGTCCAGTCCGTTGGCCCCCAGGCCATAGACGGTCTCCGTGGGGATACCCAGCAGACCGCCTCTCCGGATGATCTCCGCCGCCGGAACGACGTCATCCGGACCAAAACGTCTTGTGTTCAAATCGCTTCACCTGATTCCAGCGCCGGGAAGCGCTGCTTATTCGTAGATGCCCACCGGTACGCCCGCCAGTTCAATGGTGGTCTCCGGGGCAAATTTGGCTTTTTGCAGGTAGCCCTTAACGGTGAGGATGCCGTACTTGGGGTTGGCCTTTTCGTCCTCCAGTTCCAGCTCGATGTACCCCCCCGCCGGACTCTGGGCAGAGCCCGTGAGCCAGCCGTCCTCCTCCAGGAGGACAGCCAGATCGGATTTCACATCGTCCAGGCTCATCCCCTCCGGCAGGGTATTGAAATGGATGCACAATTCCACGGTGATTTCTCCTTTTTCGTTTGATGGCGCGGCGGCCTTTATTCCCCGCCCTCGCCCCGCTTCATCCGTTCCGCCTGGTCGGCGGTGACCAGCGCGTCGATGACCTCGTCCAGATCTCCGTTCATGATCGCGTCTATCTTGTACAGCGTGAGGCCGATGCGGTGATCGGTAACCCGTCCCTGGGGGAAATTGTAGGTGCGGATGCGCTCGTTGCGCATCCCTGTACCCACCTGGCTGCGGCGCTCCGCCGTAAGGGCCTCCTCCTGTTCCCGCACCTTCTCCTCGTAGAGCCGGGATCGAAGCAGCTGCATGGCTTTGTCCCTGTTTTGGAACTGGCTGCGCTCCTGCTGGCACTCCACCACCGTGCCGGTGGGTCTGTGGATGAGCCGCACGGCGGAGGAGGTCTTGTTCACATGCTGCCCCCCCGCGCCGGACGCCCGGAAGACCTGCATCTCAATATCGGCGGGGTTGAGGGCAAAGTCCACCTCGTCCACCTCGGGCAGCACCGCCACCGTGACGGTGGAGGTGTGGATGCGTCCGCCGGACTCGGTCTCCGGCACCCGCTGTACCCGGTGGACACCGCTCTCAAATTTCAGGCGGCTGTAAGCCCCTTCTCCGTCAATGGTAAAGCAGATCTCCTTGATCCCGCCCAGCTCGGTGTCACTGAGACTGGTGACCTCCACATTCCAGCGCCGAGCCTCGGCGTACATGGCATACATACGGTAGAGGGAATTTGCAAACAGCGCCGCCTCCTCGCCGCCCACGCCAGCCCGAATCTCTACGATGACGTTTTTCCCGTCGTTGGGATCCCTGGGCAGCAGCAGGACCCGGATCTCCTCCTCCAGACGGGCCACGTCAGCCTTGGCCTCGGTGTACTCCTCCTGGGCCAGCTCCTTCATATCCGGATCGGAGAGGAGGGCTTCCGCGTCGGCAAGGTCCCGCTTGCGCCTTTCATAGGCCCGGTAGGCCGTTACCACCGGCTCCAGCTCCCGCTGCTCCCGGTTGAGCTGTGCCACCCGTGCCGGGTCGGCGTAGGTCTCGGGCGCCGCCAGGCGGGCCTCCAGTTCGGCATATTGATTTTCCAACGCTCTGAGTTTCTCTTCCAGCATACGATATCCTCAAATCAATTTTAATTGCGGTCCAGGAGCCAGGATTTCACCAGTGCGGGAGCTTCCCTCAGATAGCTCTGTACCCGCGCGCCCATATGGCTTTCCGGCGCGGCCAGCGTAGAGAGGGTGTAGGTCCCCTCCCAGACCCGGGCCCACAGAATACGGACCCGGGCCAGATGGAACCCGTTTGTCACCACCAAGACCTGTCCCATCCGCTCTCCATAGCCCTTCTCCTTCAGGAGGGCAAAGGTATTATTGATGTTCTGCCAGGTGTTATGAGATGCCTCCTCCAGCAGGATACGGCTCTCCTCCACCCCGTGCTCCACCAGATAGTCCCGCATGGCGGCGGCCTCGGTGGTGGGCTCGTCGGGTCCCTGTCCGCCGGTCACGACTACGGGCAGTTCCGGGTACTCGTCCAGATATGCTAGTGCGGTATCCAGGCGGTCCCGGAGCAGAACAGAGGGGCCCCAGGACTGCACCTGACAGCCCAAAATGACCATCACGCGCGGCTCTCCCTTTATCTCCGTGCGCGCGCCGGCCAGAATCACTCCTTCCAGCACCCCGAAGACGGCCACACCGAGACACAACAGAATGGTCAGCGCCCGCCGCAGCGTCCGGCCCCTCCCGGCGGGGCAGCGTGCCGTCAGCGCGAAGAGGATCAGAAAGAGCCCGCTCAGGGCCGGGAAGGCGGCAAACTTCCGAATGCTAAAGGGGGCCGCCAGGAACGTCACGGCGGAGGCCGCCAGCACCAGGACGCCCGCCCAGAGCAGCATCTCCCCCCAGCGCCTGCCCTGATAGGGGCGGTACGGCTTTCCTCTCACTCCGCCTTTACCTCCTCCAGCTCAGCGCTCAGCCGTTCCCAAGTGGCGTAGAGATGGGCGATCTCCTCTTCCAGCGCTTCCCGCTGCTCGTAGAGCTCGGTAAGCTTCAGATAGTCACTGGCGGCATCCTCGATCTCCCTCGTAAGATCGTACATCCGCTCCTCCGCTCGGGCGACCTCCCGCTCGACGGCAGCCACCTCCTTTTCCAGCAGCTTTGTGCCGCCGGTGCGCCGGGGTCTTTCTTTTTTCGGCTCCGCCTCCTCCTTCTTGGGCGGAGAAACGGCCAGCTTTTTCTCCTTCCAGGCCCGGTACTCCTCAAAGGTCCCGTCAAAGTCGGTGATTCGCCCATCCTCCAGCATCCAGATCCGGGTTGCGAACTGACGGATAAAATACCGGTCGTGTGAGACAAAGAGCAGATTTCCCGTGTAATCCGCCACCGCTTCCTCGATCCATTCCCGGGAGGACAAATCCAAATGATTGGTGGGCTCGTCCAGGATGAGTAGGTTAATCTTGGCGTCCATCAGCATACACAGCCGAAGTCGGGACTGCTCCCCTCCGGAGAGCGTGGAGACGCTTTTGAACACATCCTCCCCCCGGAAATTGAAGGCCGCCAGCCGGTCCCGCGCTTCCTGGGTCGAGCAGTTCTGGTCGTAGAGCATGGTGTCCACCAGATTCCGCTCCGGGTGGGAGAAGTGAATGATCTGGGGCAGATAGCCGAGGCGCACAGTGGGCCCCAGGCGGATCTTGCCGCTGTCCGGCTCCTCTTCCCCCAAGATCAGTTTGATGAGGGTGGACTTACCCGTGCCGTTGTCCCCCAGCAGGGCAATGCGCTCGCCGCCTTCCACCTCCAGGTCTACGTGATCGAAAAGAGTGCGTGCTCCAAAGGACTTTTTCAGGTCCTTGATTACCATGACCTCGTCTCCGCGGAACTCCCGTTCGCCGAATCTGATCTCCAGTTTCCGGTCCTTTTTGGGCTTGCCCGTCTTGCGCAGGCGCTCAATGCGCTTTTCCATGGAAAAGGCCCGCTTGTGAAGCTTATCGTTGCCCATGAAAGCCCACAGGTGGAGCTTGTCCGCCGCGGCCTGGAGCTGCTCGATCTTGGCCTGCTCCTTTTCATACTGCTTCAGCTTTTCCTCGTAACGGCGCTCCTTTTCCTCTACGTAAAAGCTGTAATTTCCGGCATAAAACTCCGCCTTGCCGTTTTCCAGCTCAATGACCCGATTGACCACCTTGTCCAGGAAGTACCGGTCGTGAGAGATGGTGAGAACGGTGCCTTTGAACCGGGCCAGATACTCCTCCAGCCATTCCGTGGCCCGGAGATCCAGATGGTTGGTGGGCTCGTCCAACAGGAGCACGTCGGTGTCCTCCAGAATAAGACGGCCCAAGTTCACACGGGTCTTTTCCCCGCCGGAGAGGTCGGAAAACTGCCGCTCCCGCATTTCTCCCGGAATATCCAGGCCGTTGCAGACCTTATTGAGGGCGGTCTCGGTGTCGTACCCGCCGCCGGACTCGAAGGCGGCCGCAAGGGCGTCATACCGCTTGAGGAGCGCGGTCTCATCCTCCTCCTGCTCCATACGCCCTGCAAGGAAGGTCATCTCCCGCTCCAGCTCCTTCAGCCGGTCAAAGGCGGTGCGGAGCACCCGATCCACCGTATATCCCACAGGATATACCGGTATCTGGGAGATGAGGCCCACCCGCTTCCCGGAGGCCGTGGACACCTGCCCCTCGTCCGGCTCCAGTTCCCCGGTGAGGATACGGAACAGCGTGGTCTTGCCCGCTCCGTTTTTTCCCAGCAGGCCGACCCGCTCCCCGGTGTCCACCTGAAAGGTTAGTCCGTCCAGGATCCGGTTGCCCACCTCAAACTCTTTACTGACGTTTGACACGGATATGTCTATCATTCGTTTACTCCCGCTGCACAATGTGGTATGATATTACTGAATAAAAAAGAGGAGGCCATTGTAATGAATGCCATTCGCTGGCAGGGAGATTCCCTTGCACTGCTTGATCAGACCAAGCTTCCCGTGGAGGAGGTCTGGGAGGACTACACCGATTATCGGAAGGTGGCCGACGCCATCAGCCGTCTGGTGGTCCGCGGCGCCCCCGCCATCGGGATCGCGGCGGCCTATGCCGTTTGTCTGGCCGCCATGGAGCTCCAATGTCAGGATACCGCCCAGTTCCGCGCCGGCATGGCCCGCGCCGCCAAGGAGCTGGCTGCCAGCAGACCCACCGCCGTCAACCTCTTCTGGGCCCTGGACCGGATGACGCTGGCCCTGTCCGCCGGCGGCGGCGGGCCGGAGGCCATCCCTGCGCTGGTCCGAGAAGCGGAGGCCATCCACCGTGAGGATATCTCCATGAACCGAAAGATCGGCAAATATGGAGCGGAGCTGGTGCCGGAGGGAGCCCGCATTCTTACCCACTGCAACGCCGGGGCCATTGCCACGGGCGGCTTCGGTACCGCTTTGGGCGTGGTCCGGGCCGCCCACGCCGCCGGCGGGGTGGAGATGGTCTACTGTGATGAGACCCGTCCGCTCCTCCAAGGCGCTCGCCTCACCGCCTGGGAGCTGATGAGGGATGGAATCCCCGCCACACTGATCACAGACAGCATGGCGGCCTCGCTCATGGCCCAGGGCAAGATCGACATGGTCTTTCTGGGCTGCGACCGCATGGCGCGCAACGGCGACTTTGCCAACAAGATCGGCACCTACGGCGTGGCGGTCCTGGCCGCCTACCACGGCATCCCCTTCTATACCGTGCTCCCCTCCTCCACCATCGATATGTCCATTCCGGATGGGAAACATATCGTCATCGAGGAGCGGGACCCGGCGGAGGTCACCCACTTCGCCGGCGTCCAAACCGCGCCGGAGGGGATCCGTGTCTGTAACCCCGCCTTCGACGTGACGCCCCACAAACTGCTCACCGGCATCGTCACGGAAAAGGGCGTCATCCATCCACCCTTTGGCGAACGCCTTCTGGAGCTGTTCGGCTGACTTACGGCTCTTTCGTGATCCGCTTCAAATCATCCACCAGTTCCTCAAATGCCATGCCGCGGGAGGCCTTGACCAGAATGGTGGAGTTGGGCTTTACCAGCTCCGCCAGAATGGGCTTGGCCTCCTCTTTTGTCTCGCACCAGTAGACTTGGGGCACCATAGCGTCCTTGGCCGCGTCATAGATGTGCCTCGCCAGCTCCCCCACCGCCACCAGACAGTCGATCCCGGCCTTGCCCAAGTAGGCTCCCACGCCCGCGTGGAGGGTGGGTGCGAATGGGCCCAACTCGAACATATCGCCCAGAACGGCAATCTTATAGTCCCCACCGCTCTTGGATAGGACCTCCACCGCAGCCCGCATGGACTGTGGATTGGCATTATATGCGTCATTGAGGATAGTGATCTCGTCCCCGCGCTTGAGGATATTCATGCGCATTTTGGTGGGCGCGAACCGGAGAACTCCTCTGGCGATCTCCCCGCCCGTCATGCCGAAATGCTCCGCCACCGCTGCGGCAGTGAGCGTAGGATAGAGCATATGGTTCCCAAGGGCAGGGATCTCCACGTCAAACCCGCTTCTTGGCGTCCGCACATGACAGCGGACGCTTTTCTCTCCGTCGCTCTCCACCCCGGTGGCCCGGTAATCCAGACCTTCGGCCGTGCCCACGAGCACGCTCTGGAAGGGCAGCGAGGCCCGCAGAGGCTCCAGCAGCGGATCGTCTCCGTTGAGGATCACATAGCCCTTTTTCGGATCCATGTGCGAAAAGATCTCGCATTTTGCCTTCAAAATGTTCTCCCGGGAGCCCAGATTCTCAATGTGGGAATCCCCGATGTTGGTGATAACGGCCACGTCGGGCTCCACGATGCTGCTGAGATACTCGATCTCCCCGAAGTGATTCATGCCCATCTCGACCACGCAGATCTCGTGGTTGCTGTTGAGCCGCAGAAGGGTGAGGGGCAGCCCAACCTCATTATTGAAATTTCCCTCCGTCTTGAGGACCTTGAACCGCTCCCCCAATACCGCGGCCACCATATCCTTGGTCGTGGTCTTGCCCACGCTGCCCGTAACGGCCACAAAGGGGATGCGGAACTTCTGCTTGTAATGCCGGGCCAAATCCCGCAGCGCCTTTTGGGTACTGCCCACTTTGATATAGAACTTGCCGGGCAGATAGCTCTCCCGCTCCCGCTGGGTAAAGCAGCCCGCCGCCCCGCCCTCCAGGGCTTCGTTCAGGAAGGCGTGTCCGTCAAACCGCTCCCCCACCAGGGGAATGAACAACGCGCCCGGATCGGGATTACGGCTGTCGGTAAAGACGTGCTTCACTGTGAGGTCCAGGTCGCTGAACTCTCCCAGCAGCTTTCCGTCTACAGCTTCCAGTATCTCACGTATTGTCATGGGCTCCATAGCGTACTTCTCCTTCTTTCTGCTCTCAGGGTCACCGGCCCGCCCTTCTGGCCTCCAGGGAGGCCAGAAGGATGCGCTCGCACAGCGCGGCGTAGTCCACACCCACCGCCGCGGCCTCCTGGGGCAGCAGACTGGTGGGCGTCATTCCGGGCAGAGTGTTGATCTCCAGGAACCAGGGGGTCCCCTCCGCATCCAGAATAAAATCGGCTCTGGAGTAGACCGAGAGTCCAAGCGTACGGTAGACCTTCAGCGCCGCCGCGCGGAGCTTGGCCTCGGCTTCCGAAGAGATCTCCGCCGGGCAGACTTCCACGGCCGCGCCAGGCTGATACTTGTTCTCATAGTCATAAAAGCCGCTTTTGGGAATGATCTCAATGGAGGGCAGCGCCTCATCCTCCAGGATGCCCACCTGGATCTCCCGCCCCGCCACGTACTGCTCCAACACGCTACGTCCGCCAAACCGCAGGCCGTCCAGCAGCGCGGCCCGCAGCTCCTTTTTGTCATGGGCGATCGATACGCCGATGGAAGAGCCGCTGTCCACCGGCTTTACCACACAGGGTACAGGAGTCTGGCTGGTGAGCCGGTCCACGTCCCGTTCGGTATACCGCACCGCCTTCCACTTGGGGGTATCTACCCCCGCTCCGGCAATGAGCCGTTTGGTGAGGTCTTTGTCCATGGCGAGGGCACTGCCCAGATACCCCGCGCCGGTGTATGGGATGCCCATAAGATCAAAGGCGGCCTGGACCCGTCCATCCTCCCCGCACTGGCCATGGAGGGCCAAAAACACGATGTCGGCCATGGCGCACAACTCCAGGACCCCGGGTCCGAACTGACTTTTTCCCTTCCCTTTGCGGGAGGCCTTCACGGCCTCCAGGTCAGGGGCGGCCCGGTCCACGTGCTTCCCCGCATCGGGAAGAGGGGCGTCAAAGCGGTCCTCCAGGGTCTTCCCGTCATCCTCCAGGCCAAAATACATGTCTACCAGCGCCGCCTTGTGTCCCCTGCCCCGCAGCGCCTCCGCCACCATGACCCCCGAAGACAGGGATACATTTCTCTCCGGGCTCAGTCCGCCCGCCAAAACAACAATCTTCATCAAATTCCTCCCGAACCGGAACGCTCGATTTCATTTCAGGATATGCGGCACGTCACCCGAATCATACCGTTTGCCGCAAAAGGGATACCGTCTTCACGTAATTAATTATTTTACCACACAGAGGAAAAAACCACAAGTATCCCATTCCCTGCTGGCGCCTGTGTTTTCCGGCTCAATTTGCAAAAATATTTTGTCCCATATCCAGATTTCCCCTTCTGTAAAAAATTCTTGCTCTATTTTTGCCCCCTCTTCCCCGTAGGAGGAGCGGTTTCACTTGTTTTTTCAATATCTTTCACTTCTGTTCCAAAGCTGGCACAGCGTTTGCGGAGTAAGATGGCAACTGCAAAAAGAGAGGAACCGAACCATGCATGAACAGCTCTATCGAGAAATTGAGGGCATGCAGGACCGGCTGGCAGCCTGGCGCCGCGTGCTGCACCAGATTCCAGAGGTGAGTATGGACCTGCCCAAATACCCTGGCCTATGTGAAAGACCGGCTGAACGAGATGGGCGTGGGCTACACCCAGGCGGGCCGCTGCGGCCTCTACGCCCTGCTGGGCCAGGGGGACGGCACCATCCTGCTCCGTGCCGCATGCGGAACTGCGGTATTTATATTTCAGTTCGTCGAATTGCCCATACAACATTGTGCCGCTCTTGCCATTCAGATATCCCATGAAACCCGACGCCGCTATCTTCGGTGGTATTTCCTCCAACATGTGGATATGGTCTGCACATACCTCTGCTTCCACTATCCCAACACCTTTCCATTCGCATAATTGTCTTAGTATTTTTCCTATTGCCTCTCGCTTTTTTGCTAAAATACTTTCCTGAGATACTTTGGTGCAAACACTATGACGCCATTTAGTCACATCTGAATGTCCTCCCTTTGCTATCTTTAGTTGCAGTTGGCTGACCGCTTCTTCCGTATAGTAAAGGGAGTTTCTTTCTCTTGCTTATCGCCGCAAGCTCTTTTGAATCACTGGCTTAGACCAGTGGTCTTCTAATATACAAAAAAGTTCCAGCCCTGGGAACTTCCCCGGGCCGGAACTCTTTTACTTTTCCAGATCGCTCCGGATCACCATATGGATGTGGTCTTCCCACACCCCGTTGATTTGCAGATATTTGAGGGCCAAGCCCTCTTCATAAAAGCCTGCCTTTCGGGCTACACCAAGAGAGGCCAGATTTCGGGGCATGATATTGGCCTCTATCCGGTGCAAGTCCAGTTCCTCAAAAGCAATGCGCACAGTCTCCCGGACCGCCTCAGTCATATAGCCGCGCCTCAGGAACCGCTGGTCCAGCTTATAGCCCAGAAAACAGGATTGAAAGGCCCTGCGCACAATCTGTCCCAGCGAGGTGAGCCCGATGATCTCTTCCGGCGCCTCCCTGCGGGCAATATAAAACCGATAGCCCCGGTCAGAGAGCACGTCTCTCTGCTCCTCCAGCAGCAGGGGGCGCTGTCCGGCTTCACTGAAAAACGCATCCTCTCTCATAGGTTCAAACGGGGTAAGGAACGTCCGATTCCGGCGGTAATAATCCGCGACACGCCCCGCCAATTGAGGGGAGGTCATGGTCAGCAGGAGCCGTCCCGTATGATAGACCGGCCCGATCACTTATTTCGTGCCGAAGATACGGTCTCCGGCGTCGCCCAGCCCCGGAACGATATAGCCGTGGTCGTTGAGCTTCTCATCCAGGGCCGCGCAGTAGATGACCACATCGGGATGGTCCTTGCGGACGCGCTCCACGCCCTCGGGAGCGGCGATGATGTTCATCAGCTTGATGTGCTTGACCTCATAGTTCTTGATAAACTGGATGGCTGCGGAGGCGGAACCGCCGGTGGCCAGCATGGGGTCGAGGACGATGACGTCCCGCTCGGCGATGTCGGAGGGCATCTTGCAGTAATACTCCACAGGCTCCAGTGTCTGAGGATCGCGATAGAGACCGATATGTCCCACCTTGGCGGAGGGGATCAGTGTGAGGATTCCATCCACCATGCCCAGGCCCGCCCGGAGGATGGGGACGATGGCCAGCTTTTTGCCCGCCAGGGTCTTGAAGGTGCCAGTGGCCACGGGAGTCTTGATCTCCACCTCCCGGGTGGGCAGGTCACGGGTGGCCTCGTAGCACATCAGGGTGGCGATTTCGGAGACGATCTCCCGGAACTCCTTGACACCGGTATTTTCATCCCGGAGTATGGCCAGCTTGTGCTGGATCAGCGGGTGGTCAAAAATGTGTACCATTTCATCCATGTTGTTCTTCCCCTTTACTATTTTCAACTTTAGCAAGCCGTTCACGCTCGGCTTGGGACAGACGATGGTAGACGGGCGCCAAGGCCGCCGCCGGGACCAGCGCCCCCTGCCGGGCCAGCTCCAGTGCCCCGCGCGCTACGCCCCATGCGCTCTGGAGGCGCAGGTGCGGCGGAGCAAGCACCACCGCGAGCCCTCGTTTCGTCAGTTCATTATAACACAGCTCGGCTCCGTCTCCAACCAGTATTTGCGGTTTTTTGCGGTTTTCCAGCTCCAGGGCCAATTCTTCTACAGGGATGGCCCGGTCCGGGCACAGCCGCTCCAGTATACCGCCGCGGGCCTGAAAGCGGGCATTGTAGACCTGATTCCTCCGGGCATCCATAACGGCGCAGAGATCCGCCTCCAGATGGGCCAGCGGCCACGCCATGGCTTCCAGCGTGGAGACGCCCGCGCAGGGCTTGTCCCCCGGCCAGGCCAGCCCCTTGGCCGCGGCCACGCCGATCCGAAGTCCTGTAAAGGACCCTGGCCCCGCCGCCACGGCCACGACCTCCATCTCCTCCAGCGTCAGCCCGCAGTTTTCCAGGAGATCCCGGCACATGGGCATCAGCGTTCGGCTGTGCGTGAGGCCGCTGTGCTGGAAGGATTGGGCCAAGAGCGTCTCGTCCTCACACACCGCCACTGAGGCCGCTGTAGCGGAGGACTCCAGAGCCAAAATCTTCATCTCTCTCCCCCCTCGGTCATCGTGATGAACCGCTGTCCGTCGTTGGCGCCCCGGCGGATATCTACCCGGACACAGTCCCCTTCCAGAGCCTCGGCCACATTTTCACTCCACTCCACGGCACACACGCCGCCCCGGCCCAGGTAGTCCTCCCATCCGATCTCGAAGAGCTCGTCGGCGGAGCCCAGGCGGTACATATCGAAGTGGAACAGAGGGAGCCGCCCTCCATCGTACTCATTGACGATGGTAAAGGTGGGGCTGGTCACCCGGTCCGCTATCCCGAGCCCCCGGGCCAAGCCCCGGACAAAAGCAGTCTTGCCGGCCCCCAGGTCCCCGGTAAAGGCCACCACTGTGCCCGCTTTCAGCCGCGCCCCCATGGACGCGCCCAGCGCCTCGGTCTCTTCGGGACTGTTGGTTGTGTACTCCATCGGCTCTCCCCCCACTATACGCACCACATAAGTCAAAATATTATAACACAGATTCCCTCGCCTGTAAAACCTGTTTACGAAAGCCGTCCGAAGTGGTAAAATATATGTTCCATCACTCCGCAAAGGAGGTGAGGCCCTTTGTGGCTCACCGATAGCGTCAAAGAATTTTTCCGCAAAGCGGACGTGCTTCTCCTTGTGCTCATTGTGGCGGCCTCGCTGTTCGGCGTGGTGCTCATCTACAGCGCCACCCGCTGGATGGGCGCCGCCGGCGCGCGGTTCGTCCCCATTCAGCTCGTCGCCATAGTCCTGGGTGTGGCGGTCTATTTCGTCATGTCCTTTGTGGACGTGGAGCTCTTTACCGAGCGAAGCTGGAAATGGATGCTTTTCTTCAATGTATGCATCATTCTCATGCTCCTCACCCCCTTCGGCGTGGGCAAAGAGCAGACCGGGAACAACAGCTGGCTGGCGTTTCCCTTCCTTCCCATGAATATCCAGCCGGCTGAGGTGGCCAAGATTTTCTTTGTCCTGCTGTTGGCCTTTCAATGCCGCAAGCTTCAGGACTGGGGCATCAGCCGTTTCACCTCGGTGGTGCAGCTGGCCGGGCACTCCCTCTTTATGGCGGCCCTCATCGCCGTGGTCTCCGGGGACTTCGGCATGGTCCTGGTCTATCTGGGCCTCTTCGTCATCATCGCCTGGACGGCCGGGGTCAAAAAGCGGTGGTTTCTCCTTGCCCTGGTGCTCGGAGTCGCTGCGGTCATCGTCGTCTGGCCCCATGTCCCCGGCTACATCCAGGGCCGCTTCACCGTAGTCATCGACCACATCACCGGCAACCCGGACACCTATGTGGAGCAGACCCAGGGCCGCGGCTGGCAGCAGACCCGCAGCATCCTGGCCATTGGCAGCGGCGGCCTTTTCGGTCAGGGCTATCTGCAGGGCACGCAAACCCAGAGCGCTTCGGAAGAGGCGCTCCCCGCCCGGCATACCGACGAGATCTTCGCCGTCTGCGGAGAGGAGTTCGGCATGGTGGGCTGCATCCTGGTCATCCTGCTCCTCACCGCCATCATCCTCCGCTGCGTGTGGGTGGCCCGCCGGGCCAACAGTCCCATGGCGGCCTATGTCGCCATGGGTTACGCCGCCATGCTCCTCCTTCAGACGGTCATTAACATCGGCATGTGCCTGTATGTCTTTCCCGTGGTGGGGCTCACCCTCCCCTTTTTCAGTTCCGGAGGCTCCTCCATCATCACTCTCTATGCCTGCATGGGCATCGTCTCCGGCATCAAGATGCGCTCTCTCCCCAGTTGGCTGCGGGACCGGAGCCAGCTATAGCCACGCGAACGATACGTTGAAAGGCGGTCCGGCATTTGCCGGACCGCCTTCTCTCATGCCCTGCTCTTTTCCGCGACCCGGCCGCCATAATCCCTGTCGGCGCGGTTCAGGTAATCCAGCACAGTTTCCCGCGTTTCCCGGGACACATCGCGCAGCTCCGAGGCGATATTTTCCTCCAGGTGCTCCTGCTCCTCCCGCGGGAGCGTGCGGTACCGCTCTCCCGCCTGCGTAAAATCATCCCGGCGGGAAATTCCGGCCCTGACCTGTGTCCCCGCCGTTTCCGCGCCCAGCCCGGAAGACACCTGCTGGTCCGGGGTCCAGCCTTCCTGGCGATTAACGGGTATCTTCCGAAAATCCGTCCCCAGACGGCGGCGTTGGGCATCCCAGTACACGACGGATCGCCCCTGCAGCAGTTTGTCGTCAGAAAACTCCGCACCGGGGAGCAGATTGGCCGGGGAAAAAGCCAGTTTTTCCACCTGCTCCCGGTAGTTCTCCGGATTCCGGTTCAAAATCAGCCTACCCACCGGCTGGAGCGGATAGTCCTCTTCGCTCCACACCTTGGTGGCATCCAGCGGGTCATAGGGCAGACTTTCAGCGTCCGCGGGGTCCATAAGCTGGACCCGCAGCTCGTATTCCGGCCCTTCTCCCCGGGCAATGGCCTCGTACAGCCCCCGCCCCGCCACGTCCGGGTCCCCTGCCAGGGCGGCAGACTCCGCCGCCGTCAAAAACTCCGTCCCCGCCTGGGGGAGCCAGTGGTATTTGACGTATCTCCTCTTTCCCGCCGCATTTCGCCAGACGTAGGTGTTGACCCCGTAGGTCCGCAGATGGCACAGGCTTTTCACGGTCCCCGCGTCCGAGTAAAGCCATGTGACGAAGTGGAGCGCCTCCGGCACATGGGCCACAAACGCCCAGAATCGCTCCGGGTCCCTGAGGTTGCTCCCCGGCGCGGGCCCCAGCGTCCGGATGAATTCCGGAAAGCGCATGGCGTCCCGCACGGAGAATACGGGGAGGTGATTGCAGAGGAGATCAAATACGCCGTTGCCGGTGTAAGATTTGGTGGAGAAGCCCCGTACGTTCCGAGATGCGTCAGGCGTGTCCCGGCTGCTAACGGCCAGGGAAAAGCGGGAGACCGTGGGCGTCTGCTCCCCCACCCGCTGCAGAAAGGGCAGCATGGTATATTCCCCCATGGCCCGCCCCGTCTCAAACTGGCCAAAAGCCCCCCATCCCTTTGCGTGGACCGCCCGTTCCAGGGGCTTTTCATGGATAAAGCCCGCCAGCGTCTCGTGCAGCGCTCCATCCAGCAGCACCACCGGCCCGCCCGCCCCCACTGTCTGGCTGTGGGCAGAGGGCTCCTCCTCCGGCATGGGAGGAGGAGCGCTGTCCGTCCGCTCCCACGCCGTCTCCCCCTGCTCTTCAGCGGGCGCCGCCTCAACCAGGGGTGCGGGTTCCGTCTCCCTCTGCCGTACCGGGGGGGCGGGAGGCTCCTGCGGCAGACGCTCCGGAATGGGGGGCTCAGGTGCCGTACTCCGGGTCACGGGAATATAGGGTTCTCTGCGCGGTGTGCCGCCAGGCAGGTAGGGTACCCCTTTCCGGGGGCGGTTATGTTCCAGTTGATACCATCCATTGGACATAGCAAGACCTCCATCCATGTTGCATCATCACCCAATCCTATGCGTCTCCACCCGAAAAAAGACGGCAAAGGCGCGCCGCCTGCCGTGGCGGCGCGCCTCTTTATCTAAAATAGACTCAACTGCACACCCTCCGCCCTGGGGCGCCGGGGCGCGGCCGTTTCCCGGCTCACATACCGGGCCGGGAGGTCGTCCAGGAAGGGGGAGGGCTCCGGGCCGGTGAGCAGAATCAGCTCCTCCCTGGCCCGGGTCATGCCTACGTAGAAGAGCCGGCGCTCCTCCGCCTTATCCGTGGGATGCCGCTCCGACTCCAGCGGAATGGTCCCCTTGTTCGCCCCGCAGAGAAACACCACCGGGAATTCAAGGCCCTTGGAGCCATGGAGCGTCATCAGCGTCACCGCCCCCGACGCATACCCCAGTCCGGCGCTGCGCAGCAGGTCCCGCTCCTGGCCCAACGTCAGATTTTGAAGCAGGTCAGCCATATCCCGATAGAAAACCGTCATATTCAACAGCCTGCGGATTGGTTCCGCCCCATCGCAGCCTGCGCCTTCCGCCCAGTGCTCCAGCAGTCTTCCGGGCTTTTCCCCCCGGAGGCCCGGCATCGCTTTCAGCGCCAGACGGCTCCAGCTCTCCACCCAGGGAGCCTGGGCGTATCTCTCTCCCAGCGTCCGGACGCGCTCCTCCACGGTCCCCTCCAGCATCGTCCACTGTGCGGGGACGGCCTCCGCCAAGTCCGCCGGGCAGTCCAGCCCCAGCGTCAGGGCGGAACGGAAGGACAGCGTGTCCTCCGGCTCCATCAGGTGGCGGAAAAAGCACAGCGCGCCCCGCACCCGTCCGTCGTTCAGGAAATCCTCCCGGCCCGCCACCACACAGGGGATACCGTCCCGACTCAGGCACTGCTCCAGCAGCTCCGCCTGCCGCCGGGTGCGGTAGAGCACGGCGATGTCCCCAAAGGCACGCACCGCCTCCCGGTCCGGCGCACCGCCCCTCTGGGCCGCCAGCATATCCACGCCCCCCACCATGCGCCCGATCTCCTTGGCCACAAAGATGGCTTCGGAGAGGGGACTCTCCACCGTGAGGACGCGGACAGGCGCGCCTGTGGGCCGGACGGCCTCCAGCACCCTGGGCGCACCGCCGTTTCGTCCGATGACCGTCAACGCACAGCCCACGATCTCCGGCGTAGAGCGGTAATTTTTGACCAGTCGAACGGCGGCCAGGTCTTTCAAATCCTCCTCCACCCGCTGGAAGCACCCCGGGTCGGAGCCACGAAAACCGTAAACAGACTGGTCCGGGTCCCCGATGACAAAAAGGCTCTTTCCCTTCCACCCCCAAGCGCGGAGCAGCCGGCTCTGCACAGTGTTGCAGTCCTGGAACTCGTCTACCAGCAGGTGCGTGAAGCGCCGCTCCGCCGAGGCCCTGGGGCCGTCCTTCTCCCACAGCTCCAGCGTCTCCAAGAGCAGATCGTCAAAGTCCAGAAGTCTTAACTCCCGCAGATGAGCGCAATAGGCGTCGAATACCTCGTTCTCCAGCTCCGTGTCCAGGCCGTTTTTCCGCCGGGAGACCTCCTGGAGAAGCTTCCCCGGCTTGAGATCCACGCCCAGCGCACATCTCACATCCTCCGCCGCCTCCAGCGCCTCATAGCTTCCGATCAACCTGACGCCCTGGGGCCGTTTGGAGAGAAGGTCCAGACAAATGGCATGGAAGGTCCCGATGGTCATCCCATGGACCGCCCGCCTGCCTCCCAACCGCTCCTCCAGCCGTTCCCGGAGCTCCCCCGCGGCCTGATTGCTAAAGGTCACAGCGGTGATCTCGCCGGGCTTCACGCCCCGCTCCTCTATCAGATAGGCGATGCGGGCCACCAAGGTCTTGGTCTTGCCCGTACCCGGCCCCGCAACTACCTCCACCGCCCGTGCCTGGGCGGTCACGGCTTCCCTCTGTTCCGCGTTGAGGCCTTCGCCGGCGGGCGCTGCGTACACCGGCTCCGCCATCCGCTTGGCCGCTTTGGCCGCCCGGCCTCTGTGGGCCGCAGGCGCCTCCCCCAGGCCAAAAAGGCTCACCTGGCCGTTCAGCGCCTCCCGTTCCGCGGGCTCCAGCAGGCCGATCACGCCATAGGCTCCGTCATAGCCGGGCATCCGGCGTACCTCTCCCTTTCTCAACCGGCGGATCCCCTCTGCCACCAGGGGACCGGCCACCTCACCGATGTCCGCCTCCGGCACCTCCCGCAGGATGTGAAATTCCGGCCCCAGCTCCCGCAACATGCGCTCATACTTACGGTTCACCTTGCCGCCGGCGGCTGAGCCCCCTTCCGAGGCGGCAATGACCTCCGGCAGAGGCACCAGGCTCTCAAAACTCTTGGCATCCGGCTTCACATAGTCCTCCGCCCGGTCTGCCAGCTCTTCGACCCGATGTAGAACACCGATGGTCAGCTTTTTCCCGCATATCGGACAGCGTCCCCCGGCGGCCTCCGTCTCCTGGGGAGACAGGCACATCCGACAGCTCCGGTGCCCGTCCAGATGATATTTCCCCTCCTCCGGGAAGAACTCGATGGTGCCCGCCAGGCCCTCTCCCGTCTCCATCGCTTTTGCCAGTTCCGGATAGGAAGGCCGGATGTCCAGCAGGTTGGCCTCCCGCCCCAGCTTGGCCGGGGAGTGCGCATCTGAATTGGAGACCAGTTGATATTTGTCCAGGGCGGAGAGCCGCCAGTTCATGGGCGGGTCGGAGGAGAGCCCCGTCTCCAGGGCATGGATGCAGGGCGTCAAATCTTCGAAGCAGTCTTCTATGGCGTCAAATCCGGAGAAGGCTCCGAACAGGGAGAAATGGGGCGTCCAGATATGGGCCGGAATAAAGACGGCCTCTGGGCAGGACTCCAGCGTGATCTCCAGCAGGTCCCGGGTATCCAGGCCCAAAATGGGTCTCCCGTCGGAATGGATGTTTCCGATAGCCTCCAGCTTCCGCGCCAAGACATCGGCCGCCTCCAGGGAGGGCAGCAGGATCAGGCTGTGGACCTTCCGCGTCCTGCCGTTTTTCTTATAGATGGTACTAATCTCCCCCGTGACCACAAAGCGCGGCCGGACCTCCGGGGCAGTGTCCTCCCGAAAACGGACGTCCTCCCGCAGCGTATAGAGCCCCTCCTCTGCCGGGACCAGCTTCTCCATGAGCTCGGCCCGCCAAGCCGGGTGGGTGAAATCCCCGGTCCCCACCAGAGAAATGCCCTTCCGTCTGGCCCAGAAATCCAGGTATTCCGGCACACAGTCCCGGCTGGTGGCTCTAGAGTATTTGGAGTGGATATGCAGATCGGCGATCAGCATGGCGACCATCCTCCCCATGGAAGTTTTTTCTCATCATACCCTTTTTTCGCCTTTCCTGCAAGGGCTGGACAGCGCGAGGTGGGTGTGGCATAATAAGGGGCAATACATCCGCTCGGAGCGGCGTGTCAAAAAATCTTTCCATCCAATGACACGCCCTCTCAGCAGAAGATCGTGAGGGATCGCGATGGATCGGATTCGTATGACAGGCCCTGAGAGCCCTTATTATAGGCAAGCCATGGAGCTGTACGCCGCCGGCTTTTCCCTCCATGAGCAGCGCAGGACGGAGGAGCAGATTCAGGCCATGAGGGATCCCGCCTTCCACTGCGATGCGCTGGTGGAAAGTGGGACCTTCATCGGGCTTCTCTTCTATTGGGAGGCAGTGGGCGTCACCTATGTGGAACATTTTGCCGTGGTGGAGGCCCTGCGGAGCTCCGGTGCCGGCTCCCGTGCCTTGGCCGCGTTCTGTCCCGCCCACGCCCCCGTGGTATTGGAGATCGATCCGCCTGTGGACGCCGTCTCCACCCGTCGGAAAGGCTTTTATCAGCGGCTGGGCTTCGCCGAAAACTCCTACGCACACCGCCATCCGCCCTATCGTACGGGATTCGCGCCCCACCCGCTGGTCGTCATGTCCTGGCCCGAGGCCCTTTCGCCAGAGGCTTACAGCACCTTTTCCCGTATGCTCTCTCACCGCGTCATGCGGTATGCCCAGGTGGGAATCAGCCAGCTTGCAGCAACCTAACCCAGGGCCACATCCAGCACCATCATAACAAGGAAGCCCGCCATAACGCCCAGCGTGCCCACATTGGAGTGCTCGCCCAGATGGGCCTCCGGGATGAGCTCCTCCACCACCACATACATCATGGCGCCGGCGGCAAATGCCAGCAACCAAGGCATCACCGGCGAAATACCGCCCGCCACAAGAACGGCCAGGACGCCGAAAATCGGCTCGACCACGCCGGAGAGGCTCCCGCAGAGGAACGCCTTGAAGCGTCCCATCCCCTCCTGCCGCAGCGGCAGGGATATGGCGGCCCCCTCCGGGAAGTTCTGAATACCGATCCCGATGGCCAAAGCCATCGCCGCGGTATAGAGGGCCGCGTCGCCTCCGTGCTGGGCCGCCAGGGCGAAACTGAGTCCCACCGCCATGCCCTCCGGGATGTTGTGCAGGGTGACGGCAAAGACCAGAAGGGTGGTCCGCTTCAGATCCGTCCTGGCCCCCTCCGGGTCCTTGGCGCCGGGGTGCAGATGGGGCAGCAGCCCGTCCAGCAGCATGAGGAACGCCACGCCCAACAAAAAGCCGCCCGCCGCCGGGATCCACCCCGGCCAGCCCGCCGCTTCCGCCTCTTCTATAGCAGGGATGAGCAGGGACCAGACCGAGGCCGCCGTCATCACACCCGCCGCAAAGCCCAGGAAGATACGCTGCATCCCCGCTGTGGTCCCCTTCTTGAAGAATAAAACGACAGAAGCGCCCAAGGTGGTCATTAGAAAGGTGAATCCTGTGCCGCCCGCCGCCCAATAGACAGATTCCATTGTTCTGCCTCCTTTCTCCTCCCAGTATAACAGAATTGCCGGGAGTCGGAAAGCTCCGACTCCCGGCAATTCCATACCTGTCTGGGCTCTTTTCCATCATGCCCCGGACGCCTGCAGAATAATCGGTTCCCTGGCCTCCTTCTGAAGGGTCCTGCAACAGATGTGTTCGATGCTCTCCTCCGAGAGCGCGAACAGGCAGGACACCGCGTCCCGGCGGGCGATCTGATCGTCTACACCCAACTCCTGAAGGAAAAATGCCTCTAACAGCGCCGCTTTTGTATAGAGTCGGTTTGCCGTCCGAATCCCTTCCCCGGTGAGCTGGACCTGTCCATAGCGGCGCTTCCGGACAAAGCCGCCCTGAGACAGCACGCCCATCATATGGACCACGCTGGCCGGAGAGACCTCCATCATCCGCGCAATATCCACGGAGCGCACAGCGCTTCCACCGTCGCTCAACTCATAAACCGCAACCAGATAGCGCAGGGCCGCATTGGAAAATTCCATCTCAGGACCGTCCTTTCTCAGAATCCGGCGAACCCGCCGCCGAAGCTTCTGCACTGCTCCAGGCCGGCGTCGTCCGGGGTCTCATTGATGATCAGCCCCTCGTCGCCGTACAGCTTGGCGCCATCCTTCCCTGCGCGGTCCCACCAGTCCCGCATCCACTGCCCGTCGCCCCAGCCATAGGAGCCGAAGAGGGCCACCTTCTTCCCCGAGAGGCTTCCCTCGATACTCTCGAAGAAGGGCTCGAACTCGGACTCCTCCAGCACTTCGGCACCCATGGCCGGACATCCCAGGGCCAGCAGGTCGCAGTCCTGCACATCGCTCCCCGAGGCCTGAGAGACCTCCAGCACCTTCACCTCCGCGCCGGCGGCCTGAGCGCCCTCCGCGACGGCGCGGGCCATGGCCTCGGTGTTACCGGTCTGGGACCAGTAGATAACAGACATCTTGCTCATAACATTACCCTCCACAATATATTGTTCATCTTGGGAAACTCACATTTTTTCAGGCCGCCAGAAATACCTCGGACAGGGTCATGCCCCGGGCAACCCGCCTGCACAGAACCTCCCGGCATCGGTCATAGAGCCGGAAAAGCACCCGCGCCCGGTCCACATCGGAATAGACCTTCCAGTATCCGCACAGCTTGCAGTTTTGCCCCCGGTAGCGCTGGAAGCCCAGCACATCTTCCGGCGGATAACCCAGAAACAGCCCGATCTCGTGGGGAAATTCCTTCCCCATCCGCAGCCGTGTACTCAGCAGATCCAGCAGGCGTCCCACGTCCGCTCCCTCGGGATATCCATCCCTCCGCAGCAGCTCTGCCGCCAGCGGCTCCCTGAGCTGCCGTGCAAGCTGCTCCTCCCGATACACCAGGAGCAGCGCCCGTTTCCCGCACCCACACAGCAGCCGGAATGATACGCCCTTTCCCTGAAACAGCCTGTTGTACTTCGCCGCCGTCTCCCGCAGCTCCGGAAACTCTTCCATGGAAAGGGAGACGAGATTTGCCGCCTTCACTCCCGCCAGCGCGGGCCCGCAGTGATAGGCCAATACCTGGTCCAATTCTCTGTACATTCTGTTCCCTCATTTCTATTTCCACATAAGTTAGTTTCAGCTAACCGATGCAGAAATATAGAAGGGATTAAAATCCCCTTTGGTTAGCTTTTGCTAACTTACATATATGCTACCATGTCGCTGGGTCATTGTCAAGAGAATTTTTGCGCGGGAGGGCGCCTCCTCCTCACACTTTGCCCCGCAGTCCATTCCGGGCGCTATCTCTTCCTCAGCTTGCTGAGGGGGCTCCGCCGTCAGGCGCCGCCCCCTTTTCCCTCATTTTTTGCGATGTGTTCCTTCAGCCTCAGAAACGTCTCTTCGCTGATATCATGTTCGATCCGGCAGGCGTCCTCAGCCGCCACCTCCGGCGAGACACCCAGCTCGGAGAGCCACCGGGTGAGCAGCCTGTGGCGCTCATAAATCCGGGAGGCGATGGTCATGCCCGCCTCTGTCAGGGTCAGAAAGCCATCCTTGTCCATCTCCACATAGCCGTTTTCACGCAGCAGGCTCATCGCCCGGCTCACACTGGGTTTGGAATATCCCATATGATGCACCACATCGATGGAGCGCACCAAGCCTTTTTTCTCCTTCAAGATCAAGATAGACTCCAGATAGTCCTCGGCGGATTCCTGAACCTTCACGGACTTCCCTCCATTCCTTCCAAAAATATACGCCTGATGGGCGACTGCCTTTTTTGCTATTTTAGCACAAAAAACGGGGATACACAAGGGGCCCGTTTTTTGCCAAATGGGGATTGACAGAAATGGTTAGCCGTGGTAAACTACCAACGTAAGAGGGGTTAGAAAGAGCTAACCCCATATTATACGGGCACTGGTTAGCATCTTCTAACTTTCCTGCCCTGCTATTTTTTAAGAGAGGTGGTCGTTATCATGCCGTTGACTATGGCGCCTTCCGGGACTGTAACCACGGTAAAAAAGATCCACGGGAAGGACGAAACCCGCCGCTTCTTGGAAAGCCTGGGTTTTGTAGAGGGCGGAAAGGTCACCGTCGTGTCCGAAATGGGCGGGAACCTTATCGTCAACATCAAGGACGCCCGCATCGCCCTGAGCAAGAGCATGGCCGGTCGCATTATGGTCTGATCGGCCTGGAAAGGAGGAAGGAATCGATGAGCACACTGCGAAATGCAAAGATCGGACAAACCGTCACAGTCACCCGCCTGAACGGCGAGGGGGCGCTGCGCCGCCGCATCATGGATATGGGGATCACCAAAGGCACCCCCATTTACGTCCGTAAGGTCGCTCCCCTGGGGGATCCCGTGGAGGTCACGGTCCGCGGCTACGAGCTCTCCATCCGTAAGGGTGACGCCGAGAGCATCGAGGTCCAGTGATGGTTTCTTTGCAGTCAAGAGTTAGCCCAAAATAACCAGCCTTCAAAGACTGATTTTTGTCAGCGGGACCTCCATCCCGCAGAGGAGGAAATGAAAAAATGTCCATAACCATTGCCCTTGCGGGCAACCCGAACTGTGGCAAGACCACCATGTTCAACGCCCTCACCGGGTCCAATCAGTTTGTCGGAAACTGGCCCGGCGTCACAGTGGAAAAAAAGGAAGGCCGTTTGAAGGGACACAAGGATATCTCCATCATGGATCTTCCCGGTATCTACTCCCTGTCCCCCTACACCCTGGAAGAGGTCGTGGCCCGAAACTATCTGCTGCATGAAAGTCCCGATGTCATCCTGAACCTGGTGGACGCCTCCAACATCGAGCGGAACCTGTACCTCACCACACAGCTTCTGGAGCTGGGGCTTCCGGTCGTGATCGCCCTCAACATGATGGATGTGGTGAAGAAAAACGGCGACAAGATCGATACCGCCAAGCTCTCGGCCTCCTTGGGCTGCCCGGTGGTGGAGACCTCCGCCGTGAGGGGTGAAGGCTGTATCGCCGCGGCCGAAAAGGCTGCGGAGCTGGCTCGTTCCGGAAAGAACGCCGTTCCCCAGCATACCTTCTGCCAGAGCGTGGAGACCGCCCTCTCCACCATTGGGGATCTGGTAAAGGACGTGGTTCCTCAAGAGTCCGCCCGGTGGTTCGCCATCAAGCTCTTTGAACGGGACGAAAAGGTGATGGAGGGCTTTACCCTCTCCGCAGATGTAAAGGATCGTCTGGAATCCGCCATCCGCGTCTGTGAAGAGACAATGGACGACGACAGTGAAGGCATTATCACCGGTGAGCGCTATGAGTACATCTCTAAGTTGGTGGGCCACTGCGTCCGGAAGGGCAAGACAGGGCTTTCCACCTCGGATAAGATCGACCGCATCGTCACCAACCGCTGGCTGGCGCTTCCCATCTTTGCCGTGGTCATGACGCTGGTTTATTACATCTCTGTCTCCACCATCGGCGACATCGTCACCGGCTTTACCAACGACACCTTCTTCGGCGAGTGGATCTCCCCTGCCGTCGAAAATTTCCTGGTCGGCATCGGCTGCGCTGACTGGCTCACCGGCCTCATTGTAGAAGGCATCGTGGGCGGCGTGGGCGCCGTCATCGGCTTCGTGCCCCAGATGTTGGTTCTCTTCCTCATGCTGTGCATCCTGGAGGACTGCGGCTACATGGCCCGCGTTGCTTTCATCATGGACCGCATCTTCCGCCGTTTCGGCCTCTCCGGCAAGAGCTTCATCCCCATGCTCATCGGCTCCGGCTGCGGCGTCCCTGGCATTATGGCCTCCCGCACCATCGAGCAGGACCGCGACCGCAAGATGACCATTATGACCACCACCTTTATTCCCTGCGGCGCCAAGATGCCCATTGTGGCGCTGATCGCCGGCGCCTTCTTCGGCGGCGAGTGGTGGGTGGCCCCCTCCGCATACTTCATTGGCGTGGCCGCCATCGTGGTCTCCGGTATTCTGCTGAAAAAGACCAAGCGATTTGCCGGTGAGCCCGCCCCCTTCGTCATGGAGCTGCCCCCCTATCATGCCCCCAAAGCCGTCAATATCCTCCGCGGCACCTGGGAGAGGGGCTGGTCCTTCATCAAGCGCGCCGGCACCGTCATTGTCCTGGCCTCTATCTTTGTCTGGTTCACCTCCAGCTTCGGCTTTGTGGACGGCCATTTCACCATTCTTACAGAAGATGCTCTGGCCGCCATCAACCCCACACTTCTGGACGACACCACCGATTTTATGGATCTGTCTATCCTGGCCACCATTGGCTCCGCTATCGCCATTATCTTCCAGCCCTTGGGCTTCGGCAACTGGCAGGCCAGCGTGGCGACTTTCTTGGGCCTGGTGGCCAAGGAAGAGGTTGTTGGCTGCTTCGGTACACTGTTCGGCGTGGCCGGAGACGCGCTGGAGCTGGTGGATGCCGGTGAATTCGAGGCGCTTACCCCCATCGCAGCGGCTTTTGGCGGGTCTTCTCTGGCCGCTTACTCCTTCCTGGTCTTCAATCTGCTCTGCGCTCCCTGTTTCGCCGCCATCGGCGCCATCAAGCGGGAGATGAACAACGCCGGCTGGACGCTCTTCGCCATTGCCTATCAGTGCGTCTTTGCCTATGCCTGCTCCCTCATGGTCTTCCAGTTTGGCAGCCTCTTCCTTGGCGGAGGGTTCACCGTCGGTACCGTGGCCGCCATCATCGTTCTGGTCGCCATGCTCTATCTCCTGTTCCGCAAAGGATATCAGGGCGAGGGCTCCAAACTCCGTGCCGTGGACGCTGTCCACGCGTAAGAAAGGAAAGCACCCCATATGGCAACTTACATCGTCGGCGGCATTCTGCTGGTCGTGGTGGCGCTCATTGTCTACCATCAGTGGAAGAGCCGGAAAAAAGGCGGCTGCTCCGCCTGCGGCGGCGGCTGCGATCACTGCAGCGGCGGCTGTCACTGACCCTTTAACTGAAATTGCCCCTCCTTTGAAAGGAGGGGCAATTTTTCATGCTTGCCGGATGCTTTAAGTCTCCCGTTCCTCCCGCTCCACAGCGGACATGGCGTTTTCTGCGATCCGGTACAGCAGCGTCCGCGCCATTTCGGCCTCTTCCGGCGTCATGCCGCGGGTCAGGTACTCGTTCCACTGTTTTCTCGCCTCATTCACCGCCTTGGCGATGGGCTCCACCATATCGGTGGTATACAGCCGCCGCACTCGTTTGTCCCGTTCATCCGGTACACAGCGTACATATCCCTGTTCTTCCAGCTTCTGAACGGCCCGTGTGACTGTCCCTTTGTCGAACCGCCCCATCCGGGCCAGGTCGTACATACTGATCCCCTGGTTCTCATAGATTCTCAGGAGGAAGAACTGTTGTCCGCAGCCGATTTGATAGGGCGAGAGCACCCGGTCATAAAACCGGTTGCTCAGACGATAGGCGATGGAAATATTTTGCCCCAAATATGTGGACTCGCTCATGACCGTCCGCCTCCTTACGATCCGATGTTTTTTGTATTTTGGGGACCTAATTGAAAATTTCCGGCCCCTAGAATACCACAGTATGCTGGGATGGGTCAACCAAAATGTAGGGCTCTCCGACCATTCCCTACCCCGAATGCTCCGCGAAATAAATCAGATTGTGCTGGTAAGCGGGGTCCTCCGGCTTGTACTGTCCAGCCCGCAGGTTATACGCCTCGGCCAACTCCCGCCGGCCCAGACGGTCGTAGCAGACACACAGTTGAATACAGGGCAGATAGCCGTAGCAGTCCGGCTGGACGAAGGCCCCGCTCCTGTCTTCCCGTTCCCTGGTAAGGGCCAGCTCATACCAGAACGCCGCGCGGCGGTATTCTCCCCGGTCGAGGAAGTGTTTCCCCAGGTCACAGCAGGTCTCCGCCCGGGGATCATCGAAGCGGAAGCTCTCCAGCAGAGCCTGGAGCGCCTCATCCTGTTTTCCCATCTGATATGCGCAGTAGGCCAGGAACCGGCAGGCCTCGATCTCATTCTCTACCCAGCCTCCGCCCTCGTCCATGAAGGTGCGAAGCTCCCGTTCCGCCTCCTCATACCGGCCATGGTAGTAGAGCTCCCGGGCATAGTAAAACCGCTCTCTCGGCTCCGGATGGAGCCCTGCGGCCCGTCGCGCCTCAAAGATGCGCAGATTCCGGTCCGGGTCACCGGCGCCCTCCTTTTTGTGGGTCACCGCTACATCGGACCAGACCACCTGGCCAAAGGGCGGAATCACTTCATGGACCGCTCCCACCCACATGGGCCGTCCCGTATTTCGGATGATGCGCTCCCGATAATAGGAAAACGTAGGATTCCCGGCCCTGTCGAAAGCGGTGTGATACTTCATCATGACCACGTCCACAGAGGCCGGGAGAGAGCGCTTCAGGTCCAGAAACTTTTCCCGGTCCTGCATCAGCAGTACATCGTCGGCATCCAGCCACATGCAGTATTCCATACTCGCCTGGGCGAAAGCAAAGTTCCGCGCCGCCGCGAAGTCGTCTATCCAGGCAAACTCGCATACCCGGTCCGCATATCGCGCCGCGATCTCACGGGTGGCGTCGGTGCTCCCCGTATCCACCACCACAATCTCGTCTACCAGCCCCGCAGCGCTGTCTAGGCATCGCCCCAGTACCGCCTCTTCGTTTTTGACGATCATACACAGGCTGATCGTAGCCATCCGGCACTCCCCCTTTTCCGCCATCCTATGTGTGGGAGAGGTCGGATGTGAAAGGACCGCGCCCAGGCAGGGGCACGGTCCTTCTGTCTTTTACCGTTCCATACGGGAGAGGCCTATGACTTCATCCACCGGCAGAGAGAAGAGCACGCCGTGGCTCTCGGTGGCGATCCCCGCCTCGCGGTTCACTGCCTCCATAATGGGCTGGCGCAATTCTCTAGGGGCCAGGATCGCCACAATATCTTTTTCAGGCCGGACGCCGCTGCCGCCAGGCTTCTCACCTTCCGCCCCCAGTCTGCGGCCGTGGAGGATCGTGCCCCCCCTGGCCCCTGCGGATTTGGCGGCGGACATCACTGCGTCATCGCATCCGCTATTGACCACGACCACGATCAGGTCGTCTTTTTCCTTCTGCTGCATCGGTTCCTCCTTTTCCGCTCCGGTCCTCTGGACCTCTCGGTTCACAATTTGGACGACCGCCCCACTCACCGCAGACAGGGGCATTGTAAAGAGTATCCCCTTGCCGGGCGTTGCCAGTTCCAGCTCCTTCCCCGCCGCCGCAAGCAGGGGCGGGACGGCATGCTCGGGCAGGAGGGTAAGGAGCACGTCCTTTTCCGTCTCCCCCAGACCCAGATAGTCCAATATATCCGAATTGGCGGTCCCCCTGCCCGGCGTGGCGTAATGCTGCCGGAGTCCTGCGCCCGCAAAGAGCTCCACCGCCCGTGCGCCCCGGCCCCGGTCCAGGATGGTGACCATCAGCTTGATTCTCGACTGTTCTTTCATCAGGCGTCCTCCAGGCGGACTGTCTCCTGGTCCGCGTCGTCATAGATGATGATCTCGTCCGCTTCCACCGCGGTCAAAAGGGCGCGCTCCGCCTCCAGGGCGGATTTCTTCTGGTAGACCAGACCCAGGACCTGGATGGCTACCAGAGGGGTCATGGCTACCATGGCCACGATGCCGAAAGCATCGGTCAGCACGTTGCCCCCCAGCGCCTCACAGGCACCCATGGCGAAGGGCAGCAGAAAGGTCGCCGTCATGGGGCCGGAGGCCACGCCGCCGGAGTCGAAGGCAATGGCGGTAAAGACCTTGGGCACCTGAAAGGAGAGGCTCAGGGCCAGCACATATCCGGGGACCAGGAACCAGAGGATGGAGATCCCTGTCAGCACCCGCACCATGGCCAGGCCCAGCGCCGCCGCCATACCCAGGGAGAGGGCCAGCCCCATGGCCTTTTGAGACACGGCACCGCCGGTGAGGTCCTCCACCTGCTGGTTCAGCACGTGGACGGCGGGCTCCGCCGCCACAATAAAGTAACCCACCACCATCCCGATGGGGATGAGGACCCAGTGATAGGGCAGCTTGGCGATCTGCGCGCCCAGGAAATGCCCCGCGGGCATGAAGCCCACGTTGACCCCCGTGAGGAAAAGCACCAATCCCACATATGTATAAAGCATCCCCACGATGATCTTGATGAGCTGCCGCTGGCGCAGATGGAGAGAAACGATCTGAAACACGGTGAAAAAGGCGACGATGGGCAGCAGCCCCAAGGCCACCTCCTTAATATAGGTAGGGAACCCAGATGCAAAATAGGCCCCCACATCGGCGGTGGTCTCCAGGTCCGGGATGGAAAAGGGTGTATAACTCAAGTCCGGGGCGTTGTAGCACAGTCCCAGGATCATAACAGCCAGAATGGGCCCGATGCTGCACAGCGCCACCACGCCGAAGCTGTCCGCCTCCGAGTCCTTATGGCTGCGCAGGGCGGTCAGCCCGGCACCCATGGCCATAATAAAGGGCACGGTAATCGGCCCCGTGGTAACGCCGCCGGAATCAAAAGCCACGGCCAAAAATTCCTTGGGCACCAGAAAGGCCAGCAGAAAAACCAGAGCGTAAAAGCCAATTAGCAGCTTGTTGAGGGGCCACCCGAAGCGGGAACGCAGCAGCGCCACCGCCAGGAAAATGCCCACGCCCGCCGCCACGGTAAGGATGATCACCATATCCGGCACAGCGGGAACCTGGTGGGCCAGCACTTGGAGGTCCGGCTCCGCAATGGTGACAAACACCCCGATGACAAAACACAACGGCACCATGGCCCACAATTTGCTCCCTCTGGCCACCTGCTCACCGATCCCATCTCCGATGGGCATCATCGCCATGTCCACGCCCAGAGAAAAAAAACCTACTCCCACAATGAGGAGCAGGGCCCCGACCAGGAAAAGGATCAGAGAGGCCACAGGCATGGGCGCCATCGTAAAGCTGAGTAGCAGGACGATGGCTGTGATCGGTACGACCGAGGAGAGGGCTTCCATTACTTTTTCCTTCAGTTTCTTATTCATTGACGCCTCCTTCAAAAAGTATATTATTTTCCCGTTTCATTTTACCAGATTTTTGCTGAGCTGTAAATCTATTTTTCGCTAAGAATACGCTAAGAATGTGCAAAGCATGTGGAAGAAGCCAGCCTCTCCCACATGCTTTCCATATCTCTCTTCCCGTATTCACCTCAGCAGCCGGCCGCACGGTCCTCCTGGATCAACCGCTTCAGGGCCTCCACCCCCACCTCGATGGCAGCGGCGAGGTCATGGCTCTCCTTCTGGTCCAGCCCTGCCGCCTCCCGCTCCTGGTTCCAAATGACATGGAAGCAAGAGCCGCATCGGACCCCCAGAGCGCTGGCGCAGCAAAAGAGCGCGGCAGATTCCATTTCGGAGGCCAGGACCCCCAGACGTTTCCATGCCTCCCACTTGTTCTGGAGCTCATAGCTCACCGGCATCCGCCTCGGGTCATGCTGTCCGTAAAAAGAGTCCTTGCATTGGACGACACCCGCGTGCCACGGCTTTCCCAGCGCCTTTGCCGCAGCCACAAGCGCCTCCTGTACATGGTAATCCGACACCGCCGGAAATTCGATGGGAGCATATTCCCGGCTGGCCCCCTCATGTCGGACCGCTCCGGTGGCGATCACCACATCGTCGCTCTGGACCTGCAATGCGATACCGCCGCAGGTCCCCACCCGAATAAAGGTATCCGCCCCTATGGCGGCAAGCTCCTCCATGGCGATGACGGCGGAGGGCCCGCCGATCCCGGTGGAGCAGACCGAAACCTTTTCCCCAAGCAGCGTCCCTGTATAGGTGGTGTATTCCCGATTGGACTGCACCTTCACGGGATCGTCAAAGTAGGCGGCAATCTTCTCGCACCGGCCCGGATCGCCGGGTAGGATGCAGTACCGCCCTACATCGCCCTTTTTACATTTGATATGGAATTGCAATTCATGCTTCTGCATTGGCTCACCTCCAAAATAACCGATAGCCATTTTTATTATAGCGCCTCTTCAGGCTTTTTGCAAGGAATCCGGCATATCTTGGTTTGTAACCATTTGTTCTTGCAATTTGTATTGCCCTTGAGTAGAATAGCTACAGATCAGGCTCTGATTTGGAAAGGAGGCGGCCATGAAAAAAAATGCACCGCTCTGTGTCCTCTGCCTGCTGCTGGGCTGCCTCGCCGGTCTCGCGCTCAACTTCTCCCTCTGGGACGGTGGCGGACTGTTCTCCGCTTATATTCCCTCCGGGGCCGCTGTCCCCGGCGCGGAGGCCCCGTCCCCGGAGTCATCCACGGATACCTGTGACCCCACGGACAACACTCCCCTGCTGGAGGCCGGAGACGCCGTGCTGGAGGCCCTCAAAAGAGGGGATATCCAAGTCCTTGCCGCTCTCATCGACACAGAGCGCGGGGTGACCTTCACTCCCTACTCCACCGTGGACCCCCGCAGCGATCTCACCTTTTTGCCCGACCAGTTCACCGAGGCCGGCATCAACGGCACGCGCTATGTCTGGGGCGCCACTCAGGGAAAGGGGGACCCCATCGAGCTCACACTTCCCGAATATCTGAAACGCTATGTCTATAACGCGGAATATACCCGGGCTCCGGTCATCGGCGTGGATCATGTGTTCTCCTCCGGAAATTCTCTGGAGAATGTGGCCGAGGCCTATCCCGACGCCCGCTTCCTGGAGTATTATTTCCCCGGGGTGGATCCGTCCAACAACGGCTTTGACTGGTGTGCGCTCAAACTGGTCTTTCTCCCCAGAGACGAGGGGTATCGACTGGTCGGTATCATCCACAGCGAATGGACCATATAGAGATTTCAGGCATCATCCCCACGCCCCGGTGGAGCCGGTGATGTTATGCGCCCATGCCATCCAAAAGAAATCTCGGCAAATTTCAGTAGGCCCTTGTCGATGCTGCCTCCGGTAGACATCCAAAATTTCCGGCCCGCATCCTGCTCCCGGGAATCCAGGCGTTTTCGAGAGCGTAGAGGGGTGACGGGAGATACGGGACCGAGTGTGTTTGACAAAAAGGCGTGGCCCATTTTTGAGCACAAATATGCGGGGCATCCATAAGAGGATACTCAGATCCTCTATAAAGGACGCTCCGCGGTAAACGCAGCGAGACTGAATGTGGCGAACGTAGTCATTTCAAGGCTTCAGACAGGGTGTTGTTCAATGAGAGCAACACCCTGTTCTATTGCTTTTTAGGCTCATTCTGGTATATCAGAAGTGTGTCCTATTAAGCTTCACGAACAATACTATTATCAGTTGCAGAACGATAAATAGATTCTCCATACACCACAATACTTAATATCTCATTTGTTGTTGGAATCTGATTCCCAATAATTAGTTGAAAGGCTTTGAACTCCATCGTAACTTCTCCCACGCCATGCATTTCCATGGTATCTATTTTAGCAGTTCATCAAACGATGTATCCAATAATTCTTTAATTGCTTTTAATTGAGTAGCGTAAATGTGTTGGACTCCACGTTCAATCTTTACAAGGGTTTCTCGTGTCATTGTAATACCCCTGAGTTGGATTTTTCGAACGAGTTCCGTTTGTCCCATTCCCTTAGATATTCTTATTTCCCTAATATTTTTCCCAATACAGATTTGATCCTGCTTTATCTTTGTATCCATCATACGTTCTCCAATCGTTGGACCAATTTCGGTCCATTTTTTACTTTATTTTACGATTGAAGTGTGATACAATGGGACCAGTATCGGTCCATACGTGAATTCGGATGCACAATATGTAATGGAGGCATAGGTAATGAAACAAAGCGGAATAGCTAGAAAATTGGATAAGCTTGGGCGAATTGTTGTACCTATTGAAGCTCGTAGAGTATTAGGGTGGGAAGATACTACACCTATTGAAATTAGTCTCTTTGGACATTACATTCTTTTGCATAAGTATGAAGATAGTAGTGCTGCATCCATTGAATTAAAACAAGGTGGACCTATATTAAGCGAATTATACGAAGCACTAAACAACCTTTCAGACAAAGACGCACTGATGGTATTAGAACTTTTGAGGCGATTCACGACGCCAAAAAACAATAATTAAAATAAGCGAAGTCCAAACTGGACCAAGTTGCAATGATACATCTCAAATTGAGACATATTTCGCCAACGTGTCCCAACTTAGGACGCAATTCGATGGTCAAAGATTACAACGGGGGAGCCTGCCGGATGGCAGGCTCCCCCGTTACCCGCCGCCACAAGGACGGCGCAAGCTGTTGTTTGAGGTAAATGGCGTGGGACGCTGTATTTTGCGTCCCGCCCAAGTCAGACAGCAAAACGCGGTCGGAAATCTGTTTGCCGTCCCTCTGCGGACCTCAGGAAGGTTACCGGTGCGCTCTAAAACCATTCAGCAACAGATTTGCAGTAGCATGATTTTCAGCAAGATTTTAAAAGCCAAGATAAAATAAAAAGTGCTGAGAAATTTGAAAAACTCCAAATTTCTCAGCACTTTTTGGTCCGAGTATCACTAAATAACCTGGAAAAATACATTAAAACAGTGCTTTGCCAGCAGCAAGAGGTTTTTATCCAGAAAAAGAAAGTCGAAAAGCTGCCGCTTATAAAAACTTGCGGATGTCTACAGCAAGCTGCTCTTCCAAATTGATGAGCCGTTTCGCAATATCCTTTGAAACTTCATCTGCTGCCTCATATTGGTTCAGATACTTGTTCAGCGATTTGACACCCATATTACAGCCGTCCGTCATCAGGTCTGCAATAGTCTGATCGGAGTTATCCATGCCCATTTTCATGTTGGTTTTAATCCAAGACATCCCCTTGGCAATGGGGGTTGGCTCTTTTCCATCATCATGGTATTTTTCCAGTAGGGTCTGAATCTCATTCTTTAGCTGTTCATGTTTCTTTTTGCACTCCGTCAGATATTGATTAAGCGCTCTACTGTGCACTTGATCAAGAACATCGTCAATGGACGCGACCCCCATTTTAACGCCTGCGTCACATTCTCGAAGCAGTTTTATCGTGTCCTGTTCAATCATAGAAATTCGCCCCCTTTAATAAGGTAAAGTTAGTCTGCACAGTTTTGCATTTCTTATTCTCTGACCCAACACCCAAGCTAGAACCATATTGACACCCATTTCTTGGTTAGACACCACACAGAGCATTGGACGTACAAAAAGTAAACCCCTTAGGGACGGTGTAGCAGGTAGCACGATAGAATTGAGATAGAGTTCTGGCCCGGGTCCTACTCCCGGAGATACAAGCCTTTTTCGAGAGCGAGGAGGGACAGCGGGAGTTTGCCGAGCGGAAAGCACGGCGGGACGCTGACGAGGCCAAACAAGAATAATGTGAAGGCGGGGACATCTTAAATGATGTTCCCGCCTTTGTTTGCAAGTGCGCATTATACCCAAGAAGGCGTAGTAGATCAACCTGACAACCTGAATTGTCACTTGAAATAATCATTGCAGGCGTCTCGCAAGGCAAAGCAAAACGCTCTCAGTTCGGTTTGGTCTATGCTGTTCTCAAATTCAAGTGTATGTTCATTGCCAGCTCTGTTCCCGCCATGTAAAAGGCCTTTGACGGAAATATGACCTTTTCCATCGCCTATAAATTGCAGATACATATGCAAACCATATGGTTCTTCAATCCTCGCCTCGCCGGACAGCGTATCATATACCTGGCACAATTTTTCAGAAAATACAGCTAGTTCCCTTATATCTATATCCATTGATGTGCTTGCACAAAATCCGTCACTATAGACGTTCACACCCATTATTGTATTAGTTGGATATGTTATATCCTCAATATAAAAATCCGGTGACAATTTGAGTTCAAGGTTTTCTGTAAGCAATTCAAATTCCATTTTTAGCACCTTACAAACCGAATTTTAACTAGTACGCATTTTTCTGTCTAAGCGTACCACGCTCTGCTTGTCAAGTAAATTATATCATTATTCCAGAAAGCAGGTAAGGGCAGGAACTCACGTTCCCGCCCTTGCTTGCTAAAGCACATTTTCAATAGAAATGATAAATCCGAACACATTACCCACCTGGATAATGTAGTTCGGATTATCATTGTTTGGTCCGAGTGACTGGATTCGAACCAGCGGCCTCTTGAACCCCATTCAAGCGCGATACCAAACTTCGCCACACCCGGATGTCGTCTTGCTTCAGGCGACTCATATATATTAGCATAGATAGCACGCCAAAGCAAGTATTTTCTTCATATTTTTTGCAAAATTTTTTCTCATTCACTGTTTATGAATCTCTCGCTTTCATCAAAAAGTGGGAGGGCAAGTATTGCCCTCCCACTTCTCAGTACTCGTTCCCTTATGCCTTTCCGTCGCAGCCCAACACATCCACGATTTTGTGGGCCACCAGCTTCTTGATGTTTTCACGGGCGGGCTTCAGATACTGGCGGGGGTCAAAGTCCGCAGGATGGTCATTGAAATACTTCCGAATGGTTCCGGTCATCGCCAGACGCAGGTCGGAGTCAATGTTGATCTTACAGACCGCCATAGATGCGGCCTTGCGGAGCTGGTCCTCCGGTACGCCAATGGCGCCGGGCATATTCCCGCCATTTTCATTGACCATCTTTACATACTCCTGGGGCACGGAAGAAGAGCCATGGAGCACAATGGGGAATCCGGGCAAGCGCTTGGAGACCTCTTCCAGAATATCAAAGCGGAGCTGAGGCTTCGTACCGGGCTTGAACTTATAGGCGCCGTGACTGGTGCCGATGGCGATCGCCAGAGAGTCGCATCCGGTCTTGGTCACAAACTCCTCGACCTCCTCGGGTCTGGTATAGGAGGAATCCTCGGCATTGACCTTTACCTCGTCTTCAACGCCGGCCAGAGTGCCCAGCTCGGCCTCCACTACCACGCCGTGGTCATGCGCATAGGCCACGACCTGCTTGGTGATCTCAATATTCTCGGCAAAAGGCTTGGAACTGGCATCGATCATCACGGAAGTAAAGCCGCCGTCAATACAGCTCTTGCAGAGCTCATAGGAGTCGCCATGGTCCAGATGCAGAACAATGGGAAGTCCGGTCTCCTCCACCGCAGCCTGAACCAGATGGATCAGGTAGGTATGGTTTGCATAGGCACGGGCGCCCTTGGAAACCTGGAGGATTAGGGGGGCATTGAGGTCCTTGGCGGCCTCGGTAATACCCTGGACGATCTCCATATTGTTGACATTGAATGCGCCAATGGCGTATCCGCCCTGATAGGCCTTTTCAAACATTTCCTTCGATGTGACCAGAGGCATACGTCTCACTCCTTATTAAATATTGAACAAGGAAAGCGGAAAGAAGTCCCCTTCTCTTTTCACTCTTGATTTTAACAGCAATAGTTGATAAATGCAAGAGGCTATGATATTATATTTGGGCAATAATCGCTTTCACACGAAAGTCAAAAAATTGTGAATGGAGGACCAATCATGAGCGAACTTCGAGGAGCATGTATCATCGGTCAGTCCGGCGGCCCCACTTCCGTCATCAATGCCAGCGCCCAAGGCGCCATCCAGGCGGCGCTGAAAGCTGATTGTATCACCCGCGTACTGGGCGCCGCCCACGGGATCAAGGGCGTGCTGGAGGACAAGCTGTATGATATGGGCCAGGAATCCCCCGAGGAGTTGGAGCTTCTCCAGAACACCCCCTCCTCTGCACTGGGCTCCTGCCGGTATAAGCTTGCCGACCCTGACCAAGACGATACGGACTATCAGCGCATTTTGGAGATCTTCCAAAAATATGATGTGCGTTATTTCTTCTATAACGGCGGCAACGACTCCATGGATACCTGCAACAAGATCTCCAAGTATATGCAGAAGGTGGGCTACGAGTGCCGCATCATGGGCATCCCCAAGACCATCGACAACGACCTCAACGGCACAGACCACTGCCCCGGCTTTGCCAGCGCCGCCAAGTATATCGCCACCTCCTGTATGGAGGTCTGGCATGACGCCCACGTCTATGACACTGGCATGGTGACCGTCATCGAGATCATGGGCCGGCATGCCGGCTGGCTGGCCGGTTCCGCCGCTCTGGCCACCTGGGCCGGATTCGGCCCCGATCTGGTCTACCTGCCCGAGGTGGATTTCGACATGGAGAAGTTCATCGCCGATGTGCAGGCAATCTATGACAAGACCGGCAAGTGCATGGTCGCGGTGTCGGAGGGCATCCACTACGCCGACGGCTCCTTTGTCTCCGAGGCCAAGACCTCCGCCACCGATGGCTTCGGCCATGCCCAACTGGGCGGACTTGCCACCATGCTTGCCGAGGTCATCAAGCAGAAGACCGGCGCCAAGGTCCGCGGTATCGAGCTCTCCCTCCTTCAGCGCTGCGGTGCGCACCTTGCCTCTCACACTGATATTGAAGAGGCAAAGATGGCCGGGCGTGTGGCGGTGGAGGCCGCCGTGGCGGGAAACACCGACAAGATGGTGGCCTTCCAGTGCACCAGGGACGGCGGAAAGTACGAGTGCAAAACCGTGCTGGAGCCCCTGGATATCGTGGCGAACTTTGAAAAGAAGGTTCCCCGGGAGTGGATCAACGCGGAAGGGAACGGCGTCGAACAGGCCTTTATCGACTATGTGCTGCCCCTGATCCAGGGAGAGCCCGAGCGCCCCAAGGAGCATGCCCTTCCCCGCTTTGCAAAACTGAACAAGGTGCTTACCACCGATCTGTAATCAATCGCCAAAAAGCCGCCGGATAAGAATGTATCCGGCGGCTTTTCTTCTATCTCTGCTCCACTCCGGTCAGTGCCCGCATGACCGTATAGGTCTGTTCATCCAGCCCCTTCTTCATCTTCAGGGCCTCGGTGATATCGTAGTCCACATAGGTGTCCCCCTGCACGCAGACCACGCGGTTGCTCTTGCCTTCGGCCAGCAGGCGCACCGCCTCATACCCCATGTAAGTGGCCGCTACCCGGTCCCGGGCCGTAGGTGCGCCGCCCCGCTGGACATGGCCCAGCACAGTGACGCGGGTATCCAGCGATGTAGCCTCCGTGATCTTTTTGGCCACATCATAGGCGCTGCCCACGCCCTCGGCCACAATGACCATAAAGTGGGTGCGGCCACCCAGCCGGGCCCGGCGGATCGGCTCCACCACATCCGCTTCAAAGTCCACGGGGCGCTCCGGAACCAAGACGCAGGTGGCCCCGCAGGCCACGCCCACATAGAGGGCCAGATGCCCCGCGTGCCGCCCCATGACCTCTACCACGGAGCACCGTTCATGGGACTGCATGGTGTCCCTCAGCTTGTCGATGGAATCCAGCGCCGTATTGCAGGCGGTGTCGAACCCGATTGTATACGTGGAACAGGCGATGTCATTGTCAATGGTCCCCGGGAGCCCGACCACCGCCACTCCACGGCGGGAAAGCTCCAGCAGGCCGCGGAACGTGCCGTCGCCGCCGATCCCCACTACGCCTTCCAGCCCCAGCAGTTTGCAGGTCGCCACGGCCTTCTCCTGCCCTGCCTCGCCGCGGAAATCCTCGCTTCGGGCAGAATAGAGCATCGTGCCGCCCCGGCGGCTCAGGCCGCTCACGCTTTCAAAATCCAGTGGAATGAAATCGCCGTTTACGAGCCCGTTATAGCCTCTCCGGATCCCGATGCACTCGATCCCCATATGAAGCGACGTCCGCACAACAGAGCGGATCGCGGCGTTCATCCCCGGCGCATCTCCTCCGCTGGTAAAGACCCCGATGCGGCGCACTGCGTTCGCCATAGAACCTAATCCCCTTTCGATCAGACTTTGAGTTCCACATCTTTTCCCCTCAGCGCCTGAGGGTATTTTTCAAACACGGGCCGGACCGCCCCCTCCAAGAATTCCTCCACCTGCTCCGGGCACCGCCCAATATAGCGGGATGCCTCCAAGTGAGCGGTCAGTTCTTCTCTGGTCATCCCAAACATGGGATCTGCGGCCATAAGATCGATGAGATTATTGGTGAGGCCCAAATCCTTTACATTTTTTCCCGCCTCCTGGGAGAGCACGCGGATACGCTCATGGAGCTGCTGGCGGTCTCCCCCCCGTTTCACCGCATCCATCATGATATTCTCCGAGGCCATAAAGGGGAGCTCTTCTTGGATGTGGCGGTCGATGACCTTCTCATGGACCACCAGTCCGGCACACACATTCTCATAAATATTGAGGATGGCATTGACCGAGAGGAATGCCTCGGGCACAGAGATACGCTTGTTAGCGGAATCATCCAGCGTCCGCTCAAACCACTGCGTAGCGGCTGTGATCGCTGGATTCTGCGCGTCGGCGATCACATAGCGCGCCAGAGAGCAAATGCGCTCACAGCGCATGGGATTGCGCTTATAAGGCATGGCGGAAGAACCGATCTGATTCTTCTCAAAGGGCTCCTCCACCTCCTTCAGATGACACAGCAGCCGCAGATCCGTCGCAAATTTGCTGGCGGACTGCGCAATGCCGGAGAGGGTCGCTAGCACATTGGCGTCCACTTTACGCGAATAGGTCTGCCCCGACACGGGCACCACCTCTGTAAAGCCCATCTCCTTGGCGATCTTCTCCTCCAGCAGTTTGACCTTTTCATGGTCACCTTCAAAGAGCTCCAGGAAGCTGGCCTGGGTACCGGTCGTTCCCTTGGACCCCAGCAGCTTTAAAGTGGAGATCCGGTGCTCCACCTCCTCCAGATCCATCAGCAGCTCATTCATCCATAGCGTGGCTCTCTTCCCCACCGTCACCAGCTGCGCTGGTTGAAAATGGGTAAAGCCCAGGGTCGGGAGCGCCCGATAGGTTTCGGCAAAGCGGGCAAGGGTGTGGAGGACGCGGACCAGTTGATCCCGAATCAGGATCAAGCCCTCCCGCATCAGTATAATGTCTGTGTTGTCCCCCACATAGCAGCTTGTGGCGCCCAGATGGATGATGGGCATCGCCTTGGGGCACTGTGCGCCGTAGGCGTGAACATGAGCCATGACGTCGTGGCGCAGCTTCTTCTCTTCTTTCGCCGCCACCTCGTAGTTGATGTCGTCTATATGGGCCTCCAGCTCCTCCACCTGCTCCTTCGTAACAGGCAGACCAAGCTCCATCTCCGCCCGCGCAAGAGCCACCCACAGCCTGCGCCAAGTCGCAAACTTTTTGTCGGGTGAAAATAGATAGAGCATCTCGTCGCTGGCGTATCGAGAGGACAGCGGACTCTCATAGATATTTGTATTACTCATGTTCGACCTCCCACACAATCTTTCGATTGAAAGCATCATACCACAAAAAGGGAGCGGACACAAGGTCCGCTCCGCAAGTGTTGCTCACTCTGCCAGGAATTTTTCCAGCCGGTCCAGCCCCGCATCGATGTTCTCCATAGAGGTGGCATAGGACCAGCGCACAAATTCCGGCGCGCCGAACCCATTCCCGGGCACGACGGCTACCAGCCCCTGTTTGAGGAACACGTCGGCAAAATCGTCGGCATCGTGGATCGGAGTTCCGTGTAGCGTTTTGCCGAGCAGCTCTCTGAGATTCATCATCACGTAAAAAGCCCCCTCCGGCTTGAGGCAGCTTACGCCTGGAATACGGTTCATCCGTTCCACAAGGTGATTCCGTCGCGTCTCAAATGCCTTCCGCATGGCCTCCACAGTATCCTGGGGACCATTCAGCGCCTCCACGGCGGCCTTCTGCGCGATCGAGCAGGGCGCCGCGGTGGAGTGACTCAGATAATTGGCCATGACCCTCGCGATCTGCTCCGGCGCCGCAGCATATCCGATCCTCCAGCCGGTCATAGCATAGGATTTGGACACACCGTTAATTACGATGGTCCGTTCCTTTACATCCTTCCCCAAGCTGGCGATGCTGGTAAAGCTCCGGCCGTCGTAAACCAGGCGATAATAAATCTCATCCGCAATAATATAGATATCCTTTTCAACGCACACAGCCGCCAACGCTTGGAGTTCCTCCCTGCTGTACACCATGCCTGTAGGGTTGGAGGGATTGTTTAAAAGGATGGCTTTGGTCTTGGGCGTCACGGATGCGGCAAGCCGTTCCGGTGTGATCTTAAAGTGTTCGGACTCATCGGCGGAGACAATGACAGGAATCCCCCCTATCATACGGACCATTTCAAAATAAGTGACCCAGAAAGGGGCAGGAACAATGATTTCATCTCCCGGATTCACCAACGCATGGAGAGCGGCATAGAGAGCATGCTTGGCACCGCTGGCCACAACGATCTGGGCCGGCACATAATCGAGACCGCAGTCTGCCTTCAGTCTGGCGCAGACCGCCTGACGCAGTTCCGGAATACCGGGCGTCGGCGTATAACGGGTAAAATTCTCCCGGATCGCGGTGATTCCCGCCTCTTTGATGTTATCCGGGGTAGGAAAGTCCGGCTCTCCGGCGCCAAATCCGATTACATCCACGCCGTCCGCCTTCATCTGCTTGAACATAGCATCAATTGCCAGGGTGGTCGAGGCACGGACCGCCGAGGCAATTTGGGATAGCTCCTTCATTGCGACTCCTCCAAACGCAGTTTTCCTCACAACTTGCTTCATTATATGATTTCACCTGTCAAAATGCAAGTGCCCGCCGGTACAAATTCGCGGTTTTTGAGAGAAATCAGGCGCTTGGGCTGGGAGGCGTCGAAAAGCGATTCTTGAGGCTTCCCCGCAGGGTCTTTCCATGGAATCAGACCTCTTGTTTAGAGAGCATCCTTTTCCAAACGACAAAATACATGGTGGCATAGCAGGCCGCTCCGCTGATAAAATTGGAGATTGGCTCCGCCAGAAACACACCGTTCGCGTCCAGGTTTCCGACCATTGGTAAAATCAGCGTCAGAGGGACAACGATCAGGAGCTTTCGGAGGGTAGAGAAGAAAATTGCCTCTTTTGATCTTCCGAGCGCTACAAATGTAAATTGGCCTGAAAATTGAAACGCCGCCATAAAAAGCCCGAAAAAGTAGATATGCATGGCGGGGACCCCGGCCTCCAACATTAGGTCCTCGCTGTTGAAGAGCCGGATGAATCGATGCGGAAACAGCAGGACGGCCGCCCAGGCGGCCAAAGTAAAGGCCAGACAAGCCACCGTCATCATGCGTATGCTCTGCTTCACCCTTGCATATTCCTTTGCGCCGTAATTGTATCCGATCACGGGCTGTGCGCCGTTTGTGAGGCCCGTCAATGGAGTATATACGATCTCTCTGATCGATGTCAAGACCGTCATGACTCCGATATACAGATCGCCTCCATAACGCGCCAAGGAGACGTTGCAGACAATCTGTACTATGCTCGTTGAGATATACATGACAAAGCCGGACATCCCCAGGGCGAGGATTTCTTTCAAATGTTCCAGCGCCGGTCTCATCGCCGCAAGGCGCAATCGCAGCAGTGCCTTTTTCCCCGTCAGGAACCGAAGCACCCAAAGTGCGGAAATGCCCTGTGAGATCACAGTCGCAAGCGCAGCCCCTTTCACCCCCATGTCGAGTGCGAAGATAAAGATGGGGTCCAAGAGAATGTTCAGAATTGCCCCGATCAAAACAGTGAGCATCCCTGTTTTGCCAAATCCTTGAGCATTGATGAAGCTGTTCATCCCCAGGCTTATCATCACAAAGACGGTGCCGAGCAGATAAAGCGCAATATATGTATTCGCATAGGGCATCGTCTGGGCGCTTGCGCCAAACATCTGAAGAACCGGTGTACGGAACGTCTCAAAAGCGAGCGTCAAAAGAATGCCTGTACCTAAGAGCATGAAGAAGGACGTCCCCATGATCGATTCCGCTCTTTTGTATGCATGGGCGCCTCTTGCAATCGAGCAGAGCGGGGCGCCGCCCATCCCGAAAAGATTGGCGAACGCACTGATCATTGTGATAATGGGGAGCGCCAGACCCACGCCCGTCAAGGCATCCGTAGCCGCCCCAGGGATATGTCCAATATAAATCCGGTCCACAATATTATATAGAACATTTATTATCTGTGCCACCGTCATGGGCACCGCCAGGTTCACAATGTGCTTCCAAACACTTCCCCGGCTAAAATCATTTTGCTCTCCCATCTCATTCTCGCTCCCAGCGAAAGTCGGCCCTCCCGGAACCGGCCTCATTTTTATACTATTTTTACACTTAACGTCAATATTGTCAAGTCACTTTATATCTTGTTTCCTACCTGACCTCACAAAATCGCGGTCAAGAGATGGACAGACACCCTTGACGAGACGTGTCAAATAGATTAAGCTTTCCATATGAAAAAAGAAAACTTGGAAAAACAAGAATATGTGCTGCAAATCGCTTTGCGGACCTTTCTGCGCTATGGTTTTAAAAAAACCTCTATGGAGGATATCGCCAAAGCCGCAGGACTCACTCGTCAAGGCCTGTATTTCCATTTCCAGAACAAGGATGAACTTCTGAAATGTTCTGTTGAAAAGGCTCTTGACGACAGTATGCAGGCGGTGACTCTCGCACTGGACACGAAAGTCCTCTCTCTGGAGGAACGGATTTTTCATGCTCTTGATGCGTGGTTCGGGTGTTATGTCGGCCTCTTTACTCCCGAATCGATTCCTGATTGGGAGTTTCACTGCAATCGTGTAATGGGAGAGGAAGTGGAGCAAAGCAACGCCCAATTCCGCCGGAAACTGACAGCGGTGATTCTCTCCTCCCCCGAAACTGCGCACCTGGCGCCGCTTGCCGAGACAGCGGTCGAAATGCTTTGGATCTGTGGTCAGAAATGGAAACGGACCTTGGATTCTCATGATGCGTTCGCAGGCAAGATGCGGGAGGCTATCCATCTTTGTTGTCAAATTTGACGGCTCCCACCCCTTTCCGCCTTTTTCTCTCCGACTGTCATACGTAAAATCAAACGAGGCGGCTTGATCTTAAAGATCAGGCCGCCTCGTTTGGCTTGATTGGACGTCTTGGCAAATCGTGGTTTTCACCGTGTCAAGAACTCTATTCCCACTCGCAAAATGAAACTTAATTCTAAACGCTTTTGTTTGGGGGATTTGATACCATTTGATTTTTCCTGATACCTATTATCCTTATCCTATGGGCTTGCCGAACTTTTGCTATCATTTGGCTATCAAGGAAATGGCTATCAACGGTAAAATTAGATTGGTTTCTCTGGTGGTTTACAACTACATTTTACCACGAAAG
>CDZQ01005176.1_pt1 | contig 110603 bp, 97 predicted proteins | sample 554831 | NCBI WGS metagenome assembly CDZQ01 (sample SAMEA3182112, study PRJEB8094) | gut metagenome | biome: human; feature: gut; material: Stool; isolation source: human stools | place: Canada | collected 2013-05-06 | reverse complement strand
GCCCAGGTCATGGCCACCTTCTTGCCCTTCAGGTTCTCTACGCCGCCAAACTCGTGAATGATATGAAGCATATCGGCCATGCACTGGGTGGGGTGGTCGATATCGCACTGGAGATTCACCAGGGTAGGCCGCTGCTCCAGCACCCCGTCCCGGTAGCCCTCGGCCACCGCGTCGGCCACGGACTGCATATAGGTGTGACCCTTTCCGATGTACATATCGTCCCGGATACCGATGACATCGGCCATGAAGGAGATCATATTGGCGGTCTCCCGCACGGTCTCGCCGTGGGCGATCTGGCTCTTGCCCTCGTCCAGGTCCTGGACCTCCAGGCCCAGCAGGTTGCAGGCGCTGGCGAAGGAGAAGCGGGTCCGGGTGGAGTTGTCCCGGAAGAGGGAGATGCCCAGGCCGGAATCAAAGATCCTGGCGGAAATGTTCCGCTCCCGCAGATCCCGCAGCGCGTCTGCCACGGTGAACACGGCCTCCAGCTCGTCGTCGGTCTTATCCCAGGTGAGGAAGAAGTCGCCCTCGTACATCTCCTTAAAGTTGAGGGCATTAAGCTTGTCAATATAGTTTTGAAGGGTCTGATCCATAGTTCTGTTTCTCCTCTTCTGATGATGGATGGCGGACTCGGGCGGTCCTTTTTCATCTTTCCCGGAACAAAGCGGCGGGTCAAAGAATGTCGTTGTCCGTTTTGCCGGCGCGGAACTGCGCCACATCGCCGGTCTTGTTCTCCTCTTTGTAGAGTCCGGGCACCGCGGCATACAAGGCGGCGCAGGTGATAAGATCCTGCTTCCAGGTGATCTCATTGGGGGCGTGGGCCTGACTCTCGGCGCCGGGGCCGAAGCCTACGCAGGGGATGCCGTAGCGGCCCTGGATGGATACGCCGTTGGTGGAGAAGGTCCACTTGTCGGTAAGGGGGCGCCCGACGCGCAGGTGCATGGCGTCCCGCTTGGCCTCGGCGTCAGCGTGTCCGATGCGCTCCGCGCCGAAGAGAGCCTGATGGGCCTCCACCAGGGCCTGGACGTGGGCGGCGCTCTCCTTGTTGATCCAGGTGGGGAAATAGCACTCGGTCTCGTAGACCTCTCCTGTCCAGGAGGGCCGGTCATACATGTACATGGAGACTTTCACATCGTCCCCATACCTCTTTACATTGGGCAGGTCCCGGATCTCCTGGAGACAGGAATCCCAGGTCTCGCCGGCGGTCATACGGCGGTCCACCGAGACGGAACAGGAGTCGGCCACGGCGCAGCGGCTGGGGCTGGTGTAGAAAATCTGGGAGGTGGTACAGGTGCCCCGGCCCAGGAAGCGAGCGTCCTCATAGTGTTCGGGGTTGTACTTGGGGTCGAGCATCTTCACAAGGCCTTTGATCTCCACCGTGTCGTCGGCGGGATTCTCGTTGAGGGCGCGGATGTCCTGGAGGATGTCGGCCATCTTGTAGATGGCGTTGTCGCCCCGCTCGGGGGCGGAGCCATGACAGGAGATCCCCTTCACGTCCACCCGGATCTCCATGCGGCCCCGGTGTCCGCGGTAGATACCGCCGTCGGTGGGCTCGGTGGAGATGACGAACTCCACCTGCTCCTTCCGAATGCCGCTCTGGGGGAAGAACTTGTTGACGATGTACTGCCAGCACATGCCGTCACAGTCCTCCTCCTGGACGGAGCCCACTACCATGATCTTGTACCCGGCGGGGATGAGGCCCAGATCCTTCATGATCTTGGCGCCATATACGGCGGAGGCCATACCGCCCTCCTGGTCGGAGCCGCCCCGACCGTAAATCACCGCGTCGTCCTCATAGCCCTGGTAGGGGTCGCGCTCCCAGTTGTCCAGGTTTCCGATGCCCACGGTGTCGATGTGTGAGTCCAGGGCAATGATCTTCTCACCGTCACCCATCCAGCCGATGACGTTGCCAAGGCCGTCCACCTCCACCTTGTCGTAGCCCAGCTTTTCCATCTCCCGCCGGATACAGGCGACGGCCGCTTTCTCCTCGCAGCTCTCACTGGGGTAGGAGATCATCTCCCGCAGGAAGCGGTTCATGTCGGCGCCGTAGCCCTGCGCGGCTTTCCTGATCTGCTCAAAATCCATACTTAAAACCCTCCATCTATTCAACAATATCGCTCTCTTCTAAAGGTGCCCTCTCCCGGCACCACGGTTTGACCTTCGGTCAAACTGTGGGATATTCGCCGTCCCAGAGCACTTTTCTGAACTTCATGGGATCGGTATTCCCCTCGGTGGAAAACATCAGCACCTGGCTGAAGCGGTCCAGCTCCAGGGCCTCCCGCAGGTCCCGATACACGTCGGTCTCCATCAGGGCGGCGAGAAGTCCCATGCCCACCGCGCCGGATTCGCCGGAAATCACAACCGGGTCCCCCTTCACAGGGACGCCCAGCATCCGCATTCCCCGGGCGCTCACCCAGTCGGGACAGGAGGCAAAGGCAGAGACGTGGTTGCGCAGGATGTCCCAGGAGATGGTGTTGGGCTCGCCGCAGGCAAGACCCGCCATGATGGTCTGGAGGTCGCCCTCCACGATGCGGGGGGCACCGTCCCCGGCCAGAGCTCCCCGGTAGAGGCAGTCGGCCGCCCGGGCTTCCATGACCACGAACTTGGGGGGATCACTGGGAAAGAGGTTGGTAAAGTAGCCGATCACCGCACCCGCCAGGCTCCCCACTCCGGCCTGGACAAAGACATGGGTGGGCCGGTTCACCCCCACCTGACGGAGCTGGTCGGCACACTCATTGGCCATGGTGCCGTATCCCTGCATAATCCAGGTCGGGATCTCCTCGTAGCCCTCCCAGGCGGTGTCCTGCACCATCACGCCGTGGGGCGTGACCGCAGCCTCAGCGGCGGCCATACGCACACAGTCGTCATAGTTCACGTCCTCAATGGTGACGGCGGCGCCCTCCCTGGCGATGTTGTCGAAGCGGGCCTGACTGCTGCCCTTGGGCATATGTACCACGGCCTTCTGGCCCAGCTTGTTGGCCGCCCACGCCACGCCCCGTCCATGGTTGCCGTCTGTGGCAGTAAAGAAGGTGGCCTGGCCGAACTCCCGGCGAAATGCCTCGCTGGTAAGGTAGTCGTAGGTCATCTCCGAGACGTCTCTCCCCATCTCCCCGGCGATGTACCGCGCCATGGCGAACGACCCGCCCAATACCTTGAAGGCGTTGAGCCCAAAGCGGTAGGACTCGTCCTTTACATAGAGTCCCGCAAGGCCCAGATACTTGGCCATGCCGTCCAGCCGGGCCAGCGGGGTAATGGAATACTGGGGAAAGCTGCTGTGGAAAAACCTGGCCTTTGCCACGTTGCTCAGGGCCATCACCGCGAGCTGCCGGTCGTCGCTTTTCGGCATGTGATTGCCGGCCCACTTGATGGAATCCTTCATCCCGACATCTCCTGCAAAATATTTTTAAGTAATACAAACTTTTTGTTTGTCTCTAATGCTATCATACCACAGCCACCCCTGTTGTCAAGAGAGTTTCAAAAATATTTTTTGATTCTGTTCTCTCCCGCTCCTCCCAGAAAGCCGCCCCGCCGTGTCAACTGCGGCGGAGCGGCGGAGGCGCTATTTTCCCTTACTGGCCGGACGGTAAAACGTATCCTGCATAGGCAGTGCGGTGCGCAGAACATGGTCCCGGGCATAGTAGGCCCCCTGGACGGCAGGCGCGGTGGGAATGGTGGCGATCTCTCCGATGCCCTTGGCCCCGTATGCAAAGGGCAGGAGCTCCTTTTTCTCCACATAGATGGCGTGGATGTCCGGGATCTGATCGGCCCGCATCAGGCCCAGCGTGCCGAATTTAGCCTGGGGCACACAGTCCTTCAGGGGGAAGTCCTCGGTGAGCGCGTAGCCCAGGCCCATCAGCACACCGCCCTCGATCTGTCCCTGGATGGAGATGGGGTTGACCACCTTGCCGGAGTCGTGGGCGGCCCAGACCTCTTTCACCCTGCCGTCGTCGTCCAGCACCACCACATGGGTGGCAAAGCCGTAGGCGACGTGACTTTTGGGGTTGGGCTTGTCGGCGCCCAGCTTGTCGGTGGGGTCAAAAAACTCAGCAAAAAATTCCCGGCCTTCCAGGGCGGAGAGGTCGCCACCCACGCCGTTCAGGGCCTTTTTGAGGTCAGCGGCGGCAATGCGCACTGCCTCGCCGGTGATGAGGGTCTGACGGGAGCCGGAAGTGGTGCCGGAATCGGGGGCCAGCTCGGAGCTGCTGCCCATATTGCGCATCTGTTCCCGGCGCAGGCCGGCGGTCTCGGAGAGGATCTGGAGGAACACGGTGGCACAGCCCTGGCCGATGTCGGAGGCAGCGGCGTAGATCTCCACCACGCCGCCGCGGACCTCCAACCGGGCCCGCCCCTTGTCCGGAAGACCCACTCCCACCCCCGTGTTTTTCATGGCGCAGGCGATGCCTGCATGTCCGGCGTTTTGTTCATAGGCCTCCCGCACCGCCTCCAGCGTCTCCTTGAGGGCGGTGGAGCAGTCGGCGATCTGGCCGTTGGGCAGCACCTTGCCCGGCTCGATGGCATTGCGGTAACGGATCTCCCAGGGCGAGATGCCCACCTGCTCGGCCAGCAGATTGATGTTGGACTCCAGGGCGAATTCGCTCTGGCAGACACCGAAGCCCCGGAAGGCCCCGGCGGGCGGGTTGTTGGTGTAGTACCCATAGCCCCGGATGTCGGTGTTCTGGTAGCAGTAGGGGCCCACGGAGTGGGTACAGGCCCGCTCCAGTACCGGCCCGCACAGGGAGGCGTAGGCCCCGGTGTCAAAGTAGATCTCGCAGTCCAGGCCCGTAAAGATGCCGTTCTCATCGCAGCCCAGGGTGAAGGTGCCCTCCATATAGTGACGCTTCGGGTGGAAGGCGATGGACTCCTTGCGGGAGAATTTGACCTTGACCGGGCGGCCCACCTTCAGGGCGGCCAGCACGGCGATGTGCTGCACCGACACATCCTCTTTTCCGCCGAACCCGCCGCCCACCAGCTTGTTCTCCACCACGATGCGCTCGGGCTCCCAGCCCAGCATGATGGCGATCTCCTTCCGGGTGTCGTAGACGCCCTGGTCGGAGGTATACACCTTCACCCCATTTTCATACGGAAAGGCCACGGCGCACTCCGGCTCCAGGAAGGCGTGCTCGGTAAAAGGGGTACGATAGTTTTGTGTCACCACATATCTGGAGTTTGCCAGGGCCGCTTTGGCGTCGCCCCGGGTAACATGGCGGGACTGGCAGAGGTTCCCGTTGGGGTGGAGCCTGGGGGCGTCCTCCGCCATGGCCTCCTGGATGGTGCGCACCGGCGAAAGGGGCTCATACGTCACCTTTACCAGCTTTTTGGCTTCGGCCAGCGCCGTCTCCGTCTCGGCCACCACCAGGCAGACGGCGTCGCCCACACAGCGGGTCACGTCGCCTCTGGCGATCATCACGTCCCAGTCCTGCTGGATGTGCCCCACCTTGTTATGAGGCACATCCTCGGCGGTAAGCACCGCCAGCACGCCGGGGAGGGCCAGGGCGGCCGAGGCGTCGATGTCCAGCACACGTGCCCTGGGGTACTCCGAGCGGACGGCCGAGGCGTGGACCATCCCCGGGAGGGCCACATCGTCGCAGTATTCTCCCCGGCCCAGCACCTTGTCCCGCACATCGGAGCGGAAGGCCCGCTCCCCCACCCCGAAGCGTTCTCCCCGCTCCAGGGCGGGGTCCACGGTCCTCTCCCCCCGCAGGATGGCCCCGGCCAGGGAGATGCCCTCTATGATCTTCTTGTACCCGGTGCAGCGGCACACATTGCCCCGAATGGCCTTCTTGATCTCATCCTCGGAGGGATCGGGATTCTGGTCCAGAAGGGCCTTGCCCGAGAGGACCATGCCCGGGATACAAAAGCCGCACTGCACCGCCCCCACCGCGCCGAAAGCGTAGACAAAGGTCTCCTGCTCGGCCTCGGTGAGCCCCTCTACGGTGAGGATGTGCTTTCCCACCGCCTTTTTTGTGGTCAGGATACAGGACCGCACGGCCTTTCCGTCCACCACGATGGTACAGGTGCCGCATGCCCCCTCGCTGCATCCGTCCTTCACGGAGGTGAGATGCAGGTCGTCCCGCAGATAGCGCAGCAGAGGCTTCTCCTCCTCGGTCTCCCGGAGGATGCCGTTTACCGTAAAGGTGTACGATTCACCCATGTGTGGTCCCCCTATTCAGCGATTTCAGATCGTTTCGTCCCGTCTGTCCCCAGCCACAGGACCCTGAGCCCGCCCAGGCGGCGGGTATAGAACCTGACGAGCTGCCCCACCGCCAGAGCGGAGACCAGCGTGCCCTCCCGAACACCATTGAGCTTATGGAAGGCGAGCAGGGCGATGAGAGCGGCGGCAAGCGTGAGAGAACTGTCAAAGCACACCTTCACATTGCCGAACTCCCTCCCCAAGGCACGGGAGAGGGCGCAGACAAAAGCCTCGCCCGGGAGCATAATTACGTCGGCCATGACCTCCTGGGAGATGCCCAGCGCCATAACCAGACAGCCCGCCGCCAGATAGAGCAGGCTCATGGGATAGGGCCCGCCGTACTGGGTGGGGATCAGGTCCAGCGCCAAATCGATGCAGGCGCTGAACACCAGCGTGGCCGGGATCTGCAGCGCCTGCAGCGCGGTAACCCGGCGCAGGAGCAGGGCTTCGCAGGCCAGGAAAAGCATATTGAAGACGAAGGTATACGCCCCCATGGTGGGGCGTGATGAGGCTAAGGAGAAAGGGGATGCTGGAGATGGGCGAGGTTCCCAGTCCGGCCCTGGTGATCAGCGCGATCCCCGCAGCGCAGATCGGCACCCCCGCAAAAAATATGGAATACCGCCGGACCCCGTCCTTTCCAGTCATCTTGCCGCCTCCAAATCTTAGCGTTTGCATACCTCATGCGCCGCCGTCCGAGCGGCCCTTCACGCCCCAGCCTCCACAGCGGCCTTGTGACCGTCCCTTCCCCGGAGCCGTCTGCCACGCAGGTACGGTGCTCCGCCGGACAGCCGAAGTATGTTACTTTTCCCGCAGGAGATAGCCATAGTGGTCCTGCACTGCCAGGATCAGAAGCCGGAGGTCCCCAAGGAGCCCACAGCCGGAATCTTCCACCTGATACTCCCGCACCTGGCCGTCCAGGCGGACCAGGCACCCGCTGTTCTCGCCGGGCGCTGGGAGCCACCCCTCGTTCTCACTGCTGTCAAAATCCTCCCGACTCCAGAACAGTGTAAACTTATCCCGGTAGGGACGACTCTCGTAGGGGCAGAAGGTGGCGCAGTTGCCGCACTCGTTGCACATGCCGTCCACATGGACAATCTGGCGCTGCCGTTTGCCCGGTACCGCCACCGCTATATTGGCGCGGTTGGGACACACGTCGGCGCACACCTCGCAGACCGTGGGGCATCCCAGGCATCGGGTGTCGGCGCAGCCGTCACAGTCGCTGCACAGATCCCCCTTTTTCGAAAACGATCTGTTATAGTCCTCACAAATATTCTGATCTGTATAGGTCCCGGTCTCCCACTCCACAATGGCCCTGGAGGCCTGTATGGCGTCGGCAATGGCCTCCACCACTGTGGCCGGGCCCCGCCGCCGGTCGCCGATCACGGGCCAGGGGCCCACATCCACAGACTCGTCGATGCGCTCCCCCACGGCGGCGATGAGGGTGGTGCAGGGGAGCTCCTGGGTCCTGCCTGTGGGCACCGGCGCCCGGCGGCCCGAGGCGTCCGGCGCGCCCAGCTCCATGACGGCGCATGTCAGGATATTATCCTCTACCCCCTTGGGCGCCAGCAGCTCTAGGAACTCCACCCCTTCCTCCAGGGCCAGCCGGAGCTCCTCCTCCTCGGCGGGCATATACCGTCTGGTCCGCCGGTAGACCAGGCGCACGTGCTCCACGCCGGGCAGACGTTTTACCGCCCGCGCGGTATCCATGGCGGAGTTGCCTCCGCCGATCACCGCTACATCGGTCCCAAGGGCAGGGGCATTGCCCGCCTTGAGGGCGGCGAGGACCTCCGTAAAGTTTACATAGTCCCCATACTCCAGCCTGGGGTCTCCGGGCTTTTGGGCGCCGGTGGCAAAAATCACGTGGGTGAAGCCCTGCTCCTCCAGCTCCTGATAGGAGCCGACATACGTGTTCAGGCGGACCTCCGCACCCATGGCCCGGACCAGGGCCTCATCCTTGTCGATGGCCTCGGAGGAAATGCGGAACTCCGGAATGATATGGCGCACCACACCGCCCAGAGCGCCGGTGGCTTCAAACAGAGTAACGGGCACCCCCTCCCTGCCCAGGAAGAAGGCCGCCGCCATCCCGGCCGGGCCGCCGCCCACCACGGCCACCTTTTTGCCGGAGACGGCGGACCTGGCCTTCTGTTTGGACAGAAGCGCATCATAGCCGCCCTGGGCGGCCCGCAGCTTCATCTCCCGGATCCAGACCGACTCCTCATAGTAATTGCGCATGCACTTGTCGGCACAGTGGTGGGGGCAGATGGTGCCGGTGATGAAGGGGAGCGCATTCCGGCGGGTGATGATCTCCAGCGCCTGCCCGTACTCCCCCCGGCTCACAGCCATCAGGTAGGCGGGGATATCCTGTTCGATGGGGCAGCCATCCCGGCATGGCGCTGTGAAGCAGTCGATGAGGGGCACCTTTCTGTGCATCTTCCGCTCCGGCAGGGGCTTGATGGGCTTGCGGTAATAGGGGTCCGACTCCACCTGCTCCGCCAGCGCCGCCACCGCCTGGGCATTCACGCCCCGGAAGGGCTCGCTCCCGCAGTCCATCAGGAGTTTGCCCATCTGGCTCAGGCGCTGGTAGCCACCGGGCTTGAGAATGGTGGTGGCCACGGTAATGGGCCAGATGCCCGCGGCGAAGAGCGCCTCGACGTTGTGGACGTCGGCACCGCCCGAGTAAGAGATGCGCAGCCCTCCTTCAAACTCCTCGGCGATGCGGCGGGCCAGGGAGATGGTCAGCGGGAAGAGCGCGCGTCCGGACATATACATCTCCTGGCTGGGCAACTCACCGGCCGCTACATCCACGGGGAACGTGTTGGTAAGCTTGACGCCAAACTCCAGTTCCCGTTCCGCACACAGCCCCATCAGGCGGCGGAACATGGGCACTGCGTCGGTCCATTGAAGGTCCTCTGCAAAGTGGTGGTCGTCAAAGGTCACATAGTCAAACCCAAGACTGTCCAGCCGCTTCCGGGCGAAGGGATAGCCCAGGAGGGTCGGATTGCACTTGATATAGGTATGGAGCCCTTTTTCCGTGATGAGATAGGTGGCGATGCGCTCGATCTCATCCGGAGGACAGCCGTGCAGCGTGGATTCGGTGATGGAGCAGGACACCCTGGGGCTGACGGCGCGGATATATGCCGCGTCCACCTGTTCGAAGCGGTCCGTATTATCCAGGGCCCACTCCATGCATGTCCGCCACACGGCGGAGCCAGAGGCATCCTTCATGCCCTCAAGATAGGCGTCGATCTTGGGGCTCTTGATCCCCTCCAGGTCATAGCCCACGGACATATTGAAAACAAAGCCGTCCGGATCGCCCAGCGCCAGCTCTTTTGCCAGGAGCTTGCAGGCAAACCATGCCTTGACGTACTCCTCATAGGCCTGGGGAACGGTGAGCTCGGTGGACCACTCGCAGTTATAACACTCGTCCCCGGCGGTGATGCACGGCTTGGCCACGCACTTGGAGAGGGCCTCGCCATCCATGATCTGCACGGTCTTGAGCTCAAAGAACCGGGCCCCGGCGGCGTAGGCCGCCACGATATTCTGGGCAAGCTGGGTATTGGGCCCGGCGGCGGGACCGAACGGCGCCTCGATTTTTTCGCCGAAAATAGGGCGTGCCTGCCCATTTTCATGGCGCACCAGCTTACAGACGCCGAACAGGCTCTTCTGCTGCCGGTACTCGGTGAGCGCCCAGTCCATCAGTTGGGCGAAGGGGATGGGACGCATAATATCACTCATATGTATGACCTCCAGCCAATTCTCTCGTTCTTTTCCATTGCATCCGCCGCTCTGGGGCGAAACCTTGGGGAGGACGCAATCAACGCATCCCGTGTTTTAGTAGCTCCTGCGGTCGAGCGCTCCCCACAGCTTTTTGCTCTGTTCCAGCGTCCAAGCGTTGATGGCGCTCCCCTCGCGGTCGGCCGCGAGGGGCCCCTTAGATTTTACTTGCGCGGCGGAAATCAATTCCGCCTTGCGCCAAGGTTTTGCCTAAGGCGAAACCTTGGGGAGGACGCAATCAACGCATCCCGCGTTTTAGTAGCTCCTGCGGTTGAGCGCTCCCCACAGCTTTTTGCTCTGTTCCAGCGTCCAGGCGTTGATGGCGTCCTCGTCGATGCCCACAAACTCCCGGTCCCGGTAGAGCACCTTCCCGTTGATGATGGTGGTGCGGCAGTTCTTTCCCATCATGCCGAAGAGCATATGCCCGTCGATGTTCTCCTCGGAGAAGGGAGTAAACGGCTTATAGTCCATGACGACGACATCCGCCGCAGCGCCGGGCTTCAAAACACCCAGCGGCTTTCGAAAGTACCGCGCGCCGATGGCGGCATTGTTGCGGAAAAGCATCTGCATGTCCTCGCACCAGCCTACGTTGGGCCGGCAAGCGTTATGCCGCTGGATGAGGAGAAACACCTTCAGGGACTCCAGCATGTCGTGGGTATAGGCGTCGGTGCCCATACCCACCAGGATGCCCCGCTCCATCATCTGCAGCACCGGCGAACAGCCCACGGCGTTGCCCATATTGGACTCTGGATTATTGACCACCATGGTGCCGGTCTCCCGAAGGATCTCCATCTCGGCGGGATTGATATGGATGCAGTGGCCCAGGATGGTCTTTTCCCCCAAAATGCCGTGGTTTAAGAGCCGGTTCACCGGACGGCATCCGTAGTTCCGCAGGGAATCATACACGTCGTTCATGCCCTCGGCCACGTGAATATGGAACCCCGTCATGCCGTTGTTGGCCTCCACCATACGGGCAAAGGTCCTGTCGGACAGGGTAAAGAGCGCATGGCCGCCGAACATGGCGCGGATCATATCGTCGTCCTGCTCTCTCGCCCACTTGGCGAAGTCGGCGTTCTCCCGGATGGCCTCCCCGCACTTTTCTTCCCCATCCCGGTCCGATACCTCATAGCACAGGCAGGCACGCATCCCCAGCTCCCGGCACACATCCCGAATGGCGAACAGCGACCCGGGGATCTCGCCGAAGGAGGCGTGGTGGTCAAAAATGGTCGTCACTCCATCCCGGATACAGTCCAGCACCGTGGCATAGGCCGAGGCCCGGGTGCCGTCCAGGGTCAGATGACGGTCGATGTTCCACCACGTCCCCTCCAGCACCTCCAAAAAGTTGGTGGGATCGTTTCCCTCGATCCCCAGTCCCCGGGCCAGCCCCGAGTAGATATGGGTGTGGGCATTGATGAGCCCCGGCATGATGACGCCGCCCCGGGCGTCCACGAATTCCGCATCCGGGTACTTGGCCTTCATCGCGTCAAGGGGGCCCACCTCTCCGACCCGCTCGCCGTCCAGCGCCACCGCGCCGTCGGCCAGATAGGGCAGCGCATCGTCTCTTGTGATGACCCTTCCGTTTCCAATGAGCAGCATTGCACTCTCCTCCTCACTCTTTGCCCCTTTAAAACAAAACGGTGCCCATTCCTCTGAATGAACACCGGCCCGTGCGCGAAGCACTTCTTTACAGCTTATATTGTCAATTCTGCACAAGGTTCTTTTCTTTGAACAATTTAATTTTATCATAGTTTTTTTATCTTTGCAAGGACATATTAAAAATATTTTTTAGCGCAAACTCTTTTTGTTGAATTCCCCCTGATATCTGTTATAATAAAAATAACCCAACGAACAGAGAAAGGCGGGCGATCACGATGCAGGCTTCCCATCTGCAGTTCTGTTTTCAACTGGCCCGGGGTATTGCGCAGCAATTTGGTTCAAATTGCGAAGTAGTGGTTCATGACCTGGACTCCAACGATGTGGAGCACTCCATTGTGGCCATTGAGAATGGTCACGTCTCCGGGCGCCGGGTGGGAGATGGCCCCTCCCATATCGTGCTGGAGGCTCTGCGCGGCGACTGTGCCCGCCTGGAGGACCGATTGGCTTATCTGACCCGGAGCGACGACGGAAAGATCCTCAAATCCAGCACCATCTATATCCGAGATGATGACGGCAGAGCCATCGGCGTCTTTGCCATCAACTACGACATCACCCTCATGCTGGCCATGGAGGACGCCCTCAAGGGCTTTACTGCCACCCAGGTGCCGGAACGGGAGCCGGAGCACATCTCCCGGAATGTGGCCGACCTTCTGGATGAGCTCATCGAGCAGAGTGTCAAGCTGGTGGGGAAACCGGTACCTCTCATGAACAAAGAGGACAAGGTGAAGGCCATCCAATTTCTCAACGATACCGGCGCTTTCCTCATCACCAAATCCGGCGACAAGGTGTGCAAGTTCTTCGGTATTTCCAAGTACACCCTTTATAGCTATATCGACGAGGCCAAGAACTAGGCGCTGTTGGAAAAAGGGGAATCGCTCCTGCGGCGATTCCCGGCCCGGCGGATAAAATCCGCCGGGCCTTTTTCTACTTTTCTTCGGCCTTGCGCTCCGTCCGGTCCTTGGGCAGGATCAGGTTGAGGAGGATCGCCATCAGCGTGGCGACCACCACAGAAGAGGAGCCGAACACCGTGGTCACCCAGTCCGGAAAGCCGCTGCCGGCCAGACAGCCCGGCACCTGGGTGATTCCCACGCCCAGCGCCACAGAGAGTCCCACCACCTTTCCCAGCCGCCGCGTTCCACACATCCATGCAACTCCTGATCTCACCCCTGCTCAAAATACCTCGCTCCTCTGCCGTACAAAACTGTGGATTGTTTTATCAAAATATGCCTCAGAAAACTTCAGCAGCTCCTGTACCACACGGGGCATATATCGGTTCCGATCATAGATAATGGCGAGCTGGCGGGAAATGGGCGGCTGGAAAGGCTTCGACACCAACTCCGGCACCAGGTATTCCTCTATATAAGGCTGGGGCAGGATGCTGATCCCACGCCGGTTGCTCACCATACGCATCAGCAGGTAGGCTCTCGGCGCAGTGCCGACAACCTTTGGCCTGAATCCATGCCGGATACACATATCCATCAGCATTTGGTGGGGCTGATAGTCATCGTTAAACAGAAGAAGTGGCTCGTCGCGCAGATCCTCAATCCAATGGTCTTTGTCGTTGGGGTCTTTCTTGTAACCGTAGATACAATGGTTGCTTGTGTGCTTGCCGGACATACCTCTTGCCCGTAAAACAGTGGTTATCTTACGACTGCAATCACGAATATACCATTCGTTTGTTATATATTGCGTTTCAACGGTGTTCATCAACGGTGAAAAAACAGCATACTGACACAGATTTTAGAGCGGTTTTAGCCGCTCTTTTTTCTTTTGTGCAAGTTGCTGTTTTTGAGCCAATTTTTCTTTAAGAAATCAAAGGTGGCATTTTGTTTGGAACGTAGAAGTTGCGGAAAATGCCTAAAATTCACTTTATTTTAGATGTTTTGGACTGTAAAATAATATTACGCAGTACAGGAGGGAGTGAGTATGCGAGAGAAAGTCAGCACAGCATATTTTCTTGATGACCCTCGAAAATTCAGCAGCATGGAAGAAGCGGAAAAGGAGCTGAACAGGCTTCGTGCTGTCTGTGTCAGGCTGAAAAAGAAACAGGGCGAGGAAATAGCGTTCATGCTCGGTCTTTCTGTCACAGACTCACAGTACATAGGCAGAATGGGTTATCAGAAGTCCATGCGCTACGGCGGCAAAAAGGTCTTTATCTGTACAGAGAAGCGCATACACAACGGCGAGCGGGTAGAGCCATGCACGGACAAGCCGCCGCATATTCACATCATGGTACAGGGGTACGGCGCAAGCACCGCCGCAGAGCGCATCATACAGAGCGTGCGGAAAGGCAATCCAGACTGCAAATGCCACAAGCAACACTTGAAATCGGCAGAGCAGACAGCGCAGGCAGCGGCATATATCGAGGGGCAAAGCTCTGTTTTGCGGCGGGTTTGAAAAGTGCTTTTGTACGTTTTCATGATGCCTTTGATAATCGCAAAGCATTGATACACAAGGGTTTGCGGGCGGTTAAGGGGCGCTTTTCATTTGTTATGTAATATATATAGGCTTATAAGTGTTCTATACACCTATACGCACTATACAGTTATACGGCTCTAAACCATCGAGCCAATATACAGCGATACGCCCTTATACAACAGCTTGCAAAGCTGATGATATAGCAAACCAAAGAAAGGGGATTTTTTACAATGTCTCGACCGCCTATTCCAACGGAATTGAAAAAGAAGCACCCGAGAGCGGCGCAGAATGCGAAGTCGGCGGCAGAGTTGCAGTTTGAAAAGGATAAGGCGGCAGAACTGGATAGGCTGGAAAGAGCACTTATTCCATTCTTACAGGCAAATAAGCGTGTATGAGGACAGGATGTATATTGCCAACTGCGGCTGTCTGCCCGAAAACTGGACATTGGAGAACTTAATGCGTAAACACGCTTCCAGTCCTTACAATCCCAATATTGCCCATGTGTTCTATTTGGCAGGCTTCATAGAAAGCTGGGGACGTGGAATTGAGAAAATCTGCTCTGCCTGTGAGAAAGACGGCGTTCCTCAGCCCGTTTACACAATCAATCCCGGCGATATTATGATTGAGTTTACTGCACCGGAAGATAGAATTATTCGTTCTGTTACCCGCAAGGTGACAGATAGGGTAACAGAAAAGGTGACAGATCGTTTGGATGCAAAATCTATACAGATTCTTACACTTATTTCCGAAGATCCGGCATATACCTCAACTACAATAGCAGAGAAACTGTCCGTTAGCAGGAAAACGGTATCGCAGAAATTGAAAGAAATGAAAGAAAAAGATATTATTGAGCGTATTGGTTCAGATCGTAAGGGTTATTGGAAAATCAAAAACGACTAACTACCCCAAAAGAAGATGCCCGTTATCAGACATACAGCCGATAACGGGCATTCAATTAAGCATATACAAGTTCGGTCAAAATGAGTTCTTCTGCACGGTTGCGAATAGAATTGATACGGCGCACCCATTCCATTTGGTCAGCCGCTTTGAGTGTTTCGGTTACGCCCTCCTGCTCCGACATAGCGAAAACAATAATTTCCATGCGCTCGTTGCAAGCTTGGTCAATTTCGGCTAAGTGCTTGAACAATGCGCCCTCCAGCACATAATTGTTGTAGAGAATTTGACGATGTTCTTTTAGATAGCTGTGGCGCATACGCCCGTATTTGCCGATCTGATATTCGCCGTCATCCGGCAAAGTAATGTTGGGAATGAAATAATCGCCCACTTGACGGTATGTTCCGCCCATTTCTTCAAAGATAGATTTCATAAAGTTCAGCTCCTTTTGCGTTGATTTCCAGCGGTTATAAGGCTTTTTTTGACTCCTTTCTTACAACTGCTTTTCAATTCACCACAAATGAGCCGCAGTCATATGTATTAGATGGCAGAAACCACCCTTTACATATTAACTCTTGATTGATAATGCTGTTACTATCACCTGTAAGGTCATCGTCACGGCTCAATCTCTCATAAAGGGCGGTGATTTTACCGTTGCCTAATTTCTTGGGTTTCATGGGAACGCTCCTTTCTATGGGTGATTTCTTATCCCCCTTTCACAGCATATATCTTCGGTGTGGAACTAGGGCTCAATCACCCCATGGGTCCCTTCCGCCTTTTGGATCTGACCGGGATCGATCTCAATTATATGTCCATGGAACAGCGCTGGAAGGACACAGGCATCAAGCCCCACGGTTATGATATTGCTAAACAGATGTACGAATCCCACCTGTGGGGTCGAAAAACTGGAAAGGGATTCTATACGTATGGTGAGACATAGAAGGCGCAGTTGATTATACATATGCAGCGATAGGTCGTTGCGGCCGCTTATGGCCGCTCCGCCATTGTGAAAGCCAAAAGCGGCATGCGAACAGTCGCTTCCTTCTCTTGTCTATAAAAACAGAGCGCATCGCCATCTGAATCACAATCACGTCAGGCATCGCAACGTATTAAGAGCTTTGATCGACCGCAGTGAAGCTGGGAGCCTGGACGGCAAAAAATGGCGCACATAGAAATACCGCGTGAGGCAATGCTATGTCTGGATTCCCAATCCAACAAACAAACGAAGCAAGGAGATGCGAAATTATGTCTAGCTCTAATAATTCTAATCAGCCTGTCGTGCCCAGCGCCCGCGAGGCCCTGAACAAGTTTAAGATGGAGGCCGCTCAGGAAGTCGGCGTGAACCTGAAGCAGGGCTATAACGGCGACCTGACCAGCCGCGAGGCCGGCTCTGTTGGGGGCCAGATGGTCAAGAAGATGATCGAGGCCTACGAGAACGGCATGAAGTAAGTATCCCCAAAGGGATTAAATGTATCGGCCGGGGGCCGGAGGAAATTCCTCCGGCCCCCGGCCTTTTTGCAGAAATCCGCCGTCTTCATGGCGTGCAAGGGGGCGGCGGACCCCTTTTGGGTATGCCGCCGCCCCCTTGTGTTACCCCTATGCATCTGCTCCGTCTTAGAAAAACAGAGCCAGACTCCAGGCCGCCGTGGCCACCAGCGCGCCGGCTGCCGCCCAGGCCGGCGCAGGCAAAAATCTGATCCACCGCCCCACCCGCGTATTTCCCCGCACATAGCTTTTCGCCGCCTTCTGGGCCTCCTCCAGCACCTGTTCCGCCGAGACACCCTCGGCAAAGGCATCCTCCCGCATGATAAAAATCGCCTGCTCAAAAAGGCGCGGGTCCGGCGCCTTTACCACGATGACCCGTTTGTTGATTCCCTTGACCATTCTGGATCCCCTCCTGCTTTTTTCTCGTCCTTCCAGTATGACCCGGTTATGCTTCCATTATTCGCCTCGCATAAGAAGAAGCGGCCTGTCGTAGACTAGGGACAGAAACTTTTTTGGAGGCGGGAACGTGGGGAAACACAGAAAGCGGCTTCTCTGGTCGCTGGCCCTCATCTTCGGGCTCAACATTCTGATCATTACCTTGGTCCAGACCGCCCAGGCGGCTACCTACCGGCAGGGCTCCTCCGGCCAGGCGGTACGCACCATTCAGGAAAAGCTGGTGCGCTGGGGCTATTTTGATGGGCCAGTGGATGGCATCTATGGCTCCAAAACAGAGGCAGCCGTAAAGAAATTTCAGCAGAAAAACGGCCTTACCGCCGACGGTGTGGCGGGGACCGCCACGTTGAAAGCGCTGGGCATGACGACCACGGAGAACGGCGCCTCCTCCAGTCAGAGCAACAGCGTGGATCTGCTGGCCCGTGTCATCTCGGCGGAGGCCAGGGGCGAGCCCTACAGCGGCCAGGTGGCAGTGGGCGCCGTGATCCTCAACCGGGTGAGCCACCCCTCCTTCCCCAACACCATCGCGGGAGTGGTCTATCAGCCGGGCGCCTTCTCCTGCATGGACGATGGGCAGATCGACCAGCCGGTGGCCGAATCCTCCATCCGGGCCGCCCGGGAGGCGCTCAACGGCGCCGACCCCAGCGGCGGAGCCATCTATTTTTTTAATCCCAGCACCGCAACCAGCGGCTGGATCTGGTCCCGTCCTCTCATCAAGGTCATTGGAAACCACCGTTTCTGCTCATAAGAAAAGCGGACATGCCATATGGCATGTCCGCTTTCTCATATCCGGAATTTAGTCGGTGACGAAGGGCAGCAGGGCGATCTGACGGGCCTGCTTGATGGCCTGGGTCAACTGGCGCTGATGCATGGCGCAGGTACCGGTGGTCCGGCGGGGCAGGATCTTGGACCGCTCGGAGACAAACCGACGCAGCTTGGCGGCGTCCTTATAGTCGATGTGCTCGACCTTATCCACACAGAAGCTGCAAACCTTGCGGCGCTTGCGGCCGCGGGGACGCTCTCTATCCATAGGCATGGTATATACCCTCCTTATATTTATTTTGAAAAGAAAGTCGGACCTGTCGGCCCATTTTCAAGGCCCTGTTTTGATGGGGTACATCAAAACGGGAGTTCGCCGTCGTCGTCGTCCAGCTCGGCGAATTGATCCCCGCCCGCGGGGGCGGCGTAGGCCGGAGGGGGGACGGGAGCGCTGGGCGCAGGGGCGGAGTAGCCGCCGCCGTAACCGCCGTAGCCGCCGCCCTCGGCGTCCCGCTTGGAGTCGCCAAAATAGACGTTGTCGGCCACTACCTCTGCGGCGGTGCGCTTATTGCCGTCCCGGTCCGTGTAATCCCGGATCTGGAGACGGCCTTCCACGACGGCCATACGGCCCTTGGTGAAATACCGGGAGACAAACTCGGCGGTGGAGCGCCAGGCGACCACATTGATGAAGTCCGCCTTCTTCTCCCCGGTCTCCTTGTCCTTGAAGTCCCGGTCCACGGCCAGCCGCAGGGATGCCACGGCTACCCCCGAGGGGGTGTGCCGCATTTCAGGGTCCGCCACCAGGCGGCCCTGAAGGAAAATTTTGTTGAGCATGGCCTCTCCTTATTCGTCCTTGCAGACGATCATGGAGCGCATCACGCCGTCGGTGATCCGCATCACGCGGTCCAGCTCGGCGGGGAATGCGGCGTCAGCCGTAAAGGTCATGAACACGTAGTAGCCCTCGTTCAGGTCGTCGATGGGATAGGCCAGCCGGCGCTTGCCCCACTCGTCCACCTCGGCCACGGTTCCCCGGGCCTCGGCCATCGCCTTGAACTTGGCCACCAGCGCGGCGGTGGCCTCCTCGCCCAGCTCGGGCTTGAGGATATATGCCACCTCGTAGTTGCCGTTGATCTTTGCCATTTTACTTGCACCTCCTTATGGTCTTGTGGCCCTCACTCTTTGGTGAGAGCAAGGATGACGCCCATCTCATCTCGACAGGCTATATTATTATATAGAAAATCCTAGAAATGTCAAGGAAAATTTCAAATTATCCGCCTCTCGGCGCCCTTTCCGCCGGGACGGTCCAGAGGCCCTCTCCCCGCACCGGGGGAGAGGGCCTCTGAACCGTCCGCTTAAAAAAGCGGGACCTCCAGCGGGGTCTCCAGCTCGATCCGGCGATTGGTGGAAAGCGCCAGCTTCACGCTGTCCCATCCATAGTCCCTCAGGACGCGGTATTCCGTGTTCTCCTCGCACCAGCCGTCTTCGTCCCGGTCTACGGCGCTCATGGAGTAGCCGCCCCACTCATGCTCTCCGCCTTCCGGATCGTAATAGTACCACTGGAAGGAGGTCCCCTGGCCGTCGTTGCGCAGGGACAGATACACGTCCTCCCCCCGGCGCTCGATACTCTCCACGAAAAGTCCCTCCGGGAGCCAATCGGCCTCCCCGGTCTCCAGGTCCAGGGTGACCTGGGTCCGGTCCTTGTCCAGCCAGGAACAGCCGGTGATCACCAGAGTGAATGCCTCCCCGCCGGTGAAATAGGGGCTCTCCAGAGTGTAGTTGGGCCAGAAGTGCTCCCCCTCCGCGCTCCCGAAGGAAACGCCTCGCTTCTCATAGCGGTTTCCGCTCTCATCCGCCACATAGCAGTCCAGGCCGGTCAGCCACGCGGTGTTGTTGGGGCCGTCGGAGAGGGTCAGGACCATCTGCGTGGGGTCGATGGACAGTCCGTCCACCCGGAGGCGCTGACCGTCCAGCTCGATCCACTGCTCCGCCCGCACCGTCCGTCCGGGTCCGATGAGCCCGGTATCGATGGTCAGGGGAAAGTCAAAGGAGACCATCGCAGCCGGGCGGTCCTGCGGGGTCTCCTCCGGCCAGGGCCCGTCCGCCGGAGCGGCCGGGCTCTCCGCCGCGCCCTGCCCCGCCTTGGGATAGCCGGCGTCCCGCACGTCAAAGCGCAGCGTCAGCCTGTCGGGAAGGCTCCCCTCCGCAAAATAGAAGGTGGCAACGCGGTAATCCTTCTCCTGCAGCTCCTCCCCCGGACTGCCCCAGGTGGCGGCATAGCCCTCCAAATGCTCCCCATCCTGCGCCAGCAGCGCCGGCTGCGCCTCCAGGGCGTTCTCCCCGTCCCAGCCCAGCGTATAGAACACATTGAGCTGCCTCTCATCCACGATGAGATACTCCACCGACAGAGTGACGCCATCGGCGGTCCGGGTCTGGCCCACGGGCTGGATATAGTCGTTTTCAAAGGCTGCCTTCAAGCTGGGGTCCACGGCCACGGCCTCCGCCAGCGCCCTGACAAAAGGCACACGGCGGCAGGCCATGGCGAAGGGCATCGAGCAGTTCACCAGTAAAATGAAGGCGGAGGCCGCCCCGGCCAGGGAGGCTGCGGGGATTCCCAGCCAGCGGCCCGCCCTTGCCTTACGGGCCCGGCCACGGGCCCGCTCTACGGTGCCGTCCAGCGCAGGCGGCGTCTCCCCCAGTTCTGCGACCAGGGCCCAGTATTCCTCGTTTCGGTTCATGCGCCCACCTCCTCTCCATCCACAAGCTCCAGGCGCAGGAGCCTGAGCGCCTTTCTCTGCCGGGTGGCCGCCGTCCCCTGGGGGATGTCCAGGGCGCGGGCGGTCTCCGCAAGGGTAAGTCCGGAAAAATACCGCAGGATGATGACCTCTTTGAGCTCTCTGGGGAGCCGGCCCACCGCATCCCGCAGGGGGAGGGCGTCGAAGTCCTCCTGTGCCGTCTCCGGGAGCTCCGCCACGGATACCTCGCGTCTGTGCCGCCGCAGCTCCGCGTTACAGACATTGATGAGGATACGGGTGAGCCATGTGCCGAAAAACTGCTCCTCCCGCAGTTTTTCGCAGGCGCGCAGGCCCTTGTAGACCGCCTCGTCCACCGCGTCCACCGCCAGGGAGGCGCTGCCCAGGTAGAGGAGGGCCATGCCGTAGAGCTTCCCCTTCATGGCGTCGGCCCGGACGGCGTATTCCTGTTCCGTCACGCCCATCCCTCCTTTCTGACCATTAGATGTTCCGTAGCGGCGTTTTGATTGCGTCCGTTGAAATTTTCTCCCGCACCATATATAATACAGGGAGTATGCTGAGGAGGTAGCCGCCCTTGAAGGAGCTTGACCGTCTGCCCATTCCGCTTTTGGCGTGGTATCGCGAAAACGCCCGTGTTCTGCCCTGGCGCCCCGCCCCCGGCGGAGGCGCGCTGGGGGACCCCTATCGCGTGTGGGTGTCGGAGATCATGCTCCAGCAGACCAGGGTGGCGGCGGTTCTGGACTATTACCGCCGCTTTATGGCCGCACTGCCCGCCGTGGCCGATCTGGCCGCGGTGGAGGAGGACCGGCTGATGAAGCTGTGGCAGGGGCTGGGCTACTACAACCGGGCCCGCAACCTCCAAAAGGCCGCCCGCCAGATCATGGCGGACCACGGGGGCGTCTTCCCCGGCACCTACGAGGGCCTGCTGTCCCTGGCCGGCGTGGGGGAATATACCGCCGGTGCGGTGGCCTCCATCGCCTTCGGCCTGCCGATTCCCGCAGTGGACGGGAACGTGCTGCGGGTGGTCGCCCGCCTCACCGGAGACACGGGCGACATCACAAAGCCCGAGACCAAACGCCGGATGCGCGGGGCCCTGGAGGCCGTGATCCCGGCGGGCGCGCCCGGGGACTTCAACCAGGCCATGATGGACCTGGGAGCCATGGTCTGCCTCCCCAACGGGGCGCCGCTGTGCGCCCGGTGTCCGGCACGCGGGTTCTGCCGGGCGCTGCTGGAGAACCGGACGGGCGAGCTGCCGGTAAAAGCGCCCAAGCGTGCGCGCCGGGTGGAGGCGCGCACGGTCTACCTCATCTTCCGCCGGGGCCGGGTGGCCCTGCGGCGCAGGCCGGAAAAGGGCCTTCTCTCCGGGCTGTGGGAGTACCCCAACGAGCCCGGCGGCGGCCCCGGCCTCCTGGAGGAATGGGGCGTCACGCCGCTGCGGCTGGAGCGGGGCGGAACGGCCAGGCATGTCTTTACCCATATCGAGTGGCAGATGGAGGCCCTCATCGCACAGGCCGCGGAGGACGCCCTCCCGGAGGGCTGGGTCTGGGCCGGGCGGGAGGCCCTTCGGACCCTGTACGCCGTCCCCAGCGCCTTTCAGGAATTTGCCCATCTTGTGGAGGAACAGATCTGTGAATGACATCATTGCCGCCCAGCGGCGCTATTTCAACAGCGGGGCCACCCGGAGCACGGATTTCCGCAGGCGTATGCTCGCCCGGCTGGAGGAGGCGGTACACAGACACGAGGCCGAACTGCTCGCCGCGCTGAAGGCCGACCTCAACAAGACCGCGTTCGAGGGCTACGAGACCGAGCTGGCCCTGGTCCTCTCCGAGCTGCGGGAGGCCCGGCGGGAGCTGGACCGCTGGGCCCGTCCCCGGAGGGTGCCCACGCCTCTGTCCCAATTCCCCTCCAGGGGATTCGTCTACCCCGAGCCCTACGGCACGACCCTTATTATGTCCCCCTGGAACTATCCGCTCCAGCTCACGCTGTGTCCGCTGGCGGCCGCCATGGCGGCGGGCTGCACCGCGGTGGTGAAGCCCTCGGCCTACGCCCCCGCCGCCTCCGCCGCCCTGGCCCGACTGCTGGGCGAGACCTTCTCCCGGCACTATATCGCCGTGGTGGAGGGCGGCCGGGAGGAGAACGCCGCCCTGCTGGACCAGAAATTCGACTATATCTTCTTCACCGGGAGTCCCCAGGTGGGGCGGACCGTCATGACCGCGGCGGCCAGACATCTCACCCCGGTGACGCTGGAGCTGGGGGGCAAATCCCCGGTCATCGTGGCCCCGGACGCCGACTTGGACCTGACCGCCAAGCGCCTGGTGTGGGGAAAATTCCTCAACGCGGGACAGACCTGTGTGGCCCCCGACCACGTATGGGTGCGCCCGGAGCAGCGGGATGCGCTGGTGGAGCGGATGGGCCGCTATATCGGCAGATTTTACGGTCCCGCCCCCCTGGAGGGGGAGGACCTGCCCCGCATCGTGAACCGGAAGCACTACGACCGGCTCTGCGCCCTGCTGGGCAGCGGGCGCACCGCCCTGGGCGGACAGACCGACCCGGACCGGCTGCGCATCGCCCCCACGGTGCTGGTGGATGTGTCCGAGGACGAGCCGGTGATGGGCGAGGAGATCTTCGGTCCCATCCTGCCCGTGCTCACCTACGACGATCTGGACGGGCTCCTCTCCCACCTTCAGGAGAGGCCCTCCCCCCTGGCCCTCTATCTCTTCACCCGCAGCCGCGAGACGGAACGGCGGGTCCTGGGCGCCCTGCGTTTCGGCGGCGGCTGCGTCAACGACGCGGTGGTCCACCTGGCGGTGAGCGGCCTCCCCTTCGGCGGCGTGGGGGAGAGCGGCATGGGCGCCTACCATGGAAAAGCGGGCTTCGACACCTTTACCCACCGCAAGAGCGTGCTCCGCCGGGGGCGGCTGGATTTTCCGCTGCGGTATCCGCCCTGCGGCGACAGAAAGATCGGACTTTTAAAAAAGCTGATGAGATGATAGGGAGAGAAAAAGGAAATGGCAAAGCTATACTTCCGTTACGGGGTCATGGGCTCCAGCAAGACGGCCAATGCCCTGATGGTGCGCTACAACTACGAGGAGCGCGGCCAGGAGGCCCTGCTGGTGAAGCCGGAGCTGGACCAGCGGGACGGCGCCAAATTCGTGGCCTCCCGCATGGGCCTGTCCCATACGTGCATCTACTTTTCCGAGCTCCAGGCCATGCCGGAGGAGAAGGTGCGGGGTTACGCCTGCGTCATCGTGGACGAGGCCCAATTTCTGAGCCGGGACGAGGTACAGTATCTGGTGGGCGTGGTGGACGACTGGAACGTGCCCGTTATCTGCTACGGCCTGCGGGCCGACTTCGCCGGACAGCTCTTCCCCGGCTCCCAGGAGCTGCTGGCGGTGGCCGACATCATCGAGGAGGTCAAGACCATCTGCTGGTGCGGCAAAAAGGCCACCTACAACGCCCGTTTCGACCAGCACGGCAAGGTGCTCCGGGAGGGCGAGCAGGTGGTGCTGGGCGCCAATGACCAGTATATCGGCCTGTGCCGCAAGCACTGGCGGGAGGGAAACCTGGGCCCCGGCTTCCCCAGGAAATGACGCTATTCCCCTGTGTTCCCGTCCCGGAAAAAGGCCTCCGCCCCCAGTTGGAGCCCCAGCAGGAGCCCGGCCTGAAAGGCGTATTGGCCGTGTCCCTCAACGGGATTTTGCTTCAGGTGCTCCGGCCAGCGCCTGGGCTCCGGTCCTCCCACCCAGTAATGGTATAAGAGCTCTATGATGTACGACATAAGACCACCTCAAAACTTACTTTCTGTCGTGTATTATAACACGACAGAAAATTCGTGTCAAGCGGAGGTATTCCATGGTTTTTAATGAGAGGATCAAGCAGCTTCGGATAGAAAAAAAGTTAACACAGGCCCAAGTGGCGGCAGCGTGTGGTATGACGGTTCGCTCTTATCAGCGGCTGGAGGCCGATGCGAAACCGCACTATACCGGCCTTCTGCATCTCGCCACCTTCTTCGAGGTCTCCGTGGACTGGCTGATGGGCCGCACGGAGAACCGGAAGGTACAGCCGTAATGGTCTGCAATCTCTGTCCCCGCCGCTGCGGCGCCGTGCGCACCGAGACCCACGGCGCGGGCCGGTGCCGGATGCCCGCAGCGCCGGTGCTGGCCCAGGCCGCCCTCCACCGGTGGGAAGAGCCCCCCATCTCAGGGACCCGGGGCTCCGGCACGGTGTTCTTCTCCGGCTGCCCGCTGGACTGCGTGTTTTGCCAGAACGACTCCATCAGCCACCGGGACTTCGGCCGGGCCGTCACGCTGGAGCGGCTGCGGGAGATCTGCCTGGACCTGGCCGCCCAGGGGGCGCACAACATCAATTTCGTCAACCCCACCCACTTCGCCCATGTGGTGGCCCGGCTCCTGGACGATCCCCTGCCCGTTCCGGTGGTATGGAACTCCGGCGGCTACGAACGGGTGGAGACCCTGCGGAGCCTGGAGGGGAAGGTGGACGTCTACCTCCCCGACCTCAAGTACCTCACCCCGGCCCTGGCCGGACGGTACTCCGGCGCGGAGGACTATCCGCGGTACGCCGCTGCCGCCATCCTGGAGATGGTCCGGCAGACCGGGCCCTGCGTCCTGGAGGACGGGCTGCTCAAGCGCGGGACGGTGATCCGGCACCTGATCCTCCCCGGCCGGCTCCATGAGGCCAAGGCCGTCATGGACTGGGTGGCCCGACACTTCCCTCCGGACACGGTGCTCTTCTCCCTCATGAGCCAATATGTGCCCCTGGGGCGGGTGGCGGCGTTCCCGGAGATCGACCGGCGGCTGCGCCCCTCCGAGGCCAGAAGCGCCCTGGCGTATCTGGAAAACCTGGGACTGACGGGCTTCTGCCAGGAGACGGCCTCCGCCGACGCCGAATTCATCCCCCCTTTCGACCTGACGGGCGTGGACCCCATTTGAATATGCAGCAAAAAAGGTCCCGCGCCCAGAGGCGCGGGACCTTCTCTTGTTTGTGAAAAGGGGATTTCTTACTTCACGCCCATCCAGCCGGAGATGACCATACGCTGGACCTCAGAGGTGCCCTCGTAGATCTCGGTGATCTTGGCGTCGCGCATGAAGCGCTCGAAGGGATACTCACGGGTGTAGCCGTAGCCGCCCACCAGCTGCAGCGCGCGGCGGGTCACGTCGCTGGCGACCTCGGAGGCCATCAGCTTGCCCATAGCGGCCAGGTGGCTGTAGGGCTCGTGATCCTGCTTGGCCTGCGCGGCGCGGTAGATGAGCAGACGGGCGCCGTCCAGCTTGGCCTGCATATCTGCCAGCTGGAACTGGGTGTTCTGGAACTGGCTGATGCGCTTGCCGAACTGCACGCGCTCCTTGGTGTACTTCACGCACTCGTCAATGGCGGCCTGCGCGATGCCCAGAGCCTGGGCGCCGATGCCGATACGGCCGCCGTCCAGGGTGGTCATGGCGATCTTGAAGCCCTTGCCGATCTCACCCAGCAGGTTCTCCTTGGGCACGATGCAGTCCTCAAAGACCAGCTCGCAGGTGGAGGAGCCGCGGATACCCATCTTCTTCTCGTGGGAGCCGACCTTGAAGCCGGGGAAATCGCGCTCCACGATGAAGGCGGAGATGCCCTTGGTGCCCAGGCTCTTGTCGGTCATGGCGAAGACCACGAACACATTGGCGAACCCGGCGTTGGTGATGAAGATCTTGGAGCCGTTCAGGACCCAGTGGTCGCCCTTATCCTCGGCCACGGTCTTCTGCATGGCGGCGTCGGTGCCGGCGCCGGGCTCGGTCAGGCCGAAAGCGCCCAGCCACTCGCCGGAGCAGAGCTTGGACAGGTACTTCTCCTTCTGGGCCTCGGTGCCGTACTCGCTGATGGGCCAGCAGCACAGAGAGCTGTGGGCGGACACCATGACGGAGGTGGTGGCGCAGTGCTTGGCCAGCTCCTCACAGGCGCCGATGTAGGTGACATAGCTCATGCCGGCGCCGCCGACCTCTTCGGGATAGGCGATGCCCATCATGCCCATATCGGCCAGCTTGTGCCAGGTCTCCTCGGGGAAACGCTCGGTCTCGTCGATCTCAGCGGCGATGGGGGCGACTTCCTTCAGGCAGAAGTCATGCAGCATGTCCAGAACGTCCTGCTCGTCCTGATCGAAGTGGAAATTCATACAAAATCCCTTCCTTTTTTCATGATTATCCCAAACAGGGGCAATGACTCTTAGGCGCGGGCCTTCTTGATCTCCTCAGTGAGGACGGGGAGGACCTCAAAGAGGTTGCCCACCACACCGTAGTCGGCCACGTCGAAGATGGGGGCCTCGGGGTCCTTGTTGATGGCGACCACCACGTCGGAGCCGCTCATACCGGCCAGATGCTGAATGGCGCCGGAGATGCCGCAGGCGATGTACAGCTTGGGGCCGACGGTCTTGCCGGTCTGGCCCACCTGATGGCTGTGGGGGATCCAGCCCGCGTCAACCGCCGCGCGGGAAGCGCCCACAGTGGCGCCCAGCACGCCGGCCAGAGCCTTGATGGGCTCGAAGCCCTCGGGGCCGCCCACGCCGCGGCCGCCGGACACGATGATCTCCGCGCCCTCCAGGTCCACGCTCTCGCTGTCCATATCCTTGATCAGCTCCAGCACCTGGGTGCGGATATCTTTGGCATCCACATGGATGTCTTCCTTGATGATCTCGGCCTTCGCCTCGCCGGCCTCGCCCTTCTTGAATACGCCGGGACGGACGGTGCCGATCTGGGGACGGTGATCGGGGCACAGGATGGTGGCCATCAGGTTGCCGCCGAAAGCGGGACGGGTCCAGGCCACGTTGCCGCTCTCGGGGTCGATGTCCAGCGCGGTGCAGTCGGCGGTCAGGCCGGTCTTCAGACGGCAGGACACGCGGGGGCCCAGGTCACGACCGTTGTTGGTCGCACCGATGAGCATGCTGGTGGGGCCGTACTTCTCCACCAGGCTCACCAGAGCAATGGCGTAGGCGTCGGTGCTGAAGTGGGCGTACTCGGGGCCCTCCACCACGATCACCTTGTCGGCGCCCTGGGCGCTGGCCGCGTTCACAGCGGCCTCCACATTGTTGCCGATGACCACGGCCACCAGCTCGCCGCCCTGCTTGCCGGCCATCATCCGGCCGGGGGTCAGCAGCTCCAGGCCCACGTTCTTCGCGGTGCCGTCCTCATTGGTCTCTACAAATACCCAAAGATCCTTGGTCTTAGCTTCCATTGTTATCTCCCCCTCCCTCAGATAATGCTGGCGTCGCTCAGCAGCTGGAACAGCTTCTTCGCGGAGTCTTCAGCGGTCTCTTCCTTGATCTTCACGCCGCCGCTCTTCTTCTGCGGCACGAAGGTCTTCTTCACCTTGGTGGGAGAGCCCTTCAGACCGGCCTGCGTCAGGTCGATGGTGGGCAGGTCCGCTGCGGTGAGAGTGGGGATCTCGGCGCGGTTGGCAGCCATCTTGCGCTTGATGGTGGGATAGCGGGGATCCCAGGCGGGCTTGGTGAAGGTCAGCAGGCAGGGCATCTTCACGCCGATGACCTCGACGCCCTCTTCCACTTCCTTCTTCACCTTCACGGTGTCGCCGTCCACCTCGGCCTCCAGGCCGTAGGTCACCTGGGGCAGGCCCAGATGCTCCGCGATCTCGGGGCCGACCTGGGCGGTGTCGCCGTCGATGGCCTGCTTGCCGCAGAAGATAATGTCAAACTTGCCTTCCAGCTCCTCCACCTTCTTGATGGTCTCGCTGATGATGTAGCTGGTGGCCAGGGTGTCGGAACCACCAAAGGCCCGGTCGCTGACCAGATACGCCTTGTCGGCCGCGATAGCCAGGGACTCCTTCAGCACGGCCTTCGCCTGCTCGGGACCCATGGAGAGCACCACGATCTTGGCGGAGGGGTCGGCATCCTTGATCCGGGCCGCGGCTTCCAGGGCATAGCCGTCAAACGGATTCAGGATGGAGGGGACGCCTGCGCGGATCAGGGTATTGGTGACCGGGTCGATCTTGATTTCCGTCGTATCCGGCACCTGCTTGACGCATACAAGCATGTTCATTGGTTCTTTTCCTCCTATTACGTTTTTTGGGACTGCGGCATACACCGGGTCCCATGGCGTTTTTCAAGTTCTTCCCAACAAATGGGCGCACTTGTCCAAAGCCATTTTTCCCATGGAACATCATATACCGGGACGGGCCCATTGTCAATTGGAAAACCATTGGTGCTACCAGATTTTTAGAAATTTTCCTGACCTCAAATCCCACTCTTTGGCATTTTATACAAACTTTTCGTTCCAAATCTGGGCAATTCAACTGTGTCTCTCCCATTCTACTTTTTCTCTTTACATTGGTAGTTTATCGTGGTACTATGTTAAAGTCCTCGGGCGCGTCCCGACACAACCTGACAAAATGGAGGATACTTGTATGCTGAAGAAAAATCGTCTCGCTGCGCTGCTCCTGGCGCCGTGTCTGTGCCTGTCCCTGGCCGCCTGCTCCGGCGGCAATTCGGCGGCCACCCCCGCGCCCGCCGACACCGAGCCGGTGGAGACCATCGGCGGCGCTGACGGCCCCACGGACATTCTGCTCACCGAGGAAGAAAGCGATGTGGCCTACATCCAGGACAAGGGCACGCTGGTGGTGGGCATCACCAACTTTGAGCCCATGGATTACCGCGATGCGTCCGGCGAATGGATCGGCTTCGACGCCGATATGGCCAAGGCCTTTGCCGAGTCCCTGGGCGTGGAGGCGGAGTTCGTTGAGATCAATTGGGACAATAAGGTCCTGGAGCTCGACGGCAAAAACATCGACTGCGTATGGAACGGCATGACCCTCACCGACGAGGTGAAGAGCGCCATGTCCACCGGCAACGCATACTGCCTCAACGCGCAGGTGGTGGTGGTCCCCGCCGGCAAGGCCGCTGATTACCAGACGGAGGAGAGCCTCAAGGACCTCTCCTTTGCCGTGGAGTCCGGGTCCGCCGGCGAGGACGAGGTGGAGCGGCTGGGCTGCAGCTTCACGCCCGTCCAGACCCAGGCCAACGCGCTCCTGGAGGTCAAGGCCGGCACCTCCGACGCCGCCATCATCGACCTGCTGATGGCGGGCGCCATGATCGGCGAGGGCACCAGCTACCCCGACCTCACCTACACCGTCAAGCTCAACAGTGAGGAATACGGCGTGGGCTTCCGCAAGGGTTCCGATCTGGCTGAGGCCTTCAACACGTTCTGGGAGGCCGCCTATGCCGACGGCACCGTGATGACCGCCGCCGAGACCTACGGCGTGCAGGAGTCCCTGATCGAACCCGACTGAGCTCCGCCCGGCATCTCCCCCAACTTCATAAGGTGAGGTCGATTCCATGTTTTTCGACGACCCTGCGCTGCGCATCGTCGTACAGGCGCTGAACAGCGGCTTTCTCAAAACATTGCAGCTTTTTGCCACCACTCTGGTCGGCGCCATCCCGCTGGGGCTCATCATCGCCTTCGGCTCCATGAGCCGTTTCCCGCCTCTGCGCTGCCTGACCAAGACGATGGTGTGGGTCATTCGTGGCACACCCCTGATGCTTCAGCTCATGATCATCTACTATGTCCCGGGCCTGAAGGGGTTCCCTATCTGGGGCGGCGGAGAGCACGGCCGCTTCCTGGCGTCCAGCGTGGCCTTTATCTTCAATTACGCCTGCTACTTCTCCGAGATCTACCGGGGCGGCATCGCGGGCGTGCCCCAGGGGCAGTATGAGGCCGGGCAGGTTCTGGGCATGACCCGGGGGCAGATCTTTTTCCGGGTCACGCTGCTGCAGATGATCAAGCGCATTGTCCCCCCCATGTCCAATGAAGTCATCACCCTGGTCAAGGACACCTCCCTCTCCCGCATCATCGCCCTGCAGGAGATCATCTGGATGGGCGAGTCCTTCCTCAAGGGAAATCAGGGCTACTCCGGCCTGGTGTGGCCCCTGTTCTTCACTGGATTCTACTACCTGATCTTCAACGGCGTGGTGACCGTGCTGCTGGGCCGGCTGGAAAAGAAGCTGGACTACTTCCGGGCATAAGGAGGGGACGATATGGCGATTTTAGACGTTTCACATATCAGCAAGGCCTTTGGGAATACCGAAGTGCTCCGGGACATCAGCTTCTCTCTGGATCCCGGCCAGGCCCTGGCCATCATCGGCTCCTCCGGCTCCGGCAAGACCACGCTTCTGCGATGCCTTAATTTCCTGGAGACGCCGGACCAGGGGCGCATCGCCGTCCGGGACGAGGTCCTCTTCGACGCCGGAGATCCGGCCACCCGGCGGGAGAGCGAGATCCGGAAGAAACGGCTCCATTTCGGTCTGGTCTTTCAGTCCTTCCACCTCTTTCCCCAGTACACGGCCCTCCAGAATGTGATGCTGGCCAGCCAGCTTCTGGCCCAGGAGCGTCCGGATTTCAGGGCCCGCAAAAAAGACATCCTCGCGGACATCGAGGCCGCTGCCAGGGAGCTGCTGCATCAGATGGGCCTCAGCGACAGGGCCGACCACTACCCGCATCAGCTCTCAGGAGGCCAGCAGCAGCGGGTGGCCATCGCCCGGGCGCTGGCCTTGGCGCCGGATATCCTCTGCTTTGACGAGCCCACCTCGGCCCTGGACCCAGAGCTCACCGGAGAAGTGCTCAGGGTCATCCGCGGGCTGGCGGAAAAGCACACCACCATGGTCATCGTCACCCACGAGATGGCCTTCGCCCGCGATGTCGCCGACCAGGTCATCTTTATGGACGGCGGCGTCATTGTGGAGCAGGGTCCCCCGGAGGCGGTCATCGGGCATCCCCGTGAGGAGCGCACCCGGCAGTTTTTGTCCAGGTACGCACAGAATTGAATCAAATGGCCGGCCCCGGCATACAATGCCGGGGCCCTTTTTATTCTTTCGGCTCACTGGTGTATAGAATCCTGATGGATCTGGAAAAATTTATTTTGAAATTCCCTTGACAAGCGCGCGCACATCCGATATAGTATTCACATAAATAAGAATAATTACTATTATTAGAAGGAGAGACGACCATGCCTAGTTTTGCCAATCCCTTTCAGGGTAATGTAGACCGCAAGCTGACCAACGCCGAGCTCATGCAGGCCCTCCGCTTGGATATTGCGGGGGAGCTGGAGGCCATTTTCCTGTACGACGCCCACTATCTCGCCACCGACGATCCGGTGGCCAAAGCCGTCCTAGCGGATATCCGGGACGAAGAAAAGGTCCATATGGGGGAGCTCATCACTCTGATGCGCCACCTGGACCCCAGAGAGGCCGAGCTTTTCCTGGACGGCGAGTCCGAGGTCAGGGAGCAGCTGGAGGAGCTGGGGATCACCGGAGAGAGCATTCCCGCATCCGCCGCCGGGCCCACGGTCGGCAGCCTGGTGGAAGAATAATTGGAAAGGAGTATGAATCATGGACTATTTAGCCAGAGAGAGCGCACCCTTCTCCCCTGAGACGTGGGAGAAAATCGACAGTACCGTGATCGACAATGCCAAGAAGCATATGGTCTGCCGCCGCTTTCTGAACATTTACGGCCCCCTGGGGCCCGGCGCCTCCACCGTGCCTGTGGACGGCCCCAACAAGGCGGAATCCCTGCAAAACGGCCTGGGCCGCATCACCGGCCGGAAGCTGGTGGAGCTGCCGCAGCTCTATGAGGACTTTACCCTGCTATGGCGGGATATTGAGGAGTCCGAAAAGCTGGACCGCCCGCTGGACCTCTCCGCCGCCGCCTCTGCCGCCCAGCGCAGCGCCAAGCGCGAGGATGAGCTGATCCTCTTCGGAAACAAGGCGCTGGGGGCCGAGGGTCTTATGACTGCCGCCGGCTCTTACAAGATCAAGCGCGGCACCTGGAATGAGGGCGAGGACGCCTACAAGGATGTGGCTCATGCCATCTCCTATCTCTCCAGCAACAGCAAGCTGGGCCGCTACGCCCTGGTCCTCAGCCCCGAGCTCTATTTGGACCTCCAGCGCCTCCAGCCCAATGTGGGGCTTTTGGAGCTGGACCGCATCTCTAAGCTGGTGGGAGGCCGTGTGTATCCCGCCGGCCCCTTTGGCGCCGGGAAGGCCGCACTCGTGTGCGCCGAGCCCCAGTATATGGACTTGGCCGTGGGTGTGGATCTCTCCGTGGGTTATCTGGAGCTCAAGGACTTTAACCACAGCTTCCGTATCCTGGAGACCGCGGCGCTGCGCATCAAGGACCCCAGCGCCATCGTGGCATTCGAATGATCCTTCCGTAAAAACAAGAGCGCCCGCGTACCATGGAACTGGTACGCGGGCGCTCTGATTTCGCTCGCTTTTCTTCCAAACGACATGCAGGAACTTCGGAGCGTGTCCGGCCCCTGTTTCTTGGCAGGGGAAAGCAATTCCCTGCGGCGCGCTCCATCCGGGGATGGGCGCAAAAGGCAAGCGCCTCAGACCTCCATGATGACAGGCAGGATCATCGGATTGCGCTTGGTTTTTTTGTAAAGGAACCCGGACAGGTCGTTTTTGATCTCGCCCTTGATGGCGGCCCAGTCGGTGGTATGGGTTTTCTCGCACCGCTCCAGCGCCTCCATGGCCACACGCCTGAGCTCCTCCATCAGCCCCTCGGACTCTTTCACGTACACAAAGCCACGGGTGATGATGTCCGGGCCGGAGACCACGGCTCCGTTTTCGCCGGACATAGAGGTGACCACCACGATCATGCCGTCCTCGGCCAGATGCTTCCGATCCCGGAGCACCACACTGCCCACATCGCCCACGCCGTATCCGTCCACAAAGACCTTTCCGGCGGGGACCGTGCCGTTGAGCTTGATGGAGTTGGAGGTCAGCTCAATGACCTTTCCGATATCGCTGATGACGATGTGGCGGGGGTCCATGCCCATCTCCTGGGCCAGCTTGGCGTGGACTTTCAGGTGCCGCTGCTCACCGTGGAGTGGGATAAAGAACTTGGGTTTGATCAGCGCATGGATGATCCTCAGCTCATCCTGGCAGGCGTGGCCGGAGACATGGAGCTCCCCCACCCGCTCGTTGACCACTTCGGCCCCCTTGCGGTAGAGCTCGTTGACCACGTTGCCGATGGAATTTTCATTTCCAGGGATGGCGGAGGCGGAGATGATGACCCGGTCTCCCGCCTGGATGTCCACCTGCCTGTGGGTGGAGAAGGCGATCCGGGTGAGGGCAGACATGGTCTCGCCCTGGCTGCCGGTGGTGATGATGCAGATTTTGTTCTTTGGAAGTCCTTTGATATGGTTAAGGTCCACCAGCGTCCCCTCCGGGACGTTCATATAGCCCAACTCGGTGGAGACCCGCAGGGCATTCTCCATACTGCGGCCTGTAACGGCCACCTTGCGGCCGTACTTCGCCGCGACGGATATGACCTGCTGAATGCGGTCCACATTGGAGGCGAAGGTGGTAACGATGATGCGGGACTCGCAGTTGCGGAACAGCGCGTCGAAAGAGGCGCCTACGCACCGCTCGCTTTTGGTATAGCCGGGCCGCTCCACGTTGGTGGAGTCGCACAGGAGGGCCAGTACGCCCTTCTTCCCCAGCTCGCCCAGACGGGCCAGATCGATCATGCCGCCCTGGATGGGGGTGGAATCGATCTTAAAGTCGCCGGTATGGATACAGGTGCCCACCGGTGTTTTGATGGCGAAGGCCACCGCGTCGGCGATGGAATGGTTCACATGGATAAACTCCACACTGAACTTTCCAGCCTTTACCACCTCACCGGCCTCACAGGTGATGAGCTTGGTCTTGTCCAGCAGGCGGTGCTCCTCCAGCTTCAGCTTCACCAGCCCCGCCGTCATGCGGGTGGCGTAGATGGGGGCGTTGACACTCCGCAGGAGATAGGGGATGGAGCCGATGTGGTCCTCGTGACCATGGGTGAGGAAGATGCCTCGGATCTTGTCCTGGTTTTTGATGAGATAGGTAAAGTCGGGGATGACCACGTCGATGCCGTACATGTCGTCGTCCGGGAAGCCCATGCCCACGTCCACCACGATGATGTCCCCGCCGTACTCGTACACGGTGAGGTTCTTGCCGATCTCGTTGAGACCGCCAAGAGAAATGATCTTCAGTTTTTCTGCCATAAAAGTAATCTTACACTCCTTATTTTACTGTACCAAAATGGATGGTATGTAGACATCGGAGCGCAGCAAAGCACAGACGTTTCCCCTCCGCGCTTTCCGGCCCTGCCTCGCCGGAAAGCGGGATGGCGGTCCGCCATGCTCCGCTCCATGTCCAATTTTGCCTTATATATCAGTGCCTAAGCACATAAAGCCATATGAGATGACACTTTAGTATACCACAATGAGATATAAAAGTATACAAGAATTTTCCTCTCCGGCCCTTTGTGAGGGCGGAGTGGGGGCATTCCTTCCCGCCTATCCCTGTCGGTCCAGCTCGCGCACCCGGTCGGCATACTCTCTGCACAGCGCCTCGGCATCCTCCAGTGTGGCGGCCTCCACCGCTACCCGGAGCGCAGCCCGGCGGCTGAGGGGCGCCAGCCACACCACGCCTCCCCGGTCCTGGATGCGCACCCCCTCCCCGTTCTGCGCCCCCGCAGCCTCAGCCAGGTCCTGCATGACCTCTCCCCGGCTCCGCCGGAGGGGCACCTCCCGGCGGAGAACCACAAATTTGGGGACCCGCCCCGCCAGCGTGGAGAGCCGTTCCCCCGTCTGGCCCAGACGGGCACACAGCCGGACTGCGGCGAAGATCCCGTCCCGCAGCCAGGGAAGGGCGGCATAGACCTCCTCCGCTTCCAAACCGTCCCGGTCCAGGGCCAGGACCTCCCCGCCGCGTACGGCGGCCAGCGCCCGCACCGCCTCCGGCGCCCCCGCCGGGAGCGCCACGCGGCCTCCGCCGTTCTCCAGCTCGATGAGGCTGACCAGGGCCAGGACCCGCTCCGGCGGGAGGACCGTTCCCTCCTCATCCCATGCCGCCAGCCGGAGGCCGCCATACTCCGCGGCAAAGCCGGGCACCCCCACGGCCTTCCGGGGCAGCACCACGCAGCCCAGCTCCTCCAGCGCCGAGCGGAGGAGCCGGTCGGCCGGCGTCTCCCCAGGCACGGAGACCGCCACCGGCGTCATGGAGGCCCCGGCATACCGGGCTCTGCGAGCCGCGTCGGCGGCGCAGGCGGAGGCCGTCCCCGTCACATGTTCCCAGGCTCCCACTCCGTCGGCGGACGCACGGCGGACCTCGCCCCGGAGAAGGGCGCCCTCCAGCTTGCGCTGCCGGGCCCTGGAGAGAGGCAGCCCCCGCCGGTCGAAAAAGTGGAGAAAGATTCTCTCCCCCTCCTGTTCCACAAAGAGGGAGGCGGGAAGAGCGTACCGCTCCGCCACCCAGGCCCCCACCGAGGGACATCCGCCGTCGTGGAGGAGTACCGCCGCGCCCGCCGCCGCCGCGCCGCATCCGGCGCAGCGGGCCAGCATCCGGGCACACTCGCCCCCTCCGTATCCCAGTCCCAGCCTGCCCTCGGCTCCCAAGGCCCCGCCCAGGGTCATCAGCAGCTCCGGACTCAGTTCCTCCTCCAGCGTGCCCCGTATCACGCCGCCGTCTCCAAAACAGGCGCGCCCCGTCCCGCCGCCGCTGACCAGAGAGGCCGTGAGCCGTGCCCCCTTCGGGACCTTTCTCCCCGGCCAGACCTTGACCCGTTCCATGAGGACGCTGTTCTCCCCCGCCATGCCCTCGGCTCCCAGCACCGCGCCCTCGTTGAGGACGGCTCCGGCCTGTGCCGCGGCACCGCGGCACAGGATGGTGCCGTACAGCGTGCAGCGTTCCGCGACTTTGGCATTTTCCATCAGGACACTGCGCTGGACCAGACTCCTCCGGCCGACGAAGGCTCCCGGCCCTACCACGGCATGGGGGCCCAGGAGGCTCCCCTCTTCAATAGAGGCCCCCGGCCCGATCCAGCAGGGCGGCACCACCGTGATCCCACCGGGCAGCTCCTCCGCCGCCCAGATGCCGGGGCCCCGCTGGGGAAGTCCCATATCCATCGTCACCTTGCCCCCCAGCGCGTCGGCGGTACAGGCCAGATAGGCGCCGCAGTCCCCCATATCGCACCAATAGCCATCCGCTATGTGCCCATATAGGGGAGCGCCCTCCTCCAGAAGCGCCGGAAAAAGATCCTTGCCGAAGTCGCAGGCCCGCCCTTCCGGCACACGGTCCATGGCCCGCCGGGTAAGCAGGTATATCCCCGTGTTCACTGTGTTGGTAAAGACTTGGCCCCAGCCGGGCTTTTCAATGAACCGCTCCACCCGTCCGGTATCGTCAGTAAGGACCAGGCCGTATTCCAGCGGCTCCGGGTGGCGGTAGAGGACCAGTGTGGCGTCGGCACGGCTGGCCCGGTGAAAGCCCATGGCTGCCGACAGGTCCAGATCGCACACGGCATCCCCGCTGATCACCAGGAAGTCGTCTTCCCCCAGGTGGGACATGCAGTTTTTTACACTGCCCGCCGTGCCCAAGGGTTCCCGCTCCACAAAATAGGTCAGGCGCACCCCCAGCTCCGCGCCGTCTCCAAACCAGCTCTGCACCACCTCGGGCATGTATTGGAGGGTGACGCAGATATCCGTGATCCCATGGCGCTTGAGCAGGCCGATGATATGCTCCATGACCGGCCTGCCCAGAAGGGGCACCATGGGCTTGGGGAGCCCCAGGGTAATGGGGCGCAGACGGGTGCCCTCGCCTCCCGCCATAATGACTGCTTTCACAGGAAAACCATCCTCTCTCTTAAAAGGCGATTTTCCCTAGTATTGCCCTCCGGGACAAAATTAACACACGAAAGCCCTCTGTGCTGTGCTTCCTGACCTGCGCCCCTTTGGAGCAGATCCCACGGGGCCGCATTTCTGCGTCATGGCGGAAGGCGCCGCAAATCTTTAGTCCTAATACGACTTTTTTGAACAGTCGTATTAGGAGTATTGTATGGTATAAAGGGAGGGGATATCTCATGTTCACACGTCTGCGAGATTTGCGGGAGGACCATGATCTCAAGCAGGAGACCCTGGCGGCGGAACTCGGGATCCGGCAAACGACCTATTCCAAATATGAGCTCGGCAAGATTGCCGTCCCCGCTTCCGCGCTGATCCGAATTGCGGACTTTTACCACGTCAGCCTGGACTATCTGGTGGGCCGTGATGCCGGGCCTGCCAAGGCCGAGCCCGTCAGGCCCGGCCTGTACCGCCATTTCAAGGGCAAGGAATACCGGGTGCTCTACAACGCCGCCCATTCCGAGACGCTGGAGCCGCTGGTGGTCTATCAGGCCCTGTACGGGGAGCGGGGCGTCTGGGTACGCCCCGCCTCCATGTGGAGCGAACACGTGGAACGGGACGGCTATTCCGGACCCAGATTTACCTATTTAGGAGAATGAGCCAATGAATATTCAGATTTTTGGCAAATCCAAGTGTTTTGATACCAAGAAGGCGGAGCGATACTTCAAGGAGCGGCGGATCAGCTTTCAGTCCGTGGACCTTCTCAAATACGGCATCAGCCCCGGCGAACTCAAAAGTGTGAAAAATGCGGTGGGTCTGGATGCCCTCATCGATGCCAGGCACCCTGACGCCGCGCTGCTCACCTACCTGGCCTATGAGGAGGACAAGCTGGAAAAGCTGCTGGAGGTCCCCCGCCTGCTGAAGACCCCCATCGTCCGCAACGGGCGGCAGGCAACGGTGGGCTATTGCCCGGAAATCTGGAAGGACTGGTCGTAAGCCGTGCCGGCTGTAAAAATGCGGAGCCCTGCCGTCGTGCAGGTCTCCGCGTTTTTTTGCGCGTATGTCCCCCCGGACCGGGATGCCCGGCGGAGGCTTTATCCCTCCGGGGTGATCTCGCCTGTAATGGCATTCCAAAAGTAGCTGCCCTGGTCGGTGGTCACATACCAGGCGGGGATCAGCAGGGCCGGGTCGGACTGGGCGTTGCTGTCCAGGAGATAGCCCGCAGTAAAGCCGGTGATCTCATTGCAGACCCGGCTGTTCCGGTTCACGTAATCCACAAACCGCATGAGGAGCGTTACCAGATTCATGGGCTGCTCCATGCCCTCCTGCTTGGGAATGCCCGTCAGCCGGTAGCTGACGTTTCTCTGAATGCTTTTCAGTTCCTCGTCCCGGAATACCAAGACGGCGGTGCGGTCGAATACCGGTGTTCCCTCCCAGCACTGCCGCAGCGTCACCACCGTCTCTCCGCCGCTCTCCTCCGTCGACATGACCTGTGCCTCAAAGCCTATGGTTGCGAGCAGATCCACGGCGAACTCCTCGGGCTCCGCCCCCGCCAGAGGGTAGGCCCCTGTCCGGAACTCCGCCGAGAACTCTCCGTCCACATAAAACTGCGCGGCCCCCTTCGCCCCCACATAGCGCAGGGCCTCCGGCGGAGATGCGGTAAGCTCCCCCAGCAGCGCGGCGGCCTGGGTCTCCTCCAGCTCCGGGTCACGGGTCACGCTCATGGGCGTGAGGTCCAGCTCCTCGGGCAGGATCTCACGCTCCAGACGAATGCGGCTGGTCTCCCACAGCACGGCCAGGGCGTCCTCCCTGGCGCTCTCATAGGAGCTACGGCTCTCCCACTGGCGATGGACCACCAGTACCAACAGGAAGAGGTTCACGGCGGCCAGCATGATGATGATGATATTTTTCAGTTTGGACCACTCCACGCGGCGCCGCCTCCTTTCCCTCCGTCAAAATGCGCCCCAGGCGGCGGTGACGGTGTCGCCTCTGGTGTCCGGATAGTAGAGCATCAGCTCAGAGCCGCCCCCCTCCAGGGCGGAGAGCGCCGCCGTGGCCTGCAGCTCAGGCAGTACCATGGGTCCCTCCTCCAGATAGGTGTAGGTCCGGAGCTGGAGGCGGAAGGCGGTGATGGCGCCGCCGGAGATCTCCACCCGGGCCGCATAGCCGTCCCGGCCCACCAGGACGGGGGCGCCGTCCAGTTGGTAGCCGATCAGCACCGCCGTGCCGCCTGCCTCGCCCTCCTCGGTGCCGATGAGATAGAGCCGGGCCTCTCCGCACAGGGGCGAGAGCGTGCGTTCCACGAAAGCCCAAGCGCTGCCTACGATCTCCCAATGGGTAAGGTTCTCGCCCTCCCCCTGGACCGGGAAGCGGGGATCCTCCAAGTCGGCGGCCTCATAAGTGACCAGGCCGTTTTTAAAGATATGCAGCCGCTCGGCTCCCTCCTGGACGGCCACGGCGTTCCGGTAGGGATAGGACATGGATTGGGCGTGGAAGGACAGGCTCTGGACCAAGGCGTCAAAAGCCGCGCCGTAGCTGCCACCGGTGTCCGCCGGGAGCGGAACCGGATTGGAGGAGGCATATCTGCCGGGCTGGGGTGTGGCCCCTCCCTCCAGCAGCGTATATGGGTCCAAGATCGCATAGGGCCCTCCACTCTCAAAGGCAAAGGCCGCCCCGTTGGGGGAGATGCCCTCCACGAGCTGGGACAGCCGTTCCGCCAGATCCCGGGTAGTTTCACAGGCATAGTACAGGCCGGTATCCTCATTGATATAGTACAGCACCACGTCTCCCTCGTCGGTCACGGTGAGGAGCAGCCGCCGGGCGGTGTCCGTCAGCGCCTGGTTGGGCGCGCGCCCACCGCTGAGCCAGGCGGAGAGGTCGGCCAGAGGCACCCCGCCCAGGAAGTCCAGATAGACGCCGGGATTTTTGGACCCCAGCGCGGCCTGAAATTTTGCGGCCGTGGTCTGTTCCGGCGCGGAGCATCCGGCCAGCGCATCGGAGAGAGGGTTTGCAAAGCTGCTGAACAGCCGCTCCACGCTCTCCTGATCGTACTGAATGCCGGAGCGCCCGTGAGGACCGGTGACCACAGCGCGGACCGGACGCACCGCCGTCCCTTCGCTCCAGACCGCCACGGACTGGGCGGGCTGCGTCTCCTCCCCGCCCGGCAGGATGGAGAGGACCGACGAGAGCCAGCTCTGGCCGATGGCGGAGCCGTCCATGTAAAACTGCGTGCGCCCCACCAGGTAAAGGGCCGAAACGGACAGCAGGACGATGAGCAGACTTTTCCCCCACTCTGTCAGACGGCGCTTTCTTTTCTCAGACATGGGAGGGCCCCCCCACAGGCAGCTCCATGCGGACGGTGAGTCCGGGTCCGGACCGGTCCACCAGTCTGATGGTCCCCTCATGCCGGTCCACGATTTCCTTTGCGATGGAGAGCCCCAGGCCCGTGCCGCCGGATTCGCGGGAGCGTGCCTTGTCTACCCGGTAGAAGCGCTCAAAAATACGGGGGCGGTCCTCCTCCGGGATCCCGATGCCGTTGTCGGTGACCTGCATCCACACCTTGTCGCCGGACCGCCCGGCGGTGATCTCGATCCGCCCGCCGTCAGGGGTATATTTGATGGAGTTGGAGACTACGTTCATCATAACCTGGAGGATGCGGTCCCGGTCCCCCACCACATCGGGGAGACTCTCCTCCAAGTCCAGGATCAGGGTGTGACCGTGGCGCTGGGCCTCCATGAGCACGGCGTTATAGATGTCCCGGACGGCCCGTTCGAAGGCGAAGGGGGCCAGCCTGATCTCGCTCTTCCCGGAGTCAAAGCGGGAGAGTGTCAGCAGATCCTGGACGATATGGGTCATCCGGTCCGACTCGTTCAGGATGACCCCGAGGAAGTTTTTCTCCATTTCCGGCGGGATATCCCCCGCCCCGTCCGTCAACGTCTCGGCATAGCTGCGGATATTGGTAAGAGGGGTGCGCAGCTCATGGGATACATTGGCCACGAATTCCCGGCGCAGCTCTTCCGTCCGCCGCTGCTCCGTAACGTCGTGGATCACCACCATGACGCCGCCCTCGTCGCTCTCCTGGTCGAAGGGCGCCATCAGCAGCTCCAGGCTCCGCTCTCCCACAGACCGCTCCTGTCCCAGGTAGCCGGGCTGTTCCAGCGAGAGTACCTGCTCCAGCGGCGCCGCGTCCGCAAAAAGCACGCTGTAAGTAGTCTCCTCCCCGATGGGCCGGGCCAGCATGTCCTCGGCGGCGGGATTTTTCTGGATCACCTTTCCGCTCTTGTTGAAGGCCACCACGCCGTCCGTCATGTGGAGGAAGAGGGTATCAAGCTTGTTGCGCTCGTTCTCCGCCTCCCGGATTGTGGACTGAAGCTGCCGGGCCATGATGTTAAAATTGGCGGTGAGAATGCCGATCTCATCCTTGGACCCCACCTCGATTTTATGGGAGAAGTCACCCGAAGCCACGCGCTTGGCGCCGTCGGTCAGGCGCTCGATGGGCGTGATCATGGTCTTGGCCAGCAGGAAAGAGAGCAGCACTGAACTCACCAAGCCGAAAATCAGGGCCTGGATGATGAGCATGAAGAGGGAGCTGTTGAGCTCCTGTACCGTCTGGCGGTTGTCATAGATATAGATGATATAGCGGACCTCCCCCCGGGTAATGGGTATGGCGGCGTCCATATAGGAGGCGGTCACGTCGCTGCTGGAGGCCGGCTCGCCCGTCCGCAGGCTCTTGAGCACGTTGGGACTGCTCTCCAGGCTTTCCCCCATCTTCTCATCCGAGCCAGCCAGACAGATGCCGGTGGTGCCGTCTAGGATGAAGTAATTCCGGGTACGCCCGTCTACCCCCAACTCGCCCATATTGGCCTTGAGCACGCGCTGAAGGCCCTCCACACCGTCCTGTTCCCCGTCATAGGGCTCGGTCAGGGCCTCGTAAAAATCCATGTTCTCCGCAGAAAACATGGTGGTCATACGCTCATTGAAATCGTTCAGATAAAAGCGCACCACAGAGTTCATCAGAAAGGCGCCCACCACGGTCATCAGGGACACGATGAGCAGCACCATGATGAGCACCAATTTCATATGCAGGCTTCGGAACATATGGGGCGGGCGCCCCCTTTCGTAAATCTGATCGGGATATCCCTGTGCACCTTGCGCCCGGCGGGTGCTCAGGCGTTAAAGAGATAGCCCAGGCCCCGGCGGGTCACCACGAACTGCGGGGACGCCGGGTCGTCCGCGCCCCATGCGGCTCCGCCGCACGGGGACCCTGCATCTCTGCTGAGATGCTCGGCGGAAATCAATTCCGCCTGCGCCAAGGTTTTGCCCTTCGGCCAAAACGCTTGTCCGGCGCTGACCGCGCCGCCCCATCCAAGATGGGGCCCCGGTGGAGGACGCCCCTCCTCAGGCGTTAAAGAGATAGCCCAGGCCCCGGCGGGTCACCACGAACTGCGGGGACGCCGGGTCGTCCTCCACCTTCTCACGCAGGCGGCGGACGGCCACATCCACGGCCCGCACATCTCCCACATAGCCCTCATAGTTCCACACGTTCTCCATCAGCGCCTCCCGCGAAAACACCTTGCCGGGGTTGGACGCCAGGAATTTCAAGAGTTCGTACTCTCGCTGGGTGAGGTCCAGCGGCGTATTGTCCTTATAGGCCATCAGGAGCTCGGCGTCGATGGAGATACGCCCCAGCTCCAGCCGTCCGCCGACGGACGGCTGGGCGGAGGTCCCCACGGCCGCCATACCGCTGCGGCGGATATTGGCCTTTACCCGCGCCAGCAGCTCCCGCATGGAGAAGGGCTTGGTGATATAGTCGTCAGCCCCCAGCTCCAGCCCCAGCACCTTGTCGGTCTCCTCCTCCCGGGCGGTGAGCATAATGATCGGCGTGGTCCTGCCTGCGTCCCGAATCGCCCGGCACACGTCAAACCCGTTCTTTCTGGGCAGCATCAGGTCCAAAAGGATCAGATCCGGGTCCTGCTCCAGGGCCAGCTGCAGCCCCGCCTCTCCGTCATAAGCCTCCAACGCGGTGTACCCCTCCCGGGTCAGGTTAAAGCTGAGAATGTCCACAATGTTCTTCTCGTCTTCAACGATCAGAATCTTCTTTGCCATATCGCGCCTCACTTTCGTCTTGATTGTCACAGCGGGCCCAATCGCTCTTGCTCACAGTCCCAGCAGAAGCTTGGTCTTCATCAAAGCCGCCACGGTCTTGGCGTCCTGGAGCTCGCCCCGCATCACCTGCTCCATCAGCGTCTCGAACGGCACCCGTTCCCGCTCCAGAAATTCATCCTGATCCGGGTGGCATTCCCCCGTTTTCAGGTCCCGGGCCAGATACATGTGGAGCACCTCGTCGGAATATCCGGGTGAGGCCAGCAGGCAGCCCAGGTAGGTAAGTGTTCCGGCCGTCAGGCCGGTCTCCTCCTCCAGCTCCCGCCGGGCGCAGACCCTGTGATCCTCTCCCCGCTCCAGCTTTCCGGCGGGAAGTTCGGTCACCACCCGCCCAAAGGGATACCGAAACTGCCGCACCACGGTAACGGTACCATCGTCGTGATAGGGCAGAATCGCCACGCCGCCCGGATGAGCGATCACCTCCCGCCGCGCCGGCCTCCCGTCGGGCAGTTCGATCCTGTCCACCCGAAGCTCCACGATATTCCCCTTGAAAACAGTCTCGCTGGATATGGTCTTTTCATACAGTTCCACACGTACCGCTCCTGTCCGCATCTCTGCATAAGTAAGAATTAGTATACCACAGACCGGGGCGAACTGCAATCATTCCCGCTTTCTCCAATCATTACAGCTACCCGGCGTGCCTCCGGCGCTTTATAATCATACTCTGCCCCAACGCCGCTTTTTTAGGAGGAGGACCCCTATGACCATCCAACCCATCGGCGCCGCCAGTGTGGCGCTCTACCTCACCCCCGACGACCTGCGGGAGCACGGCCTCACCCCCGAGGATCTCACCGAGGAGCTGGCCCTCCGTCTCACCAGAGAGGCCTTTTCCCAGGCTGGTATCTCTGTGGAGGGCACGCTTGAGATCGAAGCATACCCCGAGCTGTGCGGCGTCCTGGTCTTCGCCCGTTTTCAGCCGCCCCGGCGGCTCTGGTTCACCTTCCGCTCCCTGGAAGAAGTCCTGGCCGCCGCCCGCGCCCTGGGCAATCCGGCGCCGGAGGGCGATCTGGTGTGGTGCGACGGGGTCTATTGGCTCTCCCTGCCCGCCGACGCGGAGCGGGCCGCCTGCCTCCTCTCCGAGTTTACCGGTCCCGCCGACTCCTCCCCCTTCCTGTCCAGCCGCCTGGGAGAGCACGGCAGCACGCTCCTCACCGGCGAAGCGCTTGCCGTCCTGCTACATTATTTTCCCGAGAAAATGGAATAAAACCGGAAAAATTGGGCAAATTTCCTCCGGAAATATTTCCAGCAGAGAATGCTGTAACATTCGTGTAAAATTTCTTTTGATTTTGCATACTAGGGATGTTATAATACCATTGCATTGGAGTGGGCTGCCGTCGCGCAGGCCGCAAGAGAATGAGAAAATCGACCGGATTTCGGATGGTCCGGCCGTTGATACGCGGACCCGGCGGCAAGCGGGTCCGGCGAATGAGGATAGAAGGTGCGGTTTTGACGAAGTATGTGATTCACGGGGGCAAACCGCTGTACGGAGATATCGAGATCAGCGGCGCCAAGAACGCCGCGGTGGCCATCATTCCTGCCGCCCTGCTGGTGGACGGCGTGTGCCGGATCGAGAACATTCCCCAGATCAGCGACGTCACCCTTATTTTGAAAATTCTCCAGGAACTGGGCGCAGATGTCCGCACCGTGGACCGTACCACGGTGGACATCGACTGCACCCGCGTCCGCAATGCCAGGGTACCCGACGTGATGGCCCGCAAGATCAGGGCTTCCTATTATTTTATCGGCGCGCTGCTGGGCCGGTTCGGGGCCGCCCAGGTGCCGCCTCCGGGCGGCTGTCACCTGGGCGCCCGTCCCATTGATCAGCATATCAAGGGCTTTGTGGCCATGGGCGCCGACGTGGACGTCCGAGGCGGCTATATCAACGCAAGCGCGAAGGACGGTCGCCTGCAGGGCGCCCAGGTCTATCTGGACATCGTCTCCGTAGGGGCCACCATGAATATCATGTTGGCCGCCGCCCTGGCCGACGGCATGACCGTCATTGAAAACGCGGCCAAGGAGCCCCATATCGTGGATCTGGCCAATTTCCTCAACTCCATGGGGGCCGATATCATGGGCGCGGGCACGGACGTCATCAAGATCCGTGGGGTGGACCGTCTGGGCGGAGGTGTCTACTCCATCATACCCGATCAGATCGAGGCGGGCACTTATATGGCCGCTGTGGCCGCTGCCGGCGGCGAAGTGCGCATCCGCAATGTCATCCCCAAGCATCTGGACTGTATCACCGCCAAGCTGGAGGAAATGGGGGTGGAGATCACGGAGGGGGACGACTCGGTGCTGGTGCGCCGCGATCCCGCCCGCCGTCTCTCCCGCACCAATATCAAAACACTGCCTTATCCCGGCTTCCCCACTGATATGCAGCCCCAGATTGCCGTTGCCCTGTGTCTGGCCGAGGGGACCAGCGTGATCACCGAGGGCGTGTGGGACAGCCGCTACCGCTATGTGGACGAGATCCACCGCTTGGGGGCTCAGATCCAGGTGGATGGAAAGGTCGCCGTCATCGAAGGGGTGGACAGGCTCACCGGCGCGCCTGTGCAGGCCTGCGACCTGAGGGCCGGCGCCGCCATGGTGATCGCCGGCCTCGCCGCCCACGGCACCACAGAGGTGGATCAGATCCAGTATATTGAGCGCGGCTACGAGGATATCGTCCGCAAGCTCTCCGGCCTGGGGGCCGACATCCGCGTGGTGGTCACCCCCGAGGAGGAAAAAGCCCAGGCTTCCGTTGGATGAACCGTGGCGCGGGCGGCGGCTTTCTGCCGCCGTCCGCTTTGTCTTGTTGGGGGGCCGTCTTTCATTGATCTCCCCCTGTTCTGTTTTTTCACCGGATGCGTGGGTGCACCTCGGCTGCGGCTGGCTGACCGCCGATCTTTCGCCGGATAAATTCTGATACATAGGAGCGATTCCCTTGCTGACACTCACCACTCTGGCCAGCGGTTCCTCCGGGAACTGCATCCTGCTCTCGGGAGGGGGCGAGCACATCCTCATTGATGCGGGCATCTCCTGCCGCCGCATCTGTCGGTCTCTCCGCGCCCTGGGGGTGGAGCCGGAATCCCTCTCCGGCGTGCTCATCACCCATGAACACACGGACCACATCTCGGGGCTCGCCACCTTGACCAAGCAGTTCCGGCTTCCGGTCTATGCCAGTCCCGGCACCGCCCGCCAGCTCTGTTACCGCATCGCTGCCCTGGAGGATGTGCTCCATGCCTGTGCCCCGGGGGGCTCCTTTACCTTGGGCAGTCTGGATGTGGAGACCTTTCCCACCCTGCATGATGCGGCCGAGCCCATGGGCTATGCCGTCTCCTGTGGAGAACAGAAGGCCGCCGTGGTCACGGACCTGGGCTTTGTCACCGATCAGGTCCGCGCCGGGATGGCGGGGGCCGGGCTGGTGGTGGTGGAGTGCAACCACGATCCAGACTGGGTGGCGTCCAGCTCCTACCCATATGCGCTGAAACGCCGCATTCTGGGCGACCATGGTCACCTCTCCAACGAAGCGGGCGGCGCTCTGGCCCGGGATGCTGTGGCCCACGGCGCCCGCGCAGTGGTGCTCGCACATCTGAGCAGTGAAAATAACACACCTGAGCACGCCAGGGCGGCCGTGGAGCGTATACTCTTCGCCTGCGGCGCCTTGGCGGACGGGGTGACCCTGGCCGTGGCCCCCCGGTCCGAGCCGGGTCCCACGTATGCGCTCTGAATCGGAGAGACTGCCATGCTCAATATTTCCATCCTCTGTGTGGGCAAACTGAAAGAGCGCTTCTATACCGAAGCTGCCGCCGAATACGTCAAGCGCCTGGGCGGATACTGCCGTCTGAATCTGGCGGAGTTGCCGGAAGAGCGCCTGCCGGAGCGCCCTTCCCGTGCTCAGATCGATGCAGCCCTCGTCCGGGAGGGAGAGGCCCTTCTACAGCGCATCCCCAAGGGCGCTCTGGCGGTGGCCCTGTGTGTGGAGGGTCGGCTTCTCTCCAGCGAAGATCTGGCCCGGCGCATGTCCGACTGGATGTTGGAGGGCCGTTCCAGCGTGGTCTTTCTCATCGGTGGCTCCTATGGTCTGGCCCCGCGCGTAAAGGACGCCGCCGTCCTGCGCCTGTCCATGTCCCCCATGACCTTTCCCCATCACCTGGCCCGTATCATGCTGCTGGAGCAGCTCTATCGGGTCTTTAAGATCAACCAGGGGTCCGGCTATCACAAATAGAGGAGGGTGTCTTGTGAGCACGGAGAATTGGCCTCTGTCCCCATCGGGAGTGCCAGAGCGCGCCGCGCTTCTGGACTGGGATGCGGATCTTCCTGCTTTCAGCGGCATCGCCCTGTCCAAGCTGGAGGCTTTCGGCATCCCTTTTTACACCGCCCGACCCGGACTGGGCGAGATGTCGTTTTTCTATACTGGAGCCTCTCTCACCGGGGTGCAGGTTTTTGTCCCTGAAAGCCTCCTGGAGGCGGCGAGGGCGATTCTGTCCCCCGAGGAGAATCCTGCGGAAGAATGAAGGAGGAATCACTATGTCCTATCAGGAAACCTACCGGAAATGGCTGGAGAGCCCTGCCCTCAGCGCCGACGAGAAGGAGGAGCTTCGGGCCATCTCCGGCGATGACAAGGAGATGGAAGCCCGCTTTTTCGCCCCGCTGGAGTTCGGTACTGCGGGCCTCCGCGGCACCATGTGCGTGGGACTCCACAACATGAACGTCCATGTGATCCGCCACGCCACCCAGGCCTTTGCCGAGGTCATCCTGGCGGAAGGTCCGGAGGCTGCGCAAAAGGGCGTGGCGGTGTGCTTCGACTGCCGCAACCACTCCCAGGAGTTTGCCCGGGAGGCGGCCTGTGTCATGGCCGGCAACGGCATCCCCGTGCGCCTCTTCGATGCCCTGCGCCCTACCCCTGAGCTATCCTTCGCCATCCGGGAATACGGCTGCATCGCCGGCATCAACGTCACCGCCAGCCACAACCCCAAGGAATACAACGGCTATAAGGTGTACTGGGCCGACGGCGCTCAGCTCCCCCCCCACCATGCCGATGCCATCGCCAGGAAAATGGCCGAGCTGGACCTCTTTACCTCCATTCAGAGGTTGGATTACGATGCCGCCGTCTCCCAGGGCCTTATCACCCTGATGGGCGCCGAGACTGACGAGGCGTTCCTCTCCCGGGTCATGGGGCAGGTCAACGACCGCGCCGCCGTGGAGCGTGTGGCCGACGATTTCAGGATCGTCTATACCCCCTTCCACGGCACCGGTTACAAACTCATCCCCGAGGCCCTGAGGCGCCTGGGCATGAAGCACGTGCTCTGTGTTCCCGAACAGATGGTCCTGGACGGGAATTTTCCCACCGTGGCCTCCCCCAATCCGGAGAACCCGGAGGGCTTTTATCTGGCGGTGGACTTGGCAGACCGCGAGGGGGCGGACCTCATCGTAGGCTCCGACCCCGACGCGGACCGGATGGGCTTGATGGTCCGCAACGACGAGGGGGCTTTCGTCCCCCTCTCCGGCAACCAGACCGGCGTACTGCTGCTGGACTATCTCATCGGCGCCAAAAAGCGCTCCGGCACCCTGCCGGAGAACGCAGTGGCCCTCAAGACCATCGTGACCACCGAAATGGCCCGGACGGTGGCCGAGAAAAACGGCGTCAGGCTGTTCGACACCTTTACCGGCTTCAAATTCATGGCGGAAAAGAAAAACACCCTGGAAGAGAGCGGCGAGGGCAAGGTCATTTTCTCCTACGAGGAGTCCTACGGCTACATGATGGGCGACTATGTCCGGGACAAGGACGCGGTTACCGCCGCCCTGGTGGCCACCGAGATGGCGGCCTGGTATCACGGGCAGGGCCTGACCCTCTACGCCGCGATGGAAAAGCTCTATGAAAAATACGGCTTCTACGGGGAGAAGACCCTGAACCTGGTCATGCCGGGCCTGGACGGCCTCAAGAAGATGGCCGCGCTTATGAGGGAGCTCCGGGACCATCCCCTGTGCGAGATCGCCGGAGTGGCCGTTCTCCAGCGAAAGGACTACTCCTCCGGGATCCTGGAGGACGTCTCCACCGGTGCGCGGGAGGAGATGGAACTCAAGGGCTCCAACGTGCTCAAGTACAAGCTGGCCGACGGCACCGACCTGGTGGTTCGCCCCTCCGGTACCGAGCCCAAGGTCAAGGTCTATATTCTGTCCCAGGGCGAAAGCCACGCACAATGCGGAGAAAAGATCTCCAAGTATTCCGCCTGGGCGGAGACACTGCAGCGCTGATCCCATCTAAAAACGGAGCGCCCGGACCATATGGTCCGGGCGCTCCGTTTTATTTCTCACCGCTTGCTGCCCCAGTACAACAGGGCCACCGTACCGGGGCCGGTGTGGGCTCCGATGATGGGCCCCATATAGACGATGTCGATTTCAATGCCCGGATGCCTCTCCCGGAGCTGACCGGCCACGAACTCCGCGTCCTCCAGGCACGCGCCATGTCCCAGCATCACCGTGCCGTCCAGTTCCGGCGCCCAGGTCTCGTCAAACCGCTCCACCAGAGCGGAAAGTGCCCGTCGGCGCCCCCGCACCTTATCCACATTCTCCAGATGTCCGGTCTCATCTACCCTCAGGATGGGCTTTACTTGGAGCGCCGTGCCCACAATGGCCGTGGCGGCGGAGATCCGTCCGCCACGGCGCAGATGCTGCAGATCGTCCACGGTGAACCAGTGGCAGACATGGAGGCGGTTTTCCTCTAGCCAGGCCGCCGTCTCCTCCAGGCTGTGTCCCTCCCGCTGCATCTTGGCCGCCCGGCGGGCCAGGAGTCCCTCGCCGGCGGAGGCGCACAGAGAGTCCACACAGATCAGCTTCCGCTCCGGGTATCGTTCCCGCAGCTCCTCCATACAGGTCTGGGCCGCCATGATGGTCCCGGACAATCCGGAGGTAAAACAGACATACAGGACATCCATCCCCGCCTTCAAAAACCGCTCAAAGCAGCTCTCATAGACGAGAGGATTGATCTGGGAGGTGCTGGCCCGCTTTCCCGCCTGGAGCGCACGATAGAATTCGGCCTCTCCCAGATCGCCGCCCACCGGAGCATAGGAGTACCGCTTTCCTTCGATCTCCACATCCATGGGCAGCATCTCCAGCCCGCTCTCCTTCATCAGCTCCGCATTCAGGTCCGCAGTGGCGTCGGTTATGATCTGGTAGGTCTTTTCCATCGCTTTTACCCCTTTCCTGTCCCGTGGGATTCCGCCCACAGCGCATCGGCCGTCCCCTTCCAGGCGGCGGCGTACGGTTCACATTTTTCACACAGGTGCGCGGCGCTCTCCGGAGACTGTAGGTCCGTGGACTTCGCCCCCGTCTCCTGCACCAGCGACCGCAGCCGCTCCGGGTTCTCCAGCATGGGGCAGGGGCGCAGGTGGTTCTGGTTGAAGGGCTGATTGTCATGATAGGCCATGAAGAGAGGGCTTTGAAGCGCCTCCAACAGCGTACATTCGTGGATGTTGCAGTTGGAATAGTGGATGAAGACACAGGGCTCCACATCTCCGTTGGCGTTGATGTGCAGATAGTGCCGCCCGCCGGCGATACACCCACCAATGTACTCTCCGTCGTTCTGAAAGTCAATGGCAAAGATGGATTTGGTCTGACGGAAGGCCCGGATGCGGCGGTACATCTGGGTGCGCTGCTCCGGGGTGAGGAGCAGCTCGGTGGAGGCGTCGTTGCCCACCGGCATATAGTGGAAGAACCAGACGAACATGGCGCCGCAGTCGATGATCTTGTCGTAATAGGCCTCGCTGCTCACATCCTGGTAGTTTTTGCTGGTATAACAGGTGGATATCCCAAAGGGCAGCTTGTGGGACTTGAGGAGAGTCATGGCGTCCATGACCTTCTGATAGACGCCCGCTCCCCGGCGTCCGTCGTTGGCGGCTTCGAACCCCTCCAGGCTGATGGAGGGGATGAAGTTCTTTACGCGCAGCATTTCCTGACAGAACGCCTCATCGATGAGCGTCCCGTTGGTGAAGGAGAGGAACTCACAGTCCGGGTGCAACTCACACAGGCGGATCAGGTCATCCTTGCGGACCATAGGTTCCCCGCCGGTGTAGATATACATATAGGTGCCCAACTTCTTCCCTTGGCGGATGATGGAATCCAGGGTATCCAGGTCCAGGCTCAGATTGTGGCCATACTCGGCAGCCCAACAGCCGGTACAGCGGAGGTTGCAGGCAGAAGTGGGGTCCAGCAGGATAGCCCAGGGCACATTGCAGTTATACTTGGCCATGTTCTCCTCCTGCGTGGCGCTCCCCTTCAGGCTGGCGTTGATAATAAAATTTTGGAAAAACGCCTTGCGGACGCCAGGATCCAGTTCATAAAAGCGCAGGATGAGCTGATACCAGTTGTTTTTTGCCGCGATGGCCTCCCGAAAGGCCTTGCGCTGAGGGACATACCAGTCCTCCGGGCAGAGCCTGTCCACCAGGTCCATGACCTTGGGGATGTTTCCCTCCGGGTCCTTCTCCAAATAATTGAGGGCCGTACTCACAGCGGCGGTAATGGCGGCACTCTTTGCCTTCTCCGTGACAGTCATGGCTGCATTTCCATCCTTTCTGCGCCTGTGTTCCCGCTGCGCGGGCCATCTCACAGGTCTTTCAGCTTACCTCTATCCTATCGGAGACCTCCCCTCCTGTCGCCGGACAATCACACCGGTCTGTGGGATTTTTCGACACTTTTCGAGAGTGTCACCTTTTGGGACATTCAGGACGTTTTGTCCCTTTTGGTCCGCCGGGGGTTGGAATAGGATAGACGTGTAAGTCTGGAAAGGGGGACGCCGATATGGAGTCAAGGGCGCTGTCCAGGGCCATGGTGGAGTCCGTCGTGGACCGGAGCCTGCGTGAAATCGTCTCGGACCCGGACCGTAGTCTCCGCAAGCTGGTGGATCTGGGCAATCTGCTGGCCCGCGGGCGCTCTCAAAAGGAGTCCTTTTCTCTCCTGAGCAGGGTATTGGAAAACGAGGGGAGCCCCTATTATGATATGGTCCGCCGCATCGTTCAGGAAGTGGACCGGGAAAAACTGAAATGCTTCGGGATCAATCTGGGCTGGGAGAGTTGGACCGTGGGAGCCGGCCGCATCCGGGCCCTGGAGGGGGAGCGACACTACAACATTCCGTGGTGCCTCACCTTCCGACTGGGCGGACAGCCTTGGGCACTGGGCGCGGAAGACTACCGGGCGCTTCTCCTCCAGGGACAGGAGCTGGGAATCTGCTCCTATTTCTTTTTCGCGGAAGAGCCCGGCGCCGACCCTGGGTTTCTCCCGGAGCTGGCCCTCCAGTTCAGCCGCTGCGCGTTTTTCCTGTTCCTTCCCCCGGCGGCCCTCAAGGAGCCTCTCCTCACGGCGGCCTCCCGGTGCGGCAATCTGATGCTCTTGCTCCGGACGGACGCGGACATATGGCGCGCCCCCGACAGCCGTCTCCGAAGCGATGGATGCCTGCACGGGCTCTATCGCACCTATACGTGTGAGGAGGACGCCGCGGACATCACATCCGGCGGCTGGCTTAACAGGCTGGGCGGGGACGCGGGACCGGCCATCTTCTATGTCCCCGCCCGGAGCTGCCCTCCTTCCGTCCAGGAGGCGGTCCGGCGCTATGCTCTGGACGCCAGGACTGCCCAGAACTGCTCCTTTTTCCCTGTGGAGTACATCTCCGACCTGCTGCTGGTGGACCACATCATCTCCGATGAGCCCTGCTTCCTCTCCGTCGCGCCGGACGGCACCGTCTGCGGGAGCCGGACCGGGCGCGAGACGGTCCTGGACGCCTCTCTGCGCTCCTCCACCCTCACAGAGGTCCTGGAACGTTTCTTTCCATGGGCCTCGTAAGGCGGCGGGCATTTTCTCCGCCGCCCTCCCCCAGGATTGATAACGCCCGTCCGTGCAGACCACACGGACGGGCGTTTTTTTCGTCTTTCTATTGTCCACCAAGCTTCTCCAGGGTAAGACGCGCAAGGCGCACAGCGATCTCCCGGAGCTGTTCCAGATACTCCTTCGGATGGATCTGCACACCCTCGGTGAGCCAGCGGATCAGCGACATCAGGATGGCATCGCTGAAAAAGGTGATATAAAAGTCGGCATTCTCCACCCCGTCAAAGACGTCCTTCGAAAAGAAGGAAATCAGCGGCGTAATGGCTTCACAAAAATATTCCCGGAAGGAATTCTGCCCCTCGATCCGCATCGCACAGCGGTAAAATTCCTTTTCCTCGTAGAAATAAGTACACATATCTGCCAGAAGCTGCCATCCAGCAGTATAGTTTTCGGGACGGATGGACTGGAGGAATTCCGTATCGAATATCCAGTTGACCAGATCGTATTTGTCCCGAAAATGATAATAAAAGCTCTTTCGGCTCATCCCGCAGGCGTCGCAGATGTCCCCCACGCTGATTTTGGAGAAGGGCTGTTTTGCCATGAGTTCCTTCATGGTCTGTGCCAGCGCCTTTTTTGTGATATTGGAGTCGGGCATACCGTCACCTCCTCAGCCAACGGAAACGCTTAACCTCTTTTCTTGGAAATTATATCATTTTGGACTTTTTTTTGCAAGCTTCGACCTCTGTGCAATTGACAGGCCGCGCGCACTCAATTTCTTTTTTCATTTCGCCCCGCCATTGTGACGTCGACGATCCATCCCCGGGAACGGAAGCGGCGGACCCCCGCGCCCAGCTTGGCCGCCTGCTCCATAAAGACCCCCACATAGACCCAGAAGATGCCCCACCGGAGCCCCAGTCCGAAGAGCGCCGCCAGGGGGAGCGCCACGCACCACAGCGGCAGGATATCGATCAGCATGGCGGCCCGCACATCCCCTCCGCCCCGGAGCACCCCCACGGTATTGGTGGTGTTGAAGGCCCGCAGGGGCATGGCGGCAGCGGTGAACGTCAGCATCATCGTGGCAATCCCGGCCGCATTCTCAGAAAGCCGGAAAAGTGGATAGACCACAGGCGCCAGGAACAGCCGGGTGGCAGCCAGCAGCACCAGCCCAATGCCAAGCCCGCAGAAAAGGGCCAGCGTATCCATGGCGGCTCCCACTTGATAGACCGTCCCGGAATCCCTGCCGGAGCCGATCTCCCGGCCTACCGTGATGCCGGTGGTCCCGGCCATGGCAAAGATGGCCACCAGACAGATGTCCTCGATGTTTCCGGCCAGGGCCCGAGCCGCCAAGATCTCGGTGCTCCCCTCCATATGGCCCATGATCACCTTGTAAAGGGACGTCCCCAGCCCCCACATCCCCTCGTTGAATACCACAGGGCCGGAATAGTGGATGAATTTCCGGACGATCTCCCTCCCCGGACGGATCAGGCAGGAGAGCCGGAGACGAAACCGCCTGTTGCCGCCGGCGTACACCGCCATGGCTGCGAACTCCACCACCCGCGAGATGAGGGTCGCCAGGGCGGCACCCTCCACCTCCAGGCGCGGCACGCCCAGGTTCCCAAAAATAAGCACCCAGTTGAGCGCCGTATTGGTACACATGGATATGGTAAATACGACCAGCCCCAGACGGGGATTCCCCATGCTGCGGTGGGCCCCCACGTAGATGCCGGTGAGGCTGTTGAAAAGGTAGGAGGGACCCACGATGCGGGCATATCCCGCGGCGATCTCCACCAGCGCGGGGTTATCCGTCAGCATCCCCATGAGCTGTCGGGGAAAGAGTCCCATGGCCAGGGCAAAAAGGACGGAGATGGCCCCCGCCACATAACAGCCAATCCCCATGACCCGGTTGATACTCTCCACATCGCCCTTGCCCCAATATTGGCTGATCAGCACCGAGGACCCGCTCTGCAGGCCGAAGATGACCAACTGGATCACAAAGACCGGCACGTTGGCCAGTGTCACTGCGGCCAGAGGCGCCTCACCCAGCGCTCCCACCATGAAGGTGTCGATCAGCCCCAGCGAGGTGGTGATCAGGTTCTGGAGAATGATTGGAACGGCCAGCGTCACCACTCCCCGGTAAAACGCCGGGCCCCGCTTCAGATAGTCGAACAATTCCTCACCTCACCCTGCGGCGATGCGCGTGTTTTTGATCTCGGTCAGGGCTTCCGTCAGCACCTTTGCCTCCTCCCGGGTGCTGTCCGGACAGAAGGAGACCCGCAGCGTCCCCATAAGCTCCCGCTTGGGCCGTCCGGTGGCGGCAAAGACATGGCTGGGCTTGCCCCTGTGGCAGGCTGACCCGGAGGACACACAGATCCCCCTGTCACTCAACTCCCGCACCAGCATCTCGCTGGGATAGCCGGGCAGAGAGACGGCACAGATGTGAGGCGCGTCTCCCCGGCTCACCACCGCCGCATCTGGGATCGTCGCTTCAAGTAATTCCAAAAAGTAATTTTTTGTATCTGACATACGATTTGTATAGTCTTCCCGGTGCTCTGCCCACGCTCTGCACGCCGCGGCCAGGGCGGCAATCTGCGCCGTGGGCTCGGTGCCGGGCCGGAGCCCGCCCTCCTGTCCGCCGCCGCGCAGCAAGGGCTTTAACTTTACGCCCTTTCGGATATAGAGCGCGCCGATCCCCTTCGGGGCGCGGACTTTGTGTCCGCTGATGGTGAGCAGATCCGCCCCCAGCTCCTCCGGCGTGAAGGGCACCTTGAGAAAGCCCTGGACCGCGTCGGTGTGCAGGAGGGCCGGGCTGCCCGCGCGGCGGATGGCCTGCGCCGCCTCCCTAACGGGCAGGATGGTGCCCAGCTCGTTGTTCACCAGCATCATGGAGACCAGTACGGTGTCGGGCCGGAGCGCAGCCTCCAGCCCAGCGATATCGATGTGTCCGGACCGGTCCGGCCGCAGATAGGTCACGTCGTACCCCTGCCCCTCCAGTTCCCGCAGGGGCTCCAGCACGGCGGAATGCTCGATGGCGGTGGTGATGATATGCTTTCCCTTCCGCCGTCCGTACTCCACGGCCCCCCGGATCGCCCAATTGTCCCCCTCGGTGCCGCAGGAGGTGAACACCAGCTCCTCCGGCAGGCAGCCCAAGGCGTCCGCCACCGCGGCCCGGTCCGCGCTGAGCCGCTCCGCGGCCTGTGCGCCGAAGGCATACCCCGAGGACGGATTCCCAAATGCCTCCGTCATGACCTCCAGCGCCGCCTGAGCCGCCTCAGGACACACCCGCGTGGTGGCTGCATTGTCTAAATAGATGCCCATGCTTTTCTTTCTCTCCCCTGTTCCCGTCTTTCTGCCGTACCATTCTACCGCCCAAACGAAGCCCCGTCAAGCCGACAGATGTTTGTGCCCAACCGCCCCAACCGCTTTCGGCCCACTTTCTTACATTTTGAAGGTTGACATACCCGCCCCTGGAAGATATACTTAATTCCGACAGAAATAGAAGGGTTTCCAACTCTCCCAAATGACGATAGAAAGGAACAACGCTATGAGTGCCATTCAATTGCGTGAGGGCGTCTGGTCCGTGGGCGTTCTGAATCCCGCGCTCCGGGTGTTCGATATTGTGATGGAGTCCAGGTATGGGACTTCTTATAATGCTTATCTGGTGACCGGCGGAGAAAAGACCGCCCTCATCGAGGCCGTTCACAAGGACTACTTTGAGGATCTGGTCTCCAACATCGAGGAGATTCTCCCTGTGGAAAAGCTGGATTATCTGATCATGAACCACACCGAGCCCGACCACTCCGGCGGCGTCCGTGCCCTGCTGGATCGTTGCCCCAACCTCACCGTGCTCTGCTCCAGCTCCGCAAAAAAATTCCTCACCTCCATTGCCAATGAGGAATTTCCCTGCCGCGTGGTGAAGGACGGCGATACCCTGGACTTGGGCGGCAAGACGCTGCGGTTCATCAGCGCGCCTCTCCTCCACTGGCCCGACTCCATCTTCACCTGGGACGAGGCGGACAAGACCCTCTTTACCTGCGACTTCCTGGGCTGTCACTTCTGTGAACCCTCCATGCGGGATACCGGCATCCATCCGGAGTACCGCCGCTACTATGAGGCGGAGCTCCTCAACTACTTTAACTGCATTTTTGGCCCATTCAAGCCCGCCGTGCTGGACGGCCTGGACAAGATGCCCGCCAGGGTGGAGCTGGTGTGTACCAGCCACGGCCCCACCCTCTCCCAGTCCATCGGCTATGTGAAGGACTGCTACCGCCAGTGGGCCGCGCCCGCAGTCCGTCCCGATGGGAAAAAGACGGTGGGCATCATCTACTGCTCCGCCTACGGCTGTACCCGCGCTCTTGCCGACGCCGCAGCCAAGGCGCTGACCGCCGATGGGTTGCAGGTGACCACCCTTGACGTGGTCTTTGCCGCCCCGGAGACTGTGTCCGCTCTGGTAAACGCCTGTGACGTGGTCCTCTTCGGCACACCAACCATCAACCGGAACGCCCCCGAGGCCATCTGGAATGCCGTCCACGGTGTGGATGCCATCAATACTCGCGGGCGGGCCGCCGGCGCTTTCGGCTCCTTCGGCTGGACCGGCGAGGCCGCCGGCATGGTCCAGGAGCAGCTCAAGCAACTCAAGTTCAAGACTGTGGAGGCCCCTTTCAAGGTCTGCTTCACGCCCACCGAGGCCGACCTCACCGCCATGGCGGAGTGGGCCCGCGGGGTGGCAGACCTGGTCAAAGCTCCGGAGTCGGTCAAGCCCAAGGCGCAGAAGTACATCTGCAAGCTCTGCGGCTATATTTACGATCCCGAGACGGGCGACCCGGACCGGGGCGTGGCCCCCGGCACCGCCTTTGAAGATATGCCGAAGCTGTGGACCTGCCCCCTGTGCGGCATGGACAAGGCCATGTTCAAGCCCCTGGACTGAGGGCACGCCCCTGCCGGGAATGGGGCGGCTCTCCTGACCGAGATAAAAAAACAGACGTACCGCGCCCCGTTGGGGCGCGGTACGTCTGTTTTTATGGACTCACTCCATGCCCAAAATAGCGATGCCCACGGCGGCCACGGCGATGACCGCGTATTGGCCCCGGGTGAGCTTTTCCTTCAGGATGATCCGGCTCCACAGCAGAGAGGCAATGCAGTAGGAAGAGATCATGGGGGCGGCCACCACGGCGTTGGCCCCGATGGCAAACACATAGGCAAACTGTCCCGCGGTCTCGCACAGCGCGCCCACGATCTTGGGCCGCTCTGCGGAGAGGCGGATGCGCTGCTTTTTGATTACCACCACATAGACGAAGGCGAACACCGCCATCAGCAGGAAGGTGAACTCATAGGCGATATTGGCCTGCTCCTCGGCGATGACGGTGTCCAGCAGCAGCGCGTCCACAAAGGTCCCCAGGCCGTCGATGGCACAGTAGAGGAGGGGGAACACGATGGCGATGACGCTGCGGGTGTGCTTTTTGTCGGGGGTGAAGCCCTCCGCCTCCCGGAGCGCGTCGTCCTTTTTCTTCTCAATGTACGACAGGGCAAAGACCCCGGCGCATACCAGCACCACGCCGAAGAGCTGGAGGCCGGTCATGGTCTCGCCCAGGACGAGGAAGCACAGCAGGGCGGCCACCGCTCCGGAGGAATTGCACACGGGGGAGGAGATGGACAGCTCGATGTACCGCAGCCCGGCATAGCCGATGACCATGGAGGTGATGTAGCAGAAGGACGCGGGCAGATAGGTTACGATGTCCCCCAGGGAGAAGGGGGTGCCGGTGGCGATCATGAAGACGGCATGGAGCCCCATGACCACGCCCACCGCCATGACCATTTTCCAGTGGCTGTACGTGTCCTCCGGCTTGGCCCCCATCTTGGAAAAGAGGTCGGAGCCGCTCCAAAAGAGGATCGCGATCAGGGAGAGAAGAAACCAATTCATATTTTGTTGTCATCCTTTCCTTTCCTTTTCAATCCATTGGGAAGGATGCCCTCCGGAGGCGGCCTGCGGGGAAATCGGGTATTGTGCCAGCACTGGATACGTTTGATGGGACGCCGGTTCAAAGCAAAGGCCACTTCCTTTCTCGGGGCTGGAGCTTTTCACTCCAAAACCGCCGGCGGATATTATATCTGATTTCCGGCACGGACGCAATCATAAAATACCGCTATTGGATAGAAAAGGCCGGTGGATGTGCCCGTCATCCACCGGTCCTCTCCTTTTTTCTCTCATTGTAGACCTGGATCACATGGTCTACTGCCTCCCGTTCGCTCCCTGTAAGGCGGCGGTACTCGCCAATCAGCCTCCGCTCCTTCTCCGTCATATCCAGGGTCGTCACCGGAAGGGCCTCGCCGTTGAGCAGTACCCACAGGGATACGTCCAGCGCATCGGCGATCTTCTGCGCCGCCTCAATAGATGGAATTCGTATATTCCTAATATAATCGCTGATTGCGCTCTGGGAGACGCCTGACAGCTCTGCGAGTTCTTTTTGATTTTTGCCGCCCCAGTCCAGGAGTTCTTGAATCTTTTCTCCCACGGTCATGCAATCAACTCCCTATTGATTGCATTATATCCATGGACCAGTTCTATTTCTCATCAAACCCGAATTTAACGTTTAAAAACATTATTTCTAGGATTGACACAAGTAAGACAATGTTGTAAAATGTAAATATAAACCAGGGAATAAAAGGATTTTTAAGGAGTGTGTGTCAAATTATGAAATCAACTGGTATTGTACGCAGAGTAGACGAGCTGGGACGTATTGTGCTTCCCATGGAGCTGCGCAAATCCATGGAGATTGGTGAAAAGGCTCCCTTGGAAATCTACGTGGAGGGGAACTCCATCATTCTGAAAAAGCATCAGTGCACCTGTATTTTCTGCGGAGAGACGGAGGACCTGCGCTCCTTTCAGGACAAGTACATCTGTCCCGCCTGCCTGGAGAAGCTCCACGCCCTGTAAAAAATCGCCGCCCCGGACGGGGCGGCGATTTTCTGTTCCGCGTTACAGCTTTTTGGCGGGTACGTCCCAGATGTTCCGGGCGTACTCCCGGATGCTGCGGTCCGCGGCAAAGATGCCGGACCGGGCGATGTTCACCAGCGCCATCCGGTTCCACCGGCCGGGGTCCCGGTAGGTGCGGCCCGCCCGCTCCTGGGCCTCCCGGTAGCTCTCGAAGTCCGCCAGGAGCATATACTCGTCGGCGGGCCCCCCCTTTCCGAAGAGGAGGCGGTTGGTGACGTCGGCATAGCCCACCCCGTCGTCAAAGCCGCGGGTAATCTGGTCGATGACCGCCTTGAGAAACTCATCGTGCATGTAGTACTCATAGGAGCGGTAGCCCTTGGCCTTTTTCTCCGCCACCTCGTTGGCCTTGAGCCCGAAGAGGAAGATATTCTCGTCCCCCACCTGCTGGTGCATCTCCACATTGGCGCCGTCCAGCGTGCCGATGGTCAGGGCGCCGTTCATCATGAACTTCATGTTGCCGGTGCCGGATGCCTCCTTGCCGGCGGTGGAGATCTGCTCGGAGAGCTCGCTGGCGGGCATGAGCTTTTCCGCCAGGGAAACCCGGTAGTTCTCCAAAAACACCACCTGGAGCCGGTCCTTGCAGGCCGGGTCGGCGTTCACGGTGGCGGCAAGGGAGTTGATGAGGTGGATGATCTCCTTGGCCACGGAGTAGCCCGGCGCCGCCTTGGCCCCGAAGAGATAGACCCTGGGGGTAAACTCGAAGTGGGGATCGGCCTTGAGCCGCTGATAGAGATAGGTGATGTGCATGACATTGAGGAGCTGGCGCTTGTACTCATGCAGGCGCTTCACCTGCACGTCGAATATGGCGTCGGTATTCAGCAGGACCCCCGACTCCCGGGCCACATAGCCGGCAAAGCTGCGCTTGTTCTCCGCCTTGATCTCAGCCAGGCGATTGAGCACGCTGGCATCCTCTTTATATCTCTCCAGTTGGACAAGCTTTTCCGGCTGGAGCAGATAGGAGTCCCCGCCGGCGCACTCCCGGATCAGCGCGTCCAGCTTGGGATTGATCTCGCTGAGCCAGCGGCGGTGGTCGATGCCGTTCGTCACGTTCTTGAACTTTTCAGGCGTCTGGACATAGACATCATGGAAGGTCTCCCGCTTGAGGATATCCGAGTGGAGCGCGGATACGCCGTTCACCGCGAAGCAGGCGCACACACAGAGGTTGGCCATGCGCACCTCTCCGCCCCAGATGACGGCCAGATCCCGCACCTTGGACTGGTCGCCGTGGAAGTACTCGTTGAGATGCGCCTGATAGCGGTTGCTGATCTCCACCAGGATCTGCCACACCCGGGGCAGCAGGGTCTCTATGAGCTGCTGCGGCCAGCGCTCCAGGGCCTCCACCATGATGGTATGGTTGGTATAGGCAACAGTATGGGTGACGATGTGCCACGCCTCATCCCAGCCATACCCCTCCTCGTCCAGAAGGATGCGCATGAGCTCGGGGATGACCAGCGTGGGATGGGTGTCGTTGATCTGGATGACGTGCTTCTGATGGAAATTCCGCAGGGTGCCGTACTCCGCCTTGTGCTGGCGGCAGATGCACTGGACCGTGGCGGAGACGAAGAAATACTGCTGCTTCAGGCGCAGGGACTTGCCCTCATAGTGGTTGTCCTCGGGATAGAGGATCTTGGCAATGGACTCCGCCATGGCCTGCTGCTCCACCGCCTTGAGGTATTCTCCCCGGGAGAAGAGGGACATGTCCAGCGGCGTGGGGCTCTTGGCGTCCCACAGCCGGAGGACGTTGACATGCTCGGTGCCGTAGCCCGCGATCTCCATATCCTTGGGCACGGCCAGCACATCGCTGCCCCCCACATAGGCGACCCGGTGGCTGCCGTCCTCGCCCCAGATGTCCCTGACCTCGCCGCCGAAGTGGACCCGCTCGGTCTCATCCACCTTGGGGATCAGCCAGCAGTCGGCCACGTCCAGCCAGTTGTCCGGAAGCTCCACCTGTTGGCCGTCCACGATCTTCTGTTTGAAGAGGCCCAGCTCATAGCAGATGGAGTAGCCGGTAGCGGGGATCTCCAGGGTGGTCATGGACTCCAGATAGCAGGCGGCCAGGCGGCCCAGGCCGCCGTTGCCCAGACCCGCGTCGGGCTCCACCTCAAAGAGGTCGGGGGCGGAGAAGCCCAGGCCCTCGACGGCCTCCTTCAACTGGGGGAGGACCCCCAGGTTATAGGCGTTCTTCTCCAGGGAGCGGCCCATGAGAAACTCCAGGGAGAGGTAGTGGACCTGGCGGGCGTGGCTGTCCCGGATGCGGCTCTCGGTCTCCAGCTCCCGGGCGGACATAATATCCCGGAGCACCAGGGCGCATGCCCGGAACATGTGGACAGGGGTGGCCTCTTCCACTTCCCGGCCGAAATTCCGGCGCAGCTTGCCGATAATCTGCTGCTCCAGCTCTTTTTTGGTGTATTTCTTCGCCATGTGTATGTCTCCATTTCAAAAGGATCGGAGCAGGGACGCAAACGGCGGGGGTCCTCCCCCCGCCTCGTCTGCGTGTGTCTCCGTGTAAGGGTACAATTTTGCGGCAAAAGTCTATCACAGAGGGCCCCGCCCTGTCAACTAAACATGTGCTTATGGCCCGTTTGAAGATTGAAACCATACCCGGAGCTTGGGGCCCCATCCGTCGCCGTGGGGCTTTCCCGCCCTCATGCCGTTTTTTCACAGGCCTTCGGGGGAGCCCAGGACCGAGACGTCCGGCGCTCAGTCCGCCGGCGTCTCCTTCTTTTTCCGCGCCGCCGGCTTTTTTGTTCCGGCCGTACCGGCGCCGGAGGACGCTTTTTTCGCGCCGCCGGAGGAGGCAGACTTCCTGGTCGCCGCCTTCCTGACCGCGGGCCTCTTCACAGGCGCGGCGGGGGGCTCCTCCGCGGGCGCAGCGGGCACCTCCGGCACAGGCTCTTCCGCGAGCGCGGGCGCGGGATGCTCCTCCGCCACAGGCGCCTCGTCGGGAATGGGGACCTCCGTCGGTGCAGGCGCCCCGGCGGGGGCGTGGAACTCTGCCTCCGGGCGCGGAATCCCGGTGATCTGGTAGTACACGCCCTCGTACTCCCGGGCGGGCTCGTTCCAGCTAAAGTCCCGGGTCATGCCGTTATGCTGGAGGCCCCGCCAAGCGCTCTTATCGTTGTAATAGAGGTCCACCGCCTCCCCCAGCACCCACACCATGTCGTGGGCGTTGATGTCGGCAAAGGTAAAGCCGTTGTCCCCAAATACCCCGTGGGGGACCACCGTATCCTTGAGTCCTCCGGTCTCCCGGACCACCGGTACGGTGCCGTACCGCATGGCGATCATCTGGGAGAGGCCGCAGGGCTCGGAGACGGAGGGCATGAGGAACAGATCCGCGCCGCCGTAAATGGCGGTGCTGAGAGCGGCGGAATACTGGATGCGGGCAGAGAAGCGGCTGGGATACTGGGCCTCCGCATGGCGGAACGCCTCCTCAAAATTCCATTCGCCGGTACCCAGCACCACCATCTGCACATCCATATTCATGATCTCTGGGATGGCGGAGGCCACCAGTTCGAAGCCCTTGTGCCGGACCAGGCGGGAGACGCAGGCGATGATGGGCACATTGGGGTCCTCACGCAGCCCCACCGCCCGCTGCAGCGCAGCCTTGCAGGCGGCCTTCCCGCCCAGATCGTCGGGCGTGAAGGCCGCGGCCAGCCCGGCACCGTTGGAGGGGTCGTAGAGGTCCGCGTCCAGGCCGTTGAGGATGCCCTGCAGCTTCCAGCGGTTGTCGGCCACCACGCCCTCCAGGCCGTGGGCATAGAAGGGATACTGGAGCTCCTCGGCATAGGTGGGGGAGACCGTGGTCACATAGTCGGCGGCATAAATGGCCCCTTTCATCAGATTCACGTCCCCGTGATAGGCCAGCATATGCTCATTCATATACCCGCGGTTCAAACCCAGCAGGTCCTCCAGCACCTGGTCGCCGTAACGCCCCTGGTACTCGATATTGTGGATGGTGAACACGCTCTTGCTTCCCCGCAACTGCCAGACCCGTTCCCGCTCCTCCAGGAGGTAGATGGGCACCAGAGCGGTCTGCCAGTCGTTGCAGTGGATGACGTCCGGGTGCCAGTCCAGGTGGGCCGGCGTCTCGACGACGGCACGGGAGAAAAAGGTGAACCGCTCGCCGTCGTCATAGTGGCCGTAGACCTCGGCGCGTTTGAAATAATATTCGTTGTCCACGAAGAGGTAGGAGATGTTGTCCTCCCGCAGCTCCAGGATGCCGCAGTAGGGCGTCCGCCAGGCCACCCGGCAGTTCCAGTGGCACAGGAGCTTCATTTTCTCCCGGTACTGCTGCGCCACGCCCTCATAGAGCGGGAGGATCACCTTTACGTCGTGTCCCATTTCGGCCAGCTTTTTGGGCAGGGAGCCGGCCACATCGGCCAGGCCGCCGGTCTTGATAAAAGGGGCTACCTCGGAAGAGGCGAACAGAATATTCATACTTGTCTCCTTTTCATATTCTCAGGGGTGATACACCGCGCGGCCGCCATATACGGGCCCTCCGCCCCATATGGCGGCCGCGTCCTTGTGCCGCTCCGGGACCCGCGCGGCCCCACGGCGGCACCCTGTCCCTTTCGTTATACTATACCACGGCGTTTTTTGCAATCGCCAGCGGGTAGGTCTCGTGACCCATCAGCATCCGCCCGGCGTTCACCCGCACGTTCTTGTCGGTGATGGCGTATTTGAGGGTGGCGCCCTGCTGGATGACCGTGCCCTGCATCAGGATGCAGTTTTGTACCTTGGCACCCTTCTCCACACGGACGCCGCGGAAGAGGATCGAGTTTTCCACCTCGCCCTCGATGATGCAGCCGTCGGCCACCAGGGAGCTTTTGGACTTGGAGAGAGGGCCGTAATAGGTGGAGGGATTGGACATGTCCTTGGTCTTGACCGGACGCATAGGATTGAAGAGATCGGCCCGCACCGCCGGGTCCAGCAGTTCCATACTCCGGGCGTAATAGCCCGCCACGGACTGGAGCCGGGCGGCATAGCCCTCAAAGCAATAGGACATGATCTTGAGCCGGCCGCCCATATTGAGGAGCACGCCCTGGCTGAAGGAGGGGATATTATGGGCGATGCAGTACTCCACCAGGGAGATGAGCAGATCCTTCGACATGATGTACACCTCCATGGATTCGCAGCCCATGGGGTTGATGGGGTGGACGGAGACGTCGGTGATGACGCTGTTCTCATCCACGGTGAAGTAATCGGAGCTTCTGGGATCGCCCCTGGGGACGGGGGTGCAGACGGCGGTAATGTCCGCCCCGGTGCGCAGGTGCTGCTCAAAGACATCGTCCAGATCCAGGTTCACCGCCACATCGCCGCCGGAGAGGACCACATAGTCCTGACGGATACGCTCCAGGTAGGAATAGACACCGGCCAGGGCGTCCATACGCCCCCGGTATTCGCCCTCCCGCCGCTTGTCGGCATAGCCGAAGGGGGGCAGTATCCGCAGACCGCCGTGCTTCCGGGAGAGGTCCCAGTCCTTGCCGGAGCCCACGTGGTCCAGCAGAGACTGATAATTGGCGTGGACGATGAGTCCCACATCGGAGATGCCGGCATTTACCATATTGGAGAGCATGAAATCCACGATGCGGTAGCGCCCGCCATAGGGGATGGAGCAGGTATTCCGGTGCTGGGAGAGCTCCCGGAGCTGCGGATTGGAGCGGTAGGCAAAGATGATCCCGTGCAGCTTGTTGGTCATTTCACCGCACCCCCTTTCACATTCCGGGTGATCATGGCCTTGGGGGGTACCACGGCCTTGTCCCCCACCTTGATCCCCTCGGCTACCACGGCGATGCCCCAGTCGTCAGGGGCGCCTTCCCCCTCCGGCGGCGCGCCCACCTTGGCCTCGGCGCCGATGACGGCGTTTTCCGCCACAATGGCGTACTCCACCGCGGCGCCTTCCCGCACCACCGCGCCGGGCATCAGGATGGAGTAGCGGACACTGGCCCCCTTCTCCACCTTGACCGAGTGGAAGAGCACCGAATTCTCCACCGTGCCGTCCACCTCACAGCCGCCGGTGACCAGAGAGTGGCTGACCACCGCGTCGGGGCCGGTAAAGTGAGGCGGGCGCGTGGGCGTGCGGGCATAGATGGGCCACTCCGTATCATAGAGATTGAAGCCGCTGTGGACGGAGAGCATATCCATATTGGCGTCCCACAGGGAGTCGATGGTGCCCACGTCCTTCCAGTAGCCCTCAAAGCGGTAGGCAGCCATCCGCTCCCCCTTCTCCAGCATGGCGGGGATGATGTTCTTTCCAAAGTCGTTGCTGGACTTCTCATCCGCCTCGTCCGCCACCAGATACTCCCGGAGCTGTTTCCAATTGAAGATGTAAATGCCCATAGAGGCGAGGTTGCTCTTGGGCCGCTTAGGCTTCTCCTCGAATTCATAGATCATGTCGTGCTCGTCCACATTCATGATGCCGAACCGGGAGGCCTCCTCCATGGGGACTTCCATGACGGAGATGGTACAGGCGGCGTCCATGGCCTTGTGATGCTCAAGCATCTTCTCATAATCCATCTTATAGATGTGGTCGCCGGAGAGAATGAGCACATAGTCCGGGTCATAGAGCTGGATAAAGCCGATATTCTGATAGATGGCGTTGGCGGTGCCCTTGTACCAGGTGCCCTTGTCCCCCTCCTTCACATAGGGGGGCAGGATATGGACGCCCCCGTCCGACCGGTCCAGGTCCCAGGGCTGTCCGTTTCCAATGTAGCCGTTGAGCTCCAGCGGCTGATACTGGGTAAGCACTCCCACCGTGTCGATGCCGGAGTTAACGCAGTTGCTCAGGGGGAAATCGATGATGCGGAATTTTCCCCCGAAGGGGACGGCTGGCTTTGCCACCCTGGACGTCAAGGCCCGCAGGCGGCTTCCCTGGCCGCCTGCCAGCAGCATGGCGACGCATTCTTTCTTCATCTTATCGAACACCTCTCTCGCTTTGAAGTGAAACTTGGACGATGGGATGGTCCGCGCCGCACTACGGCTGTTCCTTCTTGACGGCCGGCTTGGGGGATTTCGGCTTCACCATCGGATACCTGGCCTTTTCCTTGACCGCGGGATGGGAGGCTCCGGCCTTGACGGCCGGCTTGGCCGCCTTCTTCTTCACGGCTGGCTTGGCTGCGGACTTGACCGCCAGCGCAGAGGTTCCCTTCCTTCTCCTGGGCGGGAACTTCCGGGTGCACTTGTAAATGACCGCGCTCATGGGGGGCAGGGTGATCACGATGGACTGTTCTCTGCCGTGGCAGGGGATATACTGGCTCTTTACGGCCTCGCGATCCCCCCGGCCCTCGCCTCCAAACGCCGGATCGTCGGTGTTGAACAGGCAGGTATACGCGCCCGCCGCCGGCACGCCCACACAGTAGCCCGTCCGATCTACAGGCGAGAAGTTGCACACCACCACCAGCGCGTTCCCCTTCTTATCCCTGCGGAGGAAGGAAATGGTGTTGGCCTGGCTGTCATCGGCATAAATCCACTCAAAGCCCTCCCAGGAGAAATCCTCCTCCCACAGCGGGGCCTGCGCCAAATAAAAGTGGTTGGCCGCCTGGAAGAAGGCCTGGGTCTTGCGGTTAATCTCATTGTCCAGCAGGTGCCAGTCCAGTGAATATTCAAAGTGCCACTCGTTCCACTGTCCAAACTCGCTGCCCATCATCAGCAGCTTTTTGCCCGGATGGGTGAGCATGTAGGCATAAAAGGCCCGCACACCGGCGAACTTCTCCTCATAGCTCCCCGGCATCTTGTTGAGGAGCGAGCCCTTCATGTGCACCACCTCGTCGTGGGAAAGGGGCAGGATAAAGTTTTCGGAAAAGGCGTACAGGAACGAAAAGGTGATATCCTTATGGTTGAACTGGCGGAAGTAGGGGTCCATCTTCATATAGTGGAGGACATCGTTCATCCATCCCATGTTCCACTTCAGGTTGAAGCCCAGGCCGCCTTCAGAGACCGGATGAGATACCTTGGGCCAGGCGGTGGACTCCTCCGCGACCATCAGCACATCGTCATGGGCGGCGAAGACCCGCTCATTGAGCTTCTGCAGGAAATCCACGGCCTCCAGGTTCTCATTGCCGCCGTGGATATTGCGGACCCACGCTCCGTCCTTGCGGCCATAGTCAAGATACAGCATGGAGGCTACGGCGTCTACCCTCAATCCGTCGATGTGAAACATTTCCAGCCAGAAGAGGGCCGAAGAGTAGAGAAAGGAGCGGACTTCGTTCCTCCCATAGTCAAAGACACGGGTACCCCAGTCGGCGTGTTCTCCCTTGCGCAGATCGGCATATTCATAGCAGGGCTGTCCGTCAAACTCATAGAGTCCGAAGGCGTCCTTCGGGAAGTGGGCGGGTACCCAGTCCAGAATCACGCCCACACCGGCCTGGTGGAGCTGGTCGATGAGATACATCAGGTCGTCGGGTGTGCCAAAGCGGCTGGTGGCCGCAAAATACCCGGTACACTGATAGCCCCAGGAGTCGTCCAGCGGATGCTCGGTGATGGGCAACAGCTCCACATGGGTAAAACCCATCTCCTTTACATATGGGACCAGGTATTGAGCAATGTCCCGATAGGAGAGGAACTCCCCCTCCCCTGTTCTGCGCCAAGACCCCAAATGGATCTCATAGATATTCAGCGGTCTGTGGTAGACCGGGTTGTTCTTCCGGTACTCCAGCCAGGCCCTGTCCCCCCACCGGTATTCCCCCAGCTCATAGAGCTTGGAGGCCGTGCCGGGCCGGGTCTCGGCGTGGAAGGCGTAGGGATCGGCCTTGAGAAGGACGCGCCCGTCCGCAGCTTCCACCGCATACTTATAGATGTCATACCGCTGGAGCCCAGGCACAAAGGCCTCCCAGATTCCCCCGCCCAGCAGGTGCATGGGGCCCCGCTCCGCCTCCCAGCCGTTGAAGTCCCCCACTACCGACACCTTTGCCGCATGGGGCGCCCAGACCCGGAACACATAGCCCGGGATGCCTTCACGCTCCTCCTGATGGGAACCCATGTACTCCCACGCCCGAAGGGCCTCTCCGGCGGCATACTCCTTTATCATTTGCTCCGTCCGGCTGTCCGCCGGAGGGTACTTTTTTGGGCTTTCCATGGCACACGCCTCATTTCATTGGTATATTTATCCAAATTTTAAAAAAATTTTGTCTCATATGTTGTCATTACGGCTAATTGCTTAATTTTTTTGTTCCATATATTTGTATGAATTATACAACACAAACCTTTATCCGTCAAGGCGCAGGTCGCCGCGAATCGTAAATTCTGCACATAAAGTTTCTCAGCTTTTTGTAAGATCGGCATACAGCGCCCACCAAGAGAAAGGCGCCCGCCGGGATTTTATGTCCCGGCGGGCGTCTTTATACCGCTTATCCTGCCATAAATAACTGTTTCACGAACTTTGCAAAGATTCCGGGCAGGGTCAGACGTTCCACAGCCTGGTCGGCCACCAGGGGAATCACCTGCCGCTCCTGTCCCCCCACGGAAACCACCATCTCTCCCAGTTTCTGTCCCTGTTCCACCGGGGCCTCCACATTGTCCGTCAGTCGAAGCTCCGTGGTCACCTCATTGAGTTCATTCCGGTCCACCAGAATCCGGCTGCCCTGTCCCAGAATGGGCTGCACCTGATCCAGGGTACCCAGGGATACCTCCACCGGCGGGATGGCCGCGTCCGGCTGGATATCCAACAGGGTATAGTTGGCAAAGCCGAAGTTCAGAAGGGATTTGGCGCTTTCAAACCGCTGGGCGGAGGTGGGGGACTTCATCACCACGGCGATCAGCTCCATTCCGTCCCGCTCGGCAGTGGCGGACAGGCAGTAGAGAGCGGAGTCGGTGGAGCCGGTCTTCAGCCCCGTACAGCCCTCATAGAATCGCACCAGCTTGTTGGTGTTGGCCAGTTGGAACTGTCCGTCCCGGATGGTGTCCATCCAGATGGTGGTGTACTCCCGGATCTTGGCGTGGCCGATCAGCGCCCGACTCATCAATGCGATATCATAGGCGGAGGTGAGATGTCCCGCCGCCGGAAGGCCCGTACAGTTGAGGAAATTGGTATCCTCCATCCCCAACTCGCGGGCCCGCTGATTCATCCTCTCCACAAAGGCGGACTCACTGCCGGCCAGGTGTTCGGCCAGAGCCACGGCGGCATCGTTGCCCGACACCACGGCGACTGCCTTGAGCATGTCGTCCACCGTCATTTGCTCCCCCTCTTTGAGGTAGACCTGTGACCCTCCCATGGAGGCGGCGCGGGCAGAGACGGTAACCATATCGTCCAGCTTGAGCCGCCCCGAGTCGATGGCCTCCATCACCAGCAGCAGTGTCATCACCTTAGTCACGCTGGCGGGCTCCAGCTTGTCGTGGGCGTGGTCCTCATAGAGGACGGTGCCCGTCTCCTTCTCCATCAGGACGGCGGACCCTGCCTCGGTCTCCGGAGCGCCGGTAACGGCGGCGGCGGGCAGGACCAGCAGACAGGCGCATAGAAATGCCGCGAGAATTCGTTTCATAGTTGGTCTTCTCCTCCATCATCGAAGTTACTACGAAAAGGATGTGGAGGAAGCGAGCCTTCTATACTGGAAGAAATTTTATTTCAGACACCGCCCCGCAATTGCGACGCCGTCCCAGGGCAGAGCAGGCGGGGGCGCATCGGAGAGGCGGTCCAGGGGCCCGGCCGATCGCAAGGGAGCCCCGCGCCGGTCGGGCGCTCTCCCCTTTTCCGATACGCCCTAGAGCTCCATCTTCATCATGATATCGGAGAGCGCAAAGGCCACGTTGTCATGGGCCTCGTAGCGGAAACCGAAGCTTTCATATACATGGAGGGCCGCTTTCAGACTGTGGTGGGAGGTGAGGACCAGGGTATGTACCCCCAGTTCCCGGGCCGCGTCGATGGTTGCACGCATCAGAGCTTTGCCGATCCCACGGTTGCGCCAGGGAGCCTTCACCCCAAATTTGAAGGGCTCCGCCACGCCGTCCCGGAAGAGCTCCAGCATCATCATTCCCACGATCTCTTCCCCCGCCCGGGCCAGAAAGATGCGCCCGCCGCCTGCCAGCACCCGTTCCGGATGCTCCAACTGTTCCAGGTCTGCCGGCTCCAGAATGTCGTTTTCCTCCAGCCAGGGCAGAGAGATCGCCAACAGCTCCGGCTTATATTGGTCCTCGTAGTCGATAATGACAAATTCCTCTGACATATGCTCCCCCACTTTCGCCGTTTTACCCATCTTACCACACTCCCCCCCTTTTGGCAATTCCGCTGGCAATCAAATCCCGCTTTTGCAAGCATAAATCCGGGATTTTTCGTTCACATTTAATTTACATCCTTTGCTATTGACTTTTTTTCCGGGTAGTGGTAGATTTACATTAGCACTCAGAGATGTCGAGTGCTAAGATTTTAAACATACTGAGATTGGAAAAGAAGGTGAGCGCGGTATGGACCTGAGCGACCGGAAGAAAAAAATCCTCCGCGCCATCATCGAAAACTATATCGAGACGGCGGAGCCTGTGGGCTCCAAGGCTGTGGCCTCCACGCCCGGCCTGAACGTCTCCTCGGCCACTGTCCGCAACGAGATGGCGGACCTGGAGGAGCTGGGCCTGCTGGAGCAGCCCCATACCTCCGCGGGGCGGATTCCCTCCCCCAAGGGCTACCGCATCTATGTCAACGAGCTGATGGACGACTACCGCCTGTCGGTCCAGGAGACCAAGCGGCTCAACCAGGCGCTTCACCTGAAGATGCGGGAGCTGGACCAGGTCATCGACCAGGCCGGGCGGGTGGTCTCCCAGCTCACCCGGTATCCCGCCTTTGCCCTGGCCGACCGGGCCAGCAAGGTCACCATCCAGCGCTTTGACCTTCTGATGGTCGCCAGCGACTCCTTCATCATCGTGGTGATGACCGATACCAATGTGGTGCGCAACCGGCTGGTCAGGCTGCCCGCCGATCTCTCGGAGGCACAGCTTCAGCTTTTGAACACCCTTTTGAACACTACCTTTACCGGTCTCACGCTGGATGAGATCACCCCTGAGCTGATGCGGGTGGCCTCCCACGCGGCCGGTGAGGCCTATGGGCTCATCTCCTTGGTGGTGTCCTTCGCCATCGACGTGCTGGAGAGCCTGGAGCAGCGCACCGTCCATACGGCGGGCATCGCCAGTCTGCTCTCCCACCCCGAGTACCAGAGTCTGGACCGGGCCGCCCCCCTCATGAGCTACCTCAGCGAGGATCAGGACGCAGGCCGCTTCCCCATGCCTCAGGTCGGTCCCATGGAGATCCTCATCGGTCCCGAAAACGTAGTAGACGCCCTGAAAGACACCAGCGTGGTGGTGGCAAGCTACGAGATCGGCGACGGTATGCGAGGGGTCATCGGCGTGGTGGGCCCCACCCGAATGGACTACGCCAAGATCACCGCGCGCCTTGCGTATTTCGCCTCCGGCCTCACCCGCCTCTTCGGAACGGGCGAGCTCCCTCCGGCGGACGACGGCGCCAAGGAAAAATAGGAGGAAACACCTTGAGTAAAAAGGATCAGAAAAAGGACCCCATCCAAGAGTCTCCCGCAGAACACGCACAGGCCCAGCCCTCAGCGGAGCCTGACTGTACGCCGGAGGCTGAGACTGCCCCCGATCCCCTGGTGGAGGAGCTGGAAGCCTTGAAAAACGAGCTGGCGGAAAAAGAGAGCAAATATCTGCGTCTGGCCGCTGAATATGATAACTTCCGGAAGCGGTCACAGAAGGAGAAGGAATCCGCCTATGCCGACGCCAAAACCGACGCGGTATCCGCTTTCCTTCCCGTCTATGACAACCTGGAGCGTGCCCTCAAGCAGGAGACCTGTGACGAGGCCTACGCCAAGGGTGTGGAGATGACCATGACCGGGTTGAAGGAGATCATGACCCGGCTGGGCATCGAAGAGATTCCCGCCCTGGGGCAGCCCTTTGACCCCTCGCTTCACAACGCCGTGATGCATGTGGAGGACGAGAGCGCCGAAGAGAACACCGTCGTGGAGGTCTTTCAGGCCGGCTTCCGGCTGGGGGAAAAGGTCATCCGGTTCGCTATGGTAAAGGTGGCCAACTAGAGACGCCAGGGTCCCCCGGAACAGGCGGAAGACGCCGTTTCAGTTGAATTTGTAAAGCCAATTTCTTTATTATTGGAGGAATTTATTATGTCTAAGATTATCGGTATCGACCTGGGTACGACCAACTCCTGCGTGGCTGTTATGGAGGGCGGCGAGCCCGTTGTCATCGCCAATGCAGAGGGCAACCGTACCACCCCGTCCGTGGTGGCCTTCTCCAAGGACGGCGAGCGGATGGTGGGCCAAGTGGCAAAGCGCCAGGCCATCACCAACCCCGACCGCACTATTATGTCCATCAAGCGCGAGATGGGCACCAACCACAAGGTAAACATCGACGGCAAGGCCTACACACCCCAGGAGATTTCCGCCATGATCCTGCAGAAGCTGAAGGCGGACGCCGAGGCCTATCTGGGCCAGAGCGTCACCGAGGCCGTCATCACCGTCCCCGCCTACTTCAATGACGCCCAGCGCCAGGCCACCAAGGATGCCGGCAAGATCGCCGGCCTGGACGTGAAACGGATCATCAACGAGCCCACCGCCGCCGCCGTGGCGTACGGCGTGGACAAGGAGAAGCAGGATCAGAAGATCATGGTCTACGACCTGGGCGGCGGCACCTTCGACGTGTCCATCCTGGAAATCGGCGACGGCGTCATCGAGGTGCTGTCCACCTCCGGCGACACCCATCTGGGCGGCGACGACTTCGACCAGGCCGTGATGGACTGGATGGTAGCTGAGTTCAAGAGCTCCAACGGCATCGACCTCTCCAGCGACAAAGTGGCCATGCAGCGGCTGAAGGAGGCCGCCGAGAAGGCCAAGATCGAGCTCTCCGGCGTCACCTCCACCGCCATTAACCTCCCCTATATCACCGCCGACGCCACCGGCCCCAAGCACCTGGATCTGACCCTCACCAGGGCCAAGTTCGACCAGCTCACCGCCTCCCTGGTGGAGCGGACCTCCGGTCCTGTGCGCCAGGCCATGAGCGACGCCGGTCTCGCCGCCAACGACATCGCCAAGGTCCTGCTGGTGGGCGGCTCCAGCCGTATCCCCGCCGTGCAGGAGATGGTCAAAAAGCTCACCGGCAAAGAGGGCTTCAAGGGCATCAACCCCGACGAGTGTGTGGCCATCGGCGCCGCCATCCAGGGCGGCGTGCTGGTGGGCGATGTGAAGGGCCTGCTGCTCCTGGACGTCACCCCCCTCAGCCTGGGTATTGAGACCATGGGCGGCGTAATGACCAAACTCATCGAGCGCAACACCACCATCCCCACCAAGAAGAGCCAGATCTTCACCACCGCCGCAGACAATCAGACCTCCGTGGAGGTCCATGTGCTCCAGGGCGAGCGGGAGATGGCGCAGTATAACAAGACCCTGGGACGCTTCAATCTGGACGGGATCGCACCGGCCCGCCGCGGCGTGCCTCAGATCGAAGTCACCTTTGACATCGACGCAAACGGCATCGTGAACGTCTCCGCCAAAGATATGGGCACCGGCAAAGAGCAGCACATTACTATCACCTCCTCCACCAACATGTCCAAAGAGGATGTGGAGAAGGCCGTCAAGGAGGCCGAACAGTTTGCCGCCGAGGACGCCAAGCGGAAGGAAGAGGTGGATGTCCGCAACCAGGGCGACCAGATGGTGTACCAGACCGAAAAGGTCATGGAAGAGCTCAAGGACAAGATCGACTCCGGCGACAAGGCGACCCTGGACGCCGCCCTCACCAAGCTCAAGGACGCCCTGAAGGGCACCGACGTGGAGGCCATCAAGTCCGCCACCGAGGAACTGAGCAAGGCCTTTTATCCCATCAGCGAAAAGCTCTATAATCAGGCCGGCGCCCAGGCCGGCGGCGCGCAGGGCAGCGCCGGTTTCACCGGTGGAGCACAGGCCGGCGGCGCGGACACCGATCCCAATGTAGTGGATGCCGACTATGAGGTCGTGGACGACGACGGCAACAAGTAAATCCCGGAATGACCTGACTGCCGTGGGACGGGGGAGCTTCCTTCGTCCCACGCAGAATGTATCGGCGGACGGTCCGCGCCCGCTGTATCTGCGCAATCGATCCTCCTCATTGAAAGAGGTGACCATATATGGCTGACCAAAAACGAGATTATTATGAAGTTCTGGGCGTCTCAAAGGGCGCCACGGACGATGAGATCAAAAAGTCCTACCGGAAATTGGCCAAACAGTACCACCCGGACCTGAACCCGGGCGACAAGGCGGCCGAGGCCAGGTTCAAGGAGGTCAACGAGGCTTACGAGATCCTGTCCGACAAGGAAAAACGCGCCCGTTACGACCAGTTCGGACATGCGGGCGTGGACCCCAACTTCAATCCTGGCGGCGGGTTCGGAGGCGGCTTCGGCGGCTTTACGGATATGGGCGACATCGACCTAGGCGACCTCTTCGGCTCCTTCTTCGGCGGAGGCTTTGGCGGAGGCGGCTCCAGCCGCCGGAACGGCCCCCAGAAGGGGGAGACCATCCGTACAGGGGTCGCCATCTCCTTCGAGGAGGCGGCCTTCGGCTGCGAGAAGGAGGTCACGGTGAGCCGCACCGAGCAGTGCGACGTCTGCCACGGCACCGGATGCGCCCCCGGCACCACGGCGGAGGTCTGCCCGGACTGCCACGGCAGTGGCACAGTCCGCATCCAGCGAGGCGGCGGTGGCTTTTCCTTCGCCACCACCACCACCTGCCCCAAGTGCCGGGGTGCTGGAAAAATCATTCACCAGCCCTGTAAGACCTGCAACGGCGCGGGCAGCGTGCGGCGGCAGAAAAAGCTGGCCGTCACCATTCCTGCGGGCATCGACAACGGCCAGGCCGTCTCCCTCCGGGGTCAGGGCGGTGCCGGCAAGAACGGCGGCCCCGCGGGTGATCTGCTCATCGCCGTCACGGTGAGGCCCCATCCCACCTTCCGCCGGGAGGGCACCTCCGTCTACATGGACCAACCCGTCTCCTTTGTCCAGGCCGCTCTGGGTGCCGAGCTGGAGATCCCCACCATCGACGGCACGGTGAAGTATACCATGCCCGAGGGGACCCAGTCGGGCACCACCTTCCGGCTGCGCGGGAAAGGCATCCCCGGTCTCAACGGCCGCGGGCGCGGCGATCAGTACGTCACCGTCAAGGTCCAGGTGCCCACCGGCCTCTCCCGTGCCCAGAAGGACGCGCTGAAGGCGTTCGGCACCACCATGGGTGAAACAGCGCCTGAAACCGATTCCTTGAAGAATCTCTTTGACAAGCACAGGAAAAAGAAATAAAATAAGGGGCGGCCCTATGGGCCGCCCCTTTTGTTTTTCCGCCCTTCTGCGGAGCGCAGCGGGACAGGCTGTGATCCCCGCCCACGTCATCCGCCCCTTCCACACGGGCCCCTGTTTCCCATGGAAAGCACGCCCTTTTTTGAAAGCCTCGGAGGTGTCCTATGTCCGACTTCGCGCAGAACTTGGAGTCCGGCTTCCGGCAGTATATCTATCCCTGTCTTACCGGCATGGCCTTTGCCCTGGTGGTACTGCTGGGGATCGTCCTCTTCTTCTCCGCCTATTGCTCCGCCTGCCGCCCGCGCCGGGGCAGCGTGGAGTGGATCGCCCTGCGGGAGCGCCGTACCCGGCGCGGCTTTTCCCTTCCGCTGCACCCCATGGAGCGGCGGGACGCCCTCCCTCTGCTCCTGATCACCGTGCTTTACGCCTTCAGCGCCTTTTTCCGGTTGGGCTCCCTCTCCGCCCCACAGTCGGCCCTGGACCTGGGGGACAACGGCTCCGTGGAGCTCGAGCTCTCGGAGCAGGTCTATCTTACCAAGCTGATGTACTTCTCCAACCTGGGGACCGGAAGCTACAATCTGGAGGTCTCCGCAGACGGGGAGACTTGGTACACCCTTTGGGCCAGGAAGGACGAGGAGGGGGATGTGACGGGCTACTACTGGGCCGACGCCGAGGGCTATTCCCCCAGTTACGCCCTGCCCCAGAAGTATAACGATCTCTTCAAGTGGCTGGAGATCGAGCCGGAGAACCCTCAGAACGTCCGCTATCTCCGTCTCACCGGCAAGGCTGACAAGGGTCTCCTGGAGCTGGGAGAGCTGGCTCTTTATAGCGCCGTCGGAGAAAGCCGAGACCCCCTGGGCCGCCTCAACGTCTCCCCTGCTCCCCTGTCGGCCCGGAACGGCGCCGACCTCACCGGCATCACCGTATCCGGGGCGGACGCCCTTTTTGACGAGCAGGACACCGTTCCGGCGCAGTCCACTTGGTACAATTCCGCCTACTTTGATGAGATCTATCACGCCCGCACCGCTCTGGAGCATTTGGAGGGCGTTTATCCCTACGAGGTCTCCCATCCGCCTTTGGGCAAGCTCATCATCGGTCTGGGGATCCGCGTCTTTGGCATGACCCCCTTCGGCTGGCGCTTTATGGGGACCCTTTTCGGCGTCTGCATGCTCCCCATCCTCTACGTGTTTTTGAAAAATCTCTTCGGCAGAACGGCGGTGGCCGCCTGCGGTACCTGTCTGTTTGCCTTCGACTTCATGCACCTCACCCAGACCCGTATCGCCACCATCGACACCTACGGCGTCTTTTTCATTCTGCTGATGTATTTCTTCCTTTACCGCTATCTGACCCTCCCGGCGGGCACGCCTTTCCGGCGGGGCGCCCTGCCCCTCTTTCTCTCCGGGCTCTTCTGGGGGATCGGGGCGGCCAGCAAATGGACGGTGATCTATGGTGCGGCGGGCCTGGCGGTACTCTACTTTATCGGCCTCCATGCCAAGTGGCGGGCTTGGCCCGTAGGAGAACAGGCTCCCCGGTTCGCCCCCTGGCTGGTCAAGACGCTGCTCCTTTCCGCCCTGTGCTTTGTGGCGATCCCGGCCTGTATCTACTGCCTGAGCTACCTCCCCTATGCCCAGGCCAAGGGGGTGGACCTGTCCTTTGCCAACACGCTGGCCGGGGCGCGGGAAAGTCTGCCGGTCCTCATACAGAACCTCTGGGGCAGGTACACCGGCGGAGAGGGCTTCCAGGCCGCCTCCATCCCCAAGGACAGCCTGCCGGGAATCATGGCCGACAACCAGTGGTTTATGCTCACCTACCATGAGGGGGTCCACGCCGCTCACCCCTATTCCTCCCGCTGGTATCAGTGGCTCGTGGACGCCCGGCCCATCCTCTATTATCTGGACAACAAGTCCGGCGCCGCACAGGAACTCAAGGCCGCCTTTGGCTGCTTCAACAACCCCATTGTCTGCTGGGCAGGTCTGCTGGCCATGCTCACGCTGCTCCTGCCGCCCCTTCTGTCCCTTCTGTCCACTCTTACCCGCCCCCTGCGGGCGTTCCTGGCCCGCCTCCTGCCCGGCGGAACGGTCCGCTGCGACGGTGCGCCGGTCCTGGACTTTCTGGCCCCCGACGGGCGGGGGATCTTCATCCTCATCGGCTATCTCTCTCAATTCCTCCCCTGGGTGTTCATCGGCCGTACCACGTTTGAATACCACTACTTCCCCTCCACGGTCTTTCTGGTGCTGGCCGTCTCCTATGTGATGGACGGGATGATTCGGCGCAGGCCAGATACCTGGAGAGGGCCGGTATACGGTCTCACCGCAGGGGCCGTCGGGCTTTATGTCCTTTTCTACCCGGTCCTCATCGGACTGATGACGCCGACCTGGTATACGTCCAATATCCTCAAGTGGCTGCCCTCGTGGCCCTTCTGACGGAGGTTCTTCTCTATGTACTATGCAGATTACCACACCCACTCCCGCCTCTCTCCCGACAGCGACGCCCCCCTCCTCGACATGGCGGAGGCCGCGGCCCGCGCTGGCCTCTCCGAGCTGTGCATCACCGATCACTACGATCTGGTGGAGATGGACGGCACCCCCCGGACACAGCCTCTGGACTGGCCCGCCGCCGTCGCCCAGTGGGAGGAGGTCCGCCGTCGGATGGCGGGGCGCCTCATCCTCAAGCTGGGCGTGGAGTTCGGAAGCCCCACCTATGACCACACCGCCGCCCGGCGCACTCTGGATCAGTCTCTGCTTGATTTTGTGATCGGTTCTCTCCACAACTACTCCCCGGAGGCGGGCGGCGCGGACTTCTATCTGGGCGACTACACCTCTCCGGATATCTGCTATGCCGCGCTGGACGACTATTTCGCCCATATGGCGCGCCTTGCGCCGCTGCCCTTCTATGACAGTCTGGGCCACATCATCTACCCCCTGCGGTATATGTGTATGCGGGATGGCCAGAGCGTCTCGCTGGACCGCTATATGGACGCCATCCGGGAGATCCTGAAGACAGTGGTGGAGACCGGCCACGGCATAGAGGTCAACACCTATAACGGCCGGACCGTCTCCGACTGGCGCCCTATTCTGGATCTGTACCGAGAAGTGGGCGGCGAGATCCTCACCGTGGGCTCCGACGCCCATGCCCCCCGGAACGTGGCCCGGGGCATTCGGGATGCCTATGCGCTCATCGCGGAGGCCGGGTTCCGGTACGTGGCGGTCTACGCGCGGCGAAAGCCGGCCTTTATTCCGCTATAAAAGGCGGACCACGTTGCAACGTTGAATCAAAAAACTTGGAGGTATTTTATCATGATTGCACTCGGTTCCGATCACGGCGGATATGGCCTGAAGCAGCACATCAGGGACTATCTTGACTCCCACGGGCTGGACTATCGAGATTTCGGCTGCATGGACGAGAGTAGCTGCGACTACCCTGTCTATGCCAAGGCGGCGGCTGAGTCCGTAGCCTCCGGCCAGTGTGAGAAGGGCATCGTCATCTGCACCACCGGCATCGGCATCTCCATCGCCGCCAACAAGGTCCGCGGCATACGCTGCGCCCTGTGCACCGATCCCCTCATGGCGGAGATGTGCCGCCGTCACAACGACGCCAATATGCTCGCCCTCGGGGCGGGCATCGTAGGTCCCAATCTGGCCGAGCGTATCGTGGAGGCCTTCCTTACCACAGAATTTGAGGGCGGTCGCCACGCCCGCAGAGTGGGCCTGATCACGGAGATGGAGCATTGAGCCTTGTTTCAAAAAAGGGCCGCCACACGATGAGACATCGTGCGGCGGCCCCGTTTCTATGTCCTTACGCCACCGGTTTGGCGGCGATGTACAGCATATCGCTTCCACCCTCCTCCTCGGGGAAGGCGCCGTACATGGAGAAATTATACAAAAACCGCTCGGCGGGGATCACACCGTAGCCATCCTGATTGTGGTCGGTGGTATCGTAGGGGTCCGCCACCAGGATCACATCGTCCTGCTCGCTCTCGGTGCCCATGGTGTCATAGCCCACAATGACCTGCCAGTGTCCGCCCCAGTCATTCCAGCAGACCATGACCGGGGTCCCCTCGGCCAGCCAGCCCCGGATATCTTCCGTCCAGATCTCCGGCTGATCCAATGTTGTGGTATAAGTAAAGCCGCCTACGCCGTCAAAAATATCCATGGCCTGCCGCAGCGTGGTGCCGGGGTATTCGGCCAGCTCTCCCTCCAGAGGATGCCGCAGCGCCGCCAGGGTCTTCTCGTTCCAGTCGCCCAACTCACCATACCAGTTGAGCACCATGAGGGCCGAGGTGACGCCGCAGGCCCATTCGCTGGTCTGCTGCATGGTCTGGAACCGGCTGAGTACGGTGAGCGTTTCGGTAGACTCCAGATGGTACACATCCGGGTGGGCGAAATAGGGGGAGTCCTGATGGTCACCCAGGCGCTCTACCGAGTCTGCGCCATCTTCCGGGGAGAGGTCCACAGCGTAGGGGATCTTCATTTCATCCGTAAAATTTTCCTTGCTCTCGGCACCTTGAGCCGGTGTGTCAGAGTTGGCGCAGCCTCCCAGCAGCGTGAGGGCCAGGGATAGGGCCAGCGCCAGTGTGACGGTTCTTTTCATCTCTCGATCTCCTTTTTCTTCCGATTTCACGCCGGCTTCTCCGGCGCGTTGCTTTCCATTATAGGGGCTTTCTCCGCCTCCCACAATACATACTTTTTCCACTTTTTGCGCCCCGGCTTTTTATGGAATCAGCAATTTAACAAAAAGCGGGCCTCCGTTCTGCGACGGAGCGCCCGCTCTTGCCCGTTTTCACCCGCCCAGGGTCATGCCCTGTCCCCCCAGGCCGTCCTTATCCAACATTCGCTCCAGTACTTCCACATCGGTGGCAATGTCCATGGCGTCATCCTGGAACAGTCGGTCCAGCTGTTTTTCAAAGCCGTCCACCACCTTGTCCATCATGCCCTCGATGCGGCTCTTGGCGGCCTTGATGTTCTCCCCTTCGATCCCCTGGGCCTCCATCTGGGCGTAGGCCCGCAGGATCTTAAGGGTCGTGGGTAGGTAATAACTCAAAAAGCTGCGGAGCTGCCCCTCCTTATCAGGTTTTTCCCGGAGATAGACGAAAATCTTGCTGGTGATCTCGCCGATGTGATCGATCTTGGCGGACATCACGGCGTCGGCAATGGCGTCGTTGACCTCCCGGATCTCTGTGAGCACCGCCTCTTCCCGCTCCATCCCCTTGGGAGGCTGCGCTTCCTTTTCCGGCTCCGGCGGCGGGTCCTGGATACCCTCTGCCGTGAGTACCAGCCGTCCCGCTCCCATATCCAGATAGCCCATTGGGATCACGCCTTCATCCAGCATATCCTGGAGATCTCCACACACTCTGCGGACGGACAGCCCCATAGCCTGAGCCAGAATGGCTACCGGGATGGCATCCCGCCTGCCGATCAGCGCCATGTACTTGCGGTACCGTTTTGCCTTCTTGCTCTTGGTGACGCCCAAATACATGAGAAAGAGCCCCACACCGCAGAAGGCCAGCGGAGTAAAAATGTCGCCCAGGCTGGCCAGGAGACCGCCCCGGGAGAGGGCGCTGAAGAACTCATCGGCGGCACCCAGCGCAAAGATACCCGCCATGATGGCGCCGCCGATGGTAAATCCCCTTCCGGGGTCCCGGTCCGGCTTTCGGACATACTTCTTTTTCTTTTTGGGATTCTGATTCACGGCCTGCGCCTGGCGGTAGTACCTCCGCTCTCCTCCGGTCTGGGACGCCTCCCGCTGGAGATCATAGGGATGGCGGCTTCCCTGCCGCCGTCCTCCCTTTCCGGTGATCCCCATCAGCTTGAGCACCAGCAGCACCACGCCCACCGGCGGAAAGCAGACCAAAAAGATCAGCACCGGGATCCACTCGCTCAGATCGCCGTCGTTCCCGTTGTCGGGGCCACCGTCCCCATCATAGCCATAGTCGTATTTGCGATCCTCGGGCATACCCGTTTCCCTCCAACACCGGTTGATCTTCCCACATGGCCGCTCCGCGGGGCGGCCTCTTCCCCATGCCTCCCTCGGGGAACAAGGGCAACAAAACAGGATAATCATACATCGAAAAACGGAAAAAGTAAAGCAGGGCGGCGGGGCATTTCCTCCGGGATTTCAGAAAACCGGTGGTGTAACCGTTCTGTAATTGCTTTTTTCCCGGCGGGACCGTATAATGTACAATGATTTGTTGTAGGCAAACGCCTGCACTGACAGTTTGGAGGCAGACACCATGGAGGAAAAGAAACCGGGCAAGCGCCTGGCCGTGGGGGCGACCAAATCCCCCGGAGCCAAGCGCGGTCTGATCATTGTTGGGGCCGTAGCGGCGGCGCTGGCCGCCGCCTATGTGGCCCTGTGCGCCTGGGTGGGAACCACCAGCGGCAACCCGCTTCCCGGCACCACCGTCGCGGGCGTGGACATTGGAGGGTTGTCCTTTCCGCAGGCCCAGGAAAAACTGGAGCAGGAATTCTCTCGGAGGGCACAGTCCCTCTCCCTCACCGTGGCCGGAGACAGCCAGGCCTATCCCATCCCAATCGGCGCTGTGGAGGCCGACGTACTCCAGGCCGTTACCGATGCCGACTCCTGGCCCAGGGCGCACGGCTTTTTCGCTCAGGGCGCCTATTTTCTCAAGAGCCTGATCGTTGGCCACGATGTGGAGGTATCCGTCGGCTTCACCGCGACCGGAGAGGCTCAGGTGGATGACATTCTGGCCGGGATCGAGTCTGAGCTGGGCGGCGTGGTCCAGGAGACCACCTGGTCCGTGGAGGGTGACGAGCTGGTGTTCCACTTGGGGAAGCCGGGCAGGGCTTTCGACCTGTCCACAGTCAAGAGCGGCATTCTCGCCCACTTCTCCTCCGGAGACACCACCCCTCTGGAGCTTACCGCCGAGACGACCGATCCCGCCGCTGTGGACCTGGAGCAGGTCCACAGCGAGGTCTGCACTGAAGTATCCAACGCCTCGCTGGACCCTGAAACCTTTGAGATCACTCCCAGCGTCACTGGCCTGGACTTTGAGATCAGCACAGCCTCCGCTGCCCTGGAGGGCGCGGCTTGGGGTTCCGACGTATCCGTTCCCCTGGCTGTCACAGAGCCCACGGTGTCCACCGAGAGCCTCCGTGACCTCCTGTTTCGGGATGTCCTAGGCTCCGCCACCTCTAAGGTGGGCGGCTCGGCCAACCGAAAATCCAATGTGGCGCTCGCCGCCTCCACCTTCAACGGGCGCATCCTGCTCCCCGGCGAGGTTTTCTCCTATAACACCTCTACCGGCAGCCGCACCGCTGAAAAAGGCTACAAAATGGCTCCGGTCTACAAGGGCGGCAAATCAGTGGACGAGATCGGCGGCGGGATCTGCCAGCCCTCCTCCACCCTGTATCTCGCCACGCTCAACTCCAATCTGAAAATTGTGGAACGGCACCACCACACTTACGCCGTGGGCTATGTGCCGGACGGAATGGACGCCACCGTCTACTACGGCAGTCTGGACTATCGATTTGAAAACGACACCGACTACCCCATCAAGCTGGTATCGGAAAGCTATCAGAAGGGCGGCGCCACCTATCTCACCGTCACCATTTATGGCACCAAGCTGGATGACCTCGCGGTAAAAATGACCAACAACGTCTATAACTGGGTCAGTTACGAAACCGTCTATCAGGTGGATGCCTCTGTTCCCGCCGGCACCGTAAAAGAGGGGCAAAACGGCTATACCGGCCGCAATGCCGACACCTACCGGAACCTCTATGACGGCGACGGCAATCTGGTGAGTTCCACCCTGGAGACCACCAACAAATACAAGGTCCGTGAGCGCATCCTTCTGGTCAATCCTGCGGATGCCAACCAGTACGGTCTAAACGCCGACGGAACACCCTATACGCCTCCCGCCGCCACCCCCACTCCGGCGGCCACGCCCACACCCTCCGCCAGTACGGCTCCGGCTCCGGAGACCTCCGCCCCGGTCACCGATGCCCCGGCGGTCACAGAGACGCCGTCCCCCGCAGAGTCCGCCGCTCCTTCTGCGGAGCCGTCGGACACCCCGACGGCCGACCCCACCCCTGCGGTGCCTGATATCGGCATTCCCATCGTATCCGCGGCTCCCTCCGAGGAGTCCGGCGGACAGGCGGAAGGCGGTGCGGCATGAATGGACCCACACTGACGCGCCGCATCCTGAAGGCCCGGGCGAAGCGGACCATCGCCCGCTTTTCCCGTCCCTGCATCGCGGCTGCCTGCCTTCTGCTGGCCTTTACCGTGCTGGCCCGGGCGTTCTCGGTCTATGCCGGAGGCGCGCTCTATTATCTCATGCTGGATATCCGGCAGTTCCCCATGGAGACGGGACTGTGGCGAGCCGATCCCACCCTGATGACCACACTGATGTCCATGCTGGGGCTGGAGCGGCTGGGAGACCTGGGTGGCATGGTCTTTGCCCTGAGCGACGCCGTCTCCGGTCTTGTCATCGTCCTGCCTGTGGCCTGGCGCCAGCTGATCAACTTGGTCGTCATTCAGGGCATCGTCTTCCTGGTCACCGTCCCTCTGCAATACGGCGTTTTGACCCAGTTCCGCAGTATTCTGGAGGGCCGCCCCGCTCCCTTCCGCAACGTGCTCCGCTGGTACCTCGACCTGCACCTTACAGGCAAGGCCCTGGCGGTACAGGTGCTGCTGACCCTGTGGCAGTGGACCGCGCGGCTGGTGTGCATGGTGCCCGGCCTTCTCTGCCTCATCGCCGGTTCCGCCTTTCCCAATGGGGAGTGGATGCTCCTGCTCTCCTCATCCCTCTCCATCCTCGGGATGCTGGGAGGCTATTATCTCTATATGCTCCTCCTCCCCGCCCGCTATCTGCTGGCCCAATCACCCGGTCTCTCGGTCAGGCAGGCGCTCTCCCGGGGCTTCCGCCTGCTCACCGGCCGCCGTGGGGACTATTTTAAACTCAACCTCTCCTTTCTCCCACTCCAAGTCCTCTCCATGGTCCTGTGGAACATCCCAAACCTGTACCTCGTTCCCTATATGGAGCTTTCAAACTACCTCTTTCTGGATCCTCCGCCTGACCCGGAGGCTCCGCCTGTGGCGCTATAACGGACCAAGAAGAGGCGGCGCGGCTTTTAGAAAGCAGCGCCGCCTCTTCTTTATACCTGTGTTTTACCGTCCATCTGCTCGCCGCCGAACTGGTACTCATACCGGACCTCCACCGGCTCCTCCCGCAGCGGTTCCTCCGCCCGGAGGCCCTCCTGCCAGGTGATCACAGCCTCGCAGCCCGCGTCCAGGCCGGGGATCTCCACCCCCACGCCCGGCTCCTCCATGGGCTGGCTCAGGCCATTGATGCGAACGGAGCCCTCCAGGAAAGCACTGGTGCCGCCGGAGACGACGACCCGGTCCATCGGCAGGGACGAGCGGTTATATACCGTCACGGCATACAGTGCCCGGTCGCCGGAAAACCAGGTCCGCCGGTGGGCCTCCACCTCCACAAAATGGAGCCGGACAGGCCCCCGGATCTCCAGCTCCCCCAGCAGACGGCGGCCTCCCTCCACCGCGTCCAGCCTCACCTTGCCCAGTCCCCGGCACTCCAGGGGCTGAGGCCGGTCAAAACAGAGCTCACAATAATCCATACTGTATCCCTCCGTTCTCAGTCTATGCGGGATTTTGTCGTTCCGTGCGGCCGGGTTCTGTGGTACAATAGGAAAGACCGGCGGGCAGGCGGCTTGTCCTGGGCGGCTCCGGCGGCAGACTCCGGGAACATGCAGGGAGGCATCACAATGTTTCAGGGATTTTCCAATGAGACCATCGATTTTATGTGGGGCATCCGCTTCAACAATGAAAAGGGCTGGTTTGAGGCCCATAAAGCGGAATATCTCCAGTATTTTTACGAGCCGATGAAGTCGCTCAGCCGGGAGGTCTATGCGGCCATGTGCGAGGCGTACCCCGACCTGGGCCTCATTTCCAAGGTCTCCCGCATTTATCGGGACGCCCGGCGTCTCCACGGGCGGGGCCCCTACAAGGACCGTCTGTGGATGTCTATTGAACAGCCTGTGGAGGAATGGACCAGCCATCCGGTCTTTTGGTTCGAGCTTGCGCCCGAGGGTTACTCCTTCGGTATGGGATACTACTCCGCCCGCCCGCTGACCATGGCCAAATTCCGCGCCCGCCTGGACCGCGATCCCCGTCCCTTTGAAACGCTAGTCCGCAGGTTTCACCATCAGGATCGCTTTGTGCTGGAAAGCGAGTGCTATAAGCGTCCCAAGGGCCACCCCGGCGCGCTGCTGCAGGACTGGTATAACAGCAAGAACTTTTCCCTCATCTGTGAGCGGAACCACGACGAGCTTCTCTTTTCTCCTGACCTGGCCCGGGAGCTCATCGAGGGCTTTACTGCCCTCATGCCCATGTATTTGTACTTCTCATCCCTGGACGGAGACCCGGAGCCTGGGGAGGGCGGACGCGCCTCCACCGGGCAGGCGTCCCATCAGGATCTGCATAAAATTTGAAAAAATTGTATGACAACAAATTTTGCCCGCCGGACATACTGTTTAGGAATGAACAGATGAAAGGCGGGCGTTTTTATGTCCAAATTCCCCTGGTCACCGGGCTGGTTTACGGCCTTGATGGCCTTTCTCCTTACTGTCGGGACCGCTGCCCCCTGGTTTGCCTCCGTTCTTGCCCTCACCGCTCCGGCGGTGTATGCCGACGCGGCCGAGTCCCTGCCGGAGGACGACGGCGCGCCCGCCGCCGAGACCGGTCAAAAGCTGATTGCTCTGACCTTTGATGACGGCCCTCGCCGCTCCACCACCACCGCTCTGCTGGACGGTCTGGCCCAGCGGGGCGTCAACGCCACCTTTTTCCTGATCGGAGAACAGCTTGTCAACAACGAGGATGTGGTCCAGCGCATGGACGCGGAGGGACACCAAATCGGAATCCACACCTTTGACCACGTAAAGCTCACCGGTCTCTCCAAGACCGATTTCGACGCCCAGGTCGACAAGACCCGTCAGTGCCTTCTCCGTATTCTGGGGCACAACGACTTCCTTCTGCGCCCGCCCTACGGGATGACCGACCAGGGCGTCAAAAAGCACGCTGGCTGCCCGATCATCCTCTGGTCAGTAGATCCGGAGGACTGGCGGGATCAGAATACCGCCCGAGTCGTCCAGCAGGTGGTCTCCCAGGCCAGGGACGGCTCCATCATCCTCATGCATGATATCTTCCCCGAGAGCGTAGACGCCGCCCTCCAGATCGTGGATCAGCTTCACGCCCAGGGGTATCTGTTCGTCACCGTCGACCAGCTTTTCGCCGCGAGGCACATCCCCCTGGAGACGGGAAAGACCTACAGTGACGCCTACCCCTAACGTCACGCCATAGAAAAAGCCCTCGGACGTCCCGTCCGAGGGCTTGCTTTTTGGAAGGCCTATCGATACATGCTCAGCCATATCGCGGCAATGACCGTCAGGCAGAATCCCGTCATGCCCGGATTTACCACAAGCTGTCCCCAGGTCTCTCCGTCTCCCCAACCGGCTCTGCGGGCAGCCTCGTCCAGCACGTCCCGGTTATGCAGTGTCCACTGGAAGGCACAGATCATGGACCCCAAAACCAGCAGGGAGAGGCACACATCCGCACCCTGTCCCAGCAGACGCGCGACGGGGGCCAGTCCAGCAGAGACCGCATTGACCCCGGCATGGAGCAGCATGGTGTACCGGACGCGCCCGGTGTGGAGGTATACCCCGCCGAACACCAGCCCCACCGAAAAGGCATAGAGCATCTGGTACAGGTTCCCGTGCACCAGTGCGAAAGCCAATGCGGAGACCACCAAGGCAAACCCCTCTCCCCAGGGGCGCAGCCGGTCCATCAGCGTCCTGCGGAAGAGCAGCTCCTCTGCCGCAGGAGCCAGAACACAGCCCAGCAGCAGATTCAGGACCACCGGCTGGTCCGCCATCTGTTCCACCGGGTTGAAGATGGGGGCGCCCCTGGCCGTCTCCAGCGCTCCCACCAGGGTTAAGGTGACCAGATTGGCCATGTAAAGCCATCCCAGGCTCACCAGCCACAGCACACCCAAGGTCTGTCCGCTCAGATCCCGCAGTTTCCCCGGCCCCTCTCCGGGCAGGGTGCGCAGGATCAGGAGTGCGGCAGGAAAGGCCGCCCCATAGCTGGCCAGGGCGGCGATCACAAAGCTCACGCCGCTGTATGCCAGCCAGGAGGGCGCCATCCGTTCCACCAGAGCCAGGACGGGATATTGTACCGCCACCTGGAGGACCATCAGTGCTGCCAGGGCCCAGCCCGCCCTGGAAAAAGCCCTCCGTGCCTGCCGGGTCTCCTCATCCCCCTGGAGAAACGCCCATATCTCTTCCATATGCTCCCCCCTCCAGATAGTTTGCGGTTGGAGCGCGTTGGCGCTCCAACCGCAGTACAGGCTCTGTTTATCGAATGGCCTTGGAATCCACTTCCTCGCGGAGCTTGGCGATAAAGTCGCCGCAACTCATGGCACCCAAGTCCTCCCCGGTACGATGACGGACGGACACGGTCTCGTTTTCCATATCCCGGTCTCCCACCACCAGCATATAGGGGATCTTTTCCATTGTGGCCTCCCGGATCTTCTTGCCGATCTTCTCGTTTCGGTGGTCCACCTCTGCCCGGAAGCCCTGGGCGTCCAACTCGGCGGCGACCCGGTCGGCATAGCCGGAGGCCCGGTCGGTGACCGGGAGCACCTTTACTTGGACGGGATTGAGCCAAGCGGGAAAGGCGCCGGCGAAGTGCTCGGTGATGACGCCGATGAACCGCTCGATGGAGCCCAGTACCACCCGGTGGATCATGACTGGGCGGTGCTTCTGGCCGTCCTCGCCGGTATACTCCAGCTCAAATCGCTCGGGCAGCTGGGAGTCCAGCTGGATGGTGCCGCACTGCCAGGTCCGGCCCAGGGAGTCAGCCAGATGGAAGTCCAGCTTGGGGCCGTAGAAGGCGCCGTCGCCCTCATTGATGACGAACTCCTTGCCCATGGCAGTGATGGCGGCCTTCAGGATGTCCTGATTGCGTTCCCACTCCTCCACGGTGCCGATGTGGTCCTCGGGCATGGTGGAGAGCTCGATGGTGTAGCTCAGGCCGAAGGTGGAGTAGACCTCGTCAAAGAGGCGGACGGTCTCCTGGATCACGTCCTGCATCTGATCCCGGGTCATGAACACATGGGCGTCGTCCTGGCTGAAGCAACGTACCCGGAAGAGGCCGTGGAGAGCACCGGAGAGCTCGTGGCGGTGGACCAGACCGATCTCGCCCATCCGGAGGGGCAGTTCCTTGTAGGAGTGGGGCTCGCTGGCGTAGACCAGCATGCCGCCGGGGCAGTTCATGGGCTTGACAGCGAAGTCCACATCGTCGATGACGGTAGTATACATGTTGTTCTTATAGTGGTCCCAGTGGCCGGAGCGCTCCCACAGCTGGCGGTTGAGCATGATGGGAGTGGAGATCTCCATATAACCGTACTTCTTGTGGACCGCACGCCAATAGTCCAGCAGCGTATTGCGCAGCACCATGCCCTTGGGCAGGAAGAAGGGGAACCCGGGGCCCTCCTCCAGGAGGGTAAAGAGTCCCAGCTCTTTGCCCAGCTTGCGGTGATCCCGCTTCTTGGCCTCTTCGATGCGCTGGAGGTAAGCGTCCAGCTCATCCTTCTTGGGGAACGCGATGCCATAGATCCGCTGGAGGGTCTCCCGGTTGGAGTCGCCCCGCCAGTAGGCCGCATTGCAGGCGGTGAGCTTGATGGCGTTACCCTTGACCCGTCCGGTGGAATCCAGATGAGGTCCGGCGCACAGGTCGGTAAACTCCCCCTGCCGATAAAACGAGATATGGGCGTCGGCTGGGAGATCGTTGATAAGCTCCACCTTGTAGGGCTCACCCTTCTCCTCCATAAACCTAAGGGCCTCCTCCCGGGGCAGCTCAAACCGCTCCAGCTTCAGCTTCTCCTTGCAAATCTTCCGCATTTCGCCCTCGATTTTTTCCATGATCTCAGGGGTAAAGGGGAAGGGCGAGTCCATATCGTAGTAAAACCCCTCGTCAATGGAAGGTCCGATGGCCAGCTTCACCTCCGGATACAGGCGCTTCACCGCCTGGGCCAGGATGTGGGAGCAGGTATGCCAGTAGGTTTTCCGGTATTCCGGGTTTTCAAATGTATACTCTTTGTTTTCTTCGCTCATGGTAATTCCTCCTTGTATTGGGGTAGGGGCGATAAAAAACGTCTCACCCCTGAATCGAATTCCAGGGGTGAGACGCAGACGGTCCCACGGTTCCACCCTGCTTGCGCCGCCCTAAAAGAGCGCCGCCGCTCGTGTCCTCTGTAACGGGAGGACCCGGCCCAGCCTACAAAACGCTTCGGTGGGCGGCTCCGGGGTGGTTTCAGTTCCATACAGACTGACAGGCGCGCTTTCAGCCGGTGGCGCTCCCTCTCTGTGCCGCTGAGATGGACGTTGTCCCCATCATTGCCTTCATAACGGGGACACTATATCACCAAATCCCCCGGATGTCAAGCATCTTCCGCCCCTTCCGCGCCTTCTGCGGGGACGGGCCGCCTTCCAAGCGCCGCAGCGGGCTCCCGCAGAGGAAAGGGCGCCGGACAAAGCCGGCGCCCTTTGGCGGAGCATGGAAACAGATGGATATCCTCAGGCAGCCGCCTCAGCGGTCACCGGGGTGGTAATGGCGGTCCGCACGGCGGCTACCTGCTCGGCGGTGAGGCCCACGGTCCCCATGAGGTAGGTCTCAGCGGCCTGCCGGAGGTCGGCCTGCTTCATTTCCTCCTTGGTCTCGGTGCCGGTCAGGGTGCACAGGGTCTTGATGATGTTGCTGTTGGCGATGCTGTACCAGCGGTCGGAATGATGCTCTACATGGTAGTAGTTTTCATAGGAGAGCATATAGTCCTCCACGATCTCTTCCGCCTCAGCGCCGCCCAGGGCCTCCAGGAGGGCGGCGACAAAGCCGGCCCGGTCTTTGCCCTCGTTGCAGTGGATGAGATAGGGGCCCTCATTGTCGATCAGGTACACAAGGCCGGTCTTCAGCTTGGCATTGAATTCCTCAGCGGCAAAGTCCACACCCATGTCCAGGGGTACCACATTGAGGGTGGCGTAATAGGTGCCGGCATAGCCCTCATAGGCCTCCAGGACCTCCAGGCTGTCGGCCAGGTTGAGGACCGTCTTGATCCCTGCGGCCTCGGCCAGCTTGTCGGCATAGCTGTTGCGGCCCAGCTCGGGGTTCACCGGGCTGGAGGAGCGGTAGAGGATGCCGGCGGGGATATCTCCCATGACCACGGGACGGAAATTGGCAAACACCTCATCAGAGGCGTAGTCGTCCCGCTCATTGGTACGCAGGGAGTCGATGTTGCGGATCTCGTACTCCTCCAGGTAGCCGGCTTTCTCCGCCATAGTGAACTCCAGGTAAGAGCCCACCTCGGCGCCATAAGTACCGGAAAAGTTGCCCATGTTGATGGCCACGGTCACATAGCCGTCTCCGTCGGCGAGGATGACCACATTCCCGTTGTCCACGTTGCTGTATGCGTCGCCGTAGGGGGCCTGCACAGTGGTGTCGCCCACAGTGACGTTCAGAATGTCGCCCAGCTCAAAACCGGCGCCGGCAAACTGATAAGCGGGGATATTGGTGGTGACGTTGCCGTACTTGCTCACGCTGGTGACGCCGGCGCCGATGCCGCCGTTAAAGGTATTTTCCAGGAAGCCGATGCCGGCGTAGATGGCGTCGGTGAGGGCGGTATCGTCTCCGGAGAACACATTAAAGGTGTGATCACAGTTTTCAATGAAATAGGTGCGGGAGTTCTCATTCTTGGAGGCCGCCACGATCTGATCGGCGTTGTCCGGAGTCACGGTGGTGTCGGCCAGGCCGTTGATGGCCAAAATGGGGCCGGTGATCTTGGCCACCTCGGCGGCCTTATCGGTGCTCAGAGACTCCTCGAACCAACGCAGGCCCAGGGGCAGGGGATCGCGCCAGTCGAAGGTGAGCTCCACAGAGCCCTCCTTCTTGGCAGTCTCATAAGCAGCGTCGTAGTCCTCAAAGAAATTGGCCCCACTCAGACGCATGGCGCCCGCCCAAGTGATCACGGCCTTGAAGGTGTCGGGATACGCGGCGGCGGCCAGCAGAGCGTTGGTGCCGCCCTGGCTCCAGCCCATGACGGCCAGATTGTTCAGCTTCAGCTCTGCGGTCAGGTAGTCCGCGGCCGCCTTGGCGTCAATGTTGGCCGAGGTATAGCAGTAGTCGCTGTAGGACGCGGTGGAGTCGCCGTTGCCCATAAAGTCGATGCGCAGGGTGGCGAGGCCCTGGAGTGCCATCAAGGGGGCGGCTGTGGCATAGCCGTTGCCCGCCTCGTCCTTGTTGGAGCCGGTGCCGTGGAGCATGACCACCGCGGCGTAAGCGCCCTCGTCAGGCACCGTCAGCACGCCGGGAATGGTGTGGGCGGGGATGCCGTCGGTCTCGGGTACCTCGATCTCCACGTAGGTCTCGCTGTAGCCGGAGGACAGCTTGGCGTAATTCATAAGGATGGTGGCCAGTTCGGTGCGCACGGCGGTGCCGTTGGGATCCAGCAGGTTCCCCGGCTTGCCGCCGATGATGCCCGAGCCCACGGCCACGCGCATGCCGTCTGCGGCCCAATCGGCCACATCGGCCACGTCGGTATAGGCGCTCAGGTCGCCGTCCGTCACGATCTTGCCCTCCAGCTCGGCGTAACGGGCAAAGATGGTGGCGATCTCAGCGCGGGTGATGGCGCGCTCGCCATAGAAGCCGCCGTCAGTGGGAACAACGGCAAGTCCCACTTCCTCCGCCCAGGCGGCGGCGGACGCATACCACTTGCCCTTCACATCGGCAAAGGTGGTCTCGCCCACCTCGGGCTTGCCCTGCGCGTTGTACAGCGTCTGGAACACCGTGGCGCGGGTCACCATACCGTTGGGGGTGAACACCTTGGCCTCGGTGCTGGTGGAGCCCATGATGCCGTTTTCGATGACATAATGCACCGCCTCGGCGTACCACGCATCGGCATCCACATCCGCCCAGTCGGCGGTCTCGGGCTCCTCAGGGGTCTCGGCGGGCGTGCCGGTCACTTTGATCCGCCCCTGTCCGGCGGGGTCGGCATAGTCCTCGCTCACCACACCGCCCAGCTCATCCACGATGTAGTTGATCAACACCTGGTTGTCGATCATCACACAGTCCTTCAGCAACGGGTCGTCCTTGAACATCACGAATCCGTCGCCGCCGGACTTCAGCATATAGTTATGGGACGCCAGCGTATAGGTCTTCTCAGGGTCAATGGGCGCGCCGTTTACCAGTACATCCTTTACCCGGCGCTCACCCTCCACCTTCACGAACTCCTTCTCGTCGTTCAGCACCACGCTGGAGGGGATGCTGGTATCGATTGTGTAGGTGAGCCCGGACACCTGCAGGAACCCTCCGTTCTCCTCAGGCATCACCCGCGCGCCCATCTCCAGCGCGTCCAGGATGTCCTGGCCCGTGGTCTCCACCACGCACGCCTCGTTTCCGAAGGGATGCACGTTGATGATCTGCTCATAGGTGATGTCTCCGGCGGGAATGTCCGCGCGTACGCCGCCGCCGTTGACAAACGCTACGTCCGCGTCCAGCATCACACGGTATGCGTCGGCGCACAGGTCGCCCAGATTGGTCTCCGCGCTCCGCACCGCGCGCTCCCCCGTAACAGTGTCCTTGGTGGTCAGCTCCACGTCGGTCTTGGCCACCACTTTTTTCAGCACTTCCGCAAATTCGTCGTTGATGCCCTTCACAAAAGCCGCCGTGGCCTCATCCTCCGCCGCGCAGTCCTTCGCCGCCACCAGCTCGCTGGTGATTTCGCCCGTCGCGGTGTCGATGACTACCTTGCCCAGGTTCTCCAGCTTCGTGCCGGTCTGGGCCACCACCACGTCCTCACCGTCCTTGTTCTTCTCCGTCTTTTCAAAGGTGCTGTGGGAATGGCCGTCGATCAGCACGTCGATGCCGGTGGTGTTTGCGATCACCTCCGTAGAGGTCCATGGGGAGCTCTGCTCATCGATGCCCAAGTGCCCCAACGCCACCACATAGTCCGCGCCCTCGGCCCTCGCCGCGTCCACGGCCTTCTGCACCGCGTTATACAGGTCCGCGCCCTCGTTCCCCTGGCAGAAGCTGTAGATATAGTTTCCCTCTGCATCCTGGAAGTAGGTCGGCGTCGACTTTGTGAAGGACTCAGGCGTATCGATGCCCACATAGCCCACCTTCACATCCCCATAGGTCAGCACCTTGTACCCTTCCAGTACAGGGTTCCCCTCCAGGTCCGTAAAATTGGCGCACAGGTACTCGTACTCCGCCTTCTCCTTTGCCAGGCTCAGGAAGTTTTCCATCCCGTAGTCGAACTCATGGTTTCCCGGGATGGCCAGATCGTAGCCCACCTCGTTCATGATGTCCACGATGTATGCGCCCTTGGACAGCGTCCCGATGGGGCCGCCCTGGATCGCATCGCCGGCGTCCACCAGCGTTACGTTTCCAGCGCCGTACTCGGTCTCCATCGCCGTCTTATACGCGGCCACACCCGCGTATCCCATGTTGGTGACTTCCCCTTCTTCGTTCTTCGCCTGATCGATCCCGCAGTGCACATCGTTTGTGTGCAGGATCACGATCTTTCCGCCTTCGCTCTCTTCCGCAGCCAGCGCTGGCGCCGCCATCGTGATCACCATGGCAAACGCCAGGAACAGCGAGAGCATCTTCTTTTTCATTGACCTGTTTCCACCTTTCTTTTCCACGTCTTACATACCATTTACCTGCATGGTACGGATATTTATAATAGTAACAAAACGGTGACAAGAATACAAGCACCGACCGCAGATTATTTTCGATCTCCAGGCTCAGAAAAGGGGTCCGGAGCCAGTCGGCTCCGGACCCCTTGGGTCGGCTGTATGTCCTGTCACGCCGCGGCGGATGGCTCCGTCTCCGCGTTTGTCATGTCATAGGTGCTCGGGAACACGGCGCCGTTGACCACCCATACGTCGGTGAGGTCGGGCTGGCCGTCCTCACCCACCGCGCAGACCAGATAGTCGCCCTCGCCATGGGGGACCCCGGCCCGATTGGCCTGGAGCACGTCGCCCCAGGAGGTCTGCACCTCCACCTGGAGCTCTGCGGGAACAAAGCAGGCAAAGTTTCCGGTGGTGGGCTTTGTCTTGAGTTCGATATACGTATCGGCGGTGAAATCCTCGGCCGTGAGCTCGCTGCCGTCGGCCTTGGTGTAGGTCTGGATGACCTTCTCAAGCTTGGTCACCCACTCCTCGCCTACCGTACCCTTGAGGATCACATCCGCGCCATTGGGCTGGGCCGTATAGTGGGCGTCCTCCAGCTCATTGTACACCTCGGTGTCCTGAGAGACCATTTTGCCCTGGATCATATAGTCGGTCTTGCCGGTGGCAAACCATTCGTATTCGGTGGTGGCCAGGTAATCCTCCATGCTCGTCTTACCCAGCAGATTTCTGGAGAAGAAGGCGGAGATGCTGCCCTCCACGGCGGCGGTCACGGCGGGCTGATCGGAATAGAATCCATAGCCATGGTCGGCGTCGGGCACAACGATCTCCTCGGCGGCGGGGTAAGCCGCCACGATGAGCTTATTGGTGGCGTCGGTCACCACATCATCCTTGTCGCCGTGGAGCACCAGCATGGGACCGGTATAATTTTTGATGTTGGCCAGGGGGTCCACCAACATATCCTCAAACCATTGGGCGGAGAGGGACAGATTCTGTCCATAGCGGGTGGTGTAGTCAAAGGAGCCCTTCTCCTCGGCAGAAGCGATGGCATCCTCGATGGAAGTCCCCTCGGGCAGTATGCCCGCAATGGACTCTTCGCCGGGGTTCGCGGCGGCGGACAGGAGGACCACGGCCTTATAGGGGTTCCCCTCCTCGCTGATGATCTCCAGCGCCAGGCGTCCGCCCATGGAATAGCCCAAAATACCCAGCTTCGCCTCATCAATATCATAGTTTTCCAGCAGATAGGCCAGGGAGGCATTGGAGTCGGACTTCATGTTGGAGAGCGTATTCTCCGTAAAAGGCGCGGTGGAATCACCGCAGCCGGGGAAGTCCATGCGGATGGAGGCAATGCCCGCCTCGGCCAGAGCGGCGGCCACGCCGCCGAAACCCACGTTCTCATCTTTGCTGCCGCCGTGGCCGTGGTTCATAACCACAGCCGGGAAGGGTCCCTCCCCCTTGGGGATGGTGACTACGGCAGGCACCTGACGATCTCCGTTGGGGATGGAAACGGTGGTGGCGGTATAGGCGTCGGTCTCCACGGTGCCGGAGGGCTCCAGCTTGGCGTAATTCATAAGAATGACGGCCAGCTCGGTGCGCACGGCGGTGCCGTTGGGGTCCAGCAGGTTCCCCGGCTTGCCGGAGAGAATCCCGTTGTAAAAGCAGATGCTCATACCGGAGAGCGCCCAGTCCGGAATGGCGTCGTAATCGGCCATCTCCTGCATAGCCATACCACCCGCGGTGACGTCCATGTTTTGGTACTCGGCGTAGCGGGCGACCACGGTGGCCAGCTCGGCGCGGGTGATGGCGCGCTCGCCGTTGAAGCTGCCGTCCTCCGGGATGGCGGCGAGACCAATGCCTGCCGCCCAGTTGGCCGCGTCGGCGTACCACTTGCCGCTGATGTCGCGGAAGGCGGACCAGGTCAGGTCTCCATCAGCGGACACCAGGGCGGCGCCATCCTCGGCGGGCATCTCAGCCGAGTCGGGCTGTCCCTCCATGTTGTAGAGGGTCTGGAACACTGTGGCGCGGGTCACCGTGCCGTTGGGGGTGAATACCTTGGCCTCAGTGCTGGTGGAGCCCATGATGCCGTTCTCGATAACATAATGCACCGCCTCAGCGTACCACGCATCCGCGTCCACATCCGCCCAGTCGGCAGCCTCGGGCTCCTCAGGGGTCTCGGCAGGGGCGTTCGTCACTGTGATACGACCCCCGGTCTGCCCATAACGAGCCTCAGTGACCGTGCCACCCAGCTCATCGGTGATATAATCCATCAGGACCTCATCCATGGAAACTCCCAAATCATAGTTGACGGTAGCAGCCTTGAAGGCATAGTAGGTATCGCCGCCGGAAGCCATGAAGTCATTGGTGGCAATGGTGTAAGTTTCGGTGAGGCTGAAGTCCCTGCCCCCCACGCTTTCAATGGAGACGCGCCCGATGGAAGCGGGAGCGTAGTAGGTGGAGCCGGGGTACTGCTCGCCCTGGTCATAGGCCACGCCGGCGTCTACGGTGAATACGATGCCGGACACCTGGGGGAACCCGCCGATGGCAGTGGGCGTGCAGTAGGTGGAGGCCTCCAGCGCCTCCAGCAGCTCGGCTCCGGTAACCTTGACGATGCTCAGCGTGTTGCCGAAGGGGAGCACGGTGTTGACATCCTTCTTGGTGATGTCCCCGGCGGCGATGCTGGCGCGGATGCCGCCTCCGTTGGTAACGGCCGCGTCCACCGCCTCGCCTTCCCGCTCGGCGCCCCAGACCAAAGCGTCGGTGATCAGGTCGCCCAGATTGGTTTCCTCCGTTCGGTTGCCGGGCTCACGCTCGCCGTTAAGAAGGGCCTCCGTGCCGGCAAACACCGCGCCGTACTCCTCGTCTACCTGGGCCTGGATCTCGGCGGCACGGGCAGCCACCGCTTCGTCGGTCAGGCTGACGCTTTCGGCGGGGATGCTCTGGGCAGTGATCCCCGTCTCGTCGAGAACGACCATTCCGATGTTTGCCAGCTTGGTGCCGGTGGAGGCGATCACGGTGTCGCCCACCTGATTGCCCTCGGCCACAGCGGCGATATCTTCCATGGTGGAATGGGAGTGCCCGTCAATGAACACATCAATGCCGGAGACCTCGGCCAGCAGATCCACGGAGCGGTTACCGGCGGACTCATCGTCAATGCCCAGATGCCCCAGGCAGACAATATAATCACAGCCTTCGGCCTCCAGCGCATCCACCTGCTCCTGCGCAGCGGCGAAGAGCGCCTCACCGGCCAGGAAGGTAACGCCCTCGATCTTGGCGGGGTGGGCTTTGGTGGCGGTCTCAGGGGTATCCAAGCCGAACACACCGATCTTGACGCCGTCCTCCGTGGTGAATACCGTGTTGGCGCCGAAGGCCACCGTGTCTCCATAGAGGACGTTGGCGGCCACGATGGGGAACTCCGCTTCATCGGCCAGCGCGGCCAGATTGGCGTAGCCGTAGTCAAATTCGTGGTTGCCGGGGGCCGCCACATCATACCCTGCCAAATTCATCAGCTCCACGGCGGATGCCCCTTCCGAGATGCTGACGGTGGGATCTCCCTGGATGAAATCACCGGCGTCCATCAGCAGGACATAGGCGCCCGCCTCCTCCATGGCGGCTTTCAAGGCGGCCACCTTGGCATAGCCGGCGATGGCACCGTGCACGTCATTGGTATGCAGGATCACGATCTCTCCGGACATATCGTCCGGAACCGTGTAGGGGGCGGCCTCAGAGGTCGTCTCCTCTGCCGCCGCAGGTGCGGCCAGGGAGAATACCAGGGCCGCCGCCAGCAGCAGCGACAACAATTTTTTCTGCTTCATTCTTTTGCTTCCACCTTTCTTTTCCACAGTTCGGATACCATTTGCCCGTATGGTCTGGATCTTTATAATAGTAGCAAAGCAGTGCGGGGAATACAAGAGCCGGCGGTCGAAAAGTGCGGGATTTTGCTTTTTCAATGCAGAGGGGCCGAAAACGAGCATGCTCGTCTCCGGCCCTTTCATTCTTATTTCGTGGCCCAATTGCCCGTGGCCTCGGCGGTGAGGTAGGCGTTGATGAACCCGTCCAGCTCACCGTCCATGACGGCGTTGATGTTGCTGGTCTCAAAGGCGGTGCGGTTGTCTTTGACCAGCTGATAGGGCATGAACACATAGGAGCGGATCTGGCTGCCCCACTCGATCTTGAGCTGCACGCCCTTGATGTCGGAGATCTTCTCGGCATGCTCCTGCATTTTGAGCTCCACCAGTTTGGAGCGGAGCATCCGCATACAGGTGTCTTTGTTCTGGAACTGGCTCCGCTCGGTCTGACAGGCCACTACCACCCCCGTGGGCTTGTGGATCAGCCGGACGGCGGAGGATGTCTTGTTGATGTGCTGGCCGCCGGCGCCGGAGGAGCGGTAGACCTGCATCTCGATATCCTCGGGACGGATATCCACCTCCACGTCGTCCGGGATCTCCGGCATGACCTCCACAGCGGCAAAGGAGGTCTGCCTCCGGGCATTGGCATCAAAGGGAGAGACCCGGACCAGCCGGTGGACGCCGTGTTCGCTCTTGAGGTGTCCGTATGCGTTGTCGCCCTGGATCATAATGGTTGCGGATTTGATGCCGGCCTCGTCGCCGTCCAGGTAATCCACCACCTGGTAGGTGAAATCGTGCCGCTCTGCCCAGCGGGTATACATACGGTAAAGCATCTGCGCCCAGTCCTGGGCCTCGGTGCCGCCCGCTCCGGCATGGATCGTGAGGATGGCATTGGCACTGTCATACTCTCCGGTGAGCAGCGTGGAGAGGCGCGCCTCCTCCATCTCAGCCTCCAGCCGTGCAAAACCCGTCTCCACCTCTGGCACCAGGGAGTCGTCCTCTTCCTCGTTGCCCATTTCGCACAGGGTCATCAGATCGTCCCACTGGCCTTCCCGTTTCCGCTGCGCCTCCAGCTTGTTCTCCAGCTGACGCATTCTGCGGGTCACCTTTTGGGACTTCTCCAGGTCGTCCCAAAAGCCGGGCGCGGCGCTTTCAGAGTTCAGCATATCCAGCTCCTGCTCGGCGGCGGGCAGGTTCAGGGCCTGGGCCAGCTCGTCCAGGGCCGGCTTGATGTTGTTCAGCTTTACCTTGTACTCGTCAAATTGCAGCATCGCTCGCACGCTCACTTCCGTTCAAATAGCTCATATATTATATCCGAATCTCCCCATGATGTAAAGAAAAACCCGCCCAAAAGGCGGGCGGGTTCATCTATCGCTGATATTGGGCTGTTGGTCGCCGTGAAAAATGAGATCGTCCACGTCTCCCGCTCCGGTCGCCCGACGCGGCTCATTCTCCCGCTGCTCTTCCGGCATTTCCCTGCGCCTCCCTCTGTTTTTTGATGTACGTATCAGTATATGCAGTACCATCCTCAGTATGTGCGCTCGCCCTCTGCCAAAATTGTCGGGCATTGTCAAAACTTTTGGGGTTGACACGCCGCTCCAGATGTGTTATTCTATTTGAGCACTTAAAAAGTACAGTGAGCTGGAGTAACACGCCGGAGTGGCGGAATTGGTAGACGCCCGGGACTTAAAATCCTGTGGGAGCGATCCCGTGCCGGTTCGACTCCGGTCTCCGGTACCAATATCGCGGGGTAGAGCAGTTTGGTAGCTCGTCGGGCTCATAACCCGGAGGTCAGTGGTTCAAATCCACTCCCCGCAACCATAAACCCTAGGACCGCAAAGGTTCTAGGGTTTTCTCTTTGCTTGCGCTTTTCGACTTTTTTCGCCCCTCTGCGCATCGTTCGGATCATGGTCCGGACGATTCTGTTTCCCAGCAGAGCGCATCCTGTACAGCATTGTGCAGGTGGACCAGGCTGAGTTCCAGCTCATTGCACAGCGCCACAAAGCGTTCGGCCACAGTTTTACTCAAAAATACATCCGGCAGATAGATGGTCTCTCGCATGACATTCTGGGCAAGTTCGCACCCGCAAATTCCATAGGCGGTATATACTCCGTGTTCTTGGTTATATTGCTCCTCCTTGATGAGCCTGTACTGATACATATACTATTCCTCCCAATCGCTCTGGTCAATTTGCTGTATGCGCTGTCGCTCAAAATGAGAGCAGCTTCCGGGCACTCTCTGCGAAAATAACAAATTTTTCATGGATATTGGCGTCTTTTTTACCTCAAGACGCATTGGTTTTCTGATTTCGTTGGAAAGGATGCTTGAAATGCGCATTGCAATATGCGATGATAAAGCCCTTGACCGGGCACTTATTATGGACCTATTGCAGCAGTATCTGGAAGATCGCTCCATCCGATGTGAACTGACCGGCTATGAGGATGGGGTCACACTAATCTGCGACATGGAAGACGGCCTCTGGTTCGACGCGGTCTTTCTTGATATTTATATGAGAGAACTGCTCGGGATCGAAGTGGCCCGCAGGCTGCGTTCCCTTCATTACGACGGCGCCATTGTTTTTCTCACCGGCACGAAAAAATTTGCGGTGGACAGCTATGAGGTGTCCGCCTTCGGCTATCTTCTGAAGCCCCACAGCGTGGAGAAGATCTAGAAGCTCATGGACCGGCTCACCCATGACTTTGACATCAGCGCCTATCAGGTGCAGCAGTGGAACCGGCTTATACTGATCCCCTATCATGATATTCAGTATGTGGAGAGTTCCAACTCCAAGTGTATCCTCCACAGTAAGGGCGGAGCCACTTATAACATTTATAAACGCTTGGATACCATTGAACAGGAGCTGAACGATCCTCGTTTTCTGCGCAGTCATCAGAGTTTTCTGGTGAACATGGACTATATACGGCAGGCGGACAAGCACTTTGAACTGCTGACCGGAGATATCGTCTCCATCCGGCAGCGGGATCTGAAGGCAATCCGCCAGTAGTACCTCGACTACATAGAGAAGAAGAACGCCTCTGACTCCGATATGAAATCCAAAGCATTGCCCCAGGGCGGCTGAACCGTCCGTCACAGGCCATCGCCGCTCTAAAAAATGTCCCAGGTAGACCCAACCGGGTCCACCTGGGACATTTTCCTCTTCCTATTGTCTGAAAAAACCCACCATGGGATGGGTCAAATCATAAATCAGTACTCCTAGTACAAACAGGGTCAGCACACAGCAGCACAGAAACAGGCGGTGCAGCCACTTCTCCTTCCCTGCAATGATCTTTTCGTACAGCTCTATGATTTCATTGTTGAGCGGCGCAGCCCGTTGGCCGCCCTTGTCCTTTATTCCCACCAGCTCATCCAGCGAACCGTCCAGCGCCATGACAATATCACACACCGTCTGAAAGCTGGGGTTATCTGTCTGTCCTGCCATAATTCGATTGATCGTTCCCACCGGAATCCCCGCCAGATCTGCCAATTGCTGATTCGTCAGCTTTCTCTGGTCCTTCAACTCTTTCAGCTGTGTCGAAATCATTTTTTATCACCCACGATAAGACAATTTATCAGATATATCGCGTTTTTCCAAACCCATTACCAGATTTGTGTTTGACACATTCCGCCCTCTGCCCTACTATCTTGTATAGATATCTGAAATCCGTTTGACGGGAACAGTATAACATAAGTTTATATGTGGTGCAAACTCTGAGATGGAGGAATTCGATCATGATGAAAAAGCATTCGCTCAATCATCTGGGCCTGTGGCTGCTTCCGGAGTTGAGCCGCAGGGATATCCAGTTGAGAGAATTTGCCCACCTGCTGGGCACAACGTCCCAGGGCCTCTCGGACCTCCTCCGCGGTCAGCGCTTCAGCTCACACACGCTGGCCCAATGGCAGCTCCGCTTTCAGGAAAAACTGGATGAGATCGATCAGGCGTCCCTTTCTCCTGTCGGCCCCTGCCGTATCCACTATCAAGTCGTCTGCTTCTGCATTAAAAATACATCTGCGGATACCTACTATACCTACGGCCTTCAGTGCCTCTGCAAGCTGTCTGGACAGTGGATACAGCTCGATATGATCCAGGACATCTCCCTCTGCGGAGACGACGTGTTCAGCCTGGCCTCCAGGTTCAACACGCTGCAGCTCTCTCCCCTCCACTTCAGGGATGCCGTGCTCGACAGCGTAAGTTGATTTTTTTCTTCATCGTCCCGGAGTTGACGAGGTTGGATGGACCTATTTTAAAAATGATAGATCCAATATAAAAAGGCGGCGGCCCGAAGGGCAAAGTTTCATAAAGAAGTTAAGGGCAAGGCAGACCGCAATGGTTTGCCTTGCCCTGTTTATAGTGTGTAAACCCACTATGACACTTTCGGGGAAAGTGCCTGTGGGAGAGAGATAAACTGAAGGTTACCGCGCATATTGAATCCACCCAATAATCAGAAGATGCAGCGGATAATAGAGGTAAAACAGCCATTTCATGACACGGTTCAATTTCTCGTTGTTACCTCTTTGGCCATTGTATAGCCTGATAATTGGAATTGCAAAAATGATGCCCATCTGCAATAGCCCATAGACTTTGTCAATTGCAAAGAAATACACCGTCGCATAAATCGCCACATAGAAAACCATCCACAACATTTGTGTTTTGAATTTTCCCCAATTTGTTCCGAACGCCAAAATACACAGATTTGCAACACAACTCCAGTCGCTGGGGAAGCTTATCAAGCAGATCAGTACGATAAGGATGACTTTTACTGTATTTTTCTGTACGCTTCGGCTGTTCACCACCCGAAGCATAACCAACCCCCATGCAAGCGACCACATGACGCTTGTCTGGTTCAGTACACTTCCGTAGTAAAAGGGAATAAAGGACTTCCAATTGACAAAATCCATCGACGCAAACACATAGGCAAAGTGTGATATGAATGCAAACAGAAACAGCCGCACCGTGTATTTGTTCAAATTTTTAGTATAGTGATACCCCTCCGCAATAAAGTAACACATAATGGGGCAGGTAAGTCTGCCTATGATATGAAGCAAAATCGGTACAAACTCTTTTGGATAGCCGGGATAGATCATCCATGTAACATGATCAATTGTCATTGCAATAACAGCAATTAACTTGATTGTATTTGCATCCATTTTCTTATATCTTTCCATGTAGTATTCCTCTTATGAAAATCCCGCTTTTTGGGTTGGTTCATTATAAAACAACACCCGCCGAAAAGCAATTGCTTTTCGGCGGGTGTTAACTTCCTTACGGTATGTTCCCCACTGGGCCGCCGCTTTTTTATTGGGCCCCTCCTCGCTCACTCTCGCTACAGCTTACTGCAATAATCCACCATGAAGTCTTTGAATATCTGGGCGCTCTTGCACAGATGGCTTTTTGCCCTCCAGTAAATCGCCTGGGGCCGGGAACAGGGTGGGTTTACAATTGGAATCATGACAGTGCCGTCATACAGCCCGCTGTTCTGTCCCGTCGAAGTGGCAATACAGACCATATTTTCACTGATGAGCATTCTTGGGCGCAGGATATAGTCGCACTCGATCCTCGATTTCGGCGTAAACCCTGCCTTGAGGCAGAGACTATCGCAAAAATTCCGAAAAGAGGTATTGTGAGGGGAATTGACAAACCACTCGTCTTTGGCCTCCGCCAGATCGATCCATGCCCGCCCGGCAAATCGGTGAGTCGGCGGAACGGCCAAAAACACCTGGGAATTAAAGAGAAGCTGGTATTCGAATTCATACTTGGGGTTGATGATCTCCCCTGTCGTGGCAATATAAAAATCAGCGTTCTCCACCAGGGGGTTCGAGCGGCCGGAATAATCGGAGTTCGTCCCTGTGTCGAACGCGAGCAGGGAGATGGAAATCTCCGGATGTTCAGCCGAAAAGGCGCGCAGCGGATTGTTCCAGAGGTTTGGATTGGTCACCGCCACAGAGACGCTTGCTTCGCCCAGATTCTGAGCCTCCTTGATCTCCGTCTCTGCACTGTCCAGCGCATAAAAGACCTGATCCACATATTTCTGTAATATTTTCCCATAATTGTTCAGCCGGATATTTCTTCCCACCCGGTCAAACAGCTTAACGCCCATTTCCTTCTCCAGTCTGGCCAGGCTGGAGCTGATGGCGGAGGGAGTCACCAGCATTTCCTGCGCCGTTTTGTTCAGGTGCTGCCGTTTTGCCAACTCGGAAAAGTACTTCAACTGCAGCAAGTCCATCGTTCTCCCGTCCTTTCATTAAGATATTTCTTAACAAAACTCGTCAAAAAATGAAATTGATACTTAATATTATCCTGTGTTATGATGAGCCTGTCAAGAGAAAGTTACAGAAAAGGCCGGTAAGCTTTCCGAAAAAATCGTGCAAAACAGAAAATTCATGGGATAGAGAGGGTATGCTTTCAATGGAACTGTTGGAAAACTACAGGCTGGTGGATTTGACCGTCCCCATCAAGACCCCGAACTTGGAAGAGATGGACCCGAAACTGGCCACAAGCCTGGCGGCTGAGATCGAATATCTGGATCACGAGGATACCATCCCCCTGGTCAGCGGATATTTCGGCTGTCGTCCGGAGGATCTGCACGGGGGCTGCGGCTGGGCCACAGAGCGTGTCAGGACCTCCACCCATGCGGGGACACATGTGGATGCGCCATGGCATTATGCTCCCGCTTCCGGCGGTAAGCCCTCCCGCAGGATTGACGAGTGCCCCCTAGAGTGGTATTTCGGCCGCGGCGTGGTGCTCAATATGACCCACAAAAAGAGCGGCGAGACCGTCTCTGCCCAGGACGTAAAAGACGCGCTGGCCGCTCTGGATTATACCCTGAGCTATGGCGACATCGTCTGCATCCGCTATGACACGGACAAGACCTTCGGTACGGCGGCCTATTGGGGCGAGCATCCGGGCCTGAGCGCGGAGGCCGTACGCTTTATCCTGGATCAGGGCGTCAAAGTTATCGGCGTCGACTCCCCCGGCTTCGATGTTCCCTTTGCCAAGACAAAGGCAAATTTTGCCGATTCCCACGACAAATCCATCCTCTGGGAGGCACACTGCGCCGGCATCGATTACGACTACTCCCACATCGAAAAGCTGGGCAACCTGGACAAGGTCCCCGAAAAGGGTTTTTACATCTCCTGTTTCCCCGTCAACCTCTACCAGGGCAGCGCCAGCTGGTCCCGGGTTGTGGCCTTCGTTCCGAAAGATCTATAAACCTTCGCGCTACCGTTTATGGCGGCTCCTATCGGTCGCCGCGGAAATATAAGAGGAGGAACTATCATGAAAAAGACTTGCAAACGGCTCTTGGTTTCCCTGATGGCAGCGGCCACGCTCTTCTCTCTTGCAGCGTGCTCCGGCGGCTCCAACCAGCCCGCTTCCACCGGAACTCCCGCTTCGACTTCTCCGGACGGCGCCACGCTGGACTTCCCCAAGCAGGACATCACCCTCATCGTTCCCTATGCCGCCGGCGGCACCACCGATCTGCTGGCCCGCGCCCTGACCACTCAGCTGAGCGATGACCTTGGTGTCAACGTGATCGTACAGAATGTGGAGGGCGGCGGCGGTACCACCGGTACCTCCCAGGCCGTAAACAGCAAGGCCGATGGCTACACGCTGGCCATCTGCTCCAACGGCGGCTACCTCATCAATCCCGAGATCAACGAAGTGGGCTATACCTGGGAGACCACCACTCCCATCTGCATCGTCTCCGAGATTCCCATCGCTCTCGGAGTTGCCGCCAGCAGCCCCTATGAGACCCTGCAGGACCTGATTGACGCGGCCGCCGCCGCCCCCGGCAGCGTGACCTATGTTTCCCCCGGCGCCAACAGCACCCCCCATCTTCTGGTTGCCGCCGTTGGCCAGCAGGCCGGCGTACAGTGGAACCACTCCCCCAACAGCAGTTCCCCCGCCGCCATTGCCGAGCTGATCGGCGGCCACATTGACGCCGTATCCGTCAACCTGCCCACCTTCAAGAGCTCTACCAATGACGGCAGCGTCCGCCTGCTGGCCGTTACCGGCGACGAGCGCAACCCGTCTTATCCTGACGTCCCTACCTTTAAAGAGCTGGGCTATGATTTCCCCGCCTCTGTCTACTTCTGCATCGTCGGCCCTGCCGACATGGACCCCGCTGTGGCGCAGTGCCTTTCCGATGCCGTAGGCGCCGCCATGGAAAATGCCGATGTGCAGGACTCCTTTACCAAGCTGGATTTCCCCATGAGCTTCACCAGTTCTGAGGACTTCGCTGCCCGGATCCCGGAAGACTTTGCCCTGTACGAGGGGATTCTGAAGGACCTGGGCGTCCTCTCCTGATTCATATTCTCGGTATTCCATCTAAGTCAGCAGGAACAGCGGCCTGCCCAGCCCAATGCAAGAACGTCGTGGCCGGGCAGGCCCGTTCTTCGTCAAATCCTAATGTCCGTTGGAAGGGAGACCAGAGAATTATGAAGAAGAAATACATGGATTGTATCTCAGGTACGGTACTTATCTTGTTTGCCCTCTGGGGTTGGTATGAGACGTCCACCTGGAAAGTATCCGCTGCATCCAGCGGCCTCTCCCCCAGAGTCTATCCTCGCGCGGTATTCACCTGCATTCTCATCTGCGGCGCCATCATCCTGGGCAGGGCCCTTTTTAAGATGTTCCTTTCCAAGAAGGACTCTGCGGCTGAGCTGGACCGTGTGATCGACATGCACCTGGTAAACGTCGCCGCGGTTACCGTCCTAACTCTAGTTTATATTTTTGCACTTCGCGCCTTTGGGTTCCTATTCACCACGCCTGTCTTTCTTTTCCTTGCCATGCTGCTGTTCGGTGAGCGGAAGTGGCTTCGCATGGTGATCATCAGTGTCGCGGGTACTGCTGTGCTGTACTTGTTCTTCGTTCAGATCATGAGCGTACGCTTCTAACAGCGACACCGACGAACTGGGTCAATCGGAAAGGAGAAACTATATATGGACATACTGCAAAACCTCGCCGCAGGCATTGCCCACCTGGCCAGCCCTGAGGTTTGGCTCTTCATTATCCTCGGTGTTGCCGTCGGCATCGTGTTTGGCGCCATTCCAGGTCTGACCGCCACCACTGCACTCGCCATGTTTACCCCCTTGACGTTTGCGCTTTCCCGCTACCCCGCCTTCGGCTTTCTGCTGGGCATTTACTGCGGCGGCTACTACGCGGGCAGCATCCCCGCCATTCTGCTCAAAACACCCGGCGCCCCTGGCAACGCGGCCACCTGTGTGGACGGCTACCCCATGCGGGAACAGGGCCTGGCTGGCAAGGCACTCTCCCTCTCTGTCACCTCTTCCATGATCGGCGGCATTTTTTCCGCTCTGGTTCTGCTGTTTTTTGCACCGCTGATCGGTAAAATGGGTTACCTGTTCGGCGCGCCCGAGTACTTTGCCATCGCCATGATGGGCATGACTTGTCTGGCCGGCGTCTCCGGCAAGGACCTCTGCAAGGGCATCGCCTCCGGCCTTCTGGGCCTGTGCATGGCCATGATCGGCCAGGATGCCATCACCGGCATGACCCGCTTCACCTTCGGCTCTGTCCAGATGATCTCCGGCATTTCCCTGATCCCCGGCCTCATTGGTCTGTTCGCCGTGACAGAGGTCCTCAATAAGGCGGAAGAGATCGGCCGGGAGAAGAAGGGGACCATTACCGACTTCAAATTCTATCCCCCCAAACTCGCAGACTATATCCATATCAAATGGATTCTCTTCAAGTCCTGTGTAATTGGCACCGTCATTGGCGCGATCCCCGGCACCGGCCCCACCATCTCCGCCTGGATGGCCTACAACGAGGCCAAGCGCTCCTCCAAGCATCCCGAGCTGTACGGCAAGGGCTCTCCGGAGGGCGTCATCGCCTGCGAGTCGTCCAACAATGCGGTGACCGGCGGTGCCATGATCCCGCTTACCACCCTTGGTATCCCCGGCGACTCCGTCACCGCCATCCTGCTGGGCGCCCTGATGATCCACGGCATGACCCCCGGCGTGACCTTTGTCACCAATTACGCCGACATGCTGTACTTCTTCTTTATCGTCCTCATCATTGCCAATCTGTTTATGTGGGCGTTTGGTCTTTTGGGCAGCAAGCTGTTCCCCTATATCCTCTCCGTCCCCACTCAGATCCTGATGCCCTTTGTCATCGTCATGTGTATCTGCGGCGTCTATGCGGCCGCTTCCACCTACTACAACCTGTTCCTCATCGTGGTTCTCGGCGCGGTCGGCTTCCTGCTGATCAAAGCTGGCTTCAGTATGGCTCCTATGGTCTTGGGCTTTGTGCTGGGCAACATCATCGAGAATAACTTCCAGCGGGCCCTGATCGGGAGCAATATGGATCCCCTCTGCTTCTTCTCCAGCCCCCTAAGCATCGGCATCTGGGTCGCTGCCATCGTGCTGACCACCTGGATGCTGGTCAAAAACAAACAGTCCAATGCCATGGATGCAAAACTAAACTCTGCCAAAGGTGCGGATACGTCCGCAGAGAAAGACTAATCTGAAAATTTCCCAGAAAGGAACATCACTATGATCCATAACGAAACCATCGATCTTTTGCTCGCTCACAGCTCTGTCCGCCAGTATCAGGACAAACCGGTCTCCCAGGAGGTGGTGGATACCATTTTGAACTGCGCGCAGCGGGCGCCTACCTCCAGCTATCTTCAGTCCTATACCATCATTCAGGTGGAAGACAAAGAGAAGCGGGCCGCCCTGATGGAGTTCTCCGGCGGGCAAAAGTGGCTGGTCAACGCCCCGCTGGTGCTCCTGTTCTGCGGCGATCTGCACCGGGACGACCAGCTCCTCCACCCGGCCGATCAGAACGTACTGCACAATGCGGAGCTCTTCACCGTCGCCGTCTCTGACGCCTCTCTGGTGGCCCAGCGGGCCTTTATCGCGGCGCAGGCCCTTGGTCTTGGCGGCGTGATCGTAGGAGGCGTCCGCAATGAGACCGCCAAAATGGCCCGTCTCTTTGACCTGCCGGAGCTGGTATTCCCGCTGTACGTGCTCTGCCTGGGCTATCCTGAGTCCGTTCCCGTGCAGCGCCCACGCTTCGAGACCCGGTTTATCCACGCGGTGGACCGCTATCCCGCCCTCCCAGATCCCGACGCGCTGGCTGCCTATGACAACGAGGTCCGCGAATACTTCCTCAAGCACACCAGCGATCCCAACGAGTTCGGCTGGATCGCCCGCGGACAGCACGCCATCTCCTCCAAGCCCCGGTATGCGGTGGGCGAGTACCTGAAGGAGGCCGGCTTCCTGACAAAGACGGAGCCCTCTGTGTAATCGCCTTCTGCCATTCGCCGCAGTCCCAGACTGTGCATCCTACCCTAGAAAGGAGATCTATCCCTGTATGGGCAAAAAACTCATCATCACCGCGGCACTCTGCGGGGCGGGCACCATGAAATCCCAGACGCCCTACGTGCCCGTCACACCCGAGGAGATCGCCGCCGACGCTGTGGCCTGCGCCAAGGCCGGCGCCTCCGTCATCCACATCCACGTCCGGGACGACGACGGCAAAAACACCATGGAGACCGAGCGCTTCTGCTATGTGGTCAACCTGGTCCGGGAGGAGCTGGCCAAGGCCAATCTGGACGCCGTCCTCAACCTCACCTCCTCCGGCTCCAAGTTCTCCGAGGATATGCGCCTTGCCCACCTGCCCATCCTCAAGCCGGAGATGTGCTCCTACGACCCCGGCTCCATGAACTGGGCCAACAGCTACATCTTTGCCAACAGCCCCTCCTTCCTGGAGCGTCTGGGCACCCTCTGCCAGAAGGAGGCCATCAAGCCTGAGTGCGAGGTCTTTGACGGCGGCATGATGGGCAACATCG
>CDZQ01013276.1_pt1 | contig 110957 bp, 83 predicted proteins | sample 554831 | NCBI WGS metagenome assembly CDZQ01 (sample SAMEA3182112, study PRJEB8094) | gut metagenome | biome: human; feature: gut; material: Stool; isolation source: human stools | place: Canada | collected 2013-05-06 | reverse complement strand
AATAAATCTCTATTCTTCGATCTCGACGCCCAGCAGACGGGCCAGCTCAACAGCCTGCAATGGACTAATTTTCAATCCTTTCAATTCAAACGACCCGATCTCGCGAACGCGAATGCCGCGGATGTCCGAATCGGCGAAAGAAAGTCCGCGCAGGCGGGTGCCGAAGAATTCGGCCTGTGTCAGGTCGCACTGCGCAAACTCGACACGTTCGAAACGGCAGTCCCCGAAAGCGGCGCCATGCATCGGACAGCCCGCAAAACGCACCGTGCGCAGCCGCGAAAAGGCGAAATTGGCGAACTCGCCCTTGCAACGTTCGAACAGCAGGTGGTTGAGCGCGGTTTCGGCGAAATTCGTTCCCGAAAGTTTGCAGTCGGCGAACCGTACGCGGTGGAGACTGCACCCCAGCAAGTCGGCGTTCGAGAAATCGCAGTTGCGGAAAACCACGTCCGAAAACTGCGAACGGGCAAGCACGCTCCCCGCGAAGAGACAGCCCGTGAAGAGGCATCCCTGCACCGAAAGGTGCTCGCGGTCGAGCGATGCGAAGTCCGCAGCGCGGAACGAAGCGTCGGCGATCTCCTCGTCACGGGTCATCCGAACGGGATCAGCGGACGCTGCTGACTCCCGGAGCAGTTGCGGTGCGGCGATTTCCATGGGCGGCAATTGTTTGAATTGCCGCAAAGGTAGGAATTTTTACCCGTTTCGTTACTACTTCCGGAGGTTGGGATTGTTCATTTTGCGCAACCGGAAATATTGGTTATCTTTGCTGTCGACTCCGAGCTCCAAATTCATGAAAAAGACCTGTTTCCTTCTCCTCACCGTTTTGCTGACGACAGCCGCGCTGCGCGCGTCGGCCCAGAACAAGGACACCTCGAAGGAGAATTTCCCATCGACCGAAACTACGCTTTCACAGATCGGACAGGCCGAGGCGCACCCGAACGCCAGGCACGTCCGGATGGCCGACACTTCAGCCCTCGCCGCTCCGGTGAAACGTCCGGGGCTGATCCGCCGCATCATCGACTATTACAGCCGTTCGAACGTGGACCGCACCTTCGAAAAGAAGATCGACTGGAGCATCGCCCCGGGACCCAACTACTCCTCGGACGTAGGCTTCGGCATCGGATTCCTGCTGGCGGGACTCTACCGGCTCGACCGCACCGACTCGGTCACCGCACCGTCGAACATTTCGATTTACGGCAACTTCACGACCGAAAAATTCGTGCTGCTGCGCTTTTCGGGCGACAACATCTACAACCACAACAAACAGCGGCTGAGCTACTCGGGCGCATTCGTCTACTTCCCCGGCGCCTTCTACGGCGTGGGTTACAACGCCGGCAAGGAGGGTTACGCCCAGGACCTCACCACGACGATGGGCGCCTTCCGCATCTCCTACTGCACCTCGCTCGTGGGCCGCTTCTACATCGGCGTCAGCGGCGGCATCGACTACTCCGGAGCCAAGTACAAAAATTCGGGCATGGCCGACCGCATGAACGGCATCCAGGCCGACGTAGAGTCCGGAAAACCGGTTCCGGGCGGCAAGATGGGCGAGCTTTACAACCTCTGGCAGGAGGGACGCTACGACCCTGCGAAACAGGACCCGTTCTCGAATTACATCGCCACGACGGGCGACAAGCCCAACGCCTTCAACGCCAATGTCGGGCTTTTCGCCCAGTACGACACGCGCGACGTGACGTTCAACGCCTCGAAGGGCATCTTCATCAAGGCCGAGGCCAAATGGTATCCCGAATGGCTGGGAAACACGCGCCGCACGTTCGGACGCTTCACGCTGACCTTCGACTTCTACCAGAAACTCTGGAAAGGGGCCGTGCTGGCCTGCGACCTCTACGCCGACGCCACGACCGGAACCCCCTCGTGGCACATGTACGCCAAAATGGGCGGCATGGAACGCATGCGCGGTTACTACGAGGGACGCTACCGCGACAAAAAACTGGTGGAAACGCAGATCGAACTGCGGCAGAAAATCTACCGCCGCCACGGCATCGTGGGATGGATCGGCGGCGGGCAGGTCTGGGGCACGGAGAAATTCCGCTGGGGAAACACGCTTTGCAGTTTCGGCTGCGGCTACCGCTTCGAATTCAAGAACCGCATGAACATCCGCCTCGATTACGGCTGGGGCAATTTCGGCAACCAGAATCTGCCGTGGGACCGCAAGCGATCCTCGGCGTTCCTGTTCACCGCTTCGGAAGCATTCTAAAGAATATATACGAGGATAAAACCTTCGTCCAGAGAGACGGAGAGCCTGACCGGCTCTCCGTTTCCGATCCGTCCCGCCAGCGTCCCGGCAGCAAGGTCGAGCCGCACGACGTGCAGATCCCTCCGGAAATCCAGCTCCCGGCGTCCGGCATACTTGTAGAGCGTCTCTTTTGCACACCAGACGATCCCCGGCAGAAGCGGGTCGTCGGAAAGGGCCTCCTCTTCAGGCGTCAGGTAGCGGCTCGCGGCGCGTCTGAAATCGCGCGTTGCGGGTTCGATGTCCACGGCGCAACGCTCCGGGGAGGCGCAGACCGCGATGCGGCCGGCGCAATGGGCGACGGAGATATGGACGGCCCGGTTCGTCAGCACCGGGGCGCCCAGCGCATCGTAGGCGATCCCGACGTCGTCCCCCAGTTCGCGGCGCACCACAGCCCGCCACGTAAGGAACTCGGCCCGGCGGCGTTCCGACACGAACCCGGCTGCCGCGGCACGTTCTTCGGAAGTCGTCCACCGGGCGGACTCTTCGGCCGTCAGCGGCGGCGATGTCCACAGGGCCGGAATCATTGAAGGTCGACGCGGATTTTATCGACCCGGTGGCCGTCCATCTCCTGCACCGTGAAACGCAGGTCGTGCGAAGTGAAGACGTCGCCTTTGCGCGGAAAGTCGCGTTTGAGTTCGAGCATCAGCCCGGCAAGGGTTTCGGCCTCGCCCCGGACGTCGGCGAAAACGTCCTCGCCGATGTCGAGGATACGCTCGAAATCCCCGAGGTGGGTCTTTCCCTCGAAAATATAGCTCTTGGCGTCGAGCCGCGTGTAGAAGCACTCGTCGTTGTCGCTCTCATCGGAAATCTCGCCGACGATCTCTTCGATGATGTCTTCGAGCGACACCAGCCCCAGCGTCGAACCGTACTCGTCGACGACGATGGCCATGTGGACCTTGTTCGACTGGAAGTCGGCCAGCAGGTCGTTGATCTTTTTGTGCTCGGGGACGAAATAGGGTTTGCGGATCAGCTGCTGCCACGCGAAATCGCCGCCGTTGTTGATGTAGGGCAGCAGGTCCTTGACGTAGAGCGTCCCGCGGATATTGTCCACATCCTCCTCGTAGACCGGGATGCGCGAGAAGCCCGATTCGATGATCGTCCTCTTGACCGTCTCGTAATCGGCCGTCATGGAGAGCGCCGTGATGTCCACACGGGGTTTCATAATCTCCTGCACTTCGGTATTGACGAAGTTGACGATGCCCGAAAGCATCACGTGCTCCTCGGGGCTGGAACTCTGCGTCATGTCGACGGCGTCGGCCAGTTCGTCGAGCGAAATCTCGCTCTTGTGCGCGGCCTTTTCACTGATGCGGCTGCTCGTGCGGACCAGCGCATAGGAGAGCGGATAGAAAACCCACCGCAGCACCAGCAGCGGACGGGCCACCATCGAGGCGAAGCGCAGGGGAATCGTCTGCGCCAGCACTTTGGGCAGTATCTCGCCGAAAAGCAGCAGCAGGAAAGTCACCAGCACGGTCTTGAACAGGAACTCGAACCGCAGGAAAGTGAAGACCGAGTCGATGATCCCGGCCGTGAGGATGACGATGCAGATATTCACCAGATTGTTGACCACCAGGATCGTGGCCAGCAGCAGGTCGACGTTCGCCAGCAGCCGCAGCATGGCGGCGGCCGATGCGCTTCTGCGGCTCTGCAAATGACGTATATCATTGTGCGAGAGGGAGAAAAAAGAAGTCTCGGCCCCCGAAACGAGCGCCGAAACACACAACAGGCAGAGCGTCACCGCGCAAAGCACGGCGATATGGGGTGAGAACCCGTTGAACGTAATCCAGGAATGCGCGTCTTCCAAATTGAAAATCGGTTAGTTAATCGAATAGCGAGCCGCCCTGCGACTCCTCTTTCTGCGCCTGGGCATCGGTCGTATCGTCCTTCAGCACCTCCTTGCGGCTGCCGGGGACGCGCACGATGAACTTCGAGTTGCGCGACTGGTAGGCGGGTTTGGCCAGCAGGGTGTCGATGTTGCTGTAACGGGTCGGCTTGGCGCCGAGCATCACCAGTTCGGGCTGACGCTGGGCGGGTTTGGGGGGCAGGGGTTTGATCGGCTCCAGCACGGGTGCCGCGGCGGACGTCTCCTTGACGGCCGGTTCGACGGTGCGGACCGGGGGAATGATCTGCTTCATCACGCCGGGCTGCGCGTCGCCTTCGAATCCCGTGGCCACGACCACCAACTCGATGAAATTGCCCAGCTGCGGCTTCTCGCTCGTACCCCAGATGATGTTGGCGTTGTGGATCACCCCGTTGTCGTCCTGCACGCTGGCGTGGGCCTGAATATACTCCAGAATCTGCACCACCTCCTCGTACATCAGGGCGTCGGCGTCCGACACCGAAATATTCAGCAGGATGTTCTTGGCGCCCGAAATCAGGTTGTGATCCAGCAGCGGGGAGCGCAGCGACGCTTCGGCCACCGCCTCGGCGCGCTTGTCGCCGTCGGCCGTAGCCACGGCCATATGCGCCCGGCCGCTGTTGCGCATCACCTTCGAGACATCGGCGAAGTCGACGTTCACCAGATCGCTCTCGACGGTGATGATCTCCGCGATACCCTTGGCCGCAGAGGCCAGAATGTCGTCGGCCTTGCCGAAAGCCTGCTTCAGCGAGAGGCGGCCGTAGATTTCCAGAATGTTTTCGTTGTTGATGATCAGCAGCGAATCGGTGTTCTGGCGCAGCTCCTCGATACCGCGGAACGCCTGTTCGTAACGGATCTTGCCCTCGACGGCCAGCGGCGAGGTGACGATGGCCACGGTCAGCAGCCCCATCTCCTTGGCCAGCTTGGCGATGACGGGCGATGCTCCCGTGCCCGTTCCGCCGCCCATGCCGGCGGTAATGAAGAGCATCTTCGTACCGGCCTCTTCGAGCACCTGACGGATTTCGGGCAGCGACTCGACGGCCGCGCGGCGGCCGTTCTCCGGATCGTTCCCGGCTCCGAGACCTTCGGAGCCGAGGCGGATCTTCCGCTCAACGGGGCTTTTGTCGAGCGCCTGCTGGTCGGTGTTGCAGACCATGAACGTAACGCCCCTGATCCCGAGGTTCCACATATGGTTTACGGCATTGCCCCCTGCGCCGCCGACGCCGACCACCGTAATGATCGAGCCGTCCGTGCGCGGGACCTTGATTTCCGACATCAATTCGTCTGTCATATCGTTATTTCCTAATTATCCAAACAACTTAAATTACCTTTCCCGCAGATGAGCGGTGCTTTCGCGGCGTTCCCCTGCGTTTACAAATCCGACCCTTCCCTGAATCCCTCCCCGGAGGGGACTTGTCGCGGCGCAACCGGGGGTTCAGCCGGGATGTCAACCGGAATGCGGACGAGCTGATCTACCCTAAATCTCCTCGTCCTCGGCGGCCGTGAAACTCTTGTTGATCTTGTCGAAGGTCTTCTGGAAGATCGCACCCCAGTTGCGGCTGCGCTTCGGTTCGATCACCGGCGGCTCGTCGGCACGCTCTTCGTCCGGCCGTCCGGCCGCTTCGGCTCCGGCCTGCACCCCGGAATCGGGTTCCGGAACCGGCACGGGAGGCGTATAGGGCTGGGCAGCACGCGGCTGCGGAGCCTTGAACCCGCCCGCTGCGGGCTGCGGCGGCGTGAAAGGCCGGTGCGGCTCGGAACGAGGAGCCGCGGGGTGCTCGATGACGGCGCAGCCGCCCAGTTCGGCCCCCTTGAGCAGGATGCCCACGGCGGTCGAGAAAGCGGCGTCCGCAACCTTCTCCTTCGACTCCCCGGTGATTCCCGTCTCGGGCACAGCGACACGCACGTCCATGCCCGTCACGCGGCGGAACAGTTCGTCGAGGTCCTTCAATTTGGCCGAACCGCCCGTCAGCACGATGCCGTAGGCCAGTTTCCCGGCGTATCCCGAATCCTTGATCTCCTGCTGCACGAACTCCGCGATGTCCGTGGCGCGGGCCTCGATCACCGTGGCCAGGTTGCGCAGCAGAATGTCCTTCGCCTCGCGGGCCGTACGGCCGTTGACGCGGATCAGCTTGTCCTCGGGAGCCAGTTCGGCGACCGCCGAACCGTATTTCTGCTTGAGGCTCTCGACGTGTTTCTCGGGAACGCTCATCGTGCGGATGTCGCGGTTGATGGCCGATGCGCCCATCGGGATCGAAGCGACGTAACGCACCACGTTGCGGTAATAGACCGTCACGTCGGTGACGCCGCCGCCGACGTCGACCACGGCCACGCCCTCCTCCTTCTCATCGGGCAGCAACACCGCTTCGGGCGTCGCCAGCGCGTCGGACATGACGCCCAGCATCTTGATGCCGAGGCGTTTCAGGGCCATATCGAGACGCTGCATCGGGGTTTTGAGGCAAAGGATGAAGTTGAACGTCGACGAAAGTTTCTTGCCGAACGAACCCACGGGATTGCGCACCTCCTGGTTGTCGTCGACCATGTAGTTCTGGGGCACGCGCTCCATAATGGTCTCGTCGTCGGGGGCCTGCACGTTGCGCATGCGGTCGAACAGCGCATCGACGTCCTTCTGGTTGACGCCGTTCTGGGGATCGTAGACGAAGACATGGTCGGTATGGCGCGCACAGCGCACGAAGTCGCCCGAGATACCGGCATACGCCTCCGTGATGCGGATTCCGAGCTGCTGCTCGGCCTCCGACACGGCCTCGCGGATGGCGCGGCTCACCAGTTCGATATTCTCGATCCGGCCCGCATTGACTCCCTCGACGGGCTTCGTGACGACACACGCCACGTCAAGCAGGCCTTCGGGCGTCTTCTCCCCGACGGCCACCACGACCGACGAGCAGCCCAAATCGACGGCAACGGTATAATTCTTTTTTTCCACGGTATAATCCTTTTACTTCTTGCAAACCACCTGGTCGTTATATCTGATGTCAATAGTGCGGTATTCGCTCCAGCCGATCGACGAGAGGCCGCTGCGGTAAAACCGCAACAGTTTGTCGAACTTGCGCTCCACGTCCTCCAGCCGGCCGAAAAGCACGGCGAAGCGGCCGCTGCGGGGCGTAAGTTCCACCTCCAATGCTCCGCTGGGGGTCGTTTTCGCGGTGATCTGCACCACTTCCGACCTCCAGAAATCATCGTCTTCGACAGTTTCTACAAAGGTAAGGAGTTTCATGAAATCTTCGTAGCTTTTCTCCAACTTTTTTTGTTTCCGCCGCTCGGCCTCCTGCAACCCGGCGATACGCTCGATCTCCTCGCGGATCACGCCCGCCCGGTAGCGGTAGGTGCGGCGCAGGCCGGCTTTTTTCTCGCGCAGCGCGTCGACCCGCGCATCGAACTCCCGCGAACCTTCCAGCCGCCACCACTGCCGCTTGATGCGCATGCGGCGCAGGGCCGAAATGTTGCGGTCGTTCTCCATCTCACGCCGGTAGAGAGGGTATTTCTCGCGTTCGAGTTCGGCGATGCGTTCGTCAATCTCGCCGAGACGCAGGTCGATATGCTCCCGCACGCTCCCGACGTACGACGCAGGGAAGGGAGGACGGTAACTGCCGGTGACCACCGGCACGTAGAGCGACGAGGCGCGGGGCGCGGCGAAGACATAGCCGTCGGCGGTCACGTAGGCGTTCATGCCGTCGGTAAGCAGGCGCACCAGCGGCTTGCGCTGGCTGATCTCGATGTGCAGCGTTCCCCCGTAGGAGACATAGGCAACCGTTTTATCCACGAATCCGTTGCGGGCGATCAGTCGTTCGATACCCGTCAGGTCCACCGCATCAACTGCCGTGCCGAGTGTCTTGATTCCGGCATGTGAAATCCACTGGCGGACCATCGCTGCCGAGACCAGATGTCCCTGCGAAGAGCTGTCCACCACCTCGATCTCCAGCTTTCCGACCGTACCCGTCCTGCGCACGCGCCGCACCGCCGAGGCCGCAAAGACGATGTATGCGGCCACGGCGACCCACAGCAGGGTCAGAAGCGTGTATCGGAGGTAGCGGGACATCACTATTAAAAATTATGAAAAATCATTCAGGCAGATTCCAAGCCACGCAAGAAGTCGTTTTTGTCAAGCAAAAGAGACCTCATCAACTCCAGCCGGAAACGAAAATGCCAAAAACAGATGCCTGTATTTTTAATATTTAGCTTTTCATTTTTAATCGCTCCGCCAATGCGGGGCAGCAGGCGTCGATATTGCCGGCGCCGAAGCTGATCACAACGTCGGTGTCCATCGCGGCCACCTCGTCGGCCAAATGGTCGCGGTCGACGATACGGCACGGCGCGGCGACCCGTCGGGCGATGATCTCCGAGGTGATGCCCGGAATCGGCTCCTCGCGCGCCGGGTAGATGGGCAGCAGCACCACTTCGTCGGCATGCGACAACGCCTCGGCGAACTCCGCATGGAGGTCGCGCGTACGGGTGTAGAGGTGGGGCTGGAACAGCGCCGTGATCCGCCGCCCGGGGAACATCTTCCGCACGGAGGTGAGCGTTGCGGCCAGCTCGCGCGGATGATGGGCGTAGTCGTCCATATAGACCTGCTTCGGGGTGTTGACATAGAACTCGAAACGCCGTTTCACCCCCGAGAACGAGGCCAGCGCGCCGCGCAGCTTATCGGCATCCAGCGGAGTTCCTCCGGCCTTCGCGGCGCACCACACCGAAGCGACGGCCGCGACCGCGTTTTCGATGTTGACCCACCCCGGAACGCCCAGCGTGCACCCCTCGAACGCGCCCGAGGGTGTCACCAGGTCGTAACGGTAATGCCCCCCTTCGAGCAGCTGCACGTTGCGGGCGTAGAAATCGCACGGCTCGTCGTAGGAATAACGGTATACGGCGATCCCGGGGTTGTCGATCACGATGTCGACGCCCCGCTTGATGATGAGCGAGCCGCCCGGCCGGATCTGCCGCACGAACTGCGAGAAGGCCTCCTTCACCGCCTCGTGCGTCCCGTAGATGTCGAGGTGGTCGGCGTCGGCCGAGGTGACCACCGCCACGTCGGGATACAGCCGCAGGAACGACCGGTCGAACTCGTCGGCCTCGACAGCCAGTCTCCCGCCGTCGCCCAGCACCAGATTGCCGCCGAAATTCTTCGAAATGCCCCCCAGAAAAGCCGAGCCGCCGCCCGTCAGCGCGCGGTTGAGCCATGCCACCATCGTCGAAGTGGTGGTCTTGCCGTGCGTGCCCGCCACGGCCATCACGTATTTGCCCTCCGCAAGATGCCCCAGCATCTGCGAACGCTTCTCGACGCAGAAACCGTGTTCGCGAAAATAGCGGTATTCGCCGTGATCCTGCGGCACGGCCGGGGTGTAGACGACCATCGTCTTCTTCGGGTCGAGAAATCCTTCGGGGATCAGCCGCACGTCGTCCTCATAGTGGACCGCCGCGCCCTCCGCTTCGAGTTCGCCGGTCAGGTGCGAAGGCGTGCGGTCATAGCCCGCGACGGCATACCCCCCGTGCAGAAAATAGCGCGCCAGGGCACTCATGCCGATGCCGCCGATACCCAGAAAATAGACGTTCTTGTATTCCATCACTTCATTACCTTTACAATCTCATTGACAATATCTTCCGCGGCGTCGGGCCTGGCCAGCGCCTCCAGATTGCGGCTCATCGCCGCCAGCGTCTCCCGATCCGCCAGCAGCTCCACGGCCCGCGGCATCGCCTTCGTCCGGCACTCGGCGTCCGGAACGACCACCGCCGCGCCCTTCGTCTCCAGCGCCCGGGCGTTTTTGGTCTGATGATCCTCGGCCACGTTGGGCGACGGAACGAACAGCACCGGCTTGGCAACGAGGCACAACTCGGAGACCGTCCCGGCCCCGCTGCGCGAGACGACCAGATCGGCCGCGGCATAGGCGTAGTCCATGCGGTCGATGAAAGCCCCCTGCCAGACGTGTGCGGCGGGGTGCGCGGCCAGAAAGGCCTGCATTTCGCGTTCGTAGTACTTGCCCGTCTGCCAGATCACCTGCACGGGGGCCTTGCCGTCCGTTCCGACGATCCACGCCTTCATCATCTCGTTCAGCGACCGCGTGCCGAGCGACCCGCCGACCACCAGGATCACCGGAAGATCGGGCGTCAGCCCGTAATATTCCAGCGCCTCGGCGCGGTCGGCGCCCTCCTTCGAAAAGCGGCCCCGCAGGGGATTGCCCGTCAGGACGATCTTCGCCGCCGGGAAGAAGCGTTCCATGCCTTCGTAGGCCGTGCAGATGCGCCGCGCGCCCTTCGCGAGGATTTTATTCGTCACGCCCGCATAGGAGTTCTGCTCCTGAATCACGGTCGGCACGCCCATCCGCTGCGCGGCCCACAGCACCGGAGCGCTGGCATAGCCGCCGAAGCCCACCACGGCGTCGGCCCCGAAGTCGCGGATGATCCTCTTCGCCATCCGGATGCTCTTCACCGCCTTGAACGGCACCGCGAGGTTGCGCCAGTCCAGCCGCCGCTGAAGGCCCGCGATCGGCAGACCCACGATGCGGTAGCCCAGCGCCGGGACCTTCTCCATCTCCATCTTGCCCTCGGCCCCGACGAAGAGAATCTCCACCCCGTCGCCGAAACGCCGTTTCAAGGCCTCGGCAACAGCCACGGCCGGGTAGATATGGCCTCCGGTTCCACCTCCGGAAAGAATGATGCGTTTCATCGTATCTAATTTTTAATTCTTAATTTTTAATTGATTCTGCCGCCGGGGCGGCAGAATCATCGTCCCCAGTTCCCCCGGTCCAGCGACCGGTAGTTGATCGCCTCGGCGATGTCCGCCTGAACGATGTCGGCGCGTCCCGCCAGGTCGGCGATCGTGCGCGCCGCCTTCAGGATACGGTCGTAGGCCCGCGCCGAGAGCGACAGCCGCTCCATGGCCCGCTCCAGCAGCGCGGCCGAAGCCGCATCGAGGCGGCAGTATTCGCGCAGCATCGCGCTGTTCATCATCGAGTTGGTATGAACCCCCTCGACACCGCCGAAGCGCGCCTCCTGCACCGCCCGCGCCCGGACGACCCGTTCGCGAACCGCAGCGCTCGCCTCGCCCGGCGCAGCCGCCGACAACTCCCGCGGAGTCACGGGCGTCACCTCCACATGCAGGTCGATGCGGTCCATCAGCGGACCCGAAATGCGCCCCATATAACGGTGCACCGACCCCGGAGAACAGGTGCACTCCTTCGTCGGGTGGTTGTAATAGCCGCACGGGCAGGGATTCATCGCCGCCACGAGCGTAAAATTCGCCGGGTATTCGACGTTGTATCTGGCCCGCGAAACCACGATCTTCTTCTCCTCCAGCGGCTGCCGCAGCACTTCGAGCACGCTGCGCCCGAATTCGGGCAGCTCATCGAGGAACAGCACGCCGTTGTGAGCCAGCGACACCTCGCCCGGCCGGGGCGACTGCCCGCCGCCGATCACGGCGACCTGCGAAGCCGTATGATGCGGAGCGCGAAACGGCCGCCGGGTCATCAGCCCGCCCGTCACGCCCGCCTTGCCCGCCACGGAGTGTATCTTGGTCGTTTCGAGCGCCTCTTCGCGCGAAAGCGGCGGCAGGATCGTCGGCAGACGCCGTGCGAGCATCGTCTTGCCCGAACCCGGCGCACCGACCATGATGACGTTGTGCCCTCCCGCCGCCGCGATCTCCAGCGCGCGTTTCACATGCATCTGGCCCCGCACGTCGGCGAAATCCTCCGCATAGTGCGTCGCCGCCGCATCGAACGGTTCGTCGTCGGCCGGCACGGCAGGCGCAATCTCCGCCTCGCCGTTCAGGTATCCGACGACCTGGCGCAAGGTCGTGGCGCCGATCACCTCGATGCCGTCGACAACCGCGGCCTCCGCCGCGTTTTCCACCGGCAGCACCACCCGCCGCAGCCCCTCCGAACGCGCCCGGACCGCAACGGGAAGCACGCCCCGCACGGGTTTGAGCGAGCCGTCGAGCGACAGTTCGCCGACGAACATCGTCCCGGCGACCGCCCCGGCGTCGATGCGGCCCATCGCCGCGAGGATTCCCACGGCGATCGGCAGGTCGAAACCCGCCCCCTCCTTGCGCAGGTCGGCCGGAGCGAGGCTCACGACCACCTTCTTGCCCGACATCCGCTCGCCCGAGTTCTCGAACGCCGCCCGGATGCGCTGTTCGCTCTCCTTCACGGCATTGTCGGGCAGTCCCACGAGGTACATGCCCAGACCGCCGCCGGCGATGTTGACCTCGACGGTCACCGCCACGGCGTCGATCCCGGCGACCGCTCCTGCAAATGTACGAACGAACATGGCTAAAAAGGCGCTTCGTCGTCGATCTTCGTCGAGCGGTTGACGTCGAACTCCCCGCCCATCGCCGCACCGAGGCCCGACGTCCCCGGCTGGCTGTTCGAACCGCTGGCGTAGTCGTCGTAGGCCTGCTGGCTCTCCGCCGCCTGCGCGGGCGGCAGCATCGAGTCCTCCACGTCGGCGAAGCGGGCCTGCTCCTTCAGGAAGCGCAGGTTCACGTCGCACACCGCGCCGTTACGGTGCTTGGCAAGGATGATCTCGGCCATGCCCGCCGTGGGCATGCCGTTCTCGTCCTGGTTGATGCCGTAATACTCCGGACGGTGGATGAAGGCCACGATGTCGGCGTCCTGCTCGATGGCGCCCGACTCGCGGAGGTCCGACAGCTGGGGACGCTTCGAGCCGCCGCGCATTTCGGTGGCGCGGCTCAACTGCGAAAGGGCGATCATCGGCACGTTCAGCTCCTTGGCGATGGCCTTCAGCGTACGCGAGATGAAGGCCACCTCCTGCTCGCGGTTGCCCTTCGTGTCCTGATTGCCGGTCATCAGCTGGAGGTAGTCGATGATGATGATCTTGATGTCGTTATGAATTTTCAGACGCCGGGCCTTCGAGCGGAACTCGAAGACCGAAAGGGCCGGAGTGTCGTCGATGAACAACGGCGCCGTGCCCAACGGCTTGGTGGCCGATTCGAGGTGCCGCCACTGCTCGGGCGTCAGACGCCCCGACTTGACGTCGTTGCCCGAAAGTCCCGTCTCGGCGATGATCAGACGCATCATCAGCTGCACGGAGGACATTTCGAGCGAAAAGAACGCCACGCCCTGCTCGTGGTCGACGGCCATGTTGCGGGCCATCGAGAGCACGAAGGCTGTCTTACCCATCGAGGGACGCGCGGCGACGATGATCAGGTCGGACAGCTGCCAGCCCAGCGTCACGCGGTCCAGAGCCATGAAGCCCGACGGCACGCCGCTGAAGGCGCTGGTGTTCTTCGACGCCTCCTCGATCTGCATCAGCGCCCGGGCCAGGATGTCCTTGGACGACTGCACCGAACGTTTGACGTGCCCCTCGGCGACCTTGAAGATCTCGCCTTCGGCGTAACCGATCAGCTCCGTGACGTCGGTCGACTCGTCGTAGGAGCGTTTCTGAATCTCGGTCGCCGAGCGGATCAGCTCGCGCTGCACGTATTTCTGGGCGATGATCTTGGCGTGAAACTCGACGTTGGCCGCCGAACCGACCTTCTGGGTCAGCTGCGCGAGGTACGAAGCGCCGCCCACCTTCTTCAGCTCCTTCTTGGCCTTGAGCCGCTCGGTCACGGTATAGAGGTCGATGGGTTTCAGCTCCATCGACAGTTCGTTGATCGCCTTGTAGATCAGGCGGTGTTCCTCGGTGTAGAACGCCTCGGGGGAGACGAACTCCTGCACGGTGATGATGCAGTCCTTTTCGAGCATCAGCGCACCGAGCACGGCCTCCTCCAGCTCGACCGCCTGCGGGGGTACGTTGCCGACGGTATCGGTCATCGCCTCGAACGCCTCCCGGTTGCGGGAGGAGGGTGTAAAATCTTTCGCCATGGATAATCGGATTCTTTCAAAGGTCAAAAGTAAGCATAAGCGGGGAGAAATCAAAACCGGGCGGAACCCCGGTTTGTCGAAAACTATGTTTATAACACAGCTTCCGCCACCGAATGCCGGAACGGACCGGATGCCGGTCCCCGGCGGGCCGCCGCGTTTCGGGGCCTGTCCTGCCCCAAACCCCTTTCGCGGAAGGGGTTCACGGCCTGCGGCCGGAATAACGTCCTGTTGATAAGTTTTCGAATCGCCGCCTACTCCTTCACGCCCAGTTCGCGCTGCGAGACGGCGAGGGCGGCGATGCTGATGCGGCAGCCGGGCGCATCGCGCAGGATCGCCGAGGCGCACGAAAGCAGCGTCGAGCCGGTGGTCATCACGTCGTCGACCAGCAGGACGTGCCGCCCGGCGAGCCGTTCGGGACGGCACACCGCAAAGGCGTCTTCGACGTTGCCGGCCCGCTCGCGGCGGGGCTTGAGGGCCTGGCTGGCGGTGTTGCGCACCCGGCTGACGCTGCGGCGGTCGACCTCCACGCCCAACTGCGCGGCGATCCCCTCGGCGATGTATTCCGACTGGTTATACCCCCTCCGGCAACGCTTAAAGGGGTGCAGCGGCAGCGGAACGACCACCTCCACGTCGTCGTAGAGTCCGCTTTCACGCAGATACCGCCCGTACCACGCGCCCATCTCCCGGGCCGTGCGCCACGCCCCGCGGTACTTGAAGCCGTGGATCAGCCACCGCCAGCCGCTCGCGCGGACGAAGAACAGAAAGCCCGAAGCCTGACAGACGGGGACCATGCCCCAGCATCGGCGCACCACGGGGTTGTCGGCCTCGCGCCAGTAGCCCGTCAGCGGCGCCGTGACGCGGCACAAAGTGCAGACCGTGCGTTCGCCGCGCGCAAGCGGCTCCCCGCAGACGGCGCAGCGGGGCGGGAACAGCAGCGACGCGACATCGCGGACGAGGTCATTGAGGATCGACATTGACGACGACGGTGATCGACTTGAACGCCGGGTTTCCGGCAAAGGTTTTCAGCTCGGCCGCGAGCAGTTCGCGGGCGCGGGCCGAAGAGGCGCCGCTCTCGATTTTCAGCAGAAGGCCCACGAGGTATTCGCCGCGGATGCGGTCGACGGGCGGGGTCATCGGCCCCAGCAGACGGCGGCCGAAACGGGTGCGCAGGCGTGCGGCGAGGTCCATGACCCCGTTTCGGAGCACCGAAGGGTCGCGGTGGCGCAGCGTGAGCGACGTGAGCCGCGCATAGGGCGGATAGAAAAAGGCTTTGCGCTCGGCGAGCTGTGCGCGGGCCATCCCCTCGAAATCGCCCGCCGCGACCTGCCGGATCACGGGATGCCCCGGTTCGGAGGTCTGGATCACCACCTCGCCCCCGTCGTCGCGCCGTCCGGCGCGGCCCGCCACCTGCATCATCAGCTGGAAAGCCCGTTCGGCGGCCCGGAAATCGGGGTTGTTCAGCAGGTTGTCGGCATTGAGGATGCCGACGAGCGACACCCCCGCGAAGTCGAAACCCTTGGTGATCATCTGCGTGCCGACCAGAATATCGGTCCGGCGGGCCTCGAAATCGGCGATGATGGCGCTGAACGCCTTTTCGGAGGTCACGCTGTCCCGGTCCAAACGGGCAACCCGCGCTTCGGGGAAAATCCGGGAAATCTCCTCCTCGACCTTCTCGGTCCCGAAGCCCATCGGGAGCACATCGGTGACCTTGCACGAAGGGCACTTCGCCGGCACGTCCTCCGTATGGCCGCAGTAGTGGCAGACGAGTTTCCGCCCGCCCTTGTGGTAGGTCAGCGTCACGTTGCAATGGGGGCAGCGGGCCGTCCAGCCGCACTCGGAACACGCGACGTAGGGCGAAAACCCGCGGCGGTTCTGAAACAGCATCACCTGCCCGCCCCGGTCGAGGGTCTCGCCGATCCGGTCCAGCAGGAGTTTGTTGAAATGGGCCTTGCGCTCGCCGCGCCTGGCGGCGCGCAGGGTGTCGGAAACGAGGATTTCGGGCGGGCGGGCGTCGCCGTAACGCTCAGTCAGCTCCGCGCGCCCGTATTTGCCCGACGCGGCGTTGAGCCACGTTTCGAGCGACGGCGTGGCGCTGCCCAGCAGCGTCCGGCCCCCCGTCAGGCGCGCCATCACCACGGCGCAGTCGCGGGCGTTGTAGCGCGGCGCAGGCTCCGTCTGCTTGTAGCTGGCGTCGTGCTCCTCGTCGACGACGATCAGCTGCAAATGCTTCAGCGGCAGGAAGACCGACGACCGCACGCCGACCACGAACTCGCCCCCGTCGGAGCGGTTCAGCCGCAGGTAGGTCTCCGTGCGGCGGCGGTTGGTGAGTTTGGAATGGTACGGAGTGACGCGGCTGCCGAAGATGCGCTCCATGCGCTCGATCAGCTGCGCCGTAAGGGCGATTTCGGGCACCAGCAGCAAAACATCGCCGCCCCGGGAGAGCACCTCGGCGATCAGGTGGATGTAAATCTCGGTCTTGCCCGAACCGGTGACGCCCTGCAAAAGAGCGGTGGTTTTCCCGGCGGCGAACTGTTCGCGCAGGGCGTTCAACGCCGTCAGCTGGTGCGCCGTCAGCTCCGGAAGGCGGAAGGCCGACCCGCCGCGCTCGACCGAACGTTCGCGCTGGGTGCAGACGATGTATTTCTTGCGCTCGAGGGCGTGCAGCACGGCATAATCGGCCCGGAGCAGGCGGCGGGCCACCTCGCCCGTCGCGATGCGCGTTTCGTCGCCGGCCGCAGCCAGCTCGAGCAGCGCCTCGTACTGCTTCGGGGCGCGCCGTTCGATCTTCTCGCAGACTTCGTGAAAACGCCCCTCGTCGCGGAGTTCCGCAGCCAGCGACACGTAACACTCGGTGCGGGGACGGAACTCGTCGCCGGAGAACTCCTCCTCCGTGTCGCCCGAAGGCTTCATCAGCGCAGGCAGCGCCACGCGCATCACCTCCCCCAGGGAGCACATGTAGTACGAGGCGATCCACTCCCACAGCGACATCTGCTGCGCCGAGAGCAGAGGCGCATCGTAGAGCACGCGCTGGATCGGTTTGACGGTTTTGAAATCGGGCCGGCGGTCGTGGACCCGCCACACGATGCCCGTATAGAATTTGCGTGCGCCGAACTGCACCGCCACGGCCTGCCCGGCCGCGACGTCCGTGCCTCCGGGCACGGCAAACGTGTAGACGGGCTGCGCCAGCGGAAGAACTATGTCGGCGTAGAGCTGCATCAGCCCTTCCCGATTGTCTGGAATCCCTTCCCGTAGACGCCCATGACCGATCCGACGGTCATAAAGGCCTCGGGGTCGATGGTCTTGACGAATTTGAGGATCATCGAGGTCTCCCGCTTGCGGCAGACCACCATGACGATTTTGGACTCCTTTTTCGAATACCACCCCTGCGAGTCGATGAGCGTCACCCCGCGGTGGACGTTGTCGACGATCGCCTGGGCCATTTTCTCGTAGTCGTGCGTGACGATGAAGACCTGGCTCGACTGCTGGTTTCCGGCCATGATCATATCGACCGTATAACCCACGACGGCCGTCATCACGTAGCCGTAAATCACGGCGCTGATGCCCATGCCCACCAGCAGGGCCGAACCGATGATGACGAAATCGGAGTAGATGAGGATTTTGCCGTAGCTGACCGTGCGGTACTTGTTGATGATCATGGCCACGATGTCCGTGCCGCCCGTCGAGCCGCCCTGCGAGAAGCAGAGCGCGATGCCGGCGCCGGCCAGGATACCGCCCATGACGATGGCCAGCAGGTTGTCGACCCCGAGGAAGTTGCCATCGGGAAGCACCTCCTGCCAGAAGTTCATGCCCAAGGAGATGATCACCACGCAGAAGATGGTCTTGAGACCGAAATTCCACCCCACGATAAATCCGGCGACCAGCAGCAGGACGGCATTGATGATGAAAACCATCGTACCGATCTGCAGGTCGATTCCCGCCGTCGAGAGCGCATTGCACAGCACGAGCGACAGACCTGCGGCGCCGCCGCCGACGCCGCCGGCCGGGAGGATGCAGCCGATCCAGCCGAAAGAGTACATCAGCATGCCGACAGCCATCAGAACATACTCCTTGACGGGTTTGAGCACGATGTCGGGATTGATGGGTTTCATAACGAAGGGGGTTATTCGGGGTTTGCCTCCGCAAAGGCGGCGCAGGCCGGACGCAGAGCCGGGTCCACCCGCGTTCTGCCGAGGCGCAGCCTACCTCTGCCGAAGTTTGTCTGCGGCAAAGGTAGTAAAAATTTCGCCTTGGTATACATTGCGTTCCTCCAATCTTTTTTCGAGCATCGCGAGCAGCTGCTCGTTGCGCACGAGGCCCCAGTTGCGGCCGTAATGGTAGCGCGGCGGAGCCTCCGAGGCGAAACGTTCGACGACCACGCCGGGACGCAGCCGGCGGAGGATTTCGACGAACAGGTCGATGTACTCCTCCGGCTCCCAGAAGCGGAAACGCTCCGGTACGGCGTCGTACTCGGCGGCCATCGGCGTCGCGCGGAAAACCTGCAGCTGGTGGAACTTCACGGTCGTGAGCGGCAGGGCGTTGATCCGCTCCACCTGGTCGAGCAGCATCGCGTCGGTCTCGCCGGGAAGTCCGAGGATGAAGTGCGCGCCGACGTGCAGGCCCCTCGCGGCGGTCATCTCGACGGCGCGGCGGGCGCACGCGAAGTCGTGGCCCCGGTTGACGGCCCGGAGCGTGGCGTCGAAGGTCGATTCGATGCCGTATTCGAGGGCGACATACCGATCCCGGGCCAGCCCGGCGAAGTAATCGAGCTTGCGCTCGTCGACGCAGTCGGGGCGCGTGCCGACGACGATTCCCGCCACGCCGGGATGCGCGAGGGCCTCATCGTAAAGCCTCTTCAGCCGCTCCAGCGGGGCGTAGGTGTTGGAAAAAGCCTGGAAATAGACCAGGTAGCGCTGCGCCGAACGGTAGCGGTTGCGGTGGAATTCGATCCCCTCGGCGATCTGCTGCCCGACGCTCTTCGAGGGCATGCAATAAGAAGGGGTGAACGCTCCGTTGTTACAGAACGTACACCCTCCCTCTCCGATCGTCCCGTCGCGGTTGGGGCAGGTGAAGCCCGCATCGACGGAAAGTTTCTGCACCCGGCAGCCGAACAGACGGCGGAAGTACCCCGCATAGGAGTTGAACCGCCTCGTATCGCCCCACGGGTAAGTCATCGCTACAAACCCCAGTCCGAAGGGTTATAGGAACTCTTCGGCGCGTTGGGCACGTTGGCGAAGAACTGGAATCCGGTCAGCGCTTCCAGATCGGAAACCTTCATCATATCCTTCGCCTGCGGCTTATGGCCTTTTTCCATATTGTGGCGCAGCACGAACGCCGCACACTTAAGCTCGTCCGCCCGGCAGTCCCGGACCGACTTGCGCGTAGAACCGCTCTTAGTCCGCAGGATCAGGTAGTAGAACATCGAAGGACGGGTTACGTCGTTGCGCCCGCCGAAAGAGATCTTCGCCGGGGAGCAGCTCTGCCCGTAGGCGTCGGTGAAAGGCTTGAAATACGTTCCGACCACGATGTAGGTCGTGTCGGCGCACACCTGCGCATCGACAAACGCCTCCAGGTTGTTCCAGGCGCCGCCGCCGGTATTGAAACTGCCGGAATACTGCGGAGCGATGTTGGTGTAATAGAAGACCTGCTTGTTGACCTCGCGGGTTACGAGGCGCTCGGCCGAACCGAGCATGTGTCCCTTGTTGCAACCGCCTCCGGTAGACTTGCTGCTGCACTGGATATTGGACGGAATCTTCGGATCACGCCCGTAAGCATCGGTGCGGTCCGTGTTTTTCACCTCGTAGCAGGCATGACGCGGAGCGGAGACCCACAGCGGACAATGATTTTCAGCGCTGAAGCAAACCGTATAGTTACGCGCTTTGTGGCCGCCTACCGAAAAGTCGGGGCAGATGTGATAGGCGTAATAGTAGTCGCTGTTCGCAACCTCGACCGGCAGTTCGGGCCAGCCCGAATACTTGGCCGAACCCGTATTTCCGCCGCCGCCGTCCGACGAGGTGGTGAAGGTCGCCGCGGCGCTGGTGTAGGTCTGCCCGCCCCAGTCGGCGCAGAGCGCGAATTCATAGGTCGTGCCGGGCGTCAGGCCGGTCAGAGCCGCCGTCTTGGTTCCCGTTCCCGTCGGAACGTTTACCCGGTCATAGCTGCCCGACGAAGCCGGCTTATACCGGAAATAGACGTCGTAGTCGGCCGTATCTTCGAAATTGAACGTACAGCTCAGCGTCGCCTCGGTCTTGGTCACGCCCGACGCCGCAGGAGTTCCGAAAGCGGGCCGTTCGGGATCGGGGTCGGGCATGTCGTCCTGCCCAGTTTTGAAGACCGCCCCTGCGCTCTGAACCCGTCCGGTCGACAGGCCGGCATAGGCGAAAACCACGTAGCTCGTTTCGGGCTGAAGCCCGGTCAGCGTGGCGGCAATGCCGGTGCCGTCAACCGCGGAACCCGCCACATCGGCAAACGCGCCGATTTTATTGTCGACAACGGCAGCATAGGAAAAACCCACGCTCGTGTTTTCGAGCACGCCCTCGCCGAAACGAGTCTGGCAGCTCAACCCGACCGTCGTGCCGTTGACCTCGGCCACAGGCGTCAGGAACCAGTCCGTTCCGGTCTCCGTCTTTTCATCCCCGCAGGAGGCGAAGGCCACGGTAAGGCCCAGAAGCAGAAATGCAAAAATTTTCTTCATTTTGATATAAATATGTTATTCCTTGTTTTTTGAATCCATCCAAATCGTCACCGGCCCGTCGTTGACCAGCTCGACCTGCATGTCGGCGCCGAATTCGCCCGTGGCGACCCCGCGGCCGAGCAGCTCGGCGACCCGGGCCGTAAACCGTTCGTAAAGCGGGCGAGAAACGGCTTCGGGGGCCGCCTTGATATAACTCGGCCGGTTGCCCTTGCGGGTCGAGGCCTGCAACGTGAACTGGCTCACGACCAGAATTTCGCCGTCTGTCTGCACCACGTCGAGGTTCATCACCCCGGCTTCATCGTCGAAGATACGCAGGCGCACGAGTTTTCCGGCGAGGTACTCGATGTCCTCGTCGGTGTCGTCGCACCCGACGCCGAGCAGCACCAGCAGTCCCGCCCCGATCCGGGAGCAGACATCGCCGCCGATAGCGACGGAAGCGTGTTTTACACGCTGAATGAGCAATCGCATGGCAGGGATATTCAGAGGTTTTCGAAATAGGTCCACAGGTTGTCGCCCGCAGGCACGGGAGCCGTGACCGAGAGCGGCTCGCGACGCACCGGATGCTCGAATTCGACACGGCGCGAGTGGAGCGAGATGCCGCCCCCGGGCAGGGAGCGCCGGGCGCCGTATTTCAGGTCGCCGCGGATCGGACACCCGACCTTCGAGAGCTGGGCGCGGATCTGGTGGTGACGCCCCGTGAGCAGTTCGACCTCGACCAGCGTGTAGTTCGTCCCCGCCCCGAGCGTCGCGTAACGCAGGCGCGCCTCCTTGGCGTCGCCCTTCGGGGCGTCGCAGGCCCGCGAACGGTTGGTCCTGCCGTCGCGCAGGATATAATGGCGCAGTTCGCCGCTCTCGGGATCGGGCGTGGCTTCGGTCAGCGCCCAATAGACCTTATGGATACGGCCTTCGCGGATCATCTCGTTCAGACGGACGAGCGCCTTCGACGTCTTGGCGAAAACGACGGCTCCGCTCACCGGGCGGTCGATGCGGTGCACCACGCCGAGGAACACCTCGCCGGGTTTGGCGTCGCGCCGTTTGATGAAGGCCTTGATCTGGTCCTCGAGGGCGCTCTCGCCCGACGGGTCGGGCTGCACCAGATCGCCGCAGCGTTTGTTGACGATCAGCAGGTGGTTGTCTTCGTAGAGAATGTCGTCCGGGTTGAACATCGTCGGAAATTACAGAATAAAGGTGAAAGGCAGCAGTTTGGAGGCCGAATCGACCGCCGTCACCGTACCGTGGCCGCTCATCAGCACCCGCATCGGGGAACCCTGACGACGCTCGACGTCGACCATCACCTGCCGGCACTGGCCGCAGGGATAGCATTCGCGCTCCGAGGGGTTCGAGGCAATGGCCATCGTCTCGATCGGATCGTCGGCATAATTGGCCTGGGCGTAGAACATCAGCGACCGCTCGGCGCAGAGTCCCGCGGGATAGACCTCGCTTTCGAAGTTGCTGCCGTAGAGTATTTTCCCGCTGCGCAGACGCGCGGCGGCGCCTACGTGGAAATTCGAGTAGGGCGCATGCGCATTGGCCGTGGCCCGTTCGGCCTCGGCGACCAGCCTGCGGTCGGCTTCGGAAAGCTCCGACAGCGCCGCGTAATGTTCATAATCGAAACAAAACTGCTTTTCCATAACTCCTCCTTTTTTACAGGGGTGAACTACAAAGATACTAAAATTTTCAGAAATCGCTTACTGAATCGTACTTTTTCAGTCTCTTTGCTTTCAACCCGGATGAATTGTTTTATTTTCAGGACCTTCCGGCCGACGAACGGGGATTTGGCGCCGGGACCGGCCGGCCGGGTCCGCAGGCCGGAGGGTTCCGCACCTCGCAAAGAACGAGGCGGACGGACGCCGCGAGCCGTCTGCGACTATCGCGGAGGGAATTTCGCCTTAACGAAGTCCGGGCCGGACGGGACACACAAGTGCATTTCCCGTTCAGCCCGGACAAGGCGAGGTGAAAGACACCCGAGAGAATCGGAAACCGTCCTATTCGAGCACGAACTTCGCCTGCACGTTGTACTGCAACTTGATGGTCTTGAAATCGAGCGGTTCGTCCGCAGCGGCGTCCTCGGCGACGCCCATCGCCTTGGCGCTGCGCATCACGGCCATGTTGTCGTAAAAAACAGGCATCACGTTGTTGTTCGAATCGTAGATGTAGAAGCATTTGCCGATCTTCTGCCCGATGGCTTCGGCCAGCGTCGCGGCGCTCTGGCGGGCGTTCTGCATCGCCTCGACGCGCACTTCGGCCTTATACTGTTCGATTTTCGAGTGCGAGACCTTCAGGATCGAGACGTTCGAGATACCCAGTCCGTCCAACGCCTGCCACACTTTGGCAACCATCGCCGAGGAACCCAGCTGCAACTGGTATTTGGCCGTGGCCACCGAGGTGTTTTTCTTGAAGAACTCGCTCGACAGGTTGGCCATCTTGAGCTGTTTCTCGACATCGACCCCGGCACGTTTGAGCGCGGCGATCATGTCGCGCTGCTGGCTTTCGACCGAAATCTTGCCCTTCGAGTCGCGCTCGTTGATGATGATCTGCAAGTAGAATTCGTCGGGCGCGATCTCCTTTTCGGCACGTCCGTTGACCTGAATGTAGCTGGGGAACGCCTCCTGCATCTGCGCTGCCGCGGGGAGGGCGAAAAACGCCACCGCCGCCAATAAAATCAGTCGTTTCATTGCCTTTTCGTTTTTAAATAACCTATTACAAAGATTATGCAAGCCGGGCGTCGCGCGGAACTGTTTTCAGCCGGGCCGGTTTCCATCCCTTTGTATCCAGTAAAACGCCGAAAAACGAAAATACTGCATCCCCGATGCGAAATCAGGCCTTGAACAACTCCCTATCGCTTTTTGCCTCCGCGGTGTTTCTTGAGCTCCTTCCTGTTCATCTCGCGGATTACCAATTCCTCGGTTTCAACGGGTCGGTAAACACCCTTTTCAACGCACACGACACCCTCCTCCGTAACGAACTGCGGAAAGAAATGCTTGCGGATGAAAGGTTTTCGCTCCCGCTCCTTCGGGTCCGGATTACTCTCCCACCAGAAGGTCTGCACGGAAACTTTGTATCGCTCGCCGTCATAGCTTCCCGCCAGCGCCAGCGGCGTTCCGGGCAGCACTTCGTCCCCGACCTCGACCAGCACATTGTCGCCGTCGAGGCAGATATACCAGGCCAGCGTGCCATCGGGCTGCTCGACCAGCAAATCGGGGCTTTCGGAGGTAAAACTCACCGCCGGGGCATCGGGTTCCCGTTCGGGAATGCCGACCTCCACGACCGTGCCGCGCCGCATCGCATAGACCGTGTCGCCCTTTTCCATTTCGAAATGCAACCCCAAAGCCCCTTTCTTTTCTTTCCGGAAACGGTCGTAAACGCTCACGCCGCGCGACACACGCACCGGCCAGCGAACAGTGGTGGGCATGCGGTAGACAAACGCGGTATCGGGCTCCTTATCGACAGGGCCTAAAAAAAAGCGGTATGAATAACCGTACCTCACGCCCCGGGTATCGTCGGCGGGACGGAGAGACAGCAGCCGCGTCCCGGTATAGCGGGTCTCGTATCTGAAGGTCCCCGAAGCGGTGTTACAGTTCTGCAAATCCCGGAGCGTCAGAAAAACAGTCAACGTCCCCGGACGCGTCTTATTCTCCAGGATAAAATCCACGGAGTTATTCTCATTCCGCTGCGTGCGGATGGTCGGCGACTGGGCGACCGCCCCGACGAACATCAGGGCGAACGATGCAGTCAGAAAAATTCGTATCATCGGTCCGTGGTTCAGGTTGCAGTTCAGGTTGCGTCCCGCGCGGACGCGCCGTTTACCGCCGCACGAGCTTCACGACGTTCTCCACATGGTGCGTGTGGGGAAACATGTCGACGGGCTGCACGGCCTCGACGCGGTAGGCGGCGTCCATCAGCTGGAGGTCGCGGGCCTGCGTGGCGGGATTGCAGCTCACATAGACGATCCGTTCGGGCGCGGCGCGCAGGATGACTTCGATCACCGGTTCGTCGACGCCCGCGCGCGGCGGGTCGAGGATGATCACGTCGGGACGGCCGTTCGCGGCGACGAATCCGTCGTCGAGCACCGCCTTCATGTCCCCGGCGTAAAAGACCGTATTTTCGATGCCGTTCAATTCCGAATTGACCTTGGCGTCGGCGATGGCTTCGGGGACGTACTCCACGCCCACCACCCGGGCGCAACGCGCGGCGCAGAAGTTGGCGATGGTTCCCGTCCCGGTGTAGAGGTCGTAAAGCACGTCGCCCGGCCGGAGGTCGGCAAAGTCGCGGGCCACCTTATAAAGTTCGTAGGCCTGCGCGGAATTGGTCTGGTAGAACGACTTGGGTCCCACCTTGAAGCGCAGTTCCTCCATCTCCTCGATGATATGGTCCTTGCCGCGGTAGCAGACCGGGTCGAGGTCGCCCACCGAGTCGTTGAACTTCGTATTGACGATATAGAACAGGGAGGTGATCTCCGGGAATTTGGCCGCCAGATGGTCCATCAGGGCCGTGATGCGGGGCCGGTCGTCGCTGTTGAAGACCACGATCACCATCACCTCGCCCGTCGAGGCCGTGCGGACGATCATGTTGCGCATCAGCCCCTCGTGCGAACGGGCGTTGTGGAACGTGTAGCCGTTCTCCACGCAGAACCGCTTGGCCTCCATGCGGATGCCGTTCGACGGGTCGGGCTGCAACCAGCATTTGCGGATGTCCAGCACCTTGTCGAACATCCCCGGGATGTGGAATCCCACGGCCGGCGCGTCGCCGATGTCGCCCGCCGACTCGATCTCCTCGCGCGTCAGCCAGCGGCGGTCGGCGAAGGTGAATTCGAGTTTGTTGCGGTAGAACTGCGTCTCGGCCGAGCCGAGGCAGGGCGCGATCTCCGGCAGCTCGATCTTGCCGATGCGCGTCAGCTGGTCGCGGACCTGATCGGTCTTGAAGCGCAGCTGCTCCCCGTAGGGCAGGTTCTGCCACTTGCAGCCGCCGCAGACGCCGAAATGCTCGCAGAACGCCTCGGCCCGCAGGGGCGATTTCTTCACATAGCGGACCACGAAGCCCTCCATGAAGCGGCGGCGTTTGGAGCGGATCTGCACGTCGACCACGTCGCCCGGAACGGTCAGCGGAACGAAGACCACCACGTCGTTCCAGCGGCCCATGGCCTTGCCCTCGGCCGCGAGGGTCGTTATTTCAAGCCCCTCGACGAGGGGATAGTTCGCTTTCTTTCTTGCCATCGGTTTTTAACTTTGCGTGCAAAGTTAAAAACAATTCATAATTCAAAATTCATAATTCAAAATTATTTCCCCGCAAAACGTATCGGAACCATCATACGGAACCGTCAACGCTTAATTTTTCATTTTCAATTTTTCATTTTTAATTCGGGCTTTGGCCCGCACGCCGCCCAGCCAGAAGCCCAGCGCGAAAGGCCCGCCGATCAGCACCGCAAGCGCCAGCACGACGTAGAGCAGGATTTTGCCGACAAGCCCCGGCACGGCGTCGAGCGTCGTCCGGACCAGTTCGTCGCCCGTCGCCCGCAACTGTTCGACCAACGCCTCGCGCTCACGCGTAACGTATTGCTGCAACTCGCCGCGCTGGCGATCGAAGTCGGCGAAAGCGTTGTCCACCGAAGCGTTCATCGTCCAGATGAGCTGCGTGGCCTGCCGGTTCAGCTCCTCCAGCACCTTGTCCGAAATCTCGGGCAGGTGCTCGGCGACGACCACGATACGGTTGAAACTGCGTTCCAGCGAATCGAGCTGCGCCCCGACCTGCAGGCGCAGGCTGTCCTGCCGGAGCCGCATCTCGAAGATGTCCTTCGACCAGCTCACACTGTTGGTCACCTGCTGGGTCTGGCCGCTCAGCCGGTCGTTGACGTCGGCCAGCACCTCGGCGATCGAGCCGGTGGCGTAATCCTGTTCGACGCCGGCCGCCCGGAGGTATTCCAGCCACGCGAGGGTCGTGTTGTCGGTCTCGTCGCCCTCGGAGGCGGGGTTGTCGCGCACGTAGTCCGTAACGAACCGCTCCATCAGCGCATAGCGGTCGTCCGGAAGCACCTGCCGGGCGAGCCTTCCGGCCCGGCGGTCGAGCCGCAGGGCGGCGTCGCGGGCGATATCGCTCTGAAGACCGAACAGCAGCGAATCGGGCGCCTGGGCGAAACCCTCGTTCATGCGGCGGCACAGAATCCACAGGTCGGCCAGCGCCACGTCGGGAATGCCCTGCATGGCGGCGGTCACCCCGGCGCGCGTGGCGCGGATCTTCCACCGCACGGCCGCTACGCGCACATTCACGTCGGGCGACGCAGCGACGATCGAGTCGGCCGCACGGGCCACCTCGCCGGCCATGTCGTAGTAAAAGCCGCGCGTCATGGTCCGCACGTTCATCTGCTCCTTCGACAGAGGGTCGCCCGTGGCCACGGCCACCTTCAGCAGCGAACACCCCGCAAACGACACCGCGGCGAAAAGCGCGGCCGCCAGTTTCATCCATCCGTTCATCGTCATTCCGTTTACGGGTCCGGCCCGCAATTACCTTTCCAGTTTTTTCACAAAGTCGCGGATGTAGCGCACCGCGACGTAATGGCCCGCCTGGGGCATGTTGCCGTGGTCGAACCCGTCGAATTCCCGGATCTCGACGTCGGGATGCCCCACCACCTGCATCATGCGCCAGAAATAGGCGTTCTCCTCGTAGCGGCCCAACATCTCCCGCCCGCGGTCGCCCGAGAGGATCAGGATCGGCGGGCAGTCGGGACGTATGTAGTTCAGCGGCGCCATGTCGTCCACGACCACCTGCGTATCGGGAATCCCCATTTCGCGGCGTCGCGCGAAATGGGTCACGACCTGCCCGCTGTAAGGGATCAGCGCCGCGAACGCCGTGTCGGGGTCGATGCCGTAGGGCGCCATCCAGCGTTTGTCCAGCCCGATCATCGAAGTCAGGTAACCGCCCGCCGAATGTCCGGCGATGAAGATCAGCCGCGGGTCGCCGCCGTAGGAAGCAATGTTTTTCACCACCCAAGCGGCCGCAGCGGCGGCATCCGCCACGCAGTCGGAGACCTTCACGCGCGGAGCGAGGCGGTAATCCACGCCCACCACGGCGAATCCTTTGCCGCACAACGCTTTCGGAATCTCGCGCCGCCCGCCGGTCAGTCCCCCGCCGTGGAACCACACGACGGTCGGAAATCCCTTCCTATCCGCCGGCCAGCAAATGTCCAGCCGGCAAAGCGAATCGACATAGCCGTCGCCCGCCGCGTCGCGGTAGGCAATGCCGGTTTCGGTCCGGCAGGCGGCCGTCTGGGCCGAAATCCCCGTGCAGAGCAGGGTCAGAGCCGCGAAAAGCGCAAAAAATCGTTTCATGGAATCAGGTCGTTTTGGGTCATAAAGATAGGTAAAATCCCGTAAAAAACACTATCTTTGCAAAACCGACTGCATTAAAACAGCCATCATTATGAAAATCGCCTGCCTGCAATTCAATCCGATACAGGAAAACACCTACGTCGTCTGGGACGACACCAAAGCGTGCATCGTCATCGACGCCGGAAACAGCAACCCGCGCGAGGACGCCGCGCTGGACAACTTCATCGCCGAGCACGGGCTGAAACCCGTCATGGCGGTCAACACCCACGGCCATTTCGACCACACGCTGGGCGTCGAGCACCTCAAACAGCGCTACGGCATCCCCTTCGCCCTCTCGTCGAAGGACCGGTTCCTGCTGGACAACGCAGCGACGAGCGGTTCGGTCTTCGGCGTGAAGATCGGCGCGATGCCCGCGGCGGACCTCGACCTGGACACCCTGTCCGAAGTGCGTTTCGGCAACACCGCCCTGCGCGTGATCCGCACCCCCGGCCACACCCCCGGCCATGTGGCGCTGTACGAGCCGGACTCGAAATCGCTCTTCACGGGCGACACGCTTTTCCGCGAGTCGATCGGCCGCACCGACCTGCCGGGCGGCGACTATTCGTGGATCATGCGCTCGATCCTCGACTCGCTGATTCCGCTGGGCGAGGAGGTGCACATCTATCCCGGCCACGGTCCCGAGTCGACGATCGGCCACGAAACGCTCTACAACCCCTTCATCGTCGAGGTGCTGAACGAGGAGATCAACTACCGGAACTAAAAATTAAAAATTGAAATTGGGGAAATTCATCCATAAGATTCTCTACCGCACCCTGCCGTTAGAAGGCTACCTGCGCGCCGTGAGCCGGCTGTTCTTCCTCTGGCAGCGGCTGGGCATCGGACGCGAGGCCCCTGCCACGGAGTACGTCTACCACCTGCCGAAGCTGGTCCGCGCGGGCGACACATGCATCGACATCGGCGCCAACCTCGGCTACTACGCCCGCACGATCTCCCGCCTCGCAGGCCCCGCGGGCAAGGTCTACGCCGTGGAACCGGTGGCCCCGATCCGCAAGGTGCTGAGCCGCAACCTCCGCCGCTGCGCCAACACCGAAATACTTCCCTACGCCCTGGGCACGGAGTCGAAACCCATCGTGATGGCCAACGACTCGGCGCGCGAGACGGGCTACTTCGGCACGGGGCAGAACTTCGTAAACGACGCCGGCGGCCGAGCCGACGTGGAGTTCACGGCCCAGATGCGCCGCGGCAGCGAACTGTTCGGCAAACTGGAGCGCCTCGACTTCATCAAATGCGACATCGAGGGTTACGAGGTCATCGTGATGCGGGAAATGCGCCCCCTGCTGGAGCGTCACCGCCCCACGGTGCTGATCGAAACGGGCGGCGAAAACCGCCCGCAGATCGTCGCGCTCTTCACCGAACTGGGCTACACGGGTTACACGCTCGACCGCGGACGGGAGATCCCGCTGACGGACGACTCGTCGAAAGACATCATCTTCCGCCCCGGAAACTGACTATGAATGGTAATTATATTTTGCTCCGAGGGTCGGAAGCTCCGATTTTGCCGCACAGCGGCACCAAGCCCTTCCCCGAGGGAAGGGTTTGGGATGGGGTCAGACTTGCAAACGGCGTCGAAGACGACGAATACGGCGGTCGGGAACCAGAATCAGAGCAGAATAACAACTTGATTACTTATGAATTATGAATCGCCATGCGCATTGACATCATCACCTCGGTTCCCGAACTCCTGACCTCGCCGCTCAACGAGTCGATTCTCAAGCGGGCGCAGGACAAAGGGCTGGTCGAAATCGTCGTCCACAACCTGCACGACTATGCCCACGACCGCCGCAAGACCACCGACGACTATCCGTTCGGCGGCGAGGCGGGAATGGTTATGAAGTGCGAACCGGTCTTCGAACTGGTCGAGAAGCTCCAGTCGGAACGGCCGTACGACGAAATCATCTACACCTCGCCCGACGGCATCCGCTACGACCAGCACGAGGCCAACCGCCTCTCGACACTGGAAAACATCATCATCCTCTGCGGCCATTACAAGGGTATCGACCACCGCATCCGCGAGCACCTCGTAACGCGCGAGATCTCGATCGGCGACTACGTGCTGACGGGCGGCGAGCTGGCGGCCTGCATCATCGCCGACTCGGTCGTGCGGATCATCCCCGGGGCCATCGGCGACGAGGCGTCGGCCCTCACGGACTCGTTCCAGGACAACCTGCTGGCTCCCCCGGTCTACACGCGGCCGGCGGAGTTCCGCGGCTGGCGGGTCCCCGACGTGCTGCTGTCGGGCAACTTCGCCGAGATCGCCAAATGGCAGGACAACGAGGCCTACGAACGCACCAAGCGCCTGCGCCCCGACCTGCTCAACGAATAGCAGCCCCCTTACGCTCCCGCACTTTTTGATTTTAGAGGAGCGGATTTTGACATAACGAAGGCCGACGCAGAAGGGACATACCAGTGTATTTCCCTTTTGCGAAGGACGAGGCAGGGCAAAAGGCGCCCTATAAAATCGAAAAGATGAAATACTACCTCATCGCCGGGGAGCCTTCGGGCGACCTGCACGGCGCAAACCTGATCCGAGGGCTGCAAAAAGCCGATCCCGGGGCGGAATTCCGCTTCTGGGGCGGGGACTGCATGGCCGCGGCGGGCGGCGCGGAGAACCAGCGCAAACACTACCGGGAGACCTCGTTCTTCGGCATCGTGCAGGTGCTGAAGAACCTCGGGACCATCCGGCGGCAGATGCGGGAGTGTCAGGCCGACGTGGCGGAGTTCGCCCCCGACGTGCTGATTCTGGTGGACTATCCGGGATTCAACATGAAGATGGCCCGCTGGGCCAAAGAGCACGGCATCCGCACCTTCTATTACATCGCCCCGAAGGTCTGGGCGTGGCGCGAATGGCGGGTGAAGGCGATCCGCAGATACGTCGACCGGCTCTTCATCATCTTCCCCTTCGAGCGCACCTATTTCCCGAAACACGGCATCACGCCCGTTTTCGAGGGCAACCCGCTCGTCGACGCCATCGAGGCCCGGCGGACGACGCTCCCGACGCCCGAGGAGTTCCGCCGCCGCAACTCCCTCGACCAACGCCCGATCGTCGCCCTGCTGGCCGGCAGCCGCCGGAACGAGATCCGCGACAACCTGCCGCTGATGGCCGCGCTGTCGCGAAAATTCCCCGAGCGCCAGTTCGTGGTGGCGGGCGTCGCATGGCTCGACCGGGCGCTTTACGAACAATACACAGCCGGAAGCGACATCCGCTACGTCTGCGACCAGACCTACGAGACGCTTGCGGCGGCCGAGGCGGCCGTGGTGACGTCGGGCACGGCGACGCTCGAAACGGCCCTGCTGGGCATTCCCGAAGTGGTGGTCTACCGCACGGTGTGGTGGCAGGTCTGGCTGCGGCCCTACGTGCTGAAGGTCCCCTGGGTGTCGCTCGTGAACCTGAACCTGGGGCGCGAGGCCGTCGCCGAGATCATCCAGTCGGATTTCTCGGTCGACCGCGCCGAACGCGAGCTGCGGGCGATCCTGCGCGGCGGCAGCAAGCGCGGAAAGATGCTCGCCGACTTCGGCGAACTGAAAACGATCATCGGAGGCCCGGGAGCCAGCGAACGGTTTGCGGCACGGATGGTCGCAGAACTACACGCACAGAAAATAAAATAGCTTCCGATGAACGACCCGCTCGCTCCTCTGCTCGCCGGAGCATTTGTAATCGTATGCGGCCTGCTGGTCAAACGGTTCCCGATGCTGATCTCGGGTTACAACACCCTGCCGAAGGAGAAACGCAAAAACGTCGACATCGACGGTCTTTCGTCGTTCATGCGACGACACCTGGTGATAATCGGAGGTTTATTGATTTTATTTACAACAATACTCGAACTGACCGGCCAACAGGAGGCTTTTTCCATAATCCTCGCTGTCTACCTGCCGGTTTACGTGATCTGGATGGTGGTCCGGGCACAGCGCTACGACCACAATAAATAAGGAGAGAGCATGAAAATCATCTGCATAGGCCGCAACTACGCCGAACATGCCGCCGAGTTGCACGAACAGCTCAACGACAGCGGGAAACTCCCCGAGGAACCGATGTTCTTCCTCAAGCCCGACACGGCGCTGCTGCGCAACAACGACCCGTTTTACATCCCGTCGTTCTCGCAGGAGGTGCACTACGAATGCGAACTGGTGGTGCGGATCAACCGCGTGGGCAAGGCCATCGCCGAGCGTTTCGCCCACCGCTATTACGACGAGGTGGGACTGGGCATCGACTTCACGGCCCGCGACCTCCAGCGGCGGGCCATCGCCGAGGGGCTTCCGTGGGAGAGCTGCAAGGCTTTCGACCGCTCGGCGGCAATCTCGCCGGAATTCGTCTCCTTGCAGGAGCTGGGCGGCGACGTGCAGCGGCTGCACTTCACGCTCGACGTGAACGGGGAGCGCCGCCAGAGAGGCGACACGGCGGAAATGCTCTTCACGGTCGACCGGATCATCGCCACGGTGTCGCGATACATGACCCTGCGCATGGGCGACCTGCTCTACACCGGAACGCCAGCCGGCGTGGGCCCCGTCCGCCCCGGCGACACACTGCGCGCTGCGCTCGAAGGACGCGAACTGTTAAATTTCGACATCAGATGAACCTTGAAAAACGATTGTTCCGAAATCGAAAAAAAGCAGAACCGCTCCGTAAAACTTTTCACCTTTCACCTTTAATTTTTCACCTTTATACATGCTGCTCAACGACAAACTCAAACCCTACCGCCTGCTGCTGGCGTCGCAGTCGCCGCGGCGGCGGGAGCTGATGACCGGCTGCGGGTTGCCCTACGAGCTGGCCGAAAAATTCGACTGCGAGGAGACCTATCCCGACGACCTTCCGCTTATCGGCGTTTCGGAGTACCTCTCGACGCTCAAAAGCGAAGCCTATCCGGTTCCGTTGCTCGAAAACGACATCCTGCTCACGGCCGACACCGTTGTGCTGGCCGGCGGCGAATTCCGGATGACGGCCGAAGGCTCGACATGGCACGGAGGGAAGATTCTCGGCAAACCCCGCGACCGCGACGACGCCCGCCGCATGCTGAAAATCCTGTCGGGCGCGCATCATCTGGTCACAACCGGCGTCACCCTGCGCTCCGCCGCGCGGATGACCCACTTCACTTCGCTGACCTATGTCTGGTTCCGCACGCTCACCGACGAGGAGATCGCCTACTATGTCGACACCTTCCAACCCTTCGACAAAGCCGGGGCATACGGCATTCAGGAGTGGATCGGCTACGCCGCCATCGAGCGCATCGAAGGCTCGTTCTACAACGTCATGGGACTTCCCGTCCAGAAAGTATACACCGAATTAGATAAATTTTTGAATCCATGAAACGCACCCTGCTGACCCTGCTCGCCGCCCTTGCCCTCCTGCCTGCGCTGGCCGACGAGGGCATGTGGCTCCCGAGCCTGATCTCCGAACGCATCGACGACATGCGTGCAAAAGGCTTCCGCCTCACGGCCGAAGACATCTACTCGATCAACAAGGCCTCGATGAAAGACGCCGTCGTACTTTTCAACGGCGGCTGTACGGGCGAACTCATTTCGCCCGAAGGCCTGCTGCTCACCAACCACCACTGCGGCTACGACGCCATCCAGAAACATTCGACCGTCGAGCACGACTACCTGACCAACGGTTTCTGGGCCATGTCGCGGGCCGAGGAGCTGCCCAACGAAAAACTCTGGGTCCGCTTCCTCGTCCGCATGGAGGAGGTGACCGACCGGATCGCCGCGGGCGAGACGGCCGCGCAGATCGTCGAAAAAGCCAAGGCCGAAGGCACGGGCTACAAAGCCTCGGTCGAACAGATGTACTACGGCAACCAGCAGTTCCTGTTCGTCTACGAGCAGTTCGACGACGTGCGCCTGGTGGCCGCGCCGCCCTCGTCGATCGGCAAGTTCGGCGGCGACACCGACAACTGGATCTGGCCCCGCCACACGGGCGATTTCTCGATGTTCCGCGTCTACGCTTCGAAGGACAACCGTCCGGCGGCCTACTCGCCCCAGAACGTCCCCTACCGTCCGAAAAAACACTTCAGCATATCCACGAAAGGGGTTAAAGAGGGCGATTTCACGATGATCTACGGTTTCCCGGGCAACACGCAGGAGTACATCCTCTCCGACGCCGTGGCCTACATCGCCGAGCGTTCCGACCCGGCCAAGATCGCCATCCGCACGGGCCGTCTCGACATCATCACCAAAGCGCAGGAGTCCGACCCCGCGCTGCGCATCCACTACGCCGCCAAGCACGCCTCGATCGCCAACGCCTGGAAAAAATGGCAGGGCGAAGCGCTGGGCATCGACCGCCGCGGAACCGTCGCAGCGAAATTCGATTACGAGACGCAGTTCGGACTGTGGTCCGTGGGACGTCCCGAATACGCCGGCGTAGTGATGGGCCTGCGCGCCGAGTACGACCGGATTATGGACGCCTATTTCGCTTACGAAATCACGCGCGAAACGCTCTCGACGCTGCCGGCAGCCTACACCCCCGAAGAACGGGCCGAAGAGTGCTTCGCCCGGCGCAAGTTCGCCGAGCAGGCGCTCTGGCGCCATGCGTTCCGCGAATACGGCCGTTGCCCGAAGGTTTACCGCACGCCCTCCTACGCCGAAGGCATGGCCCGTTACAAATCGCCGGAAGCCTACGCCGACGCCCTTTTCGAGGCCGTATGGGAAGGCTCCGACAGCGTGGCCATGCAACCCGCAGTCAGACTGCGCGAAGAGACCAAACGTATGCTCGACCACATCTCGTGGATGCTGGGAACCAAGTCGCTGCGCAACCTCAACAGCAAAATCCTCAACGAACTTTATACTACTTATATAAAAGGGCTGCGCGAATGGGACCGCGAGCGGGCCTTCTATCCCGACGCCAACCTGACGCTCCGCGTGGCCTACGGCTCCGTGGCCGGATACGAGTACGCCGACGGCGAATACCACAAACCGCAGACGACGCTCGACGGCATCATCGCCAAGGACAATCCCGAAATTTACGACTACGACATTCCGCAGTCGCTGCGCGACCTCTACGCATCGAAGAACTACGGCCGCTGGGGCACGGTGATCGACGGCCGCAGGACCGTGCCGGTCTGCTTCCTGGCGACGAACCACACCACGGGCGGCAATTCGGGATCGCCGGTGCTGAACGCCGGGGGCGAACTCATCGGCATCAATTTCGACCGCACGTGGCGTTCGACGATGAGCGACATCGCCTTCGACCCTGCGATCTGCCGCAACATCGCCGTGGACATCCGCTACGTGCTGTTCGTTGTGGACCGTGTCGGCGGAGCGGGCTACCTGCTCAAGGAGATGACGCTCAAATAAAGCATTCCGGGACCGCCGCAGAACGACCCGGGCGGTCCCCATGCAAATTTTGTCGTTTTTTCCGCAAAAATTTTGCGAATCGCAAAATAGTGCCTATATTTGCACTCCCGAAAGTTGATTCGGGAGAGCAATGCCCAGGTGGTGAAATTGGTAGACACGCTACTTTGAGGGGGTAGTGAACAATTACGTTCGTGCAAGTTCGAGTCTTGTCCTGGGCACACGAAAACAAAACCGCAGCTGATTGTCAATCGGCTGCGGTTTTTCATTTTCGTTTTGTTCGCCCCCCCACTTGCACCGCTCGTCACATTGACAGCAAGGCCCCATCCCCGGCCGGCGCCCGGGCAACAAGGGCCAGCGCATAGCGATTCACGCCGCAAGGGCGCATGAGATCGAATCGCACGCACATCGTTTCAGTCTGAAGGTTCTTACGCGTGCGACTTCTTCGAGACGAACAGCGCGAGGATGAACGACAGGGCCGAGGCTGCGATCCAGAAGACGATCGCCGTGTCGAGGGGGTCGAGGATGATGACGTCCTTCCGGGCCTGCGCCTGCAAACACCCCGTATGGAGCGTCACCACGGCGAAATTCTCCCGGGCGTAGGATTGCAGGTTGAACGACGTTCCCAGCACCGTATAGTTGTTGTTGGCGCTGTGGATGATGAACGGACAGTTTTTGTCGGGCGAAATGGTGAAAAACGCCTCGCCGTCGAACTCGATCTCGCGCGTCGCCTTCCCGAATCCCGGGTCCACGGTGAGCGTCGCCTCGGAATTCATGCAGACCTTCGACCCGTCGGGCAGCACGATGTCGAGCCTCTCGCCGCACGCCGTGCGGTATTCCAAGGGCTGTGCGGCGCTGATCTCCGCCCCGGCCCCGGCTTCGGACGCGACATCGGGGGTGCGCTGCCAGAACCACACGGCGCAAACGCCCGCCGCAACCACGGCGGCCGCCGCCACATAGCGCAGGAACCGACTCCGGCGCCGTCCGGCGACCTCGGGGACAGCGAACAGGATCTTGTTGCGGGCTGCGAAACGCGCCCATTCCCGCTCCGCCTTGGCCGACGCGGGCAGCTCCCGTCTGGCGAGACACTCCCTGAAATAAGCCCGGTTTTCATCCGACTCCTCCAGCCATCCCGCCAGCATACCGGCCTCCTCCTTACTCAAAGCGTTGCTCCGGTACGAATTGATCAGTCTGTCTATCTCTTTCTGCATATCATTTACACAAAACAGATTTTTTCTCTTTGTCTTCACCCGGTAGACACGCCTTTTCCGGATACCGACCCCCGCCGTGCGATTTTTTTTTTCGGAGCGTCCCTTTCCGCCCCCCCCCGGAAACCGGAAATCCCCGGGCCGAAGCTCCGGGGATTTTTCCGCTCCCGGCAAACGGGCAGGGCGCCGCAGAAGCGGCTGCGGCTCGTTCGGGCAGTCGTGAAAATTGGGTTTTATGCGAAATTTGCCGTATCTTGCCGAAAATTGGAAACCATGACACAGCAACTGCGATTCATACCGTTCAAATCACGCTCGGACAAGGGCTGGGCCGAAGCATGGGCGCTTTACGAAGCCTCCTTCCCCGACTGCGAACGCTGGGACGGCACGGGTTACGACCGCGCTTTCGGCGACCCGCATTTCGAGGCCGACGGCATCTGGCGCGGCGACGAGTTCATCGGCATCCTCTTCCACTGGAACGCCGGGGATTACCGCTACGTCGAGCATCTGGCCGTCTCGCCCCGCCTGCGGGGACAGAACATGGGTTCAAAAGCCCTCGCGGCCTTTTGCCAAGGGCGGCGCGTCATTCTGGAGATCGACCCGCCGGAGGATGAAATCTCGGTCCGCCGCCAGCATTTCTACCAGCGGCTGGGTTTCGTCGCCAATCCCTACGCGTATATCCACCCCTCGTTCCGGCGGCCGTTCCATCCCCACCGGCTGGTGCTGATGAGCTATCCCGAGGCCCTTACATACGAAGAGGCCCGCGGTTTCGCGGACTTCATTCGGGAACGGGTGCTCCGCTACTCCGAGCACGAGAATCCGGAGCTGCCGAGACTGTAAAGCGGCCGCTACAACATGCCGACCACGTATTTCGTGACGAAGTAACCGCCCGCCACCAGCCAGACGTAGAGCAGGCCGGCCAGCACGAAAGGCCTGGCCCCCGCCTGCCTGAATTTGTCGAGGCTCGTTTCGGTCCCCAGCGCCGTCATGGCCATCGTCAGCATGAAGGTATCAACGTACTCGATGGTCCCGTTGAGCGGAATTTCCCGGACCGTCTCCACCCCGCAAAGGCTTTGCAGCAGCGAATTGAGACCGATGATCCCGATGAACCCGAAGGCGAACCACGGCACGGCGATCCTGCGTTTTCCCGTTTCGCCCCCGGATTCCTTCCGGCGGCCCGCCAGCACGAAGCCCATGATCACGAGCACGGGCGCGAGCAGCATGACGCGGATCATCTTGGTGATGGTGGCCGTTCCGGCGATCCCCAGCGCATCGGTGGGGTCCATCGCGTTGCCCGCCCCGGCCACGTGGGCCACCTCGTGCAGCGTGCTGCCCGTGTAGACGGCCACTTCCGTGTCGGTCATCCCGTTGAGCATGCCCGTGCGGTACATGACCGGATAGAGAAACATCGAGAGGGTTCCGAAAATGACGACCGTGGAGACGGCGATGGCGGTTTTGTACCCCTCGCACTTCACCACCGGCTCGGCCCCCAGCACAGCCGCCGCGCCGCAGATGGCGCTGCCCGTCGAAGTCATCAGCGCCGTGTCGCGATCGATCTTCAGCAGGCGGCCCAGCAGAACGCCCCCCAGAATGGTGACCGTCACGACGATCAGGTCCACGACGACGGCCGGCACGCCCACGGCCGCCACCTGGGCCAGCGTCAGGCGGAACCCGTAGAGGACGATGCCCCAGCGCAGCACCTGCTTCGTGCAGAACCGGATGCCCGGGACCCAGGTTTCGGGCAGCCGGTTGCGCAGGCTGTTGGCGTAGAGCATGCCCAGCACGATGCCGACGATCAAGGGGCTGAACGAGAGCCGTCTGACAACGGGGATTTCGGCGATGTAAAATGCCGCGAACGAAAACAGCGCGATCAGGAGAATTCCGTGCAGGGTGTTCGCCCTGTTACCTTTTTCCAACATATCCTTGCAATTTTAATGACGACCGATAACTTTTGCTTCATTGCGACGGCAAAGGTCGCATCTTTTATCGGGATACGAAACAAGATTTGGTTATCCGGGATAACCTGAAGTTATGACGCAGGGATAAGGAAACCGGGGGCCGGCAATCAGAAATCCGCCCGGGCGAAGTCGATGAACCGCCGCGCCAGACGCGCAGGTTCGGCTTCGGCATGCACGAAAACGAAATCGCGGGAGAGCGTCAGCCCCTCGATGTCGACGATCCGCAGCGCGCCGCTGCGCAGTTCATCCACCACCGAAATCACCGATACGATGGCCATGGCGTCGCTGTTGCGGACGAAGGCCTTGATCCCCTCGGTCGACCCGAGGCGCATCGTCACATCGAACTGCGAGAGACGGATGCCTCTGGCCGCAAGGGCCGCGGCGATCACTTCGAGCGTCCCCGAGCCGCTTTCGCGCAACACCAGCGGGATGCGCGGCAGCTCCTCGGGCGTCACCGTCTCCCGGCGGGCGTATTTCCCGCCCGGACGGGCCACCAGCACCAGTTCGTCGGGCCTGAAAAGCGTGTAGTGCAGCCCCTGCCGGCGGCTGAGGCTCTCGACCAGCCCCAGATCCACGGCATGTTCGCCCAACGCCTGCTCAACCTCGGCGCTGTTGCCCGACGACATCGAGACCCGCACCCCGGGAAAGCGCGCCGTGAAGTGCGCCAAAATCGGCGGAAGGAGGTACTGCGCGATGGTCGTGCTGGCCCCGAGGCGGAGTTCGCCCCCGGTCTGGTCGGCGCAGAGGCTCATCTCGTATTCGAGGCGGCGGTAGTCGTCGAGAAGCCGCCCGGCCGCCTCCAGCATCGTACGCCCCGCATCGGTCAGCTCCAGACGGCTGCCGCGGCGGGTGAAAAGCTGCACCTTATAACGGGATTCCAGCTCGCCGACATGCTTGCTGACGGCGGGCTGCGAAATGTAGAGTTGTTCGGCGGCCCGGGTGAAACTCAACGTCCGGGCCGCGGCGATAAAGACCTTGAGGCGGAAATCGTCCATAAGGCGTCAGCCCAGATGCCCTTCGTCGGCGAACTCCCTGACCGAACGGACGTAGTGGTCGATGGTCTCCTGCATCGAGACGAACGACTTGCCCCCCGCGGCGTTCTTGTGGCCGCCGCCGCTGAAATACTTCCGGGCGAAGAGGTTGACGTCGACGTCGCCCCGCGAGCGCAGCGACACGCGGATGAATTTGCGGTGGGCGAGAAACATGGCCGACATCTTGACCTTTTTGATCGTGAGGGCGTAGTTGACGAATCCCTCGCTGTCGCCCTGCTGGAACTGAAAGCGGCGCATCTCGTTCTCCAGCAAGGACATGTAGGCCACCGTCCCGTCCTGGATCACCTCCATCTTGCGGTTGATGGCATAGCCGAACAGCCGCGCGCGGCCCTCGGTATAGGCGTTGTAGACGCTGTTGTGAATGTCGGGGATCGAGATGCCCTTCTCGACCAGCACGGCCACGGCGCGGAACAGCTCCGGGGTGAGGAACGAGAAGGCGAAATTGCCCGTGTCGGTCATCATGCCCACGTAGAGCGACTCGGCCATGCGGCGTGTGATAGCCCCGGCGCCGCACATCGCCTCGACGATGCTGTACACCAGAAAACACGTGCTCGACGAATCGGGATGCGAGAACATCAGGTCGAAGCCCTCGTCGGGCGAGAGGTGATGGTCGATCAGCACGCGGCGGGCCGTGGTGTTGGCCGCGATGGTGTCGCTGAGGATTTCGAGCCGCGAAACGGCGTTGAAATCGAGGCAGAAAATCATGTCGGCCTCCGCGATGGCGCGCCGTGCGCGCCCTTCGGTGTCGGTCTTGAAGATCACCACCTCGTCGATCCCGGGCATCCAGTCGAGGAAATAGGGATATTTATTGGGCACGACGCAGGTCACCGCATGTCCCATCGTACGCAGGACCTCGGCCCATGCGAGCGACGATCCGACGGCGTCGCCGTCGGGGTTGGTGTGGGAGACGACGACGATGCGCTGCCCGGGTCGGGCGAGCATCTCCCGCAGACGTTCGATATGTTCTTTCGATAACTTCATTCGGGTTGGTCCGCATTGGTGGACCCGACAAAGATAGAAAAAAACAGGCGATAAACCAACCGGCCTACCGGATATTCAGCAGCACGAGGTTGTCGAGCACGGTTCGCTGGGCCGTACGCTGGAGATATTCGGCCTGCTCGGCCGGAAGCTCCGCGGTAAAGGCCGTCTGGTAGGGACGCTGGAGGATCGTCGTGAAAATGACGTTGGCAGCCAGATAGCTGCCCGGAACCGCGGGATGGTAGCAGTCGGGCCGGTAGAGGATGCAGTCGGGACGCTCGCTGCGCACCGCGCGCCACGCCATGCCCACCGGAGCGCACCATGCGCCGTTGTCGTAGGCCATTTCGAGGTAGCTGGTCTTCAGCCGCTCCTGCATCCCCTCGTATCCGTTCGAAAGCGGGTATTCGGCCACGGGCTTGCGGTTGCCGTACTTGTGCCCCCAGGTCATGTAGAAGATCACCCGGGCGTCGGGCGACGCGGCATGCACCAGACTGTCGAGCGTCCGGGCCGCGGGATAGACCTCGCGGGCCACCTGTCCGGTCGGCATCGCGGGAGCCGTGCTCTGCTCCTGCAGGACGACGTAATCCCAGCCGCCGTCGGCAATGGCCTGCAACAGCTTCTTGTTTTTCAGGTGCCCCGAGAAGCGTTCGCCGCCCTTGAGAAAGCGCGTGCAGGAGAGTTTTACTTTTTGGGTCGAGGCGATCTTCTGCACCATGCCGGGCAAATCGTTGCAATAGGAGAAACTGTTGCCGACCCACAGCACCCGCAGGGAATCCTGCGGCGTTTGGGCCATGCCGCCCAGAGGCAGCAGAATCAGCAAAAGGCGGAAAGCGAGTTTCATCATATCTTCAAGGTTTTAGGTTGGCGGTGATCGGAGGCGTATTTGCGGCACCAGGTCGCAATGCCGCATTCGTCGCATTTGGGGGCACGGGCCACGCAGACGTAACGCCCGTGGAGGATCAGCCAGTGGTGGGCCAGAGGCAGCAGATGGCCGGGAATGTTCTTTTCGAGGGTCAGCTCCGTCTGCAACGGGGTTTTCGAACGGGTTGTCAGCCCGATGCGCTCCGAGACGCGGAAAACGTGCGTGTCGACCGGCATCACCTCCTTCTGCCACAGCACGGCCCCCAGCACGTTGGCCGTCTTGCGGCCCACGCCGGGCAGACGCTGCATCTGCTCCAGGTCGCTCGGGACTTCGCCGCCGAACTCCTCGCAGAGCATCCGGGCCATTCCCGCGAGGTTTCTGGCCTTGTTGTTCGGGTAGGAGATGCTCCGGATGTAGGGATAAATCTCCTCGGCCGTGGCGCGGGCCATGTGGTACGGCGTGGGAAAGGCTTCGAACAGCGCCGGGGTGGTCATGTTGACCCGTTTGTCGGTGCACTGCGCCGAGAGGATCACCGCCACCAGCAGCTGATAAGGGTCCGAGTAGTGCAGTTCGCTTTCGGCCACGGGCATATGCTCCGAAAACCAGGCGATTACGCCGTCATAACGTTGTTTGGTCGTCATAAATGCTGTTTTTTACGTCGGAAAAGAATCTTTTTCACCAGCAGTCCCGGCCCTTCGGGACAGAGCGCGAGGCGCGGGCAGGCCGCAACGTCGCGCCGCCAGCGCGTCACGTATTCCCCGACCGGACCTTCCCACGAAAGGACCCACAAAGCCACCGAACTGCGCCGCCGGAGAATGCGGAAGCGGTTGCGGCCCGCAGCGTAGCGGGCGTCGAACCAGAGGCTTATGTCCATCAGCGAATCGCAGAAGGCGATCCGTTTCCGGTAGGCCGTGCTGTGGCTCACGCTGTCGGGCAGGCGCCGGTGGACGGCCGTGATGTCGGGCAGATAGCTGATGCGGCTGCGCACCGAGAACCAGAGCCACATCGGGGCGTCGTCGGTCTTCCACTCGGGATGCTCCGCGGGACGAACCTCGTCGTAATACCGTGCGATCAACTCCCGGCGGGCCAGCGTCGCGCAGTTGGCGATGGTCAGGCTGCACAGCAGACGCCCGAAATCGGTGTAATGGTCCGAGTGGTCGGGTTCCGTGCGGTCCGAGGCCTGCCAGTAGTTCGAGGCGCGCGTATAGCACATGCCGCACCCGGGGTCCGACTCCATCAGGTCGGCCTGCATCTGCAATTTCCGGGGATCGCACCACCAGTCGTCGCCGTCGAGGTAGGCCACGTATTTCCCGCGGCACGCCTCGAACGTCCGCCGGTAGTTGGCCCGCCAGCCGACATTCTCCGGCGAGGTCACCAGCCGGATGCGGTCCGGGTATTTCGCCGCATATTCGCGGCAGATCGCCGCCGTGCGGTCCGTGCTGCAATCCTCCCCCACGACCAGTTCGACTCCGAACGAGGTCTGCTGCGCCAGCACGCTTTCGATGGCCTCGGCGATATAGGGTTCGTGGTTGTAGGTGGTCATGCAGACCGATACGAGCGGCGTCTCCATCGCGATCAGAGTTTGGTCAGTTTCGCAAATTTGGCCAGCAGGGTCTTTTCGCCCGCATTGTCGAAAGCCACCACGAGTTTGTGGTCCGTGGACAGCGTCTCGATGCGCTGCACGATGCCCACGCCGAATTTCGGGTGCTCGACGCGCTGTCCCACGACGTATTCGCCGCTCACCGCCGCCGCACTTCCGGAGGAAAGGCCGCCGTCCATCGCCTGACGCACGCCGACACGGCGCATACCGTCGGTCGAAGGCCGGGGCGTCTGCACCAGCGCCGGATCGGGAGCCGCCGCCGGACGCCGGGACTCCGCAGCCCGCGCGAAACGACGCGCGGGACCCGACTCGCCGTCGGCCGCACGGCCGAAACCTCCGCCGGAACCGCTGCGGCTTCCGTAACCGCCCGAACCGCCGTTTCCGCCGCCTCCGAAACGTCCGCCCCCCTGCTGTTTCTGCTGGAAGCGGTAGTCGAAGCGGCGGCGCAGTTCGTCGATGGCCGCGGGTCCGTCGTCGCCGGGCCGACGCTGCGGACGCGTCTCCGCGAAATCGGCGTCCGACTCGATGTACCGGGGGTCGATCTCGCGCAGGAAACAGCTCGGACGCGAAAACTCCATATTGCCCCACTTGAAACGCATTTCGGCGTAGGAGATCGTCGCCGAAACCTTGGCGCGGGTCAGAGCCACGTAGAACAGGCGGCGCTCCTCCTCGATGCCGTCGGGCGACTCGACGGCCCGCTGCGAAGGGAAGAGGTTTTCTTCCAGACCCACGATATACACATACTTATATTCAAGCCCCTTGGCCGAATGGACCGTCATCAGCGTCACCTTGTTCTTGCTGTCGGGGTCGTCCTGATCCATGTCGGTCATCAGCATCATGTTCTGCAGCCACTCCTCGATGGTGGCCTCCTCCTCTTCGGGACGCTCGCCGCCCCGGATTTCGGCGTCGACCCGCTCCTTGAACTCCTGCATCGAGTTCAGCAGCTCCTCGATGTTGTCCAACGCCGAAGCGGCCTCGGGGGTGTTCTCCGTGCGGTAGGCAGCGATGATGCCCGACCGCGAGGCGATCTCCAGTCCGAAATCGTACAGCCCCTTGTCGTTGCGCGCCAGCGACAGCGCGCGGATCATCGCCACGAAATCCGCCACCTTGCGGGCGATGGTGCGCTGCACGGGGTCCGTGACGGGTTCGGCGACCAGCGCGTCGACCGCCTCCCACATCGAGACGCCCCGCTCGGCGGCCAATGCCGCGATACGCTGCACGGTCGTGTCGCCGATGCCGCGGGCCGGATAGTTGACGATGCGCTTGAACGCCTCGTCGTCGCGGGGATTGATCACCAGCCGGATATAGGCCATCATGTCGCGGATCTCCTTGTGGTCGTAGAACGACGACCCCTTGTAGATGCGGTAGGGAATGCCCCGGCGGCGGAGGTTGTCCTCCAGCACGGCCGACTGGTTGTTGGTGCGGTAGAGAATCACAGCCTCCGACCACTCGTCGCCCGCCGCGCGGACCTTGTCGCGCAGATCGGTAACGACCATTTCGGCCTCCTCGCGGTCGGTGTATGCCTTCAGGATGCGGATTTTGTCGCCCACGTCGCCCTCCGAGAAACAATGCTTCTCCATGCGCTTCGAGTTGCGGACGATCACCGAGTTGGCCGCGTCGACGATCGTCTGCGTCGAACGGTAGTTCTGCTCCAGCTTGAAGACCATCGCCGAGGGATAATCCTTCTTGAACGAGAGGATGTTCTCGATCTTGGCCCCGCGGAACGAATAGATCGACTGCGCGTCGTCGCCCACGACGCAGACCTTCGAATGGGTCTGCGACAGCCGGCGGATGATCGTATACTGCGCATAGTTGGTGTCCTGATACTCGTCGACCAGAATGTATTGGAACTGCTCCTGATAGCGGGCCAGCACGTCGGGACAATCCCTCAACAGGATGTTGGTCTGCAAAAGCAGATCATCGAAGTCCATCGCGCCGTTGCGCTTGCAACGCTGGCAGTAGATGTTGTAGATGTTGCCGAATTCGGGGATCTGGGCCTGCCGGTCCTCGGCCGCGCAGGTCGAATTGGCCAGATAGGCGCCCGGCGTGACGAGGCAGTTCTTGGCATAGGAGATACGCGAAGAGAGCACGTTGGGCTTGTACTTCTCGTCGGGAAGGTTCAGTTCCCGGACGATGGTCTTCAGCAGGTTCTTGCAGTCGCTGGGTTCGTAGATGGTGAACGAATCGGTGAACCCGATCTTTTCGGCGTTCTCCCGCAGGATGCGCGAAAAGACCGAGTGGAACGTACCCATGCGGATATAGCGGCTGCGGTTGTCGGGCAGCATCTGCGCGATGCGTTCGCGCATCGACTCGGCGGCCTTGTTCGTAAAGGTCAGAGCCAGAATGTTCCAGGGCTTAATGCCCTGCTCGATCATGTATGCGATGCGCGAGGTCAGCACGCGGGTCTTGCCCGACCCCGCGCCCGCGATGATGAGCGACGGCGAGTCGTAATTGACCACGGCATCCCGCTGGGCGGGGTTCAGACCTTGTAATATCGGCGATTCTTTGGATTCCATGACCGCAAAGTTAATACTTTTTTGCACGCCCTTCGGACAAAGTTCCGCCGATTTCGGAAAATTTTACCGCCGCGCCGCAAAATGGCGGACATGAAAACCCACGCTGAAATCAGTCCCCGACAGCAACGACACGCTTATTGAAACTCCACGTCGCAACTCGCCTCGAACACCTTTCCGTCATCGGCTGTCAGGCGCACGAAAAGCGTATGCTTTCCGGGCTGCGCCGGCCGGGTGACAAACCGAAAATAAAAACCCCCTCTGGGCAAAAGCGTCATATCATCCGGCGTAAGCTCCGAAATCAATTTATCGACAGGATAATATTCACCGTTCAGTTGTTCATGGTATTTTTGCGTATAGCCGCTCTGAATATAGGGCCAGGGCGTGTTGCTGGAAAAGCGCGCCAGATCGTTGAGCGACGTCCCCGCAGGATGTTCGGCATCCCAGTCGGCGGAACTCCACACCTCCAGATTGACGAAATCCCGGAAACACCGCGGGTTGAGTCCCTGATCATAAAAATAAACCCGAACCCGACGATTATAAGATACATCGTTGTGTTTTTCGCACAATTGATTATAGAAATCCTTCTTTTTACCGCTCATAGCTACATCCCATTCGCTCTCGCCAACAAAATCGACAGAATACCCCAATCCGAAATCTGTCATAGCAACGGATATTCCCCTCATATTCCCATATGAAAGTACAAATGAACGGGTGTAATAATCCTCATACGATTTGACGCAACCGACAGCCGACAAAACACACAGTAGAAGAACAAGTTTTTTCATAATCGCTACGGTTTATTATAAGTAACGATCCGAAACCACCAAGTGTAATTCTTCGTGTTCGCACCCCGCGTCTGCGAAACGGCAGCGTTATCGTCTGCCAAATAACACCCTTTCACTGCATCGAAAGCTTTGCCGGCAAAGTATCCGTCGTACTTTCCATCCCAACCCCAGTTGCAATGCAAAAGGAGAGATTTATCGACCCTCCTGCTTATGAGATTACTCATAGAAAATCGGGATTAAGGGTTAACAGATAACAAGATAGAAAAAAACCGATGAAACCGGACTGTTTTACCGGTTTTATTTTATTAAATTTGCAATAATTTCGATGAAAAAACGTTGGAAAAACAAAATTGAAAAAACAAACAGAATAACACGACAAATACAATGAGCGAAGTCATCAACATCAAAGAACTCAACGAGCGCATCGAACGCGAATCCGTTTTCGTCGATACGCTCCGCAACGAAATGGGAAAGGTCATCGTGGGCCAGAGCCACCTGGTGGACACCCTGCTGATCGGCCTGCTGTCCAACGGACACATCCTTCTGGAAGGCGTCCCGGGACTGGCCAAGACGCTGGCCATCACCACGCTCGCCAAGGCTGTCGACGCCTGTTTCTCGCGCATACAGTTCACCCCCGACCTGCTGCCCGCCGACCTGATCGGCACGCTGATCTACTCGCAGAAGAACGAGGATTTCGTCGTACGCAGGGGTCCGATCTTCGCCAACTTCGTACTGGCGGACGAGATCAACCGCTCCCCGGCCAAAGTGCAGTCGGCGCTGCTGGAAGCCATGCAGGAGCGTCAGGTGACCATCGGCGACAACACCTATCCCCTGCCGCAGCCGTTCCTCGTGCTGGCCACGCAGAACCCCCTGGAGCAGGAGGGAACCTACCCGCTGCCCGAGGCGCAGGTCGACCGTTTCATGCTCAAGGCCAAGATCTCCTACCCCAAGAAGCAGGAGGAGCGCGACATCGTGCGCATGAACCTCTCGGGCGCCGGCATGCCCGAGGTGGGCAAGGTCATCACCCCCGAGGACATCGTCAAGGCCCGCAAGGTGGTCGAGGACGTCTACATGGACGAAAAGATCGAGAAATACATCATCGACATCATTTTCGCCACGCGCGAGCCGGCGGAGTACAACCTCCAGAAGTTGCAGAACCTGATCGCCTACGGCGGTTCGCCCCGTGCGTCGATCTCGCTGGCCAAGGCCGCCCGGGCTTACGCCTTCATCCGCCGCCGCGGCTATGTCATCCCCGAGGACGTGCGCGCCGTCTGCCACGACGTGCTGCGCCACCGCATCGGCCTGACCTACGAGGCCGAGGCCGAGAACATCACCACCGAGGAGATCATCACCGACATTCTCAACAACGTAATCGTACCCTAACGATGCAGGAAACCGAGAACGATATTCTCAAACGCGTCCGCAAGATCGAGATCAAGACCCGCGGTCTTTCCAACGAGATCTTCGCCGGAAAGTACCATACGGCTTTCCGCGGGCGGGGCATGTCGTTTTCCGAAGTGCGGGAGTACCGTGCGGGCGACGACGTGCGGGACATCGACTGGAACGTCACGGCCCGCTCGCGCAAACCCCACATCAAGGTCTACGAGGAGGAACGCGAACTGACGATGATGCTGCTGGTCGACGTGTCGGCCTCGCGCATGTTCGGTTCGACCGACCGGCTGAAAAAGAACATCATCACCGAAATCGCCGCCGTGCTGGCCTTCTCCGCCGCGCAGAACAACGACAAGGTGGGCTGCATCTTCTTTTCGGACCGGGTCGAAAAGTTCATCCCCCCGAAGAAGGGCCGCAGCCATATTCTGATGATCATCCGCGAACTGATCGGCTTCCGCCCCGAATCCGCGGGCACGAAACTCTCGGAGCCGGTGCGTTTCCTGACGAATGTCAACAAGAAGCGCTGCACGACCTTCATCCTCTCGGACTTCATGGACTCGACCGGCGACAAGTCGGCGCTGGACGACGCGCTGAAGATCGCCGGGAGCAAGCACGACCTGGTGGGCATCCGCGTCTACGATCCCCGCGAGACGGAGCTTCCCGACGTGGGCATCGTCGAGCTGAAGGACGCCGAGAGCGGCCGCAAGGTCTGGGTCGACACCTCGTCGCGGGCCGTGCGCGACCACTATGCCGCCTCGTGGCAGCGGCGCAGCGGCGAAATAGAGGCGACGCTCAAGCACAACCGCATCGACACGGCGATGATCTCGACCGACGGCGACTATGTGGCCGAATTGATAAAACTGTTCAAACAGCGATGAAACGACTCTTTGCAATAGCGCTTCTTTTCGCGGGACTCGCGGCCCGGGCGCAGGAGACGCCCACGGTCACGGCACGCGTAGAACCCGACAGCATTATGATCGGCGACCGCTTCGATTACGTCATCGACGTGGAGAAGGATCTGGTGCAGGTCGTGGAATTCCCCGTATTCGACCCCCGCGACGGCAAGATCGAGCTGGTCGAGAACTGCCCGGTCGACACGCTCGAACGCGACGGCCGGCGGCTCAAACTGCGCAAGCGCTACCGGCTGGCCGCATTCGACGAGGGCAAATACAACCTCGGCGCGGCGCAGGTGCTCTACGCCGACAAGAACATCCTCGACACGCTCCGGAGCACCGATTCGGTCTATCTGGAGGTTGCGACGTTCCAGATCGACTCCACGTCGCAGTCGATCTACGACCTGAAAGCCCAGAAAAACCTGCCGTTCCGCTTCCGCGAGGTGAGCGGCTACGTCAAGTGGGGCGTTTTCTTCCTCCTGATGCTGCTCGCGGCGGGCTATGCGCTCAAGCGTTACCTCGCCAGCCGCGGCAAGGGTTTCGGCGACCTGTTCAAACCCGCTCCGCCGCTCCCGCCGCACGTGGCGGCCATCCAGGCCCTCGAAGCGCTCCACAACCAGAAACTGTGGCAGAACAACAGGCATAAGCAGTACTATTCGGGCCTTACGGACATCCTGCGCACCTATATCGCCGCCCGCTGGGGCTTCGGCGCCATGGAGATGACCTCCGACGAGATCATCGAGACGATGCGCCCGGAGGAGCTGCCCGACAAGGCGCGGATGGACCTGACGGCGATCCTGCGCGACGCCGACCTGGTGAAGTTCGCCAAGGCGACGCCCGAGGCCGAGCAGAACGAGGCCGACTACCTCAAGGCGTACTACTTCGTCGAGGAGACGAAACCCGTCGAGGAGGAGGCTCCCGCCGAGGAAGAGTCCCCGAAGCAAAACTAAACGCGACAACGATGTACAAGTCACTCTATATCATTCTGTTTCTCTTTACCGCCTCCGGGGCGCAGGCCCAACAGCTGCCCGAACGCTCGCTGGTGCGCAAAGGCAACCGGCAGTACAACAAGGGCAACTACGAGCAGTCGGCCGGCCGTTACGAGCAGGCCCTGCAAGCGGCTCCGGGACAGTTCGAAGCGATCTACAACCTCGGAAACGCCCTCTACAAGGCCGAACGGTTCGACCGTGCCGAGCAGACCATGCAGCAAGCCGCGGCGGACTCGCTGCGCGCGGACACGGAGCGCGCCGAAGCGTTCTACAACCTCGGCAACGCGCAGTTCAAGCAACAGAAGTATCAGGAGGCGCTCGAAAGCTACAAGCAGTCGCTGCGCCTGAACCCCTCGGACATGGAGGCCAAGTACAACTACGCCTACACCAAGCGGCTGCTCGACGAGAACAAGGACGGCGGCGGTGGCGGCGGAGATCAGAACAAGGACCAGAACCAAGACCAGAACAAGGATCAGAACCAGAACGATCAGAGTCAGCAGAACCCCGATCAGAAAGGCGATCAGAAGGACCAAAAGGGCGACCCCAAGGACCAGCAGGGCGATCAGAAACAGAACCCGCAGGAGGGCAAGGGCGACAAGGAGGACCAGGGCGACCAGCAGGGGCAGCCGACGCCTTCGGGCATCTCGCCGCAGGAACAGCAGCAGATGCTCGACGCCATCCAGGCCCAGGAGGACAAGACCCAGGAGAAACTCAAGGAGAAACAGGGCGTGGTCGTCCGCGGAAAGAAAAACTGGTAGTTTTTTAATTAAAAATGAAAAATTAAGAATTAAAAATTGAAGGCCGATAACACCATAAAGGACAAAAGCCTCGATTTTGCAATCCGGATTGTCCGGCTGTATAAGCATATTTCCGAAACGAATAACGAGTACATACTTTCGAAACAGCTGCTTAAAAGCGGAACGAGTATCGGAGCAAACGTCCGGGAAGCAATCGGAGGACAATCGAAAGAGGATTTCATCGCAAAAATGCACATTGCATTAAAGGAAGCGTATGAAACCGAATATTGGTTGGAATTGTTACACAGCACGGACTACCTGGCGGAGAACGAATTTAAAAGTATTTTTACCGATTGCCGGGAATTGACGAATATTCTTGCAAGTATCCTGAAAACAATGAAAGAGACAAAATAATTTTTAATTTTTCATTCTTAATTTTTAATTGTGTAAGCTATGCATTTTGCTTCACCATATTATCTCTGGCTGCTGACGCTGCTCGTGCCGATGATCGGCTATTACGTCTGGCGGACGTTGCAGGGCGGAGCCTCGATCCAGATTTCGAGCGTCGCCGGCGTCGTGCGCGCACCCCGGACCGTGCGCTACTACCTGCGCCACCTGCCTTTCGCGCTGCGTGCGGCGGCCTTCGCGCTGCTCGTCGTGGCGCTGGCGCGCCCGCAGGACGTCGAACAGAACGTCCGCACCAACACCGAGGGCATCGACATCATGCTGGCCATCGACGTCTCCGGTTCGATGCTGGCACGCGACTTCAAGCCCGACCGCATCACGGCCGCCAAGGAGGTGGCCGGATCGTTCATCGCCGACCGCTACGGCGACCGCATCGGACTGGTGGCCTTCGCCGGCGAAGCCTTCACGCAAAGCCCGCTGACCACCGACCAGAGCACGCTGCAAACCCTTCTGGCCCGCATCCGCAGCGGACTGATCGAGGACGGCACGGCCATCGGCAACGGATTGGCCACGGCGATCAACCGCCTGCGCGAGAGCGATGCCAAGTCGAAAGTCATCATCCTGCTGACCGACGGCGTGAACAACCAGGGCCAGATCGCGCCGATGACCGCCGCCGAGATCGCCAAGGCGCAGGGCATCCGCGTCTACACGATCGGCGTGGGCACGGAGGGCATGGCCCCCTATCCGGCCATCGACATGTTCGGCAACCTGACGTTCGTCAACCAGAAGGTCGAGATCGACGAAAAGGTACTGAAGGCAATCTCCGACATGACCGGCGGCCGCTACTTCCGGGCCACGGACAAGGAGAAGCTGAAGGCCGTCTACGACGAGATCAACCAGCTCGAAAAGAGCAAGATTGAGGTGATGGAGCACATCTCCTACCACGAACTGTTCCTCACATGGGCGCTGGCCGCGCTGGGACTGCTGTTCGCCGAGTTCCTGCTTTCGAACCTCGTACTGAAGCGAATACCCTGACGGAACGGCGATTCCGGTCCCCGGGCAAAGTCCTCCCTTTGCCAAGGGGAGGATTCAGGAGGAAATGTCGATATTCAACGGGCACTGCAAGTGCCCTAATGCAGACCCGGCGGGTTGAATATGGGCAAAAAACAGGATACAATCCGCAGGGTCCGCATTAATTATGTTCCGTTTCGCAAATCCGCAATATCTCTGGCTGCTGCTGGCCGTCCCGGCGCTCGTCGCGCTCTACTGGCTGGCGGCCCGCAACCGCCGCAGACGGCTCGCACGCTTCGGCCGCCCCGGCATTCTGGAGGAGCTGATGCCCGAAGTATCGACCGGGCGCACGGCTTTCCGGTTCATCCTTTTCTGCGCCGCCGTCGCGCTGGTCATACTGGCTGCGGCACGCCCGCAGTTCGGTTCGAAGCTCCGCGAGGAGAAAGCCCAGGGCATCGAAATGATGCTCACGGTCGACGTTTCGAACTCGATGCTGGCCGAAGATTTCGAACCCAACCGTCTCGAACGGACCAAATACGCCATCGGCAAACTCTTCGAGGGGTTGCAGCAGGACCGCGTGGGACTGGTCGTCTTCGCGGGCGAACCCAAGGTCCAGCTGCCGATCACCTCGGACTACCGCATGGCCCGGGCCTTCGCACGGCGGATCGATCCGTCGCTGGTATCGGTGCAGGGCACGGCCATCGGCAAGGCGCTGGAACAGGCCCTGCTGGCCTTCTCGGGCGACACGGAGCAGAGCCACGGCCGCGTCATCATCCTCATCACCGACGGCGAGAACCACGACGACGACGCCATCGCCGTCGCCGAGCGCGCCGCACAGATGGGCGTGAAGATCTTCACCATCGGCATCGGCACGCCCGAAGGCGCCCCGATTCAGATCGGCGGCGAATTCATCAAGGACGAGGCGGGCGAAATGGTCGTCTCAAAGCTCAACGAGGAGATGCTGGCCCGAATCGCCGACATCACGGGCGGCGCCTACGTCCGCTCGTCGAAGCAGTCGATCGGTCTCGACGAGATCGTCAAGGCGATCAACGAGATGGAGCAGACCGAACTTTCGACGGTCCGCTTCGAGGAGTTCAACGAGCAGTACCAATACCTGCTCATCGCGGCGCTGGTCCTGCTGCTGTTGGAATTCGTCGTACTCGACCGCCGCAACCCGCTGCTGGCGCACCTGAACATCTTCCGCGAGAAATAGCCGCGCCGCGGAGTGTGGCAGCGGCTTTGCAAGGTTCCGTCACAACCCCAGAATAACGGCCCATGTCCCTCGAAAACACCCCTGCCGCACGCATTTCGGCCCTCGCGGCGGCCCAGAAAACCTACTTCCGCTCGGGAGCGACGCTCTCCGAGGCGTTCCGCCGCACGATGCTCCGGCGTCTGGACGCGGCGCTCGCGAACTGGGAGAAACGCCTCTGCGACGCCCTGTGGACGGACCTGCACAAATCCCCCGAGGAGGCTTACCTCACCGAAATCAGCATCGTCCGGGGCGAAATCCGCAGCCACCTGCGCCACCTCGGCAGATGGATGCGCCCCGCGCCGCGCCCCACGCCGCTCAAACTCCTGCCCGCGAAAAGCCGGATCGTCTCCCAGCCGCTCGGGCAGGCGCTTATCGTCGCACCGTGGAACTATCCCGTGCAGCTGCTGCTCAACCCGCTGGTCGGAGCCATCTCGGCGGGCTGCACCGCCCTGCTGAAACCCTCTCCCTATACCCCGAACGTCGCCGAGGCGCTCGAGGGGATGATCGCCGAGATCTTCGACGAGGAGTACGTCGCCGTCGCGCAGGGCGGCCGCGAGGTCAACACCCTGCTGTTCGGCATGCGCTGGGACGTGATCTTCTTCACGGGAAGCCCCGCGCTGGGACGGATCGTGATGACCGCCGCGGCCCGCAACCTCACGCCCGTCGTGCTGGAACTGGGCGGCAAAAGCCCCTCGATCGTGGACCGAGGCGCCGACATCGAGGTCGCGGCGCGCCGCATCGCCTGGGGCAAGACCCTCAACGCCGGGCAGACCTGCATCGCGCCCGACTACCTGCTGATCCACCGATCGCTGCAAGACGAGTTCTCCCGAGCCTTCGCCCGCGCCCTGCATCGGCTTCACGGCGACGACGCGCAGCAAAGCCTCCACTACGGTCGGCTGGTCAACGACCGGGCTTTCGAGCGCGTAACGAGTTATCTCGCGCAGGGGAAAATCCTTGTCGGGGGCCGCACCGACCCCTCCGACCGCTATATCGAGCCGACGCTGCTCGCGGAGGTCGACCCCGGCGCGCCCGTGATGCAGGAGGAGATCTTCGGTCCGGTCCTGCCGATGCTCCCCTTCGACGACATCGGCGAAGCCGTGGCGCTGATCAACGACCGCGAAAAACCGCTGGCGCTTTACTACTTCGGACCCGAAAAGACGGGCCGCGAAGTCCTGCTGCATACCTCCTCGGGCGGCGCGTGCATCAACGACACGATCATGCAGATCGCCAACGACCGCCTGCCGTTCGGCGGCGTGGGCAACTCGGGCATGGGCCGCTACCACGGCCACGACAGCTTCGACGCCTTCTCCCTCCGCCGCGGCGTGGTCGAGTCTCCGGCGCGGCCCGACCTGCCGCTGCGCTACCCGCCCTACAAGGGGTTCCGGTGGGTGAAGAAGATACTATAAGGAATTAAAAATGAAGAATTAAGAATTAAAAATTAGAGAAAGATCAGCGGTTACTGCATTTTTAATTCTTAATTTTTAATTCTTAATTTTTAATTCTTAATTTTTAATTCCCTACCTTTGTCCCGCAGGTCCGCTCTGTCGCTGCCGGCCGCAGGCCGGGAGAGGAAAGTCCGGGCAACGCAGAGCGCCACGCAGGCTAATGACCTGACAGCCGTGAGGTTGTGGCAGCGTAACAGAAAACGACCGCCCGCAGGGGATTTTCGGAATTCCGGCGGGTAAGGGTGAAAAGGCGGGGTAAGAGCCCACCGCGGGGGCAGCAATGTCGCCCGGCAGTACGTCCCGTGGGTTGCAAGACCGTGTATACCGGCAATCAAGGGTTGCTCGCCCGATGCCGGGGGGTAGGTTGCTTGAGGCGGCAGGAGACTGCCGTCCTAGATAAATGACAGGGGCCCGGGGTTCGCCCCGGGAACAGAACCCGGCTTACAGGACCTGCACGTACGGAGGTGTCGCAGCAATGCGGCGCCTCCTCTGTTTTCAGGCCCATTCCGCCGCAGAAGTCCCGGCCGGCCCCGCGGCCCGCACGGCGCACGAAACGCTCCCGGCGGCCCAAACCTACGCCGAAAGGATCGCCGACGCGCGTTCGGTCGCGGGATGGCTCACCCCCGCATCGGCCGTGCCGCTCGTGCGGGCGCTCCTGAAACGCAAAAAACGGAAAAAACGGAAAAAACCGGGTAAGGCGCTACATCAGCCCCATGCGCTTGCGGGCGAAGGGCATGACCCACGCCGGGGACTGCTCGCGCGCCAGCATGTCGCGCATGTACTCCATGTAGGGTTCCGAATGGCGGAACCAATGCTGCAATCCCTCGCAGAGCGAGTTCTTGCGGCAGCCGTCGGAACCGGTCTCGAAGCGGTGTTTCGGACATTCGCCCCGGCAGGCGAAATAGTATTTGCACCGCAGGCATTCGGCGGGCAGCGCATTGCGCTTGGCAAGGCCGAAATCCACCCGTTTGCGCGAACGGTAGATCTCCGACAACGGCGTTTCGCGGATGTTGCCCAACTTGTATTCGGGATAGACGAAGTGGTCGCACGAATAGACGTCGCCGTTGTGCTCGACGACCAGCGCGTCGCCGCACGTCTCGCCCATCGAGCAGACGCCCGGGGGCACGCCGCACCACTGGGCCAGCGTCGCGTCGAACATCTGCACGAACGTACGCCCCACGTCGCTCACCACCCACACGTCGAACACGTCGCACAGGAACCCCCCGTAACCCTTGGCCGTCACCGACCATTCGGCCAGCCGCGCCCCCTCGCGGTCGGGCGAGACGATCAGCGGGCGGTGGAACCCGGGCTTGTCGACGACATGCTCCACGGCAGGCAGGAACTGCATGTACCGACTGTGCACCGTGTCGCGGAAGAAGCGGTAGATCTCCCCGCCGCGCCCCTCGCACAGACGGTTCACCACGCTCAACGTATTGTACTCCACGCCGCTGCGCTGGAACATTTCGATCGTCCGCATCACCCGCTCGAAAGTGGGCCGGCCGCCCTTCGTCAGGCGGAACGCGTCGTGAATGTCCTGCGGCCCGTCGAGCGAAATCCCCACCAGAAAATTGTTCCCGGCAAAGAGGTCGCACCACGCCTCGTCAACCAGCGTGCCGTTGGTCTGGAGGATGTTCTCGATCTTCTTGCCATCGGCGTATTTTTGCTGGAAGTCCATCGCCTTCCGGTAGAAATCCACCCCCAGCAGCAGCGGTTCGCCGCCGTGCCAGCAGAACTGCACCGTCGGAACCTCGTTGGCCTCGATATATTGTTTCACGTAAAGTTCCAGCAGCTCGTCGCTCATCACGGCCTGCCGGCCGCCGTACTGCACGGCCTTGTCCAGGTAGTAGCAATAGTGGCAGTCGAGGTTACACGCCGAACCGGCCGGCTTGAGCATCGTCGAAAAGGCGACCGGACCCGCCTGTTTCTCCGCGTCGCGGAAGGTGAAAATATCCTTGTTCTTCATGTTAAGGTTCCCAGATTTACGAGTGAAACGGATCGGGCTCCGCAATTATTTTGACAAAAATACGCAAACGGCAAGGCAATCGGGACCATTTTATGGTCAAAACTTGTCGAACGGCGTCCCAATATGTCACAAACATCCCCAAAAAAGAGGGACCGAAAGATCAAAATTGCTATCTTTAGCAACTGAATCCTTCCCTAATCCGATGAACCCGGGAAAAACACTGCTGCTCCTGCAATTTCTGCTCTGCGCCGCGACCGCCGCGGCACAGTCCGCAGAGGTGCGTTTCCGCGTCGCCGACCGGGCGACGCGCGAGGCCGTCGTGGGCGCCGTGGCCGAGCTGCGCAGCCGCACCGACACCGCGGCGGCGCCACTCTATACCACTTCGGACATCGACGGACGCGGAACGTTCCCCCGCGTGCCGCACGGGGACTACCGCCTCACCGTCACCTCGCTCGGTTACGACTCGCTGCGCCGCGACCTGCGGGTCGGCGCGGCAACCGTCCGGCTCGATTCGCTGTGGCTCGCGCCCCGCGCCGAAGCCATCGACCAGGTGACCGTCGAAGCCCCGGCGCTCCGTTCGTCGGTGCGCGGCGACACGCTCTCCTACCGCGCCTCGGCCTACAAGGTCTCGTTCGGCGCCGACGCCGAATCGCTGATCTCGAAGATGCCCGGACTGGAGGTCGCCGACGGCGGCATCGAAGCCCAGGGGCGCACCGTGCAGCGGGTCTACGTCGACGGACGCGAGTTCTTCGGCAACGACGTGATGTCGGCCATCCGCAACATTCCGGCCGACATGATCGAGAGCATCGACATCTACAACTCGCAGAGCGACCAGTCGGAGTTCACGGGCGTCGACACCGGCGAAGGGCACACGTCGCTCAACATCGTGACGCTTCCCGACAAGCGGCGGGGCGCCTTCGGCCGCCTCTACGGCGCCTACGGCATTGCGGACAAGTACATCGGGGGCGGCAATGTCAACATTTTCGACAACGACCGCCGCATCTCGGTGGTCGGCCTGGCGAACAACATCAGCCGCCAGAACTTCTCGTTCGAGGACATTCTCGGCACGACGGACCGGTCGGGCCGGAAAAGCCCGAACAACAGCTTCATGGTCCGCCCGCTGGACGGCATCTCGACGGTGCAGGCCATCGGCGTCAATTACAGCGACGACTGGGGCGCGAAGGGAAAGGTCACGGCCAGCTACTTCTTCAACCGCACCGACAACCGCAACACCAGCCAAAGCGACCGACAGACCTTCACTTCGACGGACAAACTGGTGCTCTACAACGACGAGAACCGCTCGAAGACGCTCAACCTCAACCACCGCTTCAACTCGCGCATCGACTACAAGTTCTCGGACCGCCATTCGGTGATGATGCGCACCTCGTTCAGCCTGCAGGACAACAACTCCCGCAACGAACTTCGGAGCCGCACCGACAACAAGTTCTCCGACGACGACATCCGCTTCGTCTACCGCCGCCGCAACTTCGGCCACAACAACAGCGACGGTTACAACGTCTCGAACTACCTGCTCTACCGCTACCGCCTGCCGGGCGCCAAGTCGCACAACCTGACCGTCGGAGCCGGGGGAACCTACCGCAGCTACGAACAGCTGAGCCGCCCGCGGCAGTACACCTTCCGCGACCCGGACAACATCGAGTGCGACACGTCGGACTACTCTTCGCGCAACATCACGCGCACCGACCGCGACCAGCCGGGCTACGACGTGAACGGCAACGTGAGCTACACCCGTTCGCTCTCGAAACGCTCGCGCCTGAGCTTCGAATACCGCATCAACTACACCGACAACAGCGTCGAACGCAATACGTTCGTGCTCACCAAAGAGAACGTCTTTCCGGACGAGCGCAACCCCAGGCAGTCCACCGAATACGACTACGCCTACCTGACCCACCGCATCGGCAGTACGTACCAGTATTATTTCAAAAAGACGAAGATCGCCGGAACGCTCCACTACCAGCACGCCGCCTTCAGCAGCGACTACGCCTTTCCCTATGCGCGGAAGACCGAGACGTCGTTCGACAACCTGACATACAGCGTGGTGGCCAACATCAACGTAAACCGCAACAACACCCTGAAGTTCAACGCTTCGGGACGCACGTCGAATCCCCGCGCCACCGACTTGCAGGACATCGTCAACACCACCAACCGCCAAAACGTCTTCGCCGGAAACCCCGGTCTCGACCCGGTCTACACCCACCGCCTTTCGGGCCAGTACATCCGGGCGAATCCCGCCAAAGGGCGCACCTTCACCGTCTCGGCGGAAGCGACGGCCAGCCCCAACACCATCACCGACTCGCTGGTGATCGACTCGCCGGATTTCGTGATCGACGACGAAGGGACCAAACTGGGCGAAGGCAACCAGTACACCAAGCCGGTCAACCTCGCGGGACTTTGGAGCCTGCGCGCCAGCGTCAACTACGGCATGCCGGTCCGGTGGCTGCGCTCGAACCTCAATTTCCGGGCGGGCATCTCGACGGGCCGCATCCCGAGCATCATCAACGGCGAACGCAACTTTCTGAACAACAACGCCTACAATGCCGGACTGACGCTCGGCAGCAACATCTCGGAAGCGGTGGACTTCCGCCTGAGCTACACGGGCCGCTACAACGTGAGCCGGAGTTCCTCCGAGGTGCGCACGCTCGACAACACCTATTTCAGTCAGACGGCGAAAGCCGAGACGACGTTCGTCCTCTGGAAACGCCTCGTCCTGCGCGCCAACGCCGACTACAACTACTACCGGGGGATCACGGACACGTTCCTCGAAGAGCGGCTGATCTGCAACGCGATGCTCGGTGTCAAGCTCTTCCGCAACTGCCTGGGCGAAGCCAGCGTCGGAGTGAACGACATTCTCGACCAGAACGGCACGACCTTCCGCCGCACGGTGTCGGGAACGACGCTGCGCAACGTGACGAACTTGGCCGTCGGCCGCTACGTGTCGTTCCAGTTCACCTACAACCTGCGTCTTTTCCGCCGCCAGAGCAACGCCGTGATGGACGCATTGCAGGGAAAGTAACCGATTTTCCGCCCGAAACGCCGGTTTTCGCGTTTTTTTCACTATTTTCGTAGCTTAAACCCAATAATCCATTATGAAAAAACTACTTCTGACACTTCTGCTATTCAGTGCCGGGACCGGAATTTCCGCAGCCAAGACCTACGATCTGAAATCCCCCGACGGGAAAATCGCCGTACGCGTGGATGTCGGCGCCGACGCCGTCACCTACTCCATTTCGCGCGACGGCAAAGAGTTGATCGCCCCCTCGCCCCTTTCGCTCACGCTCGCCGACGGGCGCGTGCTCGGCCGCAAAGCCTCGGTGCGCAAGGCGTCGGCAAAAAGCGTCGACGAAATCATCGAAGCGCCCTTTTACAAGCGCAGCGCCGTCGAGAACCGATACAACTCGCTGACGCTTACGTTCAAAGGGGATTACGGCATCGACTTCCGGGCCTATGACGACGGCGCGGCCTACCGGTTCCGCACCTCGATGAAGGACGAAATCACCGTTACGGACGAGCTGGTGGACATCCGTTTCCCGGAGGACTTCACGACGCTGGTTCCCTACGCCCGCGACGGCAAGAAGGAACCGGGGCTGGCCCGCTACTACTTCAACAGTTTCGAGAGCACCTACTCAACCCAGCCCGTCTCGAAGGTCGCCGACAACCGTCTGGCTTTCCTGCCGATCCTGGCAGACGCCGGAACGGCGAAAATCGTCATCACCGAGGCCGATCTGGAGGACTATCCGGGCATGTACCTCTACAACCCCACGAGCGGCAAGGCCCTCCGGGGCAACTTCGCGCCCTATCCGGCCAAGGAGGTGCAGGGAGGCCACAACGAACTGCAACTGCTGGTGACCGAGCGCGAAGACTTCATCGCCCGCACCTCGGGGACCCGCACCTTCCCGTGGCGCGTCTTCGCCATCGCCGGACGCGACATCCAGCTGGCCGACAACGACATGGTCTACCGTCTCGCCGCACCCTCGCGCGTGGAGGACGTCTCGTGGATCAAACCCGGCAAGGTGGCCTGGGACTGGTGGAACACCTGGAACCTCTACGGCGTGGACTTCAAGTCGGGAATCAACAACGAAACCTATAAATACTACATCGACTTCGCCGCCGACCACGGCATCGAATACGTCATCCTCGACGAAGGCTGGGCCGTGAACAAAAAGGCCGACCTTTTCCAGGTCGTCCCCGAAATCGACCTGCCCGAACTGGTCGCCTACGGCAAGGAGCGCGGCGTGGGCATCGTCCTCTGGGCCGGTTTCTATGCCACGGAACGCGACCTCGAACGCGTCTGCAAGCATTACTCGGAGATGGGGATTAAGGGCTTCAAGGTCGATTTCCTCGACCGCGACGACCAAAAGATCGCCGATTTCACCTACCGCCTCGCGGAAACGGCCGCCAAATACCGCCTGTTCCTCGACATGCACGGCTACCACAAGCCCGCGGGAATCCAGCGCACCTATCCCAACGTGCTCAACTTCGAGGGCGTCTTCGGGCTGGAGCAGATGAAGTGGACCAGCGAGAAGACCGACATGGTGACCTACGACGTGACGATCCCCTTCATCCGCATGCTCGCCGGACCGATGGACTACACGCAGGGCGCCATGCGCAACGCCACGCGCCGGAACTTCCGCGCCGTAGGCTCCGAGGCCATGAGCCAGGGCACGCGCTGCCGCCAGCTGGCCGAATACGTGATCTTCGAATCGCCGTTCAACATGCTGTGCGACTCGCCGTCGAACTACATGCGCGAGCCGGAATGCACGGAGTTCATCGCCTCCGTCCCGACGACTTGGGATGAGACCGTGGGTCTCGACGGCCGCGTCGGGGAGTACGTCTCCATCGCACGCCGCAAGGGCGACACCTGGTACGTCGGCGGCATGACCGACTGGAACGCCCGTACCCTGACCATAGACCTCGGCTTCCTGGGCGAGGGCGCCTACACCGCCGAACTGTTCCGCGACGGCGTCAACGCCGACAAGGCGGCCCGCGACTACAAACGCGAGTCGGTCGAAATTCCCGCCGACCGGAAGCTGACGGTGAAGATGGCTCCCGGAGGAGGCTTCGCCCTGAAGATCACGCGCAAATAGCGCGCGGCGACACACACGAAGAACCCGGGCGGCCTCGATGGGCCGCCCGGGTTTCGTTTCGGAAAGCGGGTTGCCCCGCGTCACTCCTGCGTGAAGACCGCCGTATAGCGGTTGCCCTGGGCGAGGATTTCACGCGCCAGGCGGCGCACCTCGGCGGGCGTCACGGCCGTGAACAACGCCTCGTTGTCCTTGTCCAGATCCACGCCGTCGAAATACTCCGCACGCATCTTGTTGAGCCAGTAGGAGGTGGATTTCAGGTTCTTCGACCGGCTTTCGGCGTTGACTTTCCGGAAATAGAGCATCGCCTCGTTCACCTCCTGCTCCGAGGGAGCCTCGGCGGCCAGACGTTCGATGCCCTTCTGCACCTCGCCCAACAGCATTTCACACAGTTTGGGGTCGGTGTCGAAGCTCACCACCAGCTGGCAGTAGCCGCGGGGACGGGCGCTGACCTCGTCATGCACGCCGACATAATAGGTTCCGCCCTTCTCCTCGCGCACCGTCGTCAAATAGCGTGCGCCAAGGATGTAGGTGACGTAACGCAGCGCGGCGTAGTTCTCCGGAGTATAGTCGAACCGGCCGTGGTAGATGCGTTCGATCGACGATTTGGGCGTCACGGCGCCCGGGACGACCGCGTCGTATTCCGCCGCTCCGGGAACGATCCTGAAATCCGTCTTCGCGAATTTCCGCTTCGGGGCCGCGGGCAGCGAGCCGATGTATTTCTCGACGAGCGGCCGCGCCTCGGCGGCCGGCATCTCGCCCGCAAAGAAAAAGACAAAGTCGGCGACGTTGCCGAAGAGCTTGTCATAGAGCCTGCGGGCCGCCTCGCGGTCGAAACGGTCGAGCGTCGCGGGCGTCGCCCGCCGCAGCCACGGATGGCCGCCGTATTTTACGCTGTCGGCGCGCTCGGCGAAAAGCGCCTTGGGCGACTTCTCCTTTCCGAGCGACGCGCGGGCCAGGTCGAGATAGTCGCCGTAGGCCTGCTCCGAGAAGTTGGGACGGGTGATATAGAGATGCAGCAGTTGCAGCAGCAGTTCGAAGTCGGCCACGCCGGACGCTCCCGAGAAGACGCTTTCAGTCCGCCCCAGCGTCACCATCAGACTGGCGTCGTGGGCGAAAAGCAGGTCGCGCATCCCGGCGCGGTCGAGGTCCTTCACGCCCATCGTGCGAATGTAGTTCTGAAGCAGGTGCATGCCCTCCACATCGCTGTCGCGGGCGAAGCCGCCCTCGCTGACCGCCGTCACCCCGACCTTGCGGACGCCGATCACCTCGGGAACGGTGCGCCAGAAGACCTTCACACCGTTCGAGAGCGTCCACTCCTCGGCCCCGAGAGGCGCCTTGCGGGTCCTGACGACCTTTCCGGGCGTCACCTTCTCCGTAAAGAGCGGTCCGGCGGACTTCCCGCGGCGCTCGGGACGGGCGATCTTCGCACGCTTCACCGAGTCGATCAGGTCGAAGGCCTCCGCCTCCGAAGGGACCTTGTCCAGATGCTCCTCGGACGACGACACGAGCACGAGCATCCCCTCCGGCGAGGTCATGCCGGCACGCAGGCCGTTCACCTCCTCGCAGGTCAGGGCATCGAGCTGCTCGCCGACGATCCGCGTCCGGTCGTCGGGCGTCACGTAGGGCACATTGCGCGTGAAATGCTCCACATACCGCCCGGCCAGGTCGGTGTTCGTGGCGAGCCGGTACTTTTCGAGCGCGGCTTTCTCGCTCCGCGCCACCTTGGCACGTGCGGCCTCGAACTCCTCGCGGCTGAAACCGTAGCGTCGGATCTGCTCCACGTCGGTCAGCACCCCGGCCAACGCCTCGCGCATATCGTGCTCCTTGGGCAGGGCCGTCAGCATGAAGGTGTTCCGGCATGTGGCGAGGCTCCCGAGAACGGCCACCACGCGTTTGTAACGGGCGTCGGGGCGTTTCTCCGCCTCGGCCAGCCGGGCGCGCGCCATTTCGAGAAAGACCTTGCGCGCCAGTTCGTCGCGCACGGCGCCCACCGTCGCACGCTCCTCCTCCGACGGATAGGGCTGGTAGAAGATCAGCTTCACGGCCACAGCCTTGGTTTCGGGATCGGTCACCAGTCCGTAGCGGGGCTTGTCGCGCTGCGGAATGTCGTAGACCTCCTTCCGGGCGGGATTTTCGGCCTTCGGGATCGACGACATCACGTCGCGGATCTTCCGCTCCATCGCGTCCACATCCACGTCGCCGACGACGATCACCGCCTGCAAATCGGGACGATACCATTTATGGTAGAAGTCGATGAGCGTCTGCCGCCCGAAGCTGTTGACGATCTCCATGTCGCCGATCACATCGCGCCGGGCGTATTTCGACCCGTCGTACTCGACCTCGGCCGACTTGCGGGCCATGCGCGAGCGGGCGTCGTTGCCGCGCCGCCACTCCTCGCGGATCACGCCCCGCTCCGACTCGATCTCCCCGGGTTCGCAGGCGATGTAATAGGACCAGTCGTGCAGGATCAGCAGCAGCGAGTCCACCAGTCCCTCGCGCACCAGCGGCACGTTGGAAACATTGTAGACCGTGCGGTCGCGCGAGGTGTAGGCATTGACGTTGTATCCGAAGCGCACTCCATTGGCCGCAAGGTAGTTGAGAATGCCCTTTCCGGGAAAGTGCTTCGTTCCGTTGAAGGCCATGTGTTCGAGGAAATGGGCCAGGCCGTTCTGATCGTCCTCCTCCTGCAGGGCGCCTACGTCGTGGGCGATGAAGAAATCCGCCCGCTGCCGGGGATTGTCGTAATGCCGGATGTAGTAGGTCATCCCGTTGTCGAGCCGGCCGACCCGGACCTCGCCGTCGAGCGGCATCTTCTCTTGCGGGCCTGCGGGGACTTGCCCCGCCGCCGGAACGGCCAGCAGACAGAGCAGGGCCGCACGGATCAGAACAGATTTTTTCATCGTGGATTCGCTTAATTATGCAGTGCAGTTTCGCAAATATACAAAAAAGTCGCACAGGAGACGCTAAAAAACGGACGTCGCGGATCAATCAAACTTCAAAATAACTATCTTTGCGTTATACACATCATTTACAACCCGAACAATGAAAAGAAAAAGCAATTGGTTAAAGAATTTGCTGCAATGGGGCACGCTTGCGGCAATCGTGGGATTCGTGGTCTACGGGCTTACGCTCGGGGAGAAACCCGCGGACGTGGAGGCCTACTGCCCGTTCGGCGGACTGCAGGCACTGGGAAGCTACCTGGTCAACAACTCGCTGGCATGCACGATGTCCATGACGCAGATCATGGTGGGCGTCATGCTCGCCGTGGGAGTGATCCTTTTCAGCAAACTCTTCTGCGGCTACCTATGCCCGCTGGGAACCGTCAGCGAATGGATGGGCCGGGGCGGCAAAAAACTGAAGGTCAGCGTCGAAATCCGCCCGGGAAGCATCGCCGACCGCCTGCTCCGCGCCGTCAAATACGCGCTGCTGTTCTACGTGTTCTACATGTCGGCGTCGAGCAGCGAACTTTTCTGCAAGAATTTCGACCCCTATTACGCCGTCGCCACGGGCTTCAAGGGTGAGATCACCGTCTGGATGACCGTCATTTCGGTTGCGCTGCTCTTCCTCGGCAGCTTTTTCGTCAAAATGTTCTGGTGCAAATACATCTGCCCGCTGGGTGCGCTGAGCAACATCTTCAAATTCACCCTCACCTTCGCGGGCATCGTCATCCTGCTGTGGGCGCTCGGGCTGCTGGGCGTGGCTTCGGCCTGGGTATGGGCACTGGGCGCCGCCTGCGTCATCGGCTACCTCTGGGAGATGATCTATCTCAAGAGCAAGGTCTTCCCGCTGCTGCGCATCGTCCGCGACGAAGCCACGTGCACCAAGTGCGACGTCTGCCGACGCAAATGCCCCTATTCGATCGACATCAAGAACCTCGACAAGGTGAAGCATATCGACTGCACGCTCTGCGGAACGTGCGTCTCGGCCTGCCCCGAAGATTCGTTGCAGGTCGGCGGCAAACGCTCGCTGCGCTGGCTGCCCGGCATCCTGGCCGTCGCGCTCTTCGGCGCGGCGCTGTGGTTCGGCAGCCACTGGGAACTTCCGACCATCGACGAGAAGTGGGGCGAATACGAGCAGGTCGAAGGCATGCAGACCTACGAAATCGAGGGACTCACCTCGGTAAAGTGCTTCGGCAGCTCGAAGGCCTTCTCCGCGAAGATGCAGAAAGTGCCGGGCGTCTACGGCGTGAAAACGTTCGTGAAACGCCACGCCGTGGTGATCAGCTACGATCCCAAGGCGATCGACGAGACGAGCATCGACAAGGCGATCTTCTCGCCGACGACCATGAAGTTCGCAACGCCGAAAGCCGGCGTCGACTCGCTGTCGGTGGTCCGCATCGGCGTCGAGGGACTCCACGATAAGATGGACATGGTCTACTTCGGGGCCATCCTGCGCAACATCGACGGCATCTGCGGCTTCGACGCACAGTACGACTGCCCGGTAGCCGTTACGCTCTACGTCGACCCGTCGGCCGCGATCCCCGAAAAGATGCTCCGCGACTCGATCGAGGTCAAGGAGGCCCACATGCTGGCCCACGGCGGCAAGGTCCGCGCGATTCCGGTCCACTACGAGCTCAAAAGCTACGACCCCGCCGCCGGCAGGATCGGCCGCCGCGAGTTCCTCGACCTGATGTTCGAGCAGACCCGCGACCTCTCGGCGCCGTTCAAGCATAACACCGAGACTTACGGCGATGACGCGAAGTACCCCAAAGGCGTCTACGAAGTCGAGTGCCGCGGCATCGAGAAGCCGCTCATCAAGCGCAGCTTCCCCTACTTCCGCGGGTTCCTCTCGCTCAAGGAGGGCATCACGCGGCTCGACGTGGCATTGAACGACGAGGAGGTTCCCGTACTGCGGATCGTCTACGTCAAGTCGATGTGGGACGACGCGAAGATCTGGAACGAACTGCTCAACGCCAAGGTGTGGCCCGTGAAATACAAGGACGGCACGCTCAAGGACGAGGAGCCGAAGTTCACCTTCAAAACCGAGGGACACACCCTCTGACACCACCGGGGCTTGTGATACGCAAGCCCCTTTTTTCGAGATAAACCAAGAAGACGATGAAAAAAGCGATTTTTTACCTGCTGGCCTGCGTCCTGCTCCCGGTTGCGGCGTCGGCCGACGAAGGCATGTGGCTGGTCAGCACGTTCCGGGACGTGATCTACCCCCAGATGAAGAAGGAGGGGCTGAAACTCAAACCCGGAGAGATTTACAACGAGGAGTCCCCGGCGCTGTGCAACGCCATCGTGGCCGTCGACGGCGGCATGGGCACGGGCAGCGTGATTTCGGACAAGGGACTCGTCATCACCAACCACCATGTGGCCTACGGCGACATCCACTCGTTGAGCACCCCCGCGAAGAACTACCTCGAAGAGGGCTTCTGGGCGCTCGAACAAAAGGACGAACTGCCGCTCAAGGGCAAGACCGTGACCTTCCTGCGGCAGGTCCGCGACGTGACGGACGAGGCCCAGGCCATCCGCGACTCGCTCGAAAAGGCCAACAGCCTGGGCATCTTCGGGACGCGCAAGGTCTACGGCATCCTCGAACGGAAGTACGGCAGGGACACCCCCTTCGAAGTGGAGTGCGCCTCGATGTGGAAGGGCAAGAAATACCTGCTTTTCTACTACGAGACCTATAAGGATGTGCGCCTCGTGGGTGCGCCTCCCGTGAAAATCGGGGCCTTCGGCGGCGAGCAGGACAACTGGGGCTGGCCCCAGCACAAGGGCGATTTCGCCCTCTACCGCGTCTACGGCGACGCGAAGGGCCGCCCGGCGGCCTACTCGGAGAACAACGTGCCCATCACGCCCCGCAAGGTGCTGAATGTCTCGACGAGTGGCATCCACGACGGGGACTACGCCATGGTGATCGGCTTTCCGGGCCGCACCAACCGCTACATGTCGTCGCAGGCCGTGCGCGAAAAGGAGCACGTGACCAACCCCGTGGTGATCAAGGCGCGCCGCGACCGCCTCGACATCATGCTGCGCCACATGGAGGCCGACCCGGACGTGCGGCTGATGTACAGCGACAAGTATTTCAACATCAGCAACTACGCCGACTACGCCAAGTGGGAGAACATCTGCCTGCGCCGTTACGACGTTATCGGCATCCGCGCCGCCGAGGAGGCGCGCCTCGCCGCCTGGATCGACGCCGATCCGGCCCGCAGGGCCGAATACGGCGACCTGCTCGCCAACCTCAAAAAAGGCTACGAGGCCCGCGCCGAAGCCGTGCGCGAAAAGTGCTACTACCAGGAGACGTGGATTCGCCCGAGCGACGTGATGATGACGGCCAACCGTCTCGGCACGCTCGTCGACCGCATGCAGCGCGACGGCATCGCCTCGGTGCAGGACGGCGACAAGAACTTCGCGGGCGTGAAGTCCAACACCCGCCGGATGATGAAGGACTTCGACCTGGCCACCGACAAGGAGGTGCTGACACGGATGATGGAGAGTTTCATCGACAACGTGCCCCGCGAAATGTGGGGCGAGCAGCTGCCGCAGCTTTACGACCGTTTCAAGGGCAACGTTCCGGCGCTGGTCGACTACGCGTTCGAAAACACCTGCTGCACCAGCTACGAAAAGCTCTGCGCCTGGTTCGCACAGCCCCGCACGGCCGAGGAGATCCTCTCCGACCCGATGGCGGCGATGGCCAATTCGGTCAGCTCGCGGCGTTTCGCCGAGAAACTCAAACAGGCCGAGGAGACGTCGGGCATCGACGCCGACAAGGAGGAACTCCGCTACACCCACGCCATCTACGAGATGCGCGAATCGGAAGGCACGCCCCAATATCCCGACGCCAACTCGACAATGCGCCTCACCTACGGAACCGTAGGCCCGGTCTCGCCCAAGGACGCCGTGCACTACGACTCCCGTTCGACGATCGACGGCTACCTCGAAAAATACAATCCCGACGACTACGAATTCCGTGTCGACGACCGGATGTCTTCGCTCATCCGCAGCAAGGACTGGGGCCGCTGGGGCGAAAACGGCCGGCTGTACGTCAATTTCCTCACCAACAACGACATCACGGGCGGCAATTCGGGAAGCCCGGTGCTCAACGCCCGGGGCGACGTGATCGGACTGGCGTTCGACGGCAACCGCGAGTCGATGTCGGGCGACATCTATTTCCACCCGACCAACTTCAAGACAGTCTGCGTCGACATCCGCTTCGTGCTGTGGATCATGGACAAATACGCCGGCGCCGGAAAGCTGATCGATGAAATGCGGCTGGTGAAATAACCCGCCCTGCGCTCGCCAAGGAACGGACCCTTTCGAAAAGGGTCCGTTCCTTTTTTATGAATCCCCGACGACAAAAACCCCGCAGGACTTTCGCGTCCTGCGGGGTTTTTAATGACGAACCGCGGTTCAGAAGTTCAGACCCACGGCCGCGAACAGGCCGCCGCGCCGGCTGCCGTCCATCAGGCCGCTGCACCCCCATGCCGCACGCCCTTTCAGATCGACGTACAGGCTCATTTTCTTCGCCGGGAAACAGTGCGTATAGCGCAGGCCGGCCTCGCCGTTCAGACGGTCGTTGGTCAGGAAGGCATACTCCTGGGCCAGCAGGTCGGCGCGATAGTTCTCGTTGTCGATCTGCACCCCCTCGGGGCAGCTCTTCTCCAGTTCGGTTCCGCCGCCGAACGTATAGCCGCCGCGCACCGTCGCGTCGAGCCAGCTGCGGCCGCTGAACCGGAAGTTCTTCGTCACGCCCAGCATCAGTTTCGAATAGTGCAGGTCCTGATCGTAGCATGCCGGGGAGATCGTATATTCCGATTCGGCCTTGTAATAGGTATAAGCCGCATCGACGATCCACGAACTGCTCCACTCGTTGCGCTTGACGTAGAGTTTGTAATCGGCATCGACGCTGCGCTGCTTCTGCGAGAATTTCAGGAAGCGGCCGTACTGTTTGTACAGTTTCTGATTGGTCTCCGGATCAAGTTCCAGCTCCTGAATATTGTTGTATTTCAGCAGGTCGCCCCACGAGGCGTCGACCGAAAGCCGCTGATCGACCCTGCGGCCCGCAACGTTGAGCACCCCCAGATAGCGGTAGGTCAACTGATCGTTGTCGCCCAGATGCTGGTCCAAATCGAAGCGGAAACGCTCCATTTTGTCGTATTCGGCCGAGAACTGATTGAAGAACTTCACCCTCTTTCCCAATTTCAATTCCAACTGGGCGGCGCCTCCGTATTCGGAGCCTTTGTAATAGACGTCATAGAATTTTTCGCTTCCCCCGAGCTGCTGGCTGGTATAAAACCACATGCCTTCGAAGAAGTAGATCATTCCGCTGGTCGTATTCGTACCGAAAGCCGCATAGCCGACCTGCTCCGTCGTGCGTTCATACGTAAAATTAAGACCTGCGTCCACCACCTTCGAGGTAAACATCACACCCGGCTGAACGCTCAAATACATCGAGGTGGTTTTATTGCGCGAATCCCGACGCTTTGCCAGGCTGCGATCCTCGTATTTCCCCATCGCTCCAACCACCCAGCGCCCCATACGGTAGGCAACCCCGGCCTCGATGGCATAGGTTTCATCACGCGTATTTCCGGGAATCGAATCGCCGAGCAGCATCGGAGAATCTCCGATGTTGGCATTTCCCGCCCAACTGCGGTCCTTCGAAGCCGCATAATCATAACTCAACTTACCGTAGAACGAAAGACGATTCCAACGGCGGTACGACTCGGACCGGACCCCGAACGCATTCACTTCCGCTCCATCGGTAACGTTGCGCAGTCCGCCTTGCTCGAAATCATAATTCACTTCCGCAATGGAGAGCGATGCCTGATTGAGCATCAGGCCCGCCGCATTGTCCGAAACGAGCCATCCGCTTTTCGAACGAATCCGTTCCAGGGTATAATATTTTTCAAGGTTCTCCTTCGGAGCGGAGGACTGGGCGAAAACGCCCGACCCCGCACATACCGCAGTCAACAGGAGCACCGCATAGATCTTTTTCTTCATGGCTGTTTCGTTTTATCGGTTTTTGTACTCCGTGCAAAGGGTCGGTTCATCGAGCGGAATCCAGTCGTCGGCCGAATTGTTCGTATCCTGATAAACCGTACGACCTACGATCTCCGAAGCGCTTTCGTCCACCTTGCGGATATAGGACTGACCGCTGTACGAGGCCGTCGTGATAAACAAAGGCTGGAGACTGATGTCGGAGCAAAGACGCGGGACGTGCGTATCGTTACTGCGGAACTCCACACCATCGAGAATACACTCCTTGGGAACCATTATCGAGGGCATACTCTGATACTTCGTCGGCTGATACATCACCTTGCCGTAGGGCCGGCCTTTGATGGCTCCGTCCTTAACGTACTCATAAGGATCTTCAGGCAGCCGATATACAACGATCGCCGGCGAGCTGATGGAGAGAACGATCGAATTTCCGGATGCCAGCTCACAGAAGCATTCCAGCCGTTCAACGCCCGCGGCCGGAGCTTTTACCGCGGAGCCAGCAAAACGGTCGATATACATCGCCCATACATTATCCGCGGCAAGGTTCATCGGTCTGCTGGTCTGGTCTGCCGTATGTTCGACGGCGCTCAAGGCAATCACGACCTCTTCGCCCGGCTGTATCGGGTGCTCCCGGCCTTCGCCCGGGAAAACAAAACCGAAAGCGTTGACCGGAATGGAATCGCGGAGTTCGGTGCTGGTGCTTCCCAACCAGAATTTATTGTACACGGCCGATTTTCCCGAATTGAACGACGTGTGGAATCCGACTCCCACCCCGTCGAGATACTGCACATCGTCGGAATTGTTGCAGAGCGTGAAATACTGGTCATAGTTATAATTCGCTTTCCCGTCGGCAGTCTTCGTTTTGTGAAAATAAACCTCTTTCAGAATGATCGTGCCACGCGCCGTAGCCTTAATCTCGAGATTGTTCGTCCCGGCCGACTGACCGTCTTTATTCAGCACGAAATCCCTGGTGGCATGCAGGAACTTGCTGATTCCGCCCACATCGGCCACTTTGCTGATAATCACGCTGTAATTTCCGTATTCGGCGTCGATCCGGGTTTCACCCTTCGCATCCGTTTCGGAAGTATACGTATTTCCGATCTTCGTATTGCGCATAGTCACCTTGAACCCCGACTTGTCGAGCGATGCCAACTCTCCGGGCAAATCAATGGAGATCAGCACCTCCCTGTTGCCATGGAGCAATTCGCCGTCTTTCATATCCTTGAGGCAGCCGCACAGCAGAAAGGCCGTCGCCAAAGGCACCAGATAATATAAAATCTTTTTCATCATCTGCAACTCTTTAGAATTTAAGTTTTAGTTCCGCGCCGAAATAAATATCCGTATTTACGCGCTTATAAGTTCCCGTACTCTTCAGCAACATTTTAGGATGCGAGTTCGTAAAGTTGTTGGCGTAGAATGAAATCTGGGCAATCCTGCCGATCTCTTTCGTAACACGGAGGTTGGCCATGAAATAAGGCTTGAACGAATTTTCGACAAAGGTCGTAGTCGCACTGCCCGTCTGAAGGTATTCCCGGTAAGCCGCTCCATAGGTAGGATCGTTGTACAAGTCCCGATTGAACGGCAATAGCTGACCATCCATGTTCATATAGAAATCGGGATCCCGGTAGATCATCTTGCCATTCGTCCCATTCGAAAAATCGCCATAAACGGGATGATTGTCGTCATCGAGGATGTAAACACCGTCTGCCTGGAGATTCCGGGTCCGGTTGAGCCATACACACTGGACCGTCAGTGTTGTAATCAGACGCAACTTCGGAATGTGCGTGATCAGGTTAATATTGGAATTGAACCGGGTGTACACCGAACCGGAAGAGACGGATTTGCCTCCATAATAGGCTCCCAGAAACGGGTTGTAGATATTCTTACCGTCAATAGGCACTTTCACCGAGGAATAAGTATCGTACAACAACACGCCCTCGCTATCCTTCCGGGTCATGGTCATGTATGCTCCGTTGACAACGACCGAAGTCCGGACCGGACGAATCTGCCCGAAATCGAACGTATACTCGACACCCCACTTGTCGTATTTACCGTCATTGGCCGGTTTCTTGACGGATGCCGTATGGAATATTTTCTCATCCCGATAGTCGAGCGGCTCGCCTCCCACGCCCAGAACCGGTTGTCCCGGATTGTTCGGATCATCCATATAAACCGGAACTTCCGTCCCTTTATAGGTTTCGTATTCCCGGAATGACAATACCTGCGGAACCATACGAAGGGTATAACCGTTACGCATCTTTTCATTATAATAGGTAATGCCTCCCTTGACACCGAACATATCGAAATCGAGACCCACTTCGAAGTTCTTGCTGTACTGCATCTTCAGATCGCGGTTAATCATATCGGACTGCGGGGTCACGAACGTAGTCCATGCCGCCACAGGCCCCGTCTCGGCAGTTCCGCCCCAGCTGAACGAAACCCGGTCAATATACACCGGAAAAGGATAAAGCAGCCGCAGGGCCGGCAACGTGGTCTGGATGCCCCAGCCGGCGCGCAGCGACAGTTCGCGGACCTTTTTCGGCGCGCGATTGCTGATGATCGTATATTTGGCGTTAAAACGCGGATCGACGGCCCACTTATCGTTCAGCCGATCCGTCGCCATATAGGTAAAACGTCCGCCGGCCTGCAACGTGAGCGATGTTTTTCCGATCGGCAGCGTCGCTTTTTCTTCGGCGAAGACAGCCACCTGATTCAGGAAAGGAATATCGCTGAACGGCTCCGGACGGAACGACATGGGACGCACGCCTTCGTAATACTGTCCTTTGCCGGTGTTGCCAGAATTGTTCCACTCGACACCGAGCATCGCCTTGTTGTAGACCTTGCCGTAACGCCCCGAAAGTTCAGCCACCATTTTAGCCGTGGTGTAATAGGCCATACTCAAATTCCGAATATCGCTCAAGTAATTGTCAGGGGTGAATTCAGTCAGATACTCCCCGTTTTCCAAAGCTCCGGGATTGGCGACACCGAGGGCGCTGGGCGCCATCTGCTGACGGGCGTACTGACGGGTCATTGATGTGTTGAAAACGTATTTCAACGACGTAATCCACGACTTGTTGAGCAGCCACGAACCATTAAGGTTGATCGACAGGTTCCGGTCGTCCAACTCCTTGCGTTCAGCCTGCGAGATATTGTCCGGATCAGCCTTTGTAGTGCCGCGCGAAAGGTAACCGCTCACCTTCGCATTGAACTGAAACGGCGTGCGGTCACGGTTGAAGGTATTGGTATAACCCACCGAAAACGTTCCGCGGTCATAAGATTCCTCCACCGTACGGATGTCCTTCATCGCATTGGCGTAGTCGATCGACGCATTGAGGAAACCCTTGTCGGACCCCAACGCATAACCTTTAGTCAGCGACACGGCCTTGGTGTCCGGCACGGTCTTCACCCGGATTTCATAGGGAGTGCGGCCCTGCTTGGTCTTGACGACGACCGCTCCGGCGCTCATATTGCCGTATTCGGCCGACGCAACGCCGCGGATGACCTCGATCGACTCGATATTGTCGGTCGAAATGGTGCGCATGTCGATACCCCGGCTGGTTTGCTGCCCGAAAGCGGCCGCTTTTCCACCCATCAGCATCGCGCTATTATTCACAACGGCTCCATCGACATAGACGCCCACCGAACTGGAGTTGATGCTGTTCGCATCCTTACCGTCCGTCATCGAATTAGGCAGATCACGGATGCCGACGAAATTCGAAGTGGAGTTCGTCAATTCCGGATTCGCGGTCAGCACGCCCGGCAGCAGCTGCATCACGTCCTTGACGGAGGTGGCTTGCAGGTGGTCCATCGCCTGACGGTCGATCGTCGACGAGGAGTTGATGCTGCGGCCCCGCTGGGCCGTTACGGTCACGGTGTTGAGTTGCAGGCTCGACTCCTTGAGGCGCAGCGAGAGCGCCCCGATCGAAGCGCTGACCGTCACCTTGTACGAAAGCGGCTCGTAACCCAGGCAGGTTGCCTCGATGGTGTAGCTGCCGGTGGTCACCGACGGCATCCGGAACCGGCCTTTGGCATCGGTCACCACCCACAGCTCAAGCGTCGGAATGGAAACCACGCAGCCCGCAATCGGCTCCTTCGTGTTGTACTCCGTCACGGTCCCTTCGATGGAGACCTTCTTCGGAGCCTGGGCCTGCACTCCCAGCGGAATGCAGACGCCCGCCAATAAAAGCATTAGTAAAAATTTCTTCACGGCAAACAGGGTTATGTGAATAGTAAGAATGTCATTCGTTTTCGGGGGACAAAGATAGAGTGCCGCACAACAGGCGGCAACCCCGAGAAATGGGGATTTTACCGGTCAGGGGACACAATAACGGCTTCCGGCAGCTGCATGGCGCAACTGTCGGGCATCGGGAAACACGCGACTGTCAACAGATGGTAGGGCAATTCCCGCGGGGGGGGGAACCCGGGCCGGGAATTCGTCGGCATGGTCCGGAACGCTGATCCGGGCGGTCGCCGGGCGGCGGTTCAATCCACTCTTCCTCATGCCAGTTTCATTTGATTCAAGACAAATCTTGTTTCGCAAGATAAGAAAAAAACACCATTCCGAATATCTTTTCGAACCATGAATTTAACCGAACTTACAATCCGAACGCATCCTGCGGCATATCGCGACAATGTTTAACCGGATTTCCGCCTGCGGTTTCGATCCGAAACACCCCATTCGGGCCGAAATTTCTTTTTTTGCGGACCGGCTGTACTATGGACGGAAATTACTATCTTGCGGCCAATAAACCTTCCCCCCCCGGTTTGACGCGTTACATACTACTGATTCTCGCCCTTCTCGGGTTTGTCGGCATGCCCTCCGCACATCCGGCGGGGAATCATGCGCTCCAATCCTTCGCCCTCTCTTACCAACCCATGAACTTCGGCCGGCCGGCGCGCACGGTCGTCACGGTCGAGGACAAGGAGACGCACGACCCGCTGCTGGGCGCCACGGTCTCGATCGTCAGCCGGGCCGACACGCTGCGGGACACGACCGTCAAGGAGGATTTCTACCGTATCATGGCCGTCTACCGCTGCGACCGGATTTTCCGCGACTCGGTCGACCTGGAGGTCACCTACGTGGGTTACAAGCCGTTCAAAAAACGCTACGGAAACACCGGATTCCGGGGACGGATCGAGGTCAAAATGGAGGTCGACGAACAGTCGATCGCGCAGGTCGTGGTCGTCGGGCAGCAGGTCGCCATGGTCTTCCGGGGCGACACGACGGTCTACAACGCGGGGGCGTTCAAAACCATGGCCGACGACCGTTTCGCGGAGCTGCTGAAACAGCTGCCGGGTGTCGAGATCAAGGACAACAAGATTTACGCCGAAGGGCAGGAGGTCAAACGGGTGCTGATCGACGGGAAAAACCTCTTCGGCTCGAAAACCTCCTACGCACTCACCGACCTCGAAGCCTCGGACGTCCGGAGCGTGCGGGTCTACGAGGATTTCAGCCCCGAGGCAAAGCGCCTGGGGGACAACACGGCCGAAAAGGAGAAGGTGATGGACGTCGAAACCAAGTCGAAGCGCGGTTACATCCTGGGCGGGAATCTGGAGGGCACGCTCGGCGCGAGCCTCGAAAGGGACTACTCGGGTCGGCATGAAATCCGCCATTCCGAGGCCGGAAGCTTTTACCGCAACACCGAAAGGGGCAACTGGCGTCTCGAAGCCTCCAACTCGAAGGACAACATCCGGCAGGGAGAAGGCGTCTCGTTCGACTCGAAGACGACCCCCACGAAACAGACCGACGCCCAGGCGGACTATACCCTGCGCCGGGGCGACTCGACCAACGTATCGACCGCCGTCCGGTTCGGTCGCAGCCGCCAGAGCAGCACGGGGTCCTCGCAGACCGAATATTTCCCGACCGAAGCCTATGCCCTGCGCAACGAGGAGAGCCGGAACGAATCGCTCTCGAAATCGCTTTCGGCGGAGATCTCGAACTACGTCAACATCCAGCGGAAGAAGAAGGTTTTCGGGGCCATGACCACCTTTTCGATCGACGACGGCTCCACACTCGGGCACAGCCGCACGCAGCAGCGAATCGACGACGAAAAGACCCGGACGAACCTCAACAGCAACTCCGACAGACGCAACATCCGATTGAATGTCAGCATTTTCTTCCACTCGAAAATTTCCGAACGGTCGACCCTGTCGTTCAACGTCTCGGGCAAATACGCACCCGGCGACCGGGACGGCTGGCGGGTCGACACGACGGCCTCGACACCCGGCCTGCAGGTCAAACTGCGCAACGACGGCGACAGCCGCAACTATTCGTTCGGCGCCAATCTGGGCTACCGCTACAAACTGGGAAAAAAGGGTTCGGTCAACGCCTCATACAACTTCAGCCGCGATTACGCCCGCTCGAAACAGCTGGCGGTCGATTTCCTCTCCGACCCGCAGGGCGTCGTCGACACGGTCAACTCCTACCATTACACGACCGACACCTACACGCACAGCCTGCAAACCAGCCTGCAATACCGGAGCGGCGACGTCTGGATAATGGCCGGACTGGGCGGAGTGCTCTACGACATCGCCCGCAGCGAGCGCTTCCCCAAGGAGGAGCGCTTCCCGCGGCTGTTCTTCCAGCTCAACCCGACGGTCTACCTCTCGGTCGGCAAGTCGCGGAAGCGTTTTTCGTTCAACCTGGCCTCCTTCCCGCAGATGATCCCGCTCGACGCGCTGCGCTCGACGCTCAACGCCACCAACCCCCTTTCGTTGCAGGCCGGAAACCCCGGTCTCAAGTTGCAGAACGACCTCTCGGGATCGGCGGGATTCCAGTTCACCGACGTCAAAAAGGCCCTCTCCTTCAGCGTGCGGCTCAACGGCAGCTACACCTTCAACTACATCACCCAGCGACGCACGCTCTTCCTCGAAGACACCTACCTGCCCCAGTACGACTACACGGCACGGAAGGGTGCGCAGCTCACCACGCAGGCCAACGTCGGGGGCAATTACAACCTCGGGGGCAGGGTCTCCTACTCACAGCAGATCAACCCGCTGCGCTCGACCCTGAACGTCTCGGTGAACTACGGCTTCAGCCAGACGCCCTATTTCACCGGCGAAGACCTCTTCCACTCGGTCCGCCATTCGCTCGGCTTCGGCTTCGGCTTCGACTCGGGCTTTTCGAGCAAGGTCAAGCTCAACATCCGCTCCAACACCTCGATGAGTTCCTACACCACGCAGAAAGAGACCGCGCAGGAGCTGCGCGAACAACTCACGGCGCGCGTCGACCTGCGCTTCGGCAAGTATTTCGGGTCGGTCGGCACGCTCTACGAATTCTACTGCAACAGCCGCTCGCACGCGCTCACGCGCCACAACGTGATCCTCAACGCCTCGGCGGGGCGCAAGTTCGGCAAGGAGAACCGGCTGGGGCTTTCGGCGGGCGTCATCGACATCCTCAACCGCCCCGACTACACCACCACGAGTTTCGACACGGATTACATCGTCACCTCCTCAACCTCCTACCTGGGCCGTTACGGCTACCTGCGCGTCGCCTATACGTTCTGATCGGAAGCCGCCGGAATTACGGTGTTATTTCGGTTTATTTCGTATAGTTTCGCATATTTTCGTATCTTTGGACGCAGAAACCGTTTAAAGCGTATGAAAAAACTACTGATCCCCCTGATTGCCGCCTTTGCCGCGAACACCGTATCGGCCGCCGCGCCGCAGCAGGTCATCGACATCAGCACCGACAAGGTCTCGATGGTGCTCACCGCCGCCCCCGGAGGCGAAGTTTATTTCCGCCACTTCGGCGGACGCATCGACGACCCGGCGCCGCTGGCCGACTACAAGAGCAACCGCCGCAGTGACCACGGAACCGAGGACCTGGCCTATCCCGCGACGGGAGGCCGCAACTTCCGCGAACCCGCCCTGCGCGTCACCCATGCCGACGGCGACATGAACACCGAACTGCGCTACGTGTCGCACGCCTCGAAACAGCTCTCCGACAAGAACGTGACGGAGACCGTCGTGAAGATGACCGACTGCTGCCAGGCGCTCGACGTGGAACTGGTCTTCACGGCCTACGCCCGCGAGAACGTCATCACCACGCACGCCGTGATCCGCAACCGCGAGAAGGGTCCCGTCACGCTGCACAGCTTCTACTCCTCGTCGCTCCCGCTGAAGGCCGACAAATACCTCCTGACGCACCTCTACGGGGCCTGGGCGCGTGAAGCGCAGGTCGACCACACGCTGCTGACCCACGGATCGAAAAGCATCGAGTCGACGCGCGAGGTGCGCACGACCCACACCGAAAACCCGGCGTTCCTGCTCACGCTGAACAGCGATTCGTTCAGCGAGACCTGCGGCGAAGTCATCGCCGGAGCGCTGGCCTGGAGCGGCAACTTCCGCCTCAACTTCGAGGTCGACGAATTCGACGTGCTGACCGTCCTGGCCGGCGCCAACCCCAACGCCTCGGAGTACAGGCTCCGCCCGGGCGAGACGTTCACCACGCCCGAAATGATCTACACCCACTCGTTCTGCGGCGCGGGCGGCGCCTCGCGCAACCTCCACGACTGGGCGCGCAACTACGGCATCTACCACGGCCACGAGGTCGTCCCCACGCTGCTCAACAGCTGGGAAGGCGCCTACTTCAAGTTCGACGCCAAGGTCCTGAAACAGATGATCGACGACGCGGCCTCGATGGGATTGGAAATGTTCGTCCTCGACGACGGCTGGTTCGGCAACAAATACCCGCGCAACAACTCCAACGCCGGACTGGGCGACTGGCAGGTGAACGCCGCGAAACTCCCCGAAGGCATCGACCACATCGCCTCCTACGCCCACTCGAAGGGACTGAAGTTCGGCATCTGGATCGAACCGGAGATGGTCAACCCCAAGAGCGAGCTGGCCGAGAAGCACCCCGACTGGATCGTCCGTCCGCCGAAGCGCGAAGCGCCCACGACCCGCAACCAGTGGCTGCTCGACCTCACGAACCCCAAGGTGCAGGACTTCGTGTTCGGAGTCTTCGACAACACGATGAAACTCTCGGACAAGATCGACTACATCAAGTGGGACGCCAACCGCAACGCCAACAACGTGGGTTCGGCCTACCTCCCGGCCGACGAGCAGTCGCGCTTCTGGATCGACTACGCGCAGGGCTTCTACAAGGTGATGGAACGCATCCGCGCCAAATACCCCGACGTGCTGATCCAGGCCTGCGCCTCGGGCGGCGGCCGCGTGGAGTACGGCGCCCTGAAGTATTTCGACGAAGTGTGGACGAGCGACAACACCGAGGCGCTTTCGCGCGCCCGCATCCAGTACGGCACGAGCCTTTTCTACCCCGCCGTCGTGATGGGTTCGCACGTCTCGGCCACGCCCAACCACCAGACGGGCAACATCACGCCCATCAAGTTCCGCTTCGACATGGCCTGCGCCGGACGCCTCGGCATGGAGCTTCAGCCCAGGCAGATGACCGACGAGGAGCGGCAGTTCGCCCGCCGGGCCATCGCCAGCTACAAGGAGTACCGCGACATCGTGATGCAGGGCGACCTCTACCGCATCGGCACGCCCTATGACAAGAGCGGCTGCTACGGCCTGATGTACGTTTCGAAGGACCGGAAGCAGGCCGTGCTGTTCACGTACAGCCTCCGGTACCAGGGCCGCTCGCTGATCCCGAAATTCCGCCTGCAGGGCCTTGACCCGAAGACGGGCTACACCATCCGCGAACTGAACGTCGACAAATCGCGCAACTGGTTCGACGGCAAAACCTTCAGCGGCGAGATGCTCTCGAACGCCGGCATCAACCCCTCGATGCCGAAGATTTACGACAGCGGCGTATTCCTGCTCACGGCGGAATAGAAGCTGCTCCGTCGCGAAAGCCACCCCGGGATTTGCCGCCGGGGTGGCTTTTTCCTATCTTTGCCGAAGAACATTTTTCCGAACATGATCGAACAAATCATATCCCGACGACTGCAAATTCCGCTGCACCAGGTGCAGGGGACCGTGCGTCTGCTCCGCGAAGGGGCGACGATACCCTTTATCAGCCGCTACCGCAAGGAAGCGACCGGCTCGCTCGACGAGGTGCAGGTCGCCTCCGTCAAGGAGTGGCTCGACCGGCTCACCGAACTCGAAACCCGCAAGCAGACGGTGCTCACGACCATCGAGGGGCAGGGCAGGCTGACCCCGGAACTCCGCCGGCGCATCGCGGAGTGCTGGGATGCGGTGGAGCTGGAGGACATTTACCTGCCCTACAAACCCAAACGCCGCACGCGGGCCACCGTGGCGCGCGAACGGGGCCTGGAGCCGCTGGCCGAAATCATCCTGGCGCAGCAGTCCCGCAACGTCGTGCAGCAGGCCCGGCGGTTCGTTTCGGCCGAAGTGCCGACCCCGGAGGAGGCCCTCGCCGGGGCGTGCGACATCGTCGCCGAACGTATCTCGGAAGATGAGCGCGCCCGCAACACGCTGCGCCGCACGTTCGCCCGCGAAGGCATCGTCCATTCGAAACTCGTCAAAGGCAAAGAGACGGAAGGGGCGAAATACGCCGACTATTTCGACGCCGCGACGCCCCTGCGCAGCATCTCGTCACACCGCTTCCTGGCCATGCGCCGCGGCGAGGAGGAGGGCATTCTGAAAATCGCGGTCGACGTGGATGCCGAACATTGCATCGAAAGTCTCCGCCGGCTGTTCGTACGGCCCGGCTCGGCGACGCGCGAATGGATGGAAGCGGCCGTGGCCGACTCGTTCAAACGCCTGATACGCCCCTCGATCGAGACCGAACAGCTCGCGGCGGCCAAGGAGAAGGCCGACGACGAGGCGATCCGGGTTTTCGCCGAGAACCTGCGCCAACTGCTGCTCTCCTCGCCGCTGGGGCAGAAGCGCGTCGTGGCCATCGACCCGGGATTCCGCACGGGATGCAAGGTCGTGGCGCTCGACGCGCAGGGCAACCTGCTGCACAACACGACCGTCTACCCCCATCCGCCGCAGGGCCGGGCGGCCGAAGCGGCCGAGACGCTGAAATCGCTGGCCGCCAGGTACAAGGCCGAGGCGTTCGCCATCGGGGACGGCACGGCGGGCCGCGAGACCGAACAGCTGGTCCGCGGACTGGGGCTGGAAGGCGTGGAGGTATTCATGGTGAGCGAGGACGGCGCGTCGGTCTACTCAGCGTCGGCCGCGGCGCGCGAGGAGTTCCCGGACTACGACGTGACGGTGCGCGGGGCCGTGAGCATCGGACGCCGCCTGATCGACCCGCTCTCGGAGCTGGTCAAGATCGACCCCAAGTCGATCGGCGTGGGGCAGTACCAGCACAGCGTCGACCCGGCGAAGCTCAAGGCGCGGCTCCGGACGGTCGTCGAAAGCTGCGTCAACCGCGTCGGCGTCAATATCAACACCGCCTCGAAACACATCCTGACCTACATATCGGGGCTGGGACCCGTGCTGGCGCAGAACATCGTGGCCTACCGTGCGGCGAACGGGGAGTTCAAAAGCCGCAGGGCGCTGCTCAAAGTGCCGCGGCTGGGAGCCAAGGCTTTCGAGCAGGCGGCCGGGTTCCTGCGGGTCGTCGGAGGCGCGAATCCGCTGGACAACAGCGCCGTGCACCCGGAATCGTACGCCGTCGTCGAGCGGATGGCCGCCGACGCGGGCGTGACGGTCGAACGCCTGCTAACCGACAAACAGCTGCGCAGCGGTCTCAAGGCCGAACGATACGTGAGCGAAGAAGCGGGGCTGCCGACCGTGACGGACATCCTCGAGGCGCTCGACAAACGGGGGCTCGACCCACGCGAGCAGTTGCAGGTCTTCGCATTCGACCCCAACGTGCACACGATCGGCGACCTGCGCGAGGGAATGCTTCTGCCGGGCATCGTCACCAACATCACGGCCTTCGGGGCTTTCGTCGACATCGGCGTCAAACAGGACGGGCTGGTGCACATCTCGCAGCTGGCCGACCGCTACGTGGCTTCGCCGGCCGACGTGGTGCATCTGGGACAGCACGTCGAAGTGCGGGTGACGGGCGTGGACACCGTTCGCGGCCGCATTGCGCTCTCGATGCGCCGCGAAGCATAAAAGACCGGATCAAGCGAGGCCCTGCAACGGCCATCCTGGTCGAAAAATGGCCTTTTAAGGTCGAATATTGTCCGCCCGGTCCGTAAAACATCGCTACCTTTGGGTATTCAAACCATTAACCCATTTGTCCGATGAGAAAAAACAACCTGCTCATTACCTCGTCGTGCCTGCTGGGGGCACTGGCCTCGTGCTACGGGGCCTTCGGAAAGAACCCGCGACCATCGGCAAATGGCATCTGGGGTGGGATTTGACATACAAGGAAGGCAAGGCGAAAACCGTCGACAACATCGACTTCACGAAGCGCGTGGCCAACGGTCCCACCGATCGGGGATTCGACTATTTCTACGGGCTGACCTCGCCGTCCGGACCTCCGCACCTCTACATGGTCAACGACATGGCGGAGAAACAGCCGAACACGAGATTCGAAGAATCAGGCGGCGGACTGTATAAAATCAAGGGCGGCATCGGCCACAGCGACTGGAGCGCCGACGGCATGCAGCCCCACCTGGCGGACAAGATGCTCGAATACCTCGACGAAAACAAGGATTCCGACAAGCCGTTCTTCCTCTACATGGCGCTGACGGCTCCCCACATCCCGCTTTTCCCGAGCAAGGAGTTCAAGGGCAAATCCAAGATCGGCGACTACGGCGACCTGGTGATGATGATAGACGACATCGTCGGCAGGGTCAATCGAAAGCTGAAGGAGATCGGCAAATACGACAACACGATCGTCATGTTCGCCGCCGACAACGGCTGCGCCGGTTACATCAACATGGACAGGATAAACCGGAAAGGGCACTATCCGTCCTATATTTACCGGGGCTACAAGTCGCACGGCTGGGAAGGCGGCCACCGCATTCCCTTCATCCTGTCGTGGGGCGACCGGTACGGACACGTGACCGATAATTCGCTCGTCTCGCTGACCGATCTGTACGCCACGTTCGCCGACATGCTCGGCTACCGGATAGCCGACGACGAGGCCGAAGACAGTTTCAGCTTCTGGCCGATACTCGACGGCTCGGGCAACGCCGCCCGGACCGACCTGATCGCCACGTCGGGAGCCGGCTATTTCACCTACCGAACGCCGCAGTACAAGCTGATATTCAACGCGGGAAACGGTTCCGGCGAAGAGTACAGGATCGACGGACAGCCCCCGCTGCAATTCTACGACATGGTCAACGATCCCGAAGAGAAGGTCAACCAGATAAACAATCCGGAATACGCGGGCCGGATCAGGGAGATGGCCGCCCGGGTGAAGAAGTACATCGAGGACGGCCGATCGACGCCCGGAGCCAAAGCGGCCAACGACGGCGGCAATTCCTGGAAACAGATCACCGACATAATGAGCGGCCTGTACGCCGGGAACAGGTAAGGGCGAAACTGCGTCGAAGGATGCCGGAACCGCCGTCCGGCTCCGATCAAAAGACCTCCGTATTCCGGAATCGAATGCGGAGGTTTTCAATTGGCGGCAACGAGCTGGCGCGGGACATGCTCGAAGATACTGACGAGCAGGCTGACGCCTTGTTATTGCTGAATTACAAGCGATAACGAAACAACCGAGGCTGATAAGGGTCCTGACAAAGAAAAAGTCCTCGGAAGTTATTAGCTTCCAAGGACTTTCTTGGTGGAAAATTGCCGTCCGGCATTGCTCTCGCGCCATTTCCGCGCACGCCGTCCGGCGACTTTCCGGCAGCATTCGCTGCTTCAGTTGAGGTCTGAAGCGGACGCCATAAATTTGAATCAAATTTTACCGATTTGAATTTTATTTTATCTATATATCAATATTTTACAGCTGTTTTTCATCAACTGCGAGGTCTGGAAGTTTTCGAAAATTCGGCCGACGTATGACAAATGTATGACAAAAATGATTACATTTGCAGCAGACAAAACCTCCTGACCTATGGCTTCATTCTGCTATCGCATCCGCTCGACCCAGAAAAACAAACTGGTCAAAATCCAAATTCTCTTCACGGTTGGCCGCGGCAACCAGTTCTACGTCGACAGCCAATATATGGTGCTGACGGACGCCTGGGACAACAAGCGGCAGACGGTCAAGAGCCGCTTCACCTTTACCGACGACTTCACCGAGCAGCAGGGGCGCGAGCTGACCAAAAACCTTTCCGAACTGCGCAGCCACATCCTCGGAGAGATTGCCAAGGATCCCGAGCACGCAATGACGAAGACACGGCTGGAGAAGATCATCTACAGCTTCCATCACCCGCGCAGCCTCACCACCGGCCGCCATGCCCGCAGCCGCGAATCGCTCAGCGACTACATTGCCCGCTTCACGCGCGAAATGGAGGAGGGCACCCGGCTGAACATCCACAAACTCCGATACGGCCCCTCGACCATCAAGAACTACAAGGGATTCGTCGTACAGTTCGACGAGTACTGCAAAGCCCGGCGCAAGCAGTTCGACTTTGCCGACATCGACCTGAAGTTTTACGACGACTTCGTCGCCTGGTTCACCGCCAAGAACTACTCCGTCAATACGATCGGCCGCCACGTCAAGGAGCTGAAGATCATCATGCGTGCGGCCCGCGAAGAGGGTCTGCACGACAACGGGGCGATCGAGAGCCGCAAGTTCCGCGTGCTGACGGCCGATGTAGAGAACATCTATCTGACGGAGTCGGAGATCCGGGCCATCGCCACGCTCGACCTCTCGAAAAACCGACACAAGGATGTTGCCCGCGACATCTTCCTGGTGGGGTGCTACACGGCGCAGCGCTTCAGCGACTACTCGACCATCAACGAAGGTAACATCCGCACGCTGGAGAACGGACAGCAGGTCATCGACCTCAAGCAGCAGAAGACCGGCAACCACGTCGTCATTCCGGTCCGACCCGAGCTGCAGGCCATCCTGGAGAAGTACGACAACCGGCTGCCGAGAACCTACGAGCAGAAGGTGAACCACCTCATCAAGGAGATTGCGCGCGAGGCGGGCATCACGGAGAAGGTCGAGGTCTCCTACATCGAGAATGGCGAAAAGAAGAGCCGGCTGGTCGAGAAGTGCGACCTGGTGAAGACCCACACGGCACGCCGCAGCGGCGCAACGAACATGTACCTGGCGGGGATCCCGACCATCGCCATCATGAAGATCACGGGCCACAAGACCGAACGGGAGTTCATGAAGTACATCAAGATCACCGAGGAGCAGACCGCCCTGGAGTTGATGAGCCACCCCTATTTCAGCGGGAAATAAAACGAAATGTTACCGCCGTAAAATTTACGACGGTAACAAAAGCCCACATGAATTTTCACACAAACGACCGCAACTGCTGATTATCGAGAATTATTTGTAATTTTACAAAAACTTAAGTCTATGACAGCCGAAAAACTGACATCCATACTCGACTCTTTATTAAGTCTTCCGGCAGAGACCGAGGTCGTTGAATTCAAAAGAGCAGAACGGAATTTCGATGATCGAGACCTCGGACAATACTTTTCGGCCTTAAGCAATGAAGCCAACCTGAAAGAAAAGGATTGCGCTTGGTTAATATTCGGCATAGAGAACAAATCTCATGAGGTAGTCGGAAGTCAGTATAAAAACTCTCGCCCGGCTCTCGATGCAATAAAGAAAAAAATTGCAGATCAAACCACTGGGCGCCATACCTTCGTCGAGATATATGAGTTACTGTACAGAAACGGGAAAAGAGTTGTAATGTTCCAAATCCCGCCTGCTCCACAGGGAATCCCAATCGCTTTTCAAGATCATTACTACGGACGCGATGGAGAATCTTTACAGGGACTGGCTATCGAAAAAATTGAACGCATACGCTACCAAGTCAAATTGAAGGATTGGAGCGCGGGAATCATCGAAAATGCCTCTTTGGAAGACCTGGATCCGGCAGCCATTGCCAAGGCGAGAGAGTTATACACAAAAGCCCATGAGGAAAAAACGGACGAAATCGCCTCATGGGACGACATCACATTCCTGAACAAGGCAAGAATTACGATTCGTGGTAAGATCACCAATACCGCCATCGTCCTGCTTGGTAAAGAAGAAAGCGAGCATTTGATTTCTCCCGCAGTAGCCAAAATCAAATGGATTCTGCGAGGACAAGACAACATCGAACGGGATTACATGATCGTATCCTGTCCGTTCGTATTGGCCGTTGATAGGATTTACAACAAAATACGCAATCTGAAATACCGTTACATCAACCCCGAACACAAGACCTTATTTCCTGAAGAGATCGACACCTACGAACCCTATGTAATTCGCGAGGCATTAAACAACGCGATAGCCCATCAGGATTATACACTGGGAGGACAGATCAACGTAGTGGAGTACGACGACAAACTGGTCTTTTCGAACAAAGGATCTTTCATTCCCGGCAATATCGAACGGGTACTCATCAGCGATGCTCCGGAGGAACAATACAGAAATCAATTTCTGGCAACAGCAATGGTAGGACTGAAAATGGTCGATACAATCGGCAGCGGTATTCGCAAGATGTACTATTACCAGAGACAAAGACTGTTCCCCTTGCCGGACTACGATTTATCCAATAATCGGGTCGAAGTAACCATTACAGGCAAGATTCTCGATATGAATTACGCGAATATATTGGCACAGAATACCGATCTGAGCCTCCTTGACATCGAACTACTGAACCGCCTGCAATTGGGGAAGACATTGTCTGACGAGGAAATCACGCGTCTGAGAAACAAGCATCTGATCGAAGGACGAAAACCCAAGGTATATATTGCAAAACATATTGCACAGAAAGTCGGGCAGAAGATCGAATATTCCGGGCATAAAGGTCTTGGGAATAAGCGTTGCGAAGAGTTTCTTCTGACTGCATTGCGTGACCATAAATCCTTATCCCGAAAAGAGATCGATGAATTGCTTTGGCCTCTGTTGCCGGACCTGCTTAATGAAAAGCAAAAAAAGGACAAAATCACAAATATGCTGATCAAGTTGAGAAAACTGGAGAAGATCTCAAATAAATCAAAAGGCCCCAATTCAGACTGGTTCATTAATTAAGTGCCGTTCAAATACCGTTCAAGTGCTTTTTAAGTGCTTTTTAATTGTTATTAGAATAGCAACACATTGATAATCAAGCAACAAAAAGCACTTAAATTCATTTTCAAATAGAAAATTAAGGACTTTTCAATGCCTCGCCGCCGAAAAATAACGATCCGGGCCTCCGAGCTGGAGTGCTTCGAGACGCTCGTCCGGGAGCTGCACCAGCGGCCGGAGTTTGCCGGATTCGATCCGTCGAGCCTGCACGTCTGGACTTACGAACGGTATGAGCCAAAGCTGAAGGATGCCGACGCAATCCTCCGCCGCTTCGACTACTGGCTGGGCGTGCACAAGGGCGAGCGCTATCTGATGGCAAACGGCAGCCGGCTCTTCAACAAAAAGGAGCTGGCCGAGGCGCTAGGTGTCGCACGACCGACGCTCGACCGATGGATTACGAACGGATGGCTGGAGCCGTGCCGCGTTCAGATCTCGGCCGGCGGCGACACCCTCTTTGCAGCCAACGCCGTTCGGGAGGTATTGGAACGGTTCCGATAGGCTCGAAAACCACATCATCAACGAGGACGGCGGGTGCCGTCCTCTTTTTTTGTCCCGAGCAGAATCCGATTACACGACAGTGCCAACCGACGCAAACGAATGCCAAAGTCCGGAAACGGGCGGCGGCATGTCCTCGGCATGTCCTCGGCGTGGCACCGGTTGGCATCGGTTGGCGCTGATTTGTAACGCCATTCGCCGTTTTCGGGAGGGACTCGGAAAGCCTTTCTTTGCGTCATCAACCAAATTCGAATCGTTATGACCAAGGAAATCTTTCTGAGCGGCATGACTGCCGACCAACTCTCGGAGATGATTCGCGAATCGCTGCGCGACGAGTTGCGGCAGCTCCACCCCGAACCCTCCGCCAAGACGCCGAACTATCTGACACGCCGCGAGACGGCCCGCCGCCTGCGCATCTCGCTCGTGACGCTCAACGACTGGGTGAACCGCGGCCGGATCCGCGCCCACAAGATCGGCGGGCGCGTGCTCTTCCGCGACAGCGACGTCGAGGCGGCACTGCACCGGATTGTCCCCATCAAAAGCCGATAGCCATGAAGACGGTCTCAGATTGCATCGGCATCCGGGAGTATCTCCTCCGCCGGGGGCTGCAGCCCCACCGCGAAACCGCCACCCACGGCATGTTCCTCTCGCCGTTGCGCGAAGAGCGCACCCCCAGCTTCAGCGTCCGCTACGACAAGGGGCTCTGGTACGACTTCGGACTGGGTGAAGGGGGCACGCTCCTCCAGCTGGTCATGCGCATCGAAGGGTGCGGCATGGCAGAAGCTATCCGACACCTGCGCAAAGAGGCCGCGAACGAAGTCCTCTTCCAGCCCTTGCCAACCGCCTCGCCGCGCGAAGACTCCCCGCTACGGATTCTCAGCGTCGGGGAGATTCGCCACCCAGCGCTGATCGGCTATCTGCGCGAACGCGGCATCGACCCCGCCGTGGCCGGAGCGCTGTGCCGCGAGGTTCACTACGCCGTCGGCGAGCGGCGCTTCTTCGCCATCGGCTTCCGCAACGATGCCGGAGGCTGGGAGCTGCGCAGCCCGCAGTTCAAGGGGAGCAGCGCCCCGAAAACCATCACGACCTTCGACCGGCACGGCGACACAGCACTGCTCTTCGAGGGTTTCTTCGACCTGCTCTCCTACCTGACGCTGCAACACAAGCCGACACCGGCCGTCGACACCGCCGTGCTCAACTCCGTGGTGAACCTACCCCGCGCCCTTCCGTTTCTCGCACGCCACGCGACGATCCACACCTTCCTCGACAACGACGAGGCGGGGCGCCTCACCCTCGAACGGCTGCGCAGCGCCCTGCCCGGTGCAACCGTCATCGACCGGGCGGAGAGCTACCGCACCCACAAGGATCTGAACGAATCGCTCCGACCCTCCGCGAAGATTTCCCGCACGCCGCGTCGTCGCGGCCGCAAGTTGTAACGTCGCCCGGAATGACACCGGAACCGTCGCCCACCCATCGGCCGCTTCGCGACCGCGGCTTTTCCCCCAAGGAAAAAGCCATAGCCTATTAGGGCTTTTTCCGACGCATCGGCCCGCCGACGCTGAAAAAGCCCCAATAGGCCAAAGGGTCAAGCCCCTCTGGACACCCCTTGTCGTGCTGCGCACGCCGACCGCCGAGGCGGTCCCCTCTTCAACCACCCCCCCCCAAAAAAAACGACCACACCATGGGATATGCCGTCCTGCATCTCGACAAAGCCCCGGGCAACGAGGCGGCGATGACCGCCCACATCGCCCGCACGAAGATACCCACCAACGCCTCGCCCGAACGCACCTGCCTCAACGAGGAGCTCGTCGAGTTTCCCGAAGAGGTGGCCGACCGTACGGAGGCGATCAACTACCGACTCGAACACGCCGGCCTCACACGCAAGATCGGAACGAACCAGGTGCGGGTGATCCGCGTCATGCTGACCGGTTCGCACGACGCGATGAAGCGCATCGAGGAGGAGGGGCGGCTTCCGGAGTGGTGTGCCGACAACCTCGCCTGGCTGCGCGAGACCTTCGGGGCGGAGAATGTCGTCTCGGCCGTCGTACACCGCGACGAATCGACCCCGCATATCCACGCCGCCGTGGTGCCGATCGTCACGGGCGAGCGCCGCAAGGCCCGCACCGCCGCATCCGAAACACCCGGCAAACGGCACTACCGCACGAAATCCGCCGCACGGCCCCGCCTCTGCGCCGATGATGTCATGTCGCGCGTCCGTCTCAAGCAGTATCAGGACAGCTACGCCGCGGCAATGTCCAAATACGGACTGGAGCGCGGCATCGACGGTTCGGAGGCGCGCCACGTCACCACGCAGGAGTTCTACCGACAGGCCATTGCCCAGCAGCAGGATCTGCAGGAGAACATCGACGCGCTGCTCCGTCTCGAAGAGCAGAAGCGGAAGGCCGTCGAACTGCTCAAACAACAGGAGCGGCAGGTGCGCACCGAGTATGAACAGACCGCCACGCTCCAGGCGCAGAAGAGCGCCGAACTGAACCGCACCGAGGCCGAGTTGAAGAGCGTGAAGGGCGAACTGAAGGGTGCCCGATTGAAAAACGCCGCGGCAGAGGTCGGGTCGAACATCGTCGAGGGAATCGGGGCGATGATCGGCACCTCGCGTATCAAGCGGCAACAGCAGGAGATCGACCGCCTCAACGCGGAGAACGCCGCCCTGCACGAACAGATCGGGTCGCTGAACCGTGCCAACCGTGAGGAGAAGGCCCGACATGGGCAGGCCGAACAGCAGCTGCAGGCGAAGCTCGACCGCATCGAACACTGGCTGCCCGACACGCAGACACTTATCAGCTGGGGCGAATACTGCCGCGACATGGGAATCTCGGAGTCGGGCGCCCGCGAGATCATCGCCATGAAACCCCTCTATGTATCGGGCGAACTCTATACGCGAGAGTATTCGCGCCGCTTCGACGTCTCGAATACCGAGATCCGCCTGCAACGCGATCCGAACGGTCCCGGAGGCTTCCAGCTATTCATCGACCGACAACCCGCACACGCCTGGTTCCGCCAACGGTATGTAGAACTCATGACCCGCCTGGGCTACCCCGTCCGCCCCGAACGTCCGGTAATCCGACAACATACCCTCAAACGGTAACACTCCGCCGCCGCACCGTTTTTGTATGAAAAATTGCACAGACTTTCCCGAAAAACCGCTATCTTTACTCGAAATATTCCTTTCCAATCACCTATGGCAACCATGAATACGGCCGATATCGGCTTCGAGAAGGAGATCTGGCGCGCGGCGGACAAGATGCGCGGCAATATCGACGCGTCGGAATACAAGTCCGTCGTGCTGGGTCTGATCTTCCTGAAATACATTTCCGACAAGTTCGAGACCAAATACCGCCAGCTCGTCGACGAGGGCGAGGACTTCGAGGAGGACAAGGACGAATACACCGCCGAGAACATCTTCTACGTCCCCGCCGAGGCGCGCTGGGAGACCATCGCCGCGCAGGCCCACACCCCCGAAATCGGCACCGCCATCGACAACGCCATGCGGGCCATCGAGCGCGAAAACCGGCGCCTGAAGGACATCCTGCCGAAGAACTTCGCACGGCCCGAGCTCGACAAACGGCGTCTGGGCGAGGTCGTCGACCTCTTCACCAACATCCGCATGCACCAGCACGGCGACTCGAAGGACATCCTCGGCCGCACCTACGAATACTGTCTCTCGCGCTTCGCCGAGGCCGAGGGCAAGCTGGCCGGCGAATTCTACACCCCGGCGTGCGTGGTCAAAACCCTCGTGCAGGTGCTGCAACCCTTCCGGGGGCGTGTCTACGACCCCTGCTGCGGTTCGGGCGGGATGTTCGTGCAGTCGGCGCGCTTCATCGAGAGCCACGCTGGCAACATCAACAACATCTCGGTCTACGGCCAGGATTCGAACCCCACGACGTGGAAGATGGCACAGATGAACCTCGCCATCCGGGGTATCGAGGCCGACCTGGGGCAGTACAACGCCGACACCTTCTTCCACGACTGCCACCCGACGCTCAAGGCCGACTTCGTGCTGGCCAATCCGCCCTTCAACCTCAGCGACTGGGGCGCTGACCGCCTCGCGGACGACGTGCGCTGGAAGTATGGAACCCCGCCGAACGGCAACGCCAACTTCGCGTGGATTCAGCATATCATCCACCATCTGGCCCCGACGGGGCGTGCGGGCGTCGTGCTGGCCAACGGCTCGCTCTCGAGCCAGAGCGGCGGCGAGGGTGACATCCGGCGGCGATTGGTCGAGGCCGACCTGGTGGACTGCATCGTGGCCATGCCTCCGCAGCTCTTTTATACGACGCAGATTCCCGTCTCGATCTGGTTCTTCAACAAGGCCAAGACGCAGCCGGGCCATACGCTCTTCATCGACGCGCGCAACCTCGGGACGATGGTCACGCGCAAGCTGCGCGAGCTGACCGACTGCGAGTCGGAGGATCCGGCCCGTCGGGGCGACATCCAGCGCATCGCCGACACCTACCGGGCCTATGCCGAGGGGCGTCTGGAGGCGGAGCAGGGCTTCTGCGCCGTGGCGACGACGGAGGAGATTGCGGCGCAGGACTTTATTCTGACGCCGGGGCGCTATGTGGGTATCGCGGCGCAGGCGGAGGATTCGGAACCCTTCGCGGCGAAGATGGAGCGGCTGACGGGCGAGCTTTCGGGTTTGTTCGCTCGGTCGCACGATCTGGAGGCGGAGATCCGCCGGCAGTTGGAGAGTATCGGGTATAAGATATAAAAATATGGAGCCTATATCCCCAAAATACCAAATGGCTTTAATTAAGAGAATAGCCGACACAATATGGACGGAATATAGTTCATATACTAATGTTTTATTCTACATACAAAAATGGCATGAGTGTAACAATGATTGGAGTGACTATTGGGAAAATTTTTCTATCAAATTCAAAGACAACCCAAAAGACAACGATCATCCAATAATAGATTTACTATCCACATTACACAATATGGATGGTGAAATGCTCTTAATAATTGCCATTGATTTAGGGATAGAAACGCCCGATTTTATTCCATCAATCCCGGTTTTTAGAAATGAAATAAAGTCAAGTTATAAAACAGCGAGCCAAACTTTTGAGAAGGCATTTAAATGCATTGAAACTGATCCAGACACTGCGGTTGGCCTTGTGAATTCTGCGTTAGAGAGTATTATTAAAGAAATTCTCAAAGACAACAGAGTTTCTATCGCATGGAAAGAGAATGATACTCTATACACTTTAACACAAAAAATTTTAAAAGAGTTTAAATTTTCTTCCGAAGGAAATCCCATTGAAATAAAAACTATTGCATCATCTATGCTTAGTGCATGTCAGGCTATTGAACGAATCAGAAGTGAAAAAACCTTATTCCATGGAAAAACCGATACAGATTATATAATTGATGATCCATTATATGCGTATTTTATTGTAAATAGTGTTTCTTCGATAGGTTTGTTTTTAATATCTTTCTATGAAAAGAAGTATCCGAAACAAACTGAACAAGAACAAGAAACCACTTTTGAACCAGACGATCTACCATTTTAGATTAGAAATATGAGCGAATGGAAAACATATCGACTGGGAGACCTCTGTTCTCGCATAAAAAGCGGAAAAGGAATACCCGCAAGTGAAGTTTCTACGACCGGAGAATATCCTGTAATAGGAGGCAATGGCATTAGAGGCTATACCAACACTTCTAATTTTAACGGGGTATGCGCTGTTGTCGGCCGACAAGGAGCATATTGCGGCAATGTCAGATTCTTCTCCGGAGAAGCATATATGACAGAACATGCTGTTGTTATTGTTGGTAATGAATTAGCAGATACAAGATATTTAGCGTATTTATTATCGATAATGCAATTAGGGCATTTATCCGCACAATCCGCACAACCTGGACTATCTGTACAAACGCTTTCGAAACTGTCCATAAATATCCCAGACATATCCACACAGCGGCGGATTGTGGGGATTTTGGGGTCGTTGGATGATAAAATCGAATTGAATCGGCGGATCAATGCGAATTTGGAGGCGCAGGCGCAGGCCCTCTTCCGGTCGTGGTTTGTGGATTTCGAACCCTTCCGCGACGGCCCCTTTGTCGATTCCGAATTAGGCAAAATCCCTGCATCTCTGAAAATAGAGCATATCGGAAATATTCCTCATAAAATAGAAAGCGGGAAACGACCAAAAGGAGGTGCTTCAGAACACGGGATTCCAAGTATCGGCGCAGAAAACATCAAAGGATTAGGCATATATGATTACGCCAAAACAAAATTCATTCCCGAGGATTTTGCCTCAACAATGAAAAAGGGGAAAATAAACGGATACGAATTGTTAATATATAAAGACGGCGGCAAACCGGGATACTTTATACCCAATTTTACTATTTTTGGAGAGGGATTTCCTTACAAAGAAATGTATATAAACGAACATGTCTTTTGTTTGGATTTCTTCGACAAAGGATTTAATACTTTCGCCTATTTCTATATGCGAACTCCATATATTATGAACCAACTTAATACTATTGGAGGAAAGGCTGCAATTCCGGGAATAAACACGAAAGATATTGAATCGTTACCTATTTTCACAAACGAAAACGAAAAAGTCAAAGAATTCGGCACGTTGTTTTTACCAACAATAAAAACTATTCTTCAAAATTGCGTTGAAAACAAAACCCTTTCCGCCCTGCGCGACACCCTGCTGCCCAAATTGATAGCCGGAGAAATTTAAATAAATAAAAGCTATGAAAAAAGAGGTTAAAATGCTACTTGAAAAAGCAACGGACTCTTTAATATTAAGTATTGAATTATTTAATAGACCACAAGAGCAATGTCGACATACCGGAGCTTTAATCCTATTAGATCATAGCTTTGAGATGATTCTAAAAGCTGCAATAATACATCGCAACGGGAAAATCCGCGACAAGAGAAACAATAAAAATACTATTGGCTTTGATGCGTGTTTACGAATCGCTGTTTCTAATGGGAATATAAAATTCTTAACAGAGGAGCAAGCCTTGGTTGCTCAAGCGATCAATGGGTTACGAGATGCTGCACAACATTATATTTTACAAATATCAGAGCAACAATTATATGTTCATATGCAATCGGGAGTAACATTATTCTCTGATATACTCAATAACGTGTTTGGTATAAAATTATCTGATCGATTACCTCAAAGAGTTCTCCCTATAGCGACATTAGCACCATTAGACATAGATGCGTTATTTCGATTTGAAACTAAAGAAATAAAAAAACTATTGAACCCCGGATCAAGGCGAGGACCAGAAGCCTATTCAAAAATTCGGCCTTTATGTATTTTGGACGCTGTCATTTCTGGCGAAAAAAACACGCAACCATCCGATGCAGAAATTAGAAATATCGCCAATAAATTACGAAGTGGTATCAGTTGGAATGAAATTTTTAAGGGCGTTGCAGGCATTCAACTTAGCAGAGAAGGGGACGGTCCATCTATATCATTAAAAATAACAAAAAAGGCCGATGTAGAAGTCACATTAGTCAAAAATAGTCCTAATGCAGCAGTCGTTGCGGTTAAAAGAGTCAACGAATTAGATTTTTATTCTTTAGGTCTTAAAGCAATGACAACTAATATACAACAACATTTTGCGTATATTACTACAACGAAATTGCTAAAGGTTATAAATCATTTACACCTCCAAGATAATCCAGAATTTTATAAAGAAATAAAACTAAATAGTCAAACACATAAAAGATACTCTCAAAATGCGCAAACTTTTTTACTTGAGCAAATTCCACTACTCGATGTAGAACACAATTGGAGAAATTTATAATTATGCCCTTCACCGAAGCCAATTTCGAAAACGCCATCCTCGAAATATTCCGAGACCTGCTCGGTTACGAGTACCTCTACGGCCCCGATGTCGTGAGGGACTTCGCAGAGCCCCTCTGTCCGGAGATTCTCGAAGATGCCCTCGTCCGCATAAACCCCTCGCTCCCCCGCGCCGCCATCGACGAGGCCATCGCACGCATCCGCACCCACGAAAGCGGTTCGCTCGCCCGCAAAAACGCCCGGTTCACCGACATGCTCCAGAACGGCGTGGCGGTCAACTACTTCGACGGAAGCGAACAGCGTGCCGGGCTGGTGCGCCTGGTGGATTACGACCTCCCGATGCGCAACCGGTTCACGGTCGCGAACCAGTGGACGGTCGAGGAGCGTTCGGTGCGCAGGGCCGACATCGTCGTCTTCGTCAACGGGTTGCCGCTGGTGGTCGTCGAGCTGAAATCCCCCTCGCGCGAGGCGACCGACGTCTCGGAGGCCTATGCCCAGCTGCGCAACTACATGCAGGAGATTCCCTCGCTGTTCGTCTACAACGCCTTCTGCGTGATGAGCGACCTGGCTACGACCAAGGCCGGGACCATCACGGCGGGTGAGGACCGATTCATGGAGTGGAAGACCGTGGACGGCAAGCTGGAGGACGCGCACTACGCCAATTTCGACGTCCTCTTCCGCGAGATGTTCGAGAAGAGCCTCTTCATCGAGCTGCTCGGCGGCTTCATCTGCTGCGCGGAGAAGGACGGGCAAGACATCAAGATATTGAGCGCCTACCATCAGTTCTACGCCGTGCGCAAGGCTGTCGATTCGACGCTCCGCGCAGCGGAGGGGGACGGTCGCGGCGGGGTATTCTGGCACACGCAGGGAAGCGGCAAGTCGCTGTCGATGGTCTTCTTCGCCAAACGGTTGCAGCGAGCGATGGCCTCACCGACGATTGTCGTGCTGACCGACCGCAACGACCTCGACGGGCAGCTGTACGGTCAGTTTGCGCAGTGCAGCGATTTTTTGCGGCAGGTGCCCGTGCAGGCCTCGAGCCGCGCCCATCTGCGCGAGCTGCTGGCCGGGCGCGAGGCAAACGGCATCTTCTTCTCGACGATGCAGAAGTTCGAGGAGGGCGACGGACCCCTCTCTGAACGCCGCAACATCGTGGTGATGGTCGACGAGGCGCACCGCAGCCAGTACGGGCTGGAGGAGCACATCGACCCGCGCACGGGGCGTGTGCGCACGGGAGCGGCGCGGCTGGTGCGCAACGCCCTGCCGAATGCCACCTACATCGGCTTCACGGGGACCCCGATTGCGCAGAAAGACCGCTCGACGCGCGAGGTCTTCGGCGACTACATCGACGTCTACGACATGACGCAGGCCGTGGAGGACGGCGCCACGCGTCCGGTCTTCTACGAGAGCCGCGTCGTCAACCTCCACCTCGACGAGGAGACGCTGCGCCGCATTGATGCCGAGTACGACGCGATGGCCGAGGAGGCCGAGGAGTACGCCATCGAGAAGAGCAAGCGCGAGTTGGGGCGTATCGACTCGATTCTGGGGGCCGATGCGACGGTGGCGTCGCTGTGCGAGGATATCGTGAAGCACTACGAGGAGTTCCGCCAGTGGGAGCAGACCGGTAAGGCGATGATTGTGGCCTACTCGCGGCCGATTGCGATGAAGATTTACCATCGTATATTGGAGATGCGCCCGGCGTGGAGCGAGAAGCTGGCCGTGGTGATGACTTCGAGCAACAAGGACCCCGAGGAGTGGCGGGCCGTGATCGGCAACGACGCCCACAAGAAGGAGCTGGAGCGGCGGTTCAAGGACAATGCCGGGCCGCTGAAGATTGTCATCGTGGTGGACATGTGGCTGACGGGGTTCGATGTTCCCTCGCTGGCGACGATGTATGTCTACAAGCCGATGGCAGGACACAACCTCATGCAGGCCATTGCGCGCGTGAACCGCGTCTTCGGCGACAAGCAGGGCGGATTGGTGGTCGATTACGTCGGCATCGCCTCGGCCCTGAAGCAGGCGATGAACGACTACACGCTGCGCGACCGCCGCAACTACGGCGACCCCGACATCGCCAAGACGGCCTATCCGGAGTTTCGGAAGAAGCTGGAGGTGTGCCGCGACCTGCTGCACGGTTACGACTACGCGGGATTCCGGGGCAATTCGGACCTCGAACGTGCCCGGGCCATCAGCGGCGGCGCCGACTTCCTGCAGGCTCCGGAGCGGGCGAAGGTCAAGGAGGATTACATCCGCGAGGCGTTGCTGCTGCGGCAGGCGCTGTCGCTGTGTCAGAGTATGCCCGACCGCGAAGAGCGGCTCGAAGCGGCCTATTTCGAGGCCGTGCGCACGCTGTTGACGCGCGTCGAGGGCAAGGGCAAGATCTCATTCCGCGAGATCAACGAACGCATCAACGAGCTGCTCCGGCAGAGCATTCAGAGCGAAGGAGTCATCAACCTCTTCTCGGACGTGCAGGAGGAGTTTTCGCTCTTCGACCCGAAGTTCCTCGAGGAGATCGGCCGCATGAAGGAGAAGAATCTGGCCGTGGAGCTGTTGCGCAAGTTAATTGCCGAGCAGGTGCAGCTCTACCGCCGGACCAACACGGTGCGGGCCGCAAAGTTCTCGGAGATCCTTGCCCAGGCGATGAGCAACTACCTGAAGGGGATGCTGACCAACGAGGAGGTAATCGAGGAGCTGTTGAAGACGGCCCGCGAGATCATCGACGGCGAAAAGGCGGGCCAGGCGCTGCACCTCACGACCGAGGAGCTGGCCTTCTACGATGCACTGACCAAGCCCGAGGCCGTGCGGGACTTCTACACGAACGACCAACTGCTGGCCATCACACACGAACTGACCGATGCCCTGCGCAAAAACAAGACAATCGACTGGAATCTGAAGGAGAGCGCCCGGGCCGGGATGCGCCGGCTGGTCAAACGACTGCTCAAGAAGTACAAATATCCGCCCGAGGGGCAGGAGGACGCACTGAACACCATCATGGAGCAGTGCGAAATGTGGTCGGAAAACAGTTGAGCCGAACAGCAAACCGGCCCGCTGCCGTACAAATACCGTACAAATTCAAACGAAAACCGCGTTGCAGACATCTGCAACGCGGTCTCTGTGAGGTCTGAAGCGGAACTCATATATTGAACCTACATAAACTACCCTGAACCAAATACAGCTTAATCAACTAATTACCAATAATTTATATAATACATAAATTTAACTAAGTTCAAGTAAGTTCAATTTACAGGGTGCAAATAGGGTGCAAATAGTTGTTTTTAATCTAAATTAAGATTAGATTTGCACCATCTCAAAAATCCAAAGCTATGGCATCCTTCATCTATTCGGTCAGAACAACCCAAAAAGACGCAAATGCGGACGTTATGGTGCGCATCCGGTTCTCTGCCTATGTCGAGGGCAAGAAGGTCGATACTTACGCCCAAAGCGGCGTTAAAATCCCAAAGAAAGCATGGGATGACAAAAAGGCCGCAATCAAATCTGCATTTACCTCAACGGCCAACTCTGCAAACGAAGGTAAAACGCTCGACAACCTTCAAAATGATCTGAATGAAATCAAGACATTCGTGTTCCAACGTTACAATATGCTCGGCGAGGAAAGAATCTCAACCCAATGGCTGGAGGGCATTATTACTGAATATTGGGACATCCGACGGCAAATAGTAGAGGACGAACGACAGGTAAAAGAGGCATTAGCCAATAAAGAAACCTTCAACCAATACATAAGCAGATACATCAACGAAATAGAAAGCGGAACACGTCTTACCAACAAGAATACCAAATACAAGACAGGAACCGTCAAAGCAGTAAAAGCGTCAATGGTTCAATTTGCAAACTACCAAAAAGCGACAAAATGCCAACTTGATTTTACCGACATCAACTTGGACTTTTACCGCAATTTCACCCATTGGCTGGCAGGGAAGGGATATACTACCAATTCAATAGGAAAGTGCGTGAAAGACCTTAAAAACATCCTTGCAAACGCACAGGAAGAAGGCTTACACGACAACGATGAGTACAAGGGACGGCGATTTAAAGTAACAGCGGAAGAAGCCGATAATGTCTACCTCACAGCAGAAGAACTCGACGCACTTGCCAAAGTCGATTTATCAACAAAAGCGCAAGGTTATTCAGATGCCCGTGACGTATTTTTAGCCGGATGCTGGCTGGCTCAACGAGTCAGCGACTACAATCACCTTTCACCAGAAAACATCGAAACACGCAAGGAAACCGCCCTTGTTGGCGATAAAATCGTTGAAATGGAAAAGACCTATGTGGTCTTGATTCAAAAGAAAACAGGGAGCAGAGTTCGTATTCCGGTCAACAAACAACTCCAAACAATACTCACCAAATACCAAAACAAACTACCCTACATTTGGGAGCAAAAATTAAACCAATACATCAAGATTATCGCAGAAATGGCTGGCATTACACAGACCGTCGAGATCGCAACAACGAAAGGCGGCGAAAAGAGGACAGAATGGGTCTCCAAATGTAACTTAATCAAAAGCCACACAGCGCGACGAACCGGAGCAACTTTGATGTACCTTTCAGGCATGGATGTCTTCGACATTTGTAGAATAACCGGACATACTTCAATAAAAACACTTCGCAAGTATATCAAAGCAGACGAACTGGATGTCGCAGAAAAAATGAGAAAGTATCAATATTTTGACTAAATTACATATGTGTACAAATTATAACAGAACATGCATTATGCAAGGAGATGCGCTTTTCGATAACCTTCTTACAAAACAAACTTATTCGCCTGCTGATATTAATTACGTTATAGGGCACTTCATAACCGGGAAAAAACCTCCTTTTATACTTTTTTATGCAATTTCTAGAGAGTTTGCAATAACTGAGCTACATAAACGGCCATGGACTAGCCACTCCCCTTTCGCTGATCCCTTCAAACATTTAGCTCAAGCCGAAATAGCTCCTGAAGGAAAGCTTACCTATCTAAAATCCGTCAAATTCAATTTATTCCAACAGGCAAAGGGTTTAACCGACTATTGGATTCGATCTTGCAAATTATGTTCTCTTGACGATCCTCAATTTATCCAATTCATTGCTCAAATGCTCTATTCAGATGCATTACAATCAGACAAAGATGGTCGGATAGAGTTCCTCGAATTCTTATCCAATTTTCACTATGAAGCATACACAATCAACCAAATACTTCAATATATCTGGGAAGAAGAGCAACAATTAGACCCACATCAATTTCTATCAACTCAATTATCAGACCAAAAATTACTTAAAATTAAGCAGATTCTCATAGATTGTAAAGGGGCGAATTATAATAAAGACAAGCATTATCTAGAACCTACCTCAGATGAGAACTGGCTCTATATCTTCGGACGACGTTTTCTATCCAAACCAAGTCCTCTAAAATGGCTGGGATCAAACCAAGAACTTATGTCCACAATGCAGTTGATCTGCGGAAAAGGAAAAACTATCAAACCTATTATCAGAAAATTTTTTAATAAAACAGATTTACCACCAGCAGATAATAGGAGATTACCACAGCCTCTTGCAGATAAAATTAAACAAGTAATAGAGTCTTCAAAATAATTTACATACCTATCATTTTTTTAAGTCCTCTGATTTAGAGGGCTTTTTTTGTATTTGCCATACCCTGCCATACCACCCTACATCTGGCATATTATTTTACGAATCAACAAATTACGCTCAAATTTGCATACTGCTTCAAGTGAAGTAGCGGGGATCATTACCCCTAATCAGGCAACCGGGCCCGGGAACCACAACAACTCAATTAAATGGATAAAGATATTTTTCTATTTCAATTAACCGTAGAAGACTTTAAGAAACTCCTTTCAGAGCAGAATCCGGCAACACCCGTCAGCCAACCAGTGAAACAAGAAAGAAATCTTGTTTACGGTTACGAGGGTCTTGCAAAGTTGTTAGGCGTATCCCGAAGCAGAGCTATTACAACCAAGAACAACGGCTCGATAACCGGATGCTATTTCAAGGTAGGTCACAAACTGGTTTTCGACGCAGACGCAATCATTGAAACCCTTAAAAAACAGACGCAGATATGAGTACATCCGAACAATTTGCGCTCACAGGGCAAGGACGCACCGAGCCACAAACCCTGACAGACGGTCAAAGCGACACCCTTAGCCCTCTCTCATCGCCATCTTGTGCCGACACAAGCTCCGATACTACACAGACGCGGGATCACCCGGAATATGTAGTATTAGGGTCCGATCTCATAAGCAACGAAATAAAGGAACTACCAATGCTATATGAAGGTCTGATCCCTGCAAACTGCATCTGGGCAATCATTGGAGCGTCTGACACCTGCAAAAGCATGCTCCTACGTCAGCTTGGCTGTTGTATCGCCGGAGGTCAAGACTTCCTAGGTCGAGGCTATCTCGGGAAACATCAAAGCGTTGTGATTGTATGCAGTGAAGATGACGAACTTTCCATTTCCGTTTTGCTAAAAATGCAAAACCGAACAATCGGCCTAACGGAAGATCAACTAACAAAAATCCGCTTCATCTTCGACACATCCGACCTTCGAGAAAAACTCGATAAGGAATTGGAGCGAAAACCTGTCGATCTTGTAATCATTGATGCCTTCGGCGATCTCTTTGACGGAAAAGAAATGAACCAAAACAATCAAGTCCGGACATTTCTTAACTCCTTCGATAGCATTGCCAAGAAACATTCTTGTTCCCTATGCTTCCTACATCATACGGGAAAAAGAACAGAAGAGGGCCTTCCTAGCAAGAACAACGCGATCGGATCGCAGGGATTTGAAGCCAAAATGCGGCTGGTTATCGAATTGCGTAAGGACCCAACGAACGAAAATCTGCGACATCTTTGCGTTGTCAAAGGCAACTATTTACCAGAAACGGTAAAAGGCTCATCCTTTGTGCTTCAAAAAGATGAAAACTGCGTATTCACGGATACTGGCACACGGAAGTCGTTCGAGGAATTAGCAATAAACAAAGAAGGCGCAGCCCAGACAAGAAATAAGACTAAAACGCCTTATGACATCGAAGAGATGACCCATAAGGAATTCTTGATCGGCGCTTTTAAAGACTTGAAAACGAAATTATCCGGACGGGGCCTAACTGAAAAGGTTTGCCAACGCTTCGGGGTTTCTGACAAAAAAGCGAGATTATTTGTGGACTTTTATCTTGACCGCAAATGGATTCTCAATAAAAGCACCTCCGAAAGCCGAAAAGAGCTACAACTGGGCCCTTTTATTTCGCCATCTATCTTTTAATCAGGTGTGGTGTGGCCACAAAACCCTAGGGATTTTCAACCACACCACACCCTAAGACTAAGCAACAATGATTAATTTGGATACAATCAAAGCTCTACCAATTCGTTCATTCCTTGAAAAGCAAGGGATAACACCTGTAATAGACAAAGGTTATTATGGGCTCTATCGCTCCCCATACCGAGTGGATACCGTACCGAGCTTCAAAGTCGATTATTGCCGCAACCTATGGTGTGACTATGGGACAGGAGAAGGCGGTTCAATTATCGACTTGGTGATGAGGCTGGAGAAATGCAGTGTAGGGGATGCAATCCGAATACTGGAAGACACCCCCGACCAAATACGGATACCTACATACCTACCGCCGGAAGATCATCCGCCCGCCCTTATCATTACCGAGATTAAGCCTTTGGCACACCCTGCCCTAGTTCGCTATCTGAAGAGCCGCAGAATCGACGAAAACATCGCAAAGGTCCACTGCCACGAAATTATCTACAAGGTCGGCGAAAAGGCCTATTTTGCGGTCGGATTTCAAAACGACTCCGGAGGGTGGGAATTGCGAAACAAGGCCTTCAAAGGTAGCAGTACCCCAAAAGGAATAACAACACTCCGATCCGGCAAGAGTCGGCTACTGGTTTTCGAGGGCTTTATAGACTATCTGTCATATTTAATGCTGAAGCGAAGCGATCCGCCATCATCCTCCGATATTCTTGTTTTAAATTCCGTCAGCAATACCAAAAGGGCACAAGCAGTCCTGCAAGCCTACAAGGAAATAGGGACCTGTCTCGACAATGACGATGCTGGCCGGAAGGCAACCGAGCAGATACGACAGCTTGCCCCTGATGCCGTAATTCGGGATTATTCCCCATATTACAGAGAAAGCAACGATTTGAACGACTACTTAATTACTATTAGCCATGAAAGGAAAGCGCAATAACAACAACTTCGAATATGAAGACCAGCGACAGACCTTCAGACTTTCGCCCCGACAACTGCGGCGGGACCGGATAAATCCTAAAATGCGTGTGGCCCTTATCCTTCACTGTCTATGCGGCTATTCCCAGAGCGATGCCTATGCTATTGCCTTCAATTACAGGGGCTCTCCAAACTCGCTGGCCCCGATGGCTAGCAGGTTTTTCAACGCCCCGGAAGTTCGTGCATTCGCCGAACTATTCGTGAGGTACTATTTCGAAATGCCCTACCATGTCAATTCAAAATACTTTGGTTATTAACCATTTGACACTCTTCTGCTAAGTTTCCGGTGAAAGAAAAAGCGATTTGACTTTGTTCCTTCACCGGAATTTTATAGTTTTGCGTCAAACCCCTAAATTAAGGATATAAAAAACAGAAAGTCAAATCTGACATATTTAAAATAAAGCATTAGCTTACAACCTTGCCTTGTGAAATCTGGAAAATTTCGAAAAGGGAGCAAGAGTAAAGCCAATGCCCACGTTCACGCGTGGGCTTTACTCGTTTATTTGCTCCCATAGGTATTCCAGAACCTCACAAGGCAGATGATACGGTTTAGTCCACGTTTTTTTTGTGGTTATCCGATGTCGGCTATGCTTAACGGTATAATCTGACATCCATGATGAAAACAACCAACCACCCCCTCGACCTTGTATTAGCGAAATTTCGCAATGAATCTATTTCGGAACGAACCAAAGGGTACCGCTTCGAAAAATTGATGCAAGCCTATCTCAAAACTGAACCAACCTATACCGGACTATTTACCGATGTATGGCTATGGTCGGAATTCCCATACCGTTCCGAATTCGGAGGACAGGATTTGGGAATCGACATAGTGTGCCGAACCCATCTGGGCAGTTATTGGGCCGTACAATGCAAATTTTACGACGAAGATGCTTACATAGATAAGGCATCGGTCGACAGTTTTCTTTCGACATCCAGTAGAACTTTTTCCGATGACGTTTCCGAGACGGCACAATTCGCCGCGAGATTATGGATTGCAACTACCGACCGATGGAGTAGCAATGCAGAAGAAACCATCCGCCAACAGCATCCGCAAGTCCAACGCATATACTTATCCAACCTATATAATGCCACGGTAGAATGGAACAAATTGGCCGAGGGTATATCCGGACAAGAGGCATGCGAACCCAAAAAACAGCTCCGAGAACACCAGCTCGAAGCCTTGACGGCTACACACGCATACTTTAAAAAATCCGGTCGCGGCAAACTGATAATGGCTTGCGGGACAGGCAAAACCTTTACGTCACTCAAAATCGCAGAACATGAAACACAAGGACGAGGACTAATCCTGTTCTTAGTACCTTCCATCGCTCTATTGGGACAAACATTACGCGAATGGTCCGCACAATCCGAGAAACCTATAAATTCCATCTGTATATGCTCCGACGCAAGAGCTAGCGAAACCAAAGCCAAACGCAGAGGAGGTGCAACCTTTTCGGATACTGGAGGAGACAGCATAACCGACCTGATGCTCCCGGCCTCAACCGACACAAAGGCGATCTTAAAACAGTTCCGCGACATACAGAAATATGATACCGGAGGAATGACAGTCGTATTCTCGACATACCAATCCATCGAACGTATATCTGAAGCACAAAAAGAGTTGTTAGCCTGTGGTTATCCCGAATTTGACCTTATAATTTGCGATGAAGCACACCGAACCACGGGAGTAACACTCAAAGACGATACCGATGAATCAAATTTCGTAAAAGTTCATAACAACGACTTTATTCGGGCCAAAAAACGGCTTTACATGACAGCTACCCCGAAATTATATGGAGACAATGCCAAGTCAAAGGCCGATGAAATAGACGCGGTTCTGTGTTCCATGGATGACGAGAATCTATACGGACAGGAAATATACCGTATTGGATTTGCAGAGGCCGTCCGAAACGGGTTATTGTGTGATTACAAAGTTCTTATCCTGACAGTCAGCGAAAGCGAAGTCCCGCAGGCTGTTCAATCAATGATAATGGAGAACGAATTCAAGGAAATAGATACTACGGATGCCGCAAAATTGGTCGGCTGTATCAATGCGCTGTCAAAACAAATAATAGGAGATGCCGATTTGCTGAAAAACAGCGATCCCACCCCGATGCACCGTGCAGTCGCATTCTGTCAAACCATTGCCGTATCGAAGGAAATAACCGCTGCATTTATGGAGACGCAAAGAGAACTTACTCCCAGTGAGCGCGAAACCATGGTAACGGTTAATTCCGATCATATCGACGGCTCGATGAACGCAGGCCTGAGAGAAGAAAAACTGAACTGGCTTAAACAAGGCAACGAAGCCGCTAATGAATGCCGGATATTAACGAATGTCCGTTGCCTCAGTGAAGGAGTAGATGTCCCGTCGTTGGATGCAGTCATGTTCCTTTCGCCGCGAAATTCGCAAATAGAGGTGGTACAGTCTGTCGGAAGGGTGATGCGGATTGCAGAAGGTAAAAAATACGGCTATATAATCATCCCGGTAGTTGTACCATCGTATGTTGAGGCCGATGTAGCCCTTGACAAAAACGAGAGTTTCAAAACGGTATGGGAAGTTCTTCAAGCCCTTCGAGCCCATGATGACAAGTTTCAGGCAGAAATTAATAAAATCGAACTCAACCGGGCCAATTCCAATAAAATCCTTATCGGCAGACCGGCACGAGGCAATAGCGAGTTTGGAGACGATTTCGGAAACAATCGGGTTAACTCAGCCAACGCAGAAATCGTTCGGCAGATGACGCTGGCCTTTGAAGATATGCAGAGCGTCATTTATGGCAAAATCGTCAAAAAGGTCGGTGAAAAGCGATATTGGGAGCAATGGGCTCGGGATGTAGCTCAGATTGCAGAACGGCACATAGAGCAAATTAAAAGGTTGATCGCAGAAGGAGGCAAAGCAATGCAGGCCTTCAACTCTTTCCTCACAGGTCTACGCAAGAATATCAATCCATCCGTAACGGAATCGGATGCAATCGAGATGCTTTCCCAACATATTATTACCAAACCTGTCTTCGAAGCCCTATTTGAGAACTATTCCTTTGTCAACAACAACCCCATCTCACAGTCAATGCAGAAAGTAATGGAGTTGCTGGAGGACCAGATTACCGAAGAGGAAAACAAGCAGATGGAACGTTTCTATGAATCCGTTCGAATGCGTGCCGAAAAGATTGACAATGCAGAAGGTAAGCAAAAAGTCATCATCGAACTTTATGACAAATTTTTCAAAACAGCCTTCCCGAAGGTTGTGGAAAAATTAGGCATCGTATATACTCCCGTTGAGGTTGTCGATTTCATCAACAGCTCGGTTGACTACATCCTTCAAAAAGAATTCGGACGAACGTTAAGCGACGAAAACGTGCATATTCTCGATCCTTTTACCGGGACCGGAACCTTTATCACACGCCTGCTCCAAAGCGGGCTGATTTCACCTGAAGCTCTCGAACGAAAATACACCCGCGAGATACATGCCAACGAAATAGTCTTACTGGCTTATTATATTGCCAGCATCAACATCGAAAACACATACCATGATCTGAAGCCCGGCAATTACCGTTCTTTCGAAGGTATATGCCTGACCGACACCTTCCAGTTAGGAGAAAAAATTTCTGCGGAAAATCTGTACTCTGAACAATTTCCGACCAACTCCCAGCGAGTGATCGAACAGAAAAAGAAACCCATCACCGTTATCATCGGCAATCCTCCATATTCTGCAAAACAAAAAAATGCCAATGACAATGCAAAAAACGAATATTATCACAAACTAGATGAAGATGTAAGCAATACATATGCCGCAGCATCAACAGCAAATAATAAGAACTCATTACACGATAGCTATATAAAAGCATTCCGCTGGGCATCTAGCCGCCTGAATGAACGAGAAGGCGGTGTCATCGGATTCATAACTAATAGCGGCTGGATAGACGGTAATGCCCAAGACGGAATGCGCAAATGTCTGGAGAAAGAGTTTTCCGCTATTTATATCTTCAATTTGCGAGGCGCAATCCGCAGTCGCTCCGGAGATATGGCTAAGAGAGAGGGCCAGAACGTCTTCGACATTATGACAGGTGTTGCAATAACTATTCTCGTGAAAAAGCCGAAGGCAAAAGGAGAAAAAGCATGTATTTTTTATCACGACATTGGAGACTACCTTTCCCGCAACGAGAAACTAACCATCATCCAGAATCTCACGCATATTGGTAACCCCCAAATGCAATGGGCTCCTGTTTATCCAAATGAGCACGGAGATTGGCTTAACAAGCGGAATGAAATTTTCAAACTTTATATCCCTCTTGGCAACAAAGAAGATAAAAAAGATAAAAAGACATTCTTTGTACCCTACTATTCTAATGGGCTCAAAACACAACGAGACCCATGGTGTTATAACAGTTCCAAGCCAATAGTACAAGTTACAGCAAAAAGTCAAATTGATTTTTACAATGAACAACGCGAGAAATTGACAACGCAGGAAATTAAAGATGTCGATTATTCAACTACTAAAATCAGTTGGACGCATTCTGTATTATCTGACATACATAGAAATAAACCCTACAATACAGAAAACTGCCAAATTCGGGAAAGTATATACAGACCTTTTTTCAAGCAACATATGCTTTATTATCGTCCCCTGAATGAAAGAATGTATCAAATTCCCAAACTCTTTCCAACACCCAAGCATCAGAATTTAGTAATCTGTACAACTGGAGTAGGAGATAACAATTTTTCCGTATTTATAAGCGATCTAATTCCGGATTTGCATCTTATCGGGACAGCTCAATGTTTCCCGCTCTATTGGTATGATGACAGCACTGCGGATATTGCCGACCTGTTCTCTACATCACAAAACGATGTGGACCGCTATACACGTCGTGATGGTATTACCGATTGGATTCTTTCAACGGCCCGAAAACAATACGGTTCGAAAGTTACCAAGGAGGATATTTTCTATTACGTTTACGGCATTCTTCACTCACCTGCTTATCGTAAAGTCTTTGCCGTTGACTTGAAGAAGATGTTGCCACGCCTGCCGCTGGTTGACAATCGTGACGATTTCCGGGCATTTAGTGCCGCAGGACGGGCATTGGCAGAGCTCCATCTCAACTATGAAACAATAGAGCCATACAAGGATGCAAAAGTAACACTCGACCCCAACGCCTATATTAATTATCGCGTTGAAAAAATGCACTTCGGTAAGAATGGAAAAGAAGTGGACAAATCGACAATCATTTATAATAACCAGATAACAATTTCGAAAATACCCCTCAAAGCCTATGATTATGTTCTCAACGGGAAGAGTGCTATCGACTGGATTATGGAACGATATGCGGTTACCACCGATAACAAAAGCGGCATCCGAAATGACCCTAATGATTGGGCCGCTGAACACAACGACGAAAAATACATTTTGAATCTGCTTTTACGCATTATTACGGTTAGCCTCGAAACATGTAAAATAGTTGCTTCCCTACCCAAATTGAAACTCGAATAGCTTATGTCATAAGTTGTCATTTACATTCGATTATTTTGTAGTACGATCAAGTAATTAACCACAACCAAAGATGAACGTAACAACCAACTTAAAACGACTTTTTGCATCGAGTCAAACGTGCGAAAAAAGGCTTCCTTCATTCATCGAAAGCCTCGAAAAGCAAAAATCGAACTTGGAAAAACGACGCGATGCATATGACGCTAAAGAATATCTGACAGACCGACAAGAAGAGATATACGAAGAACTGGATGACAAAATATCGGAGTTGGAGGATCAGCTCGACACCTACGAGAATATCCTCTCATACATCCAAGATATGAATACCGAACTGATGGGCATTTTTCCGACAGAATACGATTCTACCGCATTGTCGATTTCTGTGAAGTCCGGTGAGAGCAACGATGAAATACTCAACCTAAATGATAACTTAGAGGACAGCCCTGATGCAGAAGACACGGTCCCGGAACAAACAACATCCGGCACTTTCACTTCAGCCATTCTAGCGGCTATTGCAACGAAACTCACCAATTCATCATCGAAAAAATAACAATCTCATGGAAGCATGGATCACCGACCAAGAGCTACAAGAAGCCCTCAAAATAGTGAATACTGCCATAGAACAACGTTTATCCTTCGATTACAAAACTAGTACCCTAAACTTTTTAGAAACGATGAGTCCTAAATTTTCGGCACGATTCAAACGTTATGCCGTTCCATTTCTATCTGCCGAATATGCACATGTATCAATCAAGTCTGTTCCAGACAAAGCATTTCTCCGAGTTAGGAATATAGGAATAAAAATAGTGTGCGAATTCGAAACCCTTCGTAAAGATTTCCTCGAAATTACAAACCAATAATTCTTAAAAATATGCTTACAGTATTAATCTATGTGGTCGCCTTCCTGACCTTCGGCGCCGAACTATTTAACAACTACGACGGAAAAAAATGAAAATCGGAGACACTTACATTCACACCGTAACCAACACCCGGCTCCGGGTCGAAGAGATCAGGGAGAAGTGGGAGGGGCATTTTGTAGCATACTTGAAGCCCGAGGACCCTAAATGCAAAAGCATGTCCGGGTATATGGCGGATCACGGGCGATACCCCTTTCCGGTGAAATTTGTCGAGGAGGAACTCGAAAAAGAAAACGGATCGTTTAAACGAGTATAGCTATGAAATACAACGGAGAAATCATACACTACCACCCCAGCAAGCCGAACCGCCGATAGATTTCGAATCACAGCAACAGTACATCCTAGCAGTTCGCTAGCTCTTGTGGACCGCTACGACAAAATGTACACGGCTACCAATACGACGAAAACCGTTATCTCCAAATAACAGGATATAAACTACACATATATTCAAAAAAAATTCAAAGTCAGACTCCAAGACAAAGACCTAAAAACCCGTTTTACCCCCCCCGCCCATAGGAAGGGATGTAAATCAGAAAATTTTACTATATTTGATGTAGTCTGAAGGTATTTAATTGACTACAAATAGATTAAAAGAAACTCGCATGAGAAT